>Ga0326727_10022089_pt1 | contig 12351 bp, 13 predicted proteins | sample MB2enrmetagenome_FD_207643 | JGI IMG/M metagenome (GOLD analysis project Ga0326727, IMG submission 207643) | Lab enriched peat soil microbial communities from McLean, Ithaca, NY, United States - MB29MY | ecosystem: Environmental > Terrestrial > Soil > Wetlands > Peat | place: USA: New York...
CGGGCCAGACCGAGCGCCTGCGAGGGCCGGTCCGCGAAGCGGTCGAAGCGATCCGCGCGAGCCGGGCACCGGTCCTGTCGATCGACCTGCCGACGGGCGTCGCCGATCCGGACGGCCTTCGCCCCGCATGGACGATCACGCTCACGATCACGAAAGAGGAACTGGTCCACGGGGCACCGGGCGAGCTGACGGTCCGGGACATCGGCATCCCTCCGGCGGCGTGGCGGCGGACCGGGCCGGGGGAGTTCCTGTTCTTCCGAACGCCGGGCGACCGGGGCCGGACCGGTCGGCTGGTCGTCATCGGCGGCGGACCGTACGCGGGGGCCCCGGCGCTTGCCGCCCTGGCGGCGCTGCGCTCCGGGGCCGAGCGGGCCACAGTGCTGGCCCCGGAGGGGGCTGCCGAGCGTATCCAGTCGTTCAGCCCGAATCTCGTCGTGCGCGCGTTCGGCGGGGAACGGTTCCGTCCGACCGACGTGCCGGAGATCCTCGAGTTCGTGCGCGCGGCGCATCCCCAGGCCGTCGTGGTCGGGATGGGGGCCGGAGCTCACCCCGAGACGACCGAGGCGCTGGGGACCGTGCTGCGCGAACTGACGAAACTCCTCCCGCTCGTTGTGGACGCGGACGCGCTCCTCGCGCTTCCGAAACCCGACGACCTGCGAGATTCCGGAGCTCGGGCCATCATCGCGACGCCGAACGCCGGAGAGTTCGAACGCGTCTTTGGAGGGTCCCCGGCCGGACCGCTCGCCCGCCGCGCCGACGAGGTCCAGCGGACCGCCGCCGAGCGCCGGGTGACCCTGGTCGTCAAAGGAGACCCGGACCTTGCGTCGGACGGGGAGACGGTCTTCGAGAACGCCCACCACCACCCCGCAATGACGGTCGGCGGCGTGGGCGATGTGCTGGCGGGGGTCATCGGAAGCCTTCTCGCCCAGGGGGTTCTCCCTCTCCATGCCGCTCGGCTCGGGACCTACTGGACCGGCGAGGCGGGGCAACGCAGCGCCTCTCGCCGCGGGTTCGGCCTGGTCGCGACCGACGTGATCGACGAGCTGCCGGCGGCCCTCGTGACGGGCCTCGAGCGCGTTCGGCCCAGCGCCTAGGTCGGTCCGTCTCAGGCGTAGCGGACCCGGCCTCGGATCACGCGCGCCCGGGTCCGGACGTCCTTCTCTCCGGCCGGGTTCCCCTCGGCATACCCTTCGTGGAACGCGCGAATGAGCCCTTCCGCTTTCGCGTGCAGCGCCTTGAGGTCCTCCTCGACGAGATGGAGGTCGATCCCGAGCTCCTCCACCCCGGGGCTCCGCGTCCCCATCGAGAGGTCCAAGAACGCCGGCGCGCCCTCGGGGCCGTCCGGGAACAGCACGTTCGAACTGGTCAGGTCGCCGTGCGCCACGCCGCCGGCGTGGAGCCGTCCGAGCGCGCGTCCGAACGCCCGCACCGCCGTGACCAGGCTCTCGTGCGGGAGCGCCGGGTCCTCGAGAAGCTGGCGCAGCGTGGGCCCCGGCAGCTCCTCGAGGATCAGACGGTGGCGCGGGAGGTCGATGTCGTAGAGGAGCGGGGTCCGCACCCCGAGCCGGCGGGCGTCGACGAGCAGCCGGGCCTCGTTTCGGGTGCGCTCCCGGCGCAACCGGTCGTCGAGCGCCTTGGGCCGGTAGGCCTTCGTGTCGCGCTCCTTGAGAAGGGCCGGGAACCCCCACCAGTCGACCTTGCGAAGCGCCGCCTCCGCGCCGCGCGAGATCGTCGGCCCGGTCGGAGCGTCGTCTTTCACGGATTCGCAGATCCCCGGTGGGAAAGAGCCGGCCCGGGGAAGACCTCCACGGCCGGGCGACCGGCCTGCGATATATGACGGTGCTTACGTTGGGGGAGCCGCCGGCGGCCGGTGCAGGCGCGCCCGGATCCCCATCTCCCCGTAGAGGAACTCCATCACGATCAGGGAGACCACGGTCGTCGCGATCGCCATGATGAAGAGACCGAGATAGCCGTCGATCTCGAGCGCGACCGCGCCGACGAGCGGCCCGATGCTCCACAGCGTGGAGTTGATGAGCGCGAAGATGCCGAGGTACTCGGCACGGCGACCGGCCGGCGCCATCCGGGCGACCCACGCCGACATGCCGGGCCCCACGAGCGAGAGGCCCGCGTTGCGGACCGCCTGGGCGGGGACGACCTCCTCCCACGTAGTGGCGGCCATGAAGATCCCGTAGGACCCGAGGCCGAGGAGCGTGCCGTACCAGATCCCCCGCACCTCCCCGCGACGATCGATCATGCGGCCGAGCGGGAGAGAGACGAGGGCCGCCGTGACCAGTCCGGCGAGCGCGACCAGGCTGATCTCGAAGGTGTTCGCCCCGAGCGAGGCCGCGTAGACTCCGTAGAACGTGGCGACCGCTCCGCTCCCGATCGCCCGGATCGAAACCGCGAACGAGAACGTGACGACCGGCTTCACCTCGCGGAGCTTCGGCGTCTCCATGCGGGGGATGTTGAGCTGAATGTCCGGCACCAGGAAGAAGACGACCGACACCGTGCCGACCATCACCGCTACGACGAACGGGATGAGCGTGTAGAGGCCGAACCAGTAGGTGATGACCCCCGCGAGCGCGATCCCGGCGACGCCGCCGGCGTTAGACGTCGCGTTGAGCAGGCCGTACCCGTAGCCGCGCTCCTGCTCGTGCGTGGCGTCCGCGATGTAGGCGTTGTAGGCGGGGGAGCCGATGGCCAGGGCGAGCTCGGCGGCGATGAACAGTCCGCCGGCGAGAAGATAGCCGGGGGCGAACATGATCGCGAAGAAGAGCGGGAACGCGCAGACCTCCCCGAGGAGAAGGTAGGGCTTGCGCCGGCCCGCGCGGTCGGAGAGACGCCCCACCCACGGTCCGATCAGGCTCGAAGGGATGTACGCGAGCGAGAGGATGGTGAGGGCGATCGGGATCGTCGCGCCCTTCAGCTCGACCAGGTAGAGCGGCAGGAAGACGATGAACAGACCGCCGCGGTTGCTGGCGAGGAGCGAGTACAGGGAGAGCGAGAGAAGTTCGCGACGGGCCACACCGAAGTTACCTTCGCGGTTTACTTAGGATGAGCGACGTACGAAGAACATCCTGCGGGGGCGAAGGGCGGTCTACCCCCCGCCTTCGTTCGGTCGGACCCTCCCGGCCGTTCCGGCAAATCCTAAGTGCCCGAGAGCGCCATCCCGGCCGAGGTGGGAGCGGTGGCGGAGTCGGAGAAGGTGGGCCGAAAGAGCGAGGAGGACGGTGTCGAGATCCTGGTCCTGAAGAACCCACCCGTGAACGCCCTCAGTACGTCGCTGCTCGCGGGCCTCGACCGGGTCGTGTCCGAGCTCGCCGCCGACCCGAAGGTCCGGGCCGTCATCCTCACGGGGGACGGTCAGTACTTCAGCGCCGGCGCCGACCTCAAGGAGATGGCGACGCTCGACCTCGCGGCGGCCCCCCAGCTCGTTCGTCGGACGCATGCGCTGTTCGGCCGGATCGCGAACCTGGACGCTCCCGTGGTCGCTGCCATCAACGGCCTCGCGCTCGGAGGGGGGCTCGAACTGGCGCTTGCGTGCGACCTGCGCATCGCGGGCGAGTCCGCGAAGCTGGGCGCCCCCGAGGTCAACTACGGGCTCATGCCGGCCTACGGTGGGACGCAGCGGCTGCCGCGCCTCGTCGGCGTGTCGAAGGCCAAGGAGCTGATCTTCACCGGAGCGATGATCTCCGCGGCGGAAGCGCTGAAGATCGGTCTGGTCAACAAGACGGTGCCGGCCGGCCAGGAACTGCGGGCGGCCCGCGACCTCGCCCACGGGATCGCCCAGAAGGCGCCGAAGGCCGTTCGGGCCGCCAAGAAGGCGATCGCGGAAGGACTGGCCCGTCCCCTCGCGGAGGGACTCGAGATCGAGACGCACCTCTTCGAGACGGAGGTGCTCTCGAGCGAGGACCTCGCGGAGGGGATCATCGCCTTCGCCGAGCGGCGGCCGCCGAAGTTCAAGGGGGCCTAGCGATGCCGTTCGAATTCTCGTTCACGCCGGACCAGGAGGCGTTCCGCGACGCCGTCCGGACGTTCCTCCAGAAGGAGGTCGCCCCGATCGTCGCCGAGATGGACGAGACGGAGGAGTTCCCTCGCACGTCCGTTCGCCGAATGCAGGAGGAGGGGTACTTCGGGGTACCGATCCCCGAGGAATACGGCGGCCTCGGCCTTGGGAAGGTCGGCTACTGCATCCTGCTCGAGGAGCTCGGCAAGGTCGACGCCTCCCACGGAACGATCGTGGGCGCCCATACGTCGCTCGGCACGACCCCGCTGCTCTACTACGGGACGGAGGAGCAGAAGAAGCGCTGGCTCGTCCCGGCGGCGAAGGGAGACAAGCTCCTCGCGTTCAGCCTGACCGAGCCCGGCTCGGGAAGCGACTCGGGGGCCGTGCACACGGTCGCCGAGCGCGAAGGGGACCACTGGCTCATCACCGGGAACAAGATCTACGTGTCGAACGGCCGAGAGGCGGACACGATCGTCGTGATGGCCGGGAACGACGTCAAGCTCGGACCGAACGGCGGGGTCACTGCCTTCCTGGTCGACACGAACCTTCCCGGGTTCAAGATCGGCCGCTGTGAGAAGAAGATGGGCCTGCACGGCACATCCACCGCCGAGCTGATCCTCGACCACGTCGCCGTCGGCCCGGACCAGGTCCTGGGAGAGGTCGGGAAGGGGTTCCACGTCGCGATGACCGCGCTGGACGTCGGCCGCGTCTCCCTGGGCGCCGCGTCTCTCGGGGGCATGGAGGCCGCGACCCAGCAGGCGCTCGACTTCTCCAAGAACCGTACGCAGTTCGGCCTTCCGATCAGCGAGTACGAGGCGATCCAGTTCAAGCTCGCCGACATGGCGATGCGGATCCACGCTCTCCGCTTCATGGTCTACCACGCGGCCGCCCACCAGGACCGGATGGGGACGGTGCCGAAGGCGTGGAGCCGGCTCGAGCGCGTCGACAAGACCCGGGAGGCGGCGATCGTGAAGTGCCTCGCGTCGGAGTGGGCGGGCGAAGTGATCGACGAGGCGCTCCAGATCCACGGCGGCCTCGGCTACATCCGGGGGACCCCGATCGAGCGCGCGTACCGCGACGCGCGGATCAGCGAGATCTTCGAGGGAACGAACGAGATCCAGCGTCTCGTGATCTCGCGCGACCTTCTGACCCGGGGCCTCTAGTCCGTCAGGGAGCCGCCGCATCGGGCGCGGTCGCTTCGCCGGCGCGCAGCACGCGCCGAAGGACTTTCTGGATGGCGCTCCGTGGCAGGGACTCCCGGAACTCGACGGTGCGGGGTGCCTTGTAGTGCGCGATGCGCTCGCGCACGAAGGCGATGAGCTCCTCGGCGCTGACCGAGGAGCCCGGCGTGCGGACGACGAACGCTTTCACGACCTCGCCGTGAGCCACGTCGGGAAGTCCCACGACCGCGACGTCGGCCACGGCCGGATGCTGGAAGAGGACCTCTTCGACCTCGCGCGGATAGACCTTCATCCCCGCCACGTTGATCATGTCCTTCTTCCGGTCGACGATGTAGGCGTAGCCGTCCGCGTCGAGGCGCGCGACGTCCCCGGTCCGCAGCCAGCCGTCGGCGGTGAGGACGAGCGCCGTTTCCTCGCGCTGACGGTAGTAGCCCACCATCACCTGGGGTCCGCGCACGCAGAGCTCCCCGACCTCGGTCCCGGTGAGCACCTTGGTCGGGTCCTCGAGGTCGACGACCCGCTGGTCGGTCTCCGGCAACGGGAGACCGATCGACCCCAGGCGGCGTTCCCCCTCCACGGGATTGGCGTGGGTGGCGGGCGAGGCCTCGGTGAGGCCGTACCCCTCGACCAGGACGGCCCCCGTGAGCTCCTGGAACCGCCGGGCGACCTCGACCGGGAGCGGCGCGGAGCCGCTCAGACAGAAGCGGATCGACCGCAGTCGGTAGCGCCCGACGTCGGGCTGCTGGTTGAATGCTTGGTAGAGCGCGGGGACGCCGGGGAACTGGGTGGGACGGTATCGATGGATGAGCTTGAGGACCTCCCGGATCTCGGGCTTGGTCTGCATCACGACGGTCGCTCCCTCCGTGAGGCCGAGCAGGAGCGCCACGGTGAGCCCGTAGATGTGGAAGAACGGGATCGAGGCGAGGATCACTTCTTCGCCGGGGTGCCGCGTCGTGTTCCAGGCGTTCGACTGGTAGACGTTCGCGACCAGGTTACGATGGCTGAGCATCGCGGCCTTCGGGCGGCCGGTGGTCCCTCCCGTGTACTGGAGGACGGCGACGGTGGACGCCGGATCTCCCTTCCAGAGCGGGACGGAGCCCGGTGTGCGGACCGCCTCGGACCACGGTCGGACTCCGGAACCGCTCGGGAACTCGGTCTCGAGGTGCTGGCGACGCAGCACGCTGTTCACGAACGGCCGGGCGTACCACGGATAGAGTTCGCGCAAACGGGCCACGAACACCGCGGGGACCGACCACTCCGAGCGTACCTTCGTCAGGTTCGGGTAGAGGAACTCGAGGGTGACCAGCGCCTTCGGTTCCGAGTCCTTGAGGAGTCGCACGAGGTCCTGCCCGAGGTACAGCGGGCTCACCTGGACGACGGACGCCCCCAGGCGCAGGGTTCCGAAGAACGCGATAGGGTACGCCGGACAGTTCGGGAGATACAGCGCCACGCGGTCGCCCGGCCCCACGCCCTCGCGAGCGAGCGCCGCGGCGAACCGCCCGCTCTCCTCCCAGAACTGTCGATAGGTCCACTTCGCGCCGTAGTAGGCGAGGGCGGTGCGCTCCCCCCAGCGCTGGACGCTCTCCTCCACGACCTCCGTCAGCAGGCGGTTCGGGATCGCGAGGTGCGTCGGCACTCCGGGGGAGTAATGTCGGGTCCAGATCGGTTCGGTCGCGGAAGTGGGACCCTCGCTCATCCGGAGTTCATCCCGAGGCGGACGCGTCGGATTCCTTGACGAACTGGACCCCGGGTTTGTAGCTGGAACGGAACCGCACTCGGTCACCGATCGCGAGGTCCGTCTCCGACCGGACCGTTGGCATCCAGCCCGTGATTCTTCCGCCCCCGTCGAGCTCGACCACGACGTAGGCGTAGGGCGCGTCGTTCAGGAACTCGTCGCCCGGCACGTTCAGGACCGTGAACGCCACGACCTTCCCCTGCGGCGAGAGCACGGCCTCCTCCAGTTCCGGCTTCCCGCAGCGGGAGCAGGCGAGCCCCCAGGTCGCCGTCACGAGGCCGCAGCTCCGGCAGCGAAACCCGCGGAGGGTGCTGCCTTCTTCGTACCCTTTGACGAACTCGTCGATCGTGTGCGGTGCGGAAGGAAGGTCGTCGGTCACGTCGATCCTTCCCGTCAGCGGCGCGAGAAGATATGCACGGAGCACGAGCCGCCCGTGGCACCGACGTTGTGTGCGAGGGCGTTCTCGGACTTCGGCACCTCGCGTCCCTTGGCGAGGCCATTCACCTGCTCGAAGATCTCCACGACCTGGCTCGCTCCGGTGGCGCTGACCGGGTGCCCCTTCGCCTTCAACCCGCCCGACGTATTCACCGGTAGCTTTCCGTCCCGCGCCGTGACCCCGTCGAACTCCTGCTGGGCCGCAGTGCCCTTGGGAAAGAATCCGAGGTCTTCGAGCGCGAGGACCTCGGCGATCGTGAAGCAGTCGTGCACCTCGAGGAAATCGATGTCCTTCGGCTCCATCTTCGCCTGGCGGAACGCTTTCGCCGCCGCGGCGCGAGTGGCCGGGAGCCCGTAGAGGTCCGCGCGGTCCTGCATGTCGGTCACGGAGCCCGAACGGGCCGACGCCCGGATCACGAGCGGCTCGGTCACGGGGCTCTTCATGAACTCCTTGGCCGCCACAACGACCGCCGCCGCCCCGTCCGAGAATGGGCAGCAATCGTAGAGGCGGAGCGGCGAGGCGATCATGGGCGACCCGAGGTAGGTCGCCATCGTGATCTCCTTCTGGAAGTGCGCGTGCGGGTTGCGGGCGGCGTTCGCGTGGTTCTTGACCGCGACCGCGCCGAACATCTCGTCCCGGATCGGGTACTTCTGGCGGTACGCGCTCGCCAGGGTCGCGTAGAGACCAGGAAACGTGGCGCCGTTCTTCGTCTCGAAGGCGTAGTCCGCCGCGATGGCGAAGTAGCTGGTCGCGGCGAGCGTATCGAGGTGCGAGAGCTTCTCCGTCCCGACCACGAGCGCCGCGTCCGTGAAGCCGCCCGCGACGTGGACGAACGCTTCGTGGAGCGCCGCACTGGAGGAGGAGCAGGCCGATTCGAGGGTGACCGACGGGACCTCGGGGATCCCTAGGCCGTTGTTGATGAGGGGACCGAGGTGTGCCTGGTGCTCGGAGATGCCGAAGCAGTTCGCCACGAAGGTGTATCCGATATCCTTGGGTTCGAGGCCGGCCTGGCGGATCGCCTGCAGGGAGACCCGCGTGGCCGCCTCCCGGGAGCTGTCCTTCATCCTGCCGAAGCGGTTCGACGCCGCTCCGACCACCCACGCCTCGCGCACGGTGACCCGGATGGACCTAGAACCGTGCCCTCATTAACCTGAGCCCTGCGGTGGGGAAGGCCGTGCCTTCGACCCACCAGAATCGGAGACCGAAGGCGCAGCCTCGACTCCGAGCAGCGGCCGAAGCCGGTCGAAGCAACGCTGGGCAGTCTTCTCGTCCCGGGTCTTGAACAGGAGCCGGCCGGTCCGACTGATCGTGACCTCGACCTCGAGCGCGGCGATCAGCATCACGCGGGCATCGACGACAGCGATGCCGTCCTGCTCGAGTCGATGCCGGACCTTAGCGAGGTCGATCGGCCGCTCCGAGTCGGGTACGGCCTCATAGGCGCCGCTGTTCGAACACACTCGCAGGGTGCGGTACATCGACCCTCAATGGCGGTTCCTTGCCCAATCCAAGCTGGCTCTTGGCGGTTACCCGGGGCTGGGCTGTTCCCGGGCGTTGCCCCAATCCCGCCATCCGCCGTTGTGGCGAGAGCCGCGGCAACGCGCCGGGGACTCGGTGACGGTCGGTCCGGAGTGCCCTGCCTTAGGGCGGCATCGGAGCGCCGCACTTCGCGCAGAACTGGGCGCCCGCAGCGTTCGGAGATCCGCAGGAAGCGCAGAACTTCCCTCCGGCCGCTCCGGGTGGGGGAGCCGCCGCCGGCGGAGGCGCGCCCCAGCCAGGAGCCGCGGGCATCATCGGCTGTCCGTAGCCGGGTGCCGCCTGGGCCGGCGGGTTCCAGACAATCGCGAGGATACCGCCGACCAGCGCGAGGATCGCGCCGATGTAGAAACCCCCTCCGCCGATGAAGCTGATGAGCGCGAAGACCAGGATCAGGATCCCGTAGGCCTTGGCGCTCCGCGGGTTGCTCTTGAGCTTCATCGCAAAATAGAGGATGATCAACCCGAAGAACAGGGCCACGATGGCGAGGCCGACCAGAAGTCCAGCCCCGAGGCCATAGCCCAGCGCGCCGATGTAACTCGCGACTACGGCGAGGATAATCGCGTAGATGATACTGAAGATCAGGATCAGGATGCCCCCAATCAGGGAAAGTAGGTACGCCGTTCTCGGGTAGGTCTCACCGTAGGACTGCATGGCCTGACGACAGATTTCCGTCTATATCAAACGCTACGACCGAGAAGATGTCGACCAGCGACCAACCGGATAGGGGGGTCGGCTCATGCGCCAGCATGCCGGAGTCGGCTCAGAGCACGATCGCTTTGCGCACGCACTCGTCGATGATGTCGTCGACGCTGATCTTCTCCTCCTCTCGGAGGATCTGGACGAGGTTCGAACGGGTGGCCGGCTTGTCCGGCACCGCTTGGCAGCAAACGCCTGGCCGGGTGGAGATCCCGTAGGTCCCGATCTCCTTCGCCACCGCCTCGATCTCCTGCTTGTCGAACCCGATCAGCGGACGTACGATCGGAAGGCGCACGGAAGCCGTGGCGGTTCGCATGTTCGCCAGCGTCTGAGACGCGACCTGTCCGAGCGCTTCTCCCGTGGCCAGGAACGTGGCGTTCTCCCGCTCGGCGATCCGCTCGGCCGACCGCCACATGAACCGTCGACACAGGACGCAGCCGACGTGCCGGTCCGTGTTGCGCATCAGGGTGATCTGCGTCGACCCGTGCGGCACGAGGTAGAGCGGGATCGGCTGGTGGTAGCGCTCCCGAAGCATCGTAAGGTGGTCGACCACCTTCTCGAGCGGCGTGCCGTCGGTGAACGGCCGGTTGTCCATGTGGACACACACCAGCTCGTGCCCCTGGCGCAGGAGGTAGTGGAGGGCCACGGGAGAGTCGATCCCTCCGCTCATCAGCATCACGCCTCGCGCCATGGCTCGACGTTCAGCTCGACCCCCCTATTTAGGAGTGTGCGAGCGAACCGAGGGGGGCCGCGGCGGAGGTAAATACGGCGGACGGGTCGTTTTTTGGATGGCCGAGGAAGCGGCACCGCCCATCGAGCTCTACGCGCGGGACGAAGGGTCCGGCCCCACGATCGTTCTCCTGCACGGGGTAGGAGGGAACCACACCGTATGGAACACCGTCTTCCCCTTGTTGACCCCGGAGTTCCGCGTGATCGCTCCCGACCTCCGGGGCCACGGACGTTCGGCTGCCCCTCCGGGGTCCCACTACACCTTCCTAGAGCTCGCCGGCGACATCGGCCTTCTTCTGGAACAGCGGAAGGCCCCTCGGGTGCATTGGGTGGGGCTCAGCGGCGGAGCCCTCCTTGCCCTTCGGCTCGCGCTCGACCGACCGGAACGGACCCGAAGCCTCGTCATGGTCAGCGGTGCTGCCTACACCGATGCCCACACTCGGGCAATCGCGGCGCGTTGGTCCGAGGTGTACGCCAAGGAAGGGCCGGATCCGTTCGCGCTCCGTCTTTTGAAGGACCTCTACTACCCGGACTGGATCGAGGACCACCTCGACTTCGCGGACGAGCTCCGGGAGCAGGTGAAGCACCAGGACTACGGCCCGGCGGTCCGATGGGCAAGATCGATGGGCACGTTCGATGAACGCCAGCGGATCGCATCGGTACGGTTGCCCACGTTGATCGTCCAAGCGATGGACGACGCGGTGGTCGACGCGTCGCACGGCCGGATCCTGCGCCAGTCGATCCCGGGGGCCCAGATCCGCATCCTCGCCCAGACGGGTCACATGGTCCCGGTCGAGCGACCGAAGGAAACGGCCGAGGCGATCCTCGCGTTCGTGAGGTCGGTGGAGTCCCGTCCTTCCGTGGCCGAGACCTCCTGAGCGGACCGGGATCCTCCCTCCAATTTATCTGCGAAGCTCGCCATTCGGGGACGATGGCCGAGGACGAAAGCGCAGCCCTGGATGAGCGACTCGCGAATCTCGAGCGGGAGCTCAAGGATCTACGGCTCCGGATCGCCGGGCTCGAGCGCCTCATGGGCGCGGGGTCGGAACACCCGGCGGACGAGGCGACCGTGCGCAAGAAGGTCGCCTACGACTGGCAGGCCTGAACGTCGTGGCCGCGCCGGTACCGCGCGTCGGTGACGCACCCGCGTCCGTCGACGAGCTTCTCGATCGCTTCGAGGTCCTGTCTCCCCCCGTCTCGACGGCGGGAGCTGCCGTGATGATCGTCCTGCGGCAGGGTGCGCAGGAGGTCGAGACCCTCCTGATCGTTCGGGCGGCCAACCCCGACGATCCAGCTTCCGGGGACGTTGCGTTCCCCGGGGGCCATGTCTCCGACGACGACGGCTCGCTCGCGTCCACCGCTCTGAGGGAGCTGGACGAGGAGGTGGGCCTGACGGAGGCGGACCTCACCGGGCCGCCCCGATATGTCGGGGCCGAGCTCGCCCCCCGGTTCGGTTTGCGTGTCGGGGTCTTCGCGGCCGCCCTCGCCCCGGTCGCTCAACCTCCGTCCCCCCGCAGCCCTGAGGAGGTCGCGCATGTCTTTTGGCTGCCCCGATCCACACTCGGGCAGAACCGAACTGTGTCGCGCGAAACTCCGCGAGGGACGATCCAGGTCCACGCCACCGTCATGGACGGCCACGTCCTGTGGGGGTTCACCCGTCGGGTACTGCGACAGTTCTTCGACCTGCCCACCGAGGACGAACGGTTCGGGCCCGCGTTCGCCCACACCCCACCACCTCCGCTCTGAACGCCGGGCGCAGCCTGAAGTACCAAGAGTTTCTGGTAAGGACGATGGGACTGTACTGGGTCCGGCACGTGACCTGCCCGAAGTGCGGCGGGCAGTTCGACTACACGTTCGTCCCCGGAGCCTCGGTCACCGCGCTTCGGCTCTGGAACTCCCGGTACATGCGCTGCCCACTGTGCCGCCGCTTCGCGGTCTTCCGCCTGACGGGCCCGGGAACCGAGGTCCGCCCCACGACGCCCCCGGATGCTACCCTGCCGGCCGAGGGCGCGCCCTTATCGAACGCCGAGAG
>Ga0326727_10022090_pt1 | contig 12351 bp, 10 predicted proteins | sample MB2enrmetagenome_FD_207643 | JGI IMG/M metagenome (GOLD analysis project Ga0326727, IMG submission 207643) | Lab enriched peat soil microbial communities from McLean, Ithaca, NY, United States - MB29MY | ecosystem: Environmental > Terrestrial > Soil > Wetlands > Peat | place: USA: New York...
CCACCATGTGCAACTGCGGGATCATTTCGTCCGTGAACGGTTTCAGTTCCAGCGGCGGGGAGATGTCGGAGATCTCTTTCAGATTGGCGCCGTTCTCGGCTGCCCCCAGCGGCGCCGCGGAGGCGCCCGGCGTCTGGTCCTGGCGCTGGGTGATCTGCACCTCCTGCGCCGCCGCCTCGTTGCCGGGATCGATCTGCAATGCGCGGGTGAACTGGTTCAACGCCCCCGCGATGTCTCCGCTCTGCCGCAGCACGCGGCCGCGGTCCACATGCATGGCCGCCGCCTGGAAGCGCATGCGGTCCAGCCGCTCCTGGTAGCGCAGGTCGGCCGGCTTCTTCTGGTGCGCCTTCAGGTAGTCCTCGTAGGCCGCGTCGTAGTCCTGGCGCAGCTCCGCTTTCACTCCGCGACTCTCCCAGCCGCCGGCGGTCTGGGCTTGGGCGCAGGGTGTGTGCGCCAAGGCTGCCAGCAGCACCGGCAGCGCCGCGACGAATCCGCGATGGAGGCAGGGCCGTAGCCGGGAGAGCAAGAATGGGTGCCTGCGAGTCATGCCGATGCTGTCTGCTTCCTTTGCGCCAATCTGTTGTGCTGCGCCACAGTCCTGTCTCCGTTGGATCGCCGCTCCGGATGAGGCGCTGTGCCAACTGGAGAGACTGCCCGCCCCCAGCCGCCCGCACGGAAATGCGGCGGGAACCGAGCTGCGCTCTGGGGTGACGGTTGCCAGACGGCCGCACTCCTTGGACTTGTGGAACTCTGGCGAGTATAGCATTCGGACCGCGACGGGCCTCTTCAAGTTGTGCGCCATATCCCCTGTCTTTGAACGAATCTTCCCCGCCCAAAAAACTGCATCGCGCCTGCGGGGTGGTTGTTAGACGTTGCCAGTGCGAACAGGTGAGTCGGTTTGCGCCCGCATGTTAAACTGAGACGTTTCCGCCCGCGCCGCGGCCCGCCGCAACCGTTGGTCTTGCAGTTGAGAATCGCCCCGAACTTCCCCCATGCCCCGCTCGCTCTCCAATCCGACGGTTGCCACGCAGCCCAAACCCGCCGCAAAACCGAAGGACCGCGACCCGGTGGCCTCGGGCCTGCGCGACGCCGCCCAGAACCGCTCCGCCGGCTTCCACTACGCCCTCTTCGACCGCTTCGAGGCCGGCGTCGCCCTGCGCGGCACCGAGGTCAAATCCATCCGCCAGGGCAACGCCAACCTCAAGGACGCCTACGGCCTGCTCAAGGACGGCGAATGTTTCCTGCTTAACGCGCACATCGGCCCCTTCTCCCACGGCAACGCCATGAACCACGACTCGCTGCGCACGCGCAAGCTGCTGCTGCATAAAAACGAGGTCCGCAAGCTCGAAGCCGCCACCCGCCAGAAGGGATTTACCCTCATCCCCACGCGGCTTTACTTCCGCCGCGGGCGGGTGAAGTGCGAGCTGGCCCTGGCCAAGGGTAAGCAGCAGTGGGACAAGCGCGCCAGCGAGCGCAAGCGCGAGGCAGACAACGAGGCCAAGGCCGCCATCGCACGCAGCCAGCGCCGCTAGGCTGGTTCGATATGAGCTAGGGAAGCGTGGAAGGCGCCGCGGGCAATGCCGTAGCCAGGGCCGCAGGCGTAGTGCCGGTTGCAGCATCAGGCACGGGCGCGGGTATCGTCGTAGAGACAGGTGCAGACGAAGGCAGAGGCGTTCTGCCGGGTTCGGTGTTTGCCGCCTGCACTGGCCCGGGCGCTCCCGGCTCCATCTCGTTGTCGTTCACGTTGAAGACCAGCGCGTTCTTGGGCAGTTCCGTCCTGCCCTTGGCCATGTACGCGACCACCAAACCGCCGGTCAGCTCCGGCGCCAGTATGGTCATGGGGATCAGGTACTTCTTGCTCTTCACCAGGGACTGGGCTACGCCATCCACAGGCTTGCTGCGCTTGATGGTCCCTGGAACCTGGGGAATCACAAACGCACTCATCTCCAGCTCGGGATGCTTCCTGCCGTACTGTACCAGCGAGTGCGCCACCTGCTTCGGCGTGGTGATTCCCACGTCCGCCACGACGCTGCGATGGATCGCGTGCGGCAGGTAGATGTCCATCACCACGCGCGAGAAATCGGCGCAGTTGTGGAAGAGAATGTTGAAGTGGCCGGTGTTGCTCCGGTCGTTGAACAGAGCGATGAATCGCTCGTCCTGCTCTGCCGTGCTCGTCACCTCAAAGCCATGGATGGTGCGGAGGTAGGACTCTCCCACCAACTCCGTCCACTCCCCCTTTGGCGCGTTTCCATTCTTGCCATTCATCGCCAGGTCCAGCAGATGTTTTCTGCGATATACATCGCGCAGCGCGTTCACCTGGGCCTGGTCCACCGATTGCGGCACCTGGCCCACGTCCTCCACCGCGTAGAGATACGGAATCAGCGGGATCGCAACCCAGTCCAGTCCGTCGACCTTGTGGTAGCGGCTGATCACCACGCCGGACTCGCCCGGCTGGCACAGGCGCAGCTCGGTCGGCGACGCCGCGCACACGTGGTTCAGATACACCGCCGAGTGGCCGGTCGGGTTCATGGCGCCGAAGTGGCCGTACGGCTCCTCCATCAGCAGCGCCACGGAGGCATGGGCCCAGATGACCTGGACCAGGAAGAACAGCAGCAGAACGCCTGCCGCGCGCCCCAACCCGTTGCTCAGAATACGACTTACCTGTTGGCTCTTCCCGTTCCTCGACATGCCCATCTCGCCCTCGTCGCTCTATAACCCGTTCGACACGCATCGCGATAGACGAATGTTCCGCGAAGCGGCTCGATGCCCGCGAACCTGCTCTCTATTGAGATGCAGTTTTTGCCCGCCGCGGGCGTTCCCTCTGCGGCCCAATCGGCTGCGAGGCCCTGTTTTGCTTAAGGGCACTGCTTCAGCAGTGCTGCAAATGCGGCACTTGTGTATTGCGGCTTTAGCCACTGAGGTAAGCGTTTCGTCTCCAGCCGCGACTATTTCCGCAGACTCAACTCCAGTCCCAGATGCAAATCGCAGGTCCGCTTATTTTGACTTTGGCTGCTGCTGTTGTTGCAATTGCTGCAACTGCTGGAAGATCTGCTGTGGGGTCAGGACGCCGTTCGGCGACTGCGGATTGCTGGCGCCGGTGGTGGATGGAGTGGTGCTGGGAGCGGTGCCCACCACCGCCGCTGGGGCGACTGCCGGCGCACCGGAAAACCCGGAGACTGGCTGCGTCTGCGGGACAACTGGCTGCGGCGGGACAGACGGCTGCGGCGGGGCCTGCGTCTGCTGGCTGGGGGGAGCGGTCTGCTGTGCAGGCTGCGTGGTCTGGTCGCTGGCTGCCGGGTCATCGTCGATGCCGGGCGCAAACGGGCTGGGCGGCGGTAACACCCCCGTGCCGCGCGGTGTCAGGACCAGCTCCACCGGCGCGTGCGTCGCGCTCTCGCGCAACAGCATGTTGCTGCCGGTGCCTTCTAGCAGGCTGTCCAGAATTTCGGCCGGCCCGCCAGGCCCATACTTGCCGAACACCCTCTGGTCGGCGACCCCGCCCGTGATCTTCATTCCGGTCTGCCGCGCCACATCGCGCAGGATCTGATTCAGGCTGGAGTTGTCGGCAATGATCGTGAGCTGGCCGCCAGAGTAGAGGACTTGGGCGCGCTGTCCGGCGGGCTGCGCAGCAGGCTTTGCGGCGCCCGCAGCGGATGCAGTCGCCGCCGGCTGAAGCGCCGTGGGCGGCGTTGCCGGCAGGGCAGGGGATTGGGCCACCGCCAGCCCGCATGACAGCAAAAGGCCGCCGCCCAGGGCCCCCGGCAGTACGGTTCTACGCATTGTGTCGATGAGGTTCACTTCTTCCCTACAGTATAGGACGCGGCCCGAGCGCGAAGGTTTTTGTTTCGCGCCCGGTTGCACCGCCGGTTCTGGCTTGGAACTCCCACGCAACACACTTAGCGAGGCCATGCGCCCTCAGGAAGTCCGATCGCGCCATCGGCGATCTGCTCCCACCGCTCCCTGTCGATACGGTACAGCACATGGCGCCGCAAAGCGTGTCCCTCAGGAAGTTTCGGATGGTCGAAATCGGCAGCGCGGTCGCGAACCATGCCCAGCCTCTCCATCACGCCGTGAGAACGAAGATTCATCGGCACCGTAAACGAGACAACCTCCTTCAGCCCGAGTGATTCGAAGGCGTATCGAAGCACCGCACGCGCTCCCTCGGTTGTCAATCCCTGCCCCCAGAACTCGCGGTCCAGTCGCCAGCCGATCTCGACGCACGGTGTGAAAGCCGCAACAAAACCCGGAACTGCAAGTCCTATGAATCCGATGAAACGCCTGTTGTGGCGAAGCTCAGCGGCGAAGAGTCCGAAGCCGTGCTGTTCAAAGTGCGCTTCGATCCGGTCCACCAACCGTCCGGATTCTTCCGGGGTCAGAAGAGCCGGCATCCATTCCATAACGCGCGCATCCGCATTCAGGCGGCTGAACGGTTCCCGGTCGGAGTCACGCCATCTCCGCAGGTTCATACGCTTCGTTACTAGCTCATCAGACATATTTCCGAGGCTATCACTGGGAGCCGGTTGCACGGATTGAGATTGCTCGCCAGGAGATTCTTTATGCGCAATGGTGCGGCATAATGCTATCTTGGGAGTCGCTTGCTGTTGCTTTTGAGCTGGCGGCCAGGCAGGGATCGAAGAAGCGGTCGGAACGAGAAAGAGCGATGACGGCGAAGACGGCGAAGCACGAGAAGACTTTGAGCCAGGCGATCCGCGAGCGGCGCGCAACGCCCAGCTTTGACGGCGCCCCCATCCCCGCCGAGGACCTGCACCGCATCCTCGAGGCAGGCCTCAACGCGCCCAGCGGATTCAACATGCAGCCCTGGCGCTTTATCGTCGTCCAGAGCGACGAGCAGAAGAAGCGCCTGCGCGCCGCCTCCTACAACCAGGGCAAGGTCGAGGAGGCATCCGCCGTGATCGTAGCCTGCGGAGACGCTGACGGCTGGCGCAAGGACCTCGAGCCCATGCTCTCCCAGGGCATCGAGGGAGGAATGCCCGAGGGCTACGCCGCCCAGGCCCGCAGCTCCGTCCCCAACTACCTCTCCCACTTCTCCACCGAAGAGATGCACGCCTGGCTCAACAAGATGGTGATGATCGCCTTTACCCACATGATGTTGATGGCTGAGGTCATGGGCTACGACACCGCGCCCATGGAGGGATTCGAACAGCAGAAGGTGCATGAGGTCCTGCTCCTGCCCTTGAGCTACTGGGTCGTTGCGCTGCTGGCGGTCGGCCACCTGAAGGGACCGGACAAGTTCGACGGCGGACGCTTCGACATGCGCCACACCGTCTTCGCCGAAGAGTTCGGCAAGCCCCTGAAGTAGCTGCTACTGTTTGTGCGCCGCGCCGCGCGCAATCAGCACCGCCGTATACGCCGCGCCGAAGCCATTGTCGATGTTCACCACCGTGACGTTGGGACTGCAAGAGTTCAGCATTCCCAGCAGCGCCGTCGCCCCGCCGAACGACGCCCCGTAGCCCACCGATGTCGGCACCGCAATCACCGGCACCGCAACCAGGCCGCCCACCACCGAGGGCAGCGCGCCCTCCATGCCAGCGCAGACGATGATGGCGTGCGCGGATTTGAGGTCGTCGCGCACCGCCAGCAGCCGGTGCAGCCCCGCCACGCCAACGTCATAGAGCCGCGTCACGCGCGCCCCGAAGGTCTCCGCCGTTACCGCGGCCTCCTCCGCAATCGGCAGGTCGCTGGTACCCGCGCAGATCACCGCAACGTGCCCCTTCGTCTCACCCGCGCCAGCCCCGCTCGCGCCGGCCGACTGACGCAGCGCCACGGTGCGCGCCACCGCGTTGTGGCTCGCCGCCGGATGCGCCGCCAGCACGGCCTGTGCCGTGGCCGGCTCAACGCGCGTGGCCAGCACATCCACGCCGTCGGCAGCCAGGCTGCTGAAGATCGCCACCGTCTGCTCCGCCGTTTTGCCCGCCGCGAAGACCACCTCCGGCAGCCCGATGCGCAGGCTCCTGTGGTGGTCCACCCGCGCGTGTCCCAGGTCCTCGAACGGCAGCGTCGCCAGCCGCGCGGCCGCGGCCTCCGGCGTCAACGCGCCGCGTTCCACCTCGCCCAGCAGCTTCAGCAGATCGGAGCCTGTCATGCCGTTCCGCCTTCCTTCGCCGGGCCCGGCCGCAGGTACGACGCAATCGCCGCCTGCTGCACCTGCTTGATGGCGACCCCGTGCTTCGCCGCCGCCGCGCGGCAGTCCTCATACTCCGGCGCGGCGTTCATCGTCTCGCCGCCCAGCGATCCCACCTTGATGCGAATCTCCCCGTACTCCGTCACCACGGGTATGTGCTTGCGCTCCAGGCACGTCCGCCGTTCTTGCCGGATGCGCACTCCCAGCGTGCTTGTCTCGGTCAGGATCAGCCGCTCCAGCGCCGCGCTGTCGGCCGGGTTGCACAGCACCGTCAGCAGCGTCCCCTGCCGTCCCTTCTTCATAATCACCGGCGTCAGCATCGCGTCCAGCGCGCCGCGCGCCAGCGCCGTCTCCGCCACATACGCCAGCACCTGCGGCGACAGGTCGTCCAGCGCCGTCTCCATCACGGTCACCGTCTCGCCGTTCAGTCCCGCGACCGCCCCCGTTTCGCTCGCCTCGCCCACGCTCACGCGCAGCACATTGGGGAACTCCTTCGAGTTCCGCGTCCCCGCCCCGTATCCAATCCGCGCCACGCGCATCGCAGGCTGCGGCCCGAAGACCGGGTCGATCGCGCGCAACAGAGCCGCTCCCGTCGGCGTCACCAGCTCCTGCTCCACGTGCGCCGAATAGGTCGGCAGTCCGCGCAGCAGGTCGGCCGTCGCCGGCGCGGGCACCGGGAAGGTCCCATGCGCGCAGACCACCGTCCCGCCGCCCACGTTGATTGCCGACGAGTGCCACGCGGCGACGTTCAAGTGATGAATCCCTGCGCTGGCCGCCACAATGTCCACAATCGCGTCCACCGCGCCCACCTCGTGGAAGTGGATCTCCTCCACCGGAACATTGTGGACCTTCGCCTCCGCGTGGCCCAGCAGCTCGAAGGCGCGAATCGCCGTCTGCTTCACCGGTTCCGCCAGCGCAGCCTCGTGGATCAGCCTGCGGATCGCCGTCAGCGAACGCCCGTGCGCGTGGGAGTGTTCGTGCGTGTGCGTCACGCCGTCGTGCGTATGTTCGTGCGAGTGAGAATGCCCATGCCCGTGCGCCTTACCCTCCGCGTGCGCGCGTTCGTGCTTGTGGGAATGCTCATGGCCGTGCCCGTGCGCAGCATCGCCGTGCGAATGCCCGTGCGCATGGCTCTCATGCGCGTGCTCATGCGCCGTCTCCGCATGGGCCTCCGCCAGGTGGTCGCCCTCCAGCACATGGACCTTGGTGCAAGCAATCCCGCTGCGGTCCACCCGCTCGATACGCAGACTGGCTCCCAGCCCCAGCGCGGCGGTCGCGTCTTCCAGCACCTCTGCCGGGACCCCGGCATCCACCAGCGCGCCCAGCAGCATGTCGCCCGCGATCCCGGCAAAACAGTCAATGTACCCAACGCGCATAAATTCTCTCTCTTGGAACTCTATCGTGTCCTTGTGGCTTGTGTCCGCCGCCCCTACCGCGCCGGCCCAATCGCTGAAACCGGCAGCACCGCGTTCATCGATCCCGTCCGGTATCCCTGCGTGTCCAGCGTAACGTAGACGAAGCCCAGCGGCCGCAGCGCCTCCGTGATCTGGTCCAGCATCTCCATCGTCAGCGCCCGCGGCAGCTCCTCGCGCGCAATCTCCACCCGCGCCAGCTCCCCGTGGTGGCGCACCCGCACATGCGCAAAGCCCAGCGCGTGCATCGCCTCCTCGGCGCGCTCCACCTGGCTCAGGTTCTCCGCTGTCACCGTCCGCCCATACTCAATGCGCGACGACAGGCATGCGCTGGCCGGTTTGTCGGCCACCTTCAGCCCCGCCTCGCGCGCCAGCGTGCGGATCTCCAGCTTGGTCAGCCTGGCTTCGGCCAGCGGGGCCAGCGCCTGGTGCATCGCCGCCGCCCTCTGCCCCGGCCGCAGATCGCCGTCATCGTCCAGGTTTCTGCCGTACGCAATCTGCGCGAACCCCAGCTTCTCCCGCGCCGCCTCCATCTGGGTAAACAGCTCGTCCTTGCAGTGGAAGCAGCGGTCGCCGTCGTTGCGCGCGTAGTTGGGGTCGTCCAACTCGCGCGTCTGCAGGATGTGTACCGGAATCCCGTGCTCATCCGCGAACTCGAGCGCCGCGGCCAGCTCTCCGCGCGGCAGCGAAGGCGAGTCGGCAATCACCGCCAGCATCCGCTCGCCCATCATCTCGTGCGCCTCATACGCCAGGTACGCCGAGTCCGTGCCGCCGGAGTACGCCACCATCAGCGAATCCAGCTTGCCCAGCGCCCCACGCAGCGCCTCGAGTTTTTCCATCAGCTCCATCGCGTCCCATCCAGAATAGCAACTATACCCCACCCGGCGTGTGCCTTATGTCACAACGACATCTTCCGCACCCTCTATACTGAAATCCGGGGGCCACTTGCCGGCAGCAGCACACAACAACTCCATCCGCCTCATCGCAATCGACCTGGACGGCACACTGCTGGGCGACGACGGCCGCGTCAGCCCGCGCAACCTCGCCGCACTCCACGCCGCCCACGCCCGCGGCGTCCAACTCGCCATCGCCACCGGACGCCGCCACAGCTTCGCCATGCGCGTTCTGCGCCCGCTCGGCCTCCACCACGACTCCATCCTCATCAGCTCCAACGGCACCATCACCCGCACCCTTGGGGCGTCCGGCGCAGAATCCATCCCCTCCCAACTCCTCGCCCGCACCCACCTCCCTCACGCCACGGCCCTCTGGCTCTGCGCGCACATCCGCGGCGGGGGCGACCAGGACTTCCGCAACGCACTCGTCCTCACCTTCGACCGCACCCAGCCCGACGGGGAAGACTCGCGCGGCGCACTGGTGGTCGAGCGGCTCGACCACCTGACCGCCAGCATCAGCCGATGGATGGCCGCCAACGAGCCCTACCTCACTCAAGTCACTCCGATTGAACGCGCCCTCGCCGACCCCTCCGACCCGCCCATCCAGGCCATGCTCTGTGGCACTCTGGAGCGCATGGCGCGGGCCGAGGCGCGCCTGCTGGAACATCCCGGCGTCGTTGTCTCCGGCCACGCATCCGAGTCCGCGCCGCACGAACTCACCCTCCACCGCACGGAGTATCCCGCGCGCGACCTCAGCATCCTGGACATACTTCCCGCCGGCTGCTCCAAGGGCGCCGCCCTGCTCTCGCTCGCCCGCGCCCGCGACATCGAGCCCGCACAGGTCCTCGCCATCGGCGACAACTGGAACGACGTCTCCATGCTCCAGGCCGCCGGCCGCGCCGTCCTCATGCTCAACGCACCGGAAGACCTGAAAGTTCTCGCCCGCGCGAGCGGCTGGCGCATCGCTCCCTCCAACCGCGACGACGGCGTCGCCCACGCCATCGACTCCGCCCTCTCCATCTCTGTTGGTTAACCCCGCGCCACAATCGCCTGCGGCAACTTGGTATAGATCCCGCCGAAGCCGCCGTTCGACAGGACCGCAACCACATCTCCCTTGCGCAACTGCGGCGCAATCGCCGCAACGATCGCGTCCGCGTCCGCGTACACCGCCGACTCCAGCCTGCGCGCGCGCAACAGTGCAACCACGTTCTCCGGATGCAACCGCTCGCCCGCCGGAATTGCCTCCGATTTGAAGACAGCCGCCAGCACGCTGCGGTCGGCCAGCGCAAGGCTCTCCACCAGCTCGGCCTCGAAGACATTGCGGCGCAGCGTATTCGACCTCGGCTCCAGTACGGCCCAAAGCCGTCGACCCGGATAAGCCGTGCGCAACGCGCGCAGCGTCTCGCGGACCGCCGTCGGATGGTGTGCGAAGTCGTCGATGATCGTCACGCCGTTGACCTCGGCTCGCACCTCCAGCCGCCGCTTCACCGAGCGGAAGCTCGCCAGCGCCTCCACAATCGCCGCTGCGGAAACGCCCTGTCCCGCGGCAAGCGCCGCCGCCGCCGTCGCATTCAGCGCATTGTGTTCGCCCGCCATGGGCAGCCGCAGCTCGGCAAACCGCTCGCCGCCGCGCAGGAGCGTCCACCGCGACTCCGTCCCCTCCTGACGAAAAGCTGTCAGCCGCCAGCGCGAATCGGGTTGAAATCCGTACCGCTCCACCGCGCAGAACGCCCGCGCCACGCACTCGCTCACGTTCTCGCTGCCGTCGAACGCGATCAGCCGTCCGCGCCGCGGAATCAGGTTCACCAGCCGCTTGAACGCCGTCTTTACCGCCGCAAGATCGACGTAGATGTCCGCGTGGTCGAACTCCACATGGGTCAGGATCGCCGCGTCGGGAAAGTAGTGCAGAAACTTTGGCCCCTTGTCAAAGAACGCCGTGTCGTACTCATCGCCCTCCAGCAGGAACGGCTGCCGTACCCCCGCGATCTCCGGCCGCACCATGAAACTGGTGCCAAAGTTCTCCGCCACACCGCCGATGAGGAACGACGGCGCCAGCTCCGGCCGCGTCCGCGAGGCCACTTCGTAGATCCACGCCAGCATGCTGGTTGTGGTCGTCTTGCCATGCGTGCCAGCCACCACCAGCGACTCGCGCCCCGGCAAAAACTCGTCGTGGAGCACCGCTGCCATCGAGGTAAACGGGATGCGCGCGTCCAACACAAACTCCAACTCAACGTTTCCCCGCGAGATCGCATTGCCGACAATCACCAGGTCTGGCCGCGGCGTCAGGTTCGCCTCCGCATAGGGCTGCATCAGCGGAATCCCCAGCCCAGCCAGCAGATCGCTCATCGGCGGATACGCCGCCGCATCCGAGCCCGTCACGCGGTGCCCGCGCGCCTGCAGCATCCCCGCCAGCGACGCCATCGCCGTCCCGCAGATTCCAATCAGATGAATGTGTTTCGCCAAACTGAACTCCAGCGCTTCTTACTGACCACTGATTACTTGTTTCTTCACCGCCGCTTCCAAAAACTCCAACCGCGGATTTCCCGCCGCGCTCAGTTCCAGCCGCACGCGCACGCCCAGTGGCACGGTCAGGTTCGCCCCATCCACATGCCCAGAGCGCAGTCCAATCGCCACCGGCCCCGCAAAATCCGCGAGCGCATGAAGGATCGCAGCCTCCAGCAGCGGCTCCTCCTCCGCCGCGACGCACTGCCGCATGTCGCCGAAGACTATCCCGCTCACATTCTCCAGCAAGCCCGCGTAGCGAAGATGTAGCAGCATCCGGTCCCACTGGTACGGCTTTGTCCCAATGTCTTCGAGGAACAAAATCCGCGACTCCAGCGCGCTCACCGGCAGCATCGCGTACGGCGTACCCAGCCCCTCGGCCAGAATCGAGAGACATCCACCTGCCAGCGTTCCTTCGGCCACTCCGGGGCGCAGCACGCGCAGCCCGTCGTTCGCAGTCAACGCCCAGTCCGCGTCGCCGCTCATCGCATGGCCCCAACTCGCCCGGTCGAAGCCTTCCGCCCGCGCAAAGTCCGCCGCCACCATTGGCCCGTAGAACGTCACCAGTCCCGCCTCGCGCGCCAGCCACACATGCAGCGCGGTGTGGTCGCTGTATCCCACAAAGACCTTCGGATTGGCGCGAATCAACCCCGCATCCAGATACGGCAGCAGCTCCGCCGATCCCCATCCGCCCCGCGTGCACACGATCCCATCGATCCCCGGATCGGCGAACGCCACATGAAGATCTCTCACCCGCTGCTCCACCGTCCCCGCATAATAAAGCGGCCCACAATCCAGCGCGTGCGACGCCAGCTCCGTCCTGTACTCAAGCCCATGCAGCGCGTCCATCCCAGCCTGCACCAGCTCCGACTTGGTTGCACTCGCCGGCGACAGCACAGCCAGCGTCGCCCCGGCCCGCAGCGCGGCAGGCTTCACTCTCGCGCGCGCCGCCGCGCTCAAATCCTCACCGCCGCATGCGGTTCCACCTGAAACGCCTCGCCCTGGCACACAATCTCCGCCGGCCCGGTCAGCCGCATCACGGCATCGTTCGCGGGCCAAACCGTCTTCTGCTCTCCGCCCTCCGCAATTGCCGTCAACTCGCGATTCGTGCCACGAAGAAACATCGCAGCCGCCGACGAAGCGCACGTCCCCGTTCCCGAAGACATCGTCGGCCCGCACCCGCGCTCAAAAATCCGAAACGCAATCTCGCCCGACCCGCGCACCTGCACAAACTCCACGTTCGTTCCCTGCGCAAACAGCGGACTGGCGCTGATCTTCGCGCCCAGCTCCTGCCAGCTCATCCCGTGCGCGGCAAAGTCCTCCCGCTCCACAAACAGAACGAAGTGAGGGTTCCCCACGTTCACCACGGCCCCCTCCACCGCGCCCACCCCGGGAATCTCAA
>Ga0326727_10022091_pt1 | contig 12351 bp, 11 predicted proteins | sample MB2enrmetagenome_FD_207643 | JGI IMG/M metagenome (GOLD analysis project Ga0326727, IMG submission 207643) | Lab enriched peat soil microbial communities from McLean, Ithaca, NY, United States - MB29MY | ecosystem: Environmental > Terrestrial > Soil > Wetlands > Peat | place: USA: New York...
GCGCTGGAGCGTGGCGATTTCTCCGTAGCTCAACTGCTCGTACTCACGCAGCATCAGGACTTCGCGCTCATCAGGTCCGAGTTTATCCAGAGCCTGCCGGACCGCGACCTCCGCTTCCGTGTTGCCGGCGGCGGGCGGGTCGGCGGGGGTCAGGTCAAAAATTGCCACGCGCTGCGCGCTTTTGCGGCGCTCCGCCGCGAGCTGCAAAAGCGCAATCCCGTATAGATACGTCCGGAACAACGCGCGCGGCTCATAGCGCTGCACCGCCCGCAGAACCGCCAGAAAAGTCTCCTGCGCAAGCTCCTCGGCGCGCGCCGCGTCCGCCAGGCGGCGTCGAAAGTAACCGTAGATGGGCTGGCGATAGCGCGCGAAGAGTTCCGTGAAGGCCTCTTGGGAGCCGCGTTGAAAGTCCAACATCAGTCGTTCGTCGCTCAGCATCTGCCAGCCACGCGGAAATTAAGTGATGCAACGATCGGCCCCCCCCGGCAAATCACCGGTGGGCGAATCGCTCAATGCCTTCCAATACGGTAATGTCTCAAGGGCGCAAAAAGTTCCCGGGAGATTGTACACGGATTCGAAAGTTAGGGGGTGGCGCGTTTGCCGCTGCCGAGGGCGTCCATTTGGCCGGTCATCTCTTCGGCGGGTTCTCCGCTCCGCATGCCCTGGGCCAGGATAAGTTGGCGCGCCTCGCCGCGCATGGCCGGCCATTTCGATCCGAACACTGCCGAGCCGGCAATGCAGGCCGCGCCTCCCAGCGCCACGGTGTAGGGCGCGCCGAGGCGTTGGGCAATGGCTCCCGCCAGCAATGCACCGAACGGGGCCATACCCATGAACATCATGGAGTAGACGGACATCACGCGCCCGCGCAGATCGTCCGGCACCATGGTTTGGATAAGGGTGTTGGAGCTCGCCATCTGGATCAACATGCAAAAGCCCGCGGGCAAAAGCAGGGCGATGGAAAGGGGCAGGCAACGCGAGAACGAAAACAGGATGAGGCTGGCGCCGAATCCGGTGGAGGCGTAGTTAATCCAGCGTCCCAGGCCGCGGACCTCGCGCCGCGCCGCCATCACCAGGGTGGCGGCCAGTGCGCCCACACCCGTGGAACCCATCAGCAAGCCCAGGCCGCGCGCGTCGGAGTGCAGAATCTTGTCCGCGAAGATGGGCATGAGCACGGCGTAGGGCATGCCCGTCAGGCTGACCAGGCCGAGCAGAAGCAGCAGGGCGCGGATGGGCCCGGTGTGCATGGTGAAGCGGAATCCTTCCAGGACGCTCTCCAGCCCCGAAGCTCTCCGCCCGGAGCGCTCGCGCGGCGTGATGATCATGAGCAGCAAGCCGATGATCACCGCGATGTAACTCACGCCGTTGGCGAAGAAGCACCAGCCCTCGCCGATGGCCGCCACCGTGATGCCGGCGACGGCCGGGCCCAGGATGCGGGCGCCGTTGAACATGGCGGAATTCAGCGCGATGGCATTGATAAGGTCTTCCGGCACCACCATTTCAATGATAAACGCCTGGCGCGCCGGAATATCAAACGCGTTCACCACGCCCAGCAGTGACGCCAACAGCAGGATTTCCCAAACCCGCACCTGTCCGAGCAAGGTAAGCGCTGAAAGGATGAACGCCAGCAACATGGAGGCGGTTTGCGTGGCAATCACCGTGCGATACCGGCTGTAACGGTCCGCGGATAATCCCCCCAGGGGGGCGAAGAGGAGCACCGGGATCTGTCCCGAGAACCCCACCAGCCCCAGCAGCAATGATGATTTGGTGAGCCGATAGACCAGCCATGCCTGCGCGATGTTCTGCATCCACGTGCCGATCAAAGAGATGATCTGGCCGCAGAAGAACAACCGATAGTTGCGGTGCCGCAAGGCGCGGAACATCGCCGGCAACTGCGAGGCGCGTTTTTCCAAAGGGGTTTCAGTACTCAGAGCCGCCGCCCACTCTTAGTGTCGTTGATCATGCTTTAGGGATCCCTGACTATCATAACATCTGAGGATTTACTGCGTGCTAGGCGCGACGAAATTGACGCCGCGATCGCCGTTCACGCGTTCCGTGGCAGGGAGGTCGAGATCGGTGAGAGGGACTTGCCGGGTGGTCTGGGCGGAAAAAACCCAGAGGGTCTTGCCGAGGATGGCGTAGTCCTGAACTTCCAACTTGTGGCCATCGCGGTAAACGAGAAGGGTGGCAGGAGGCTTTTCTTCGGCCGCCGCGGGAGGCTCCGCGGGGGCGGCGCCACGCGAGTCGCGCAGAGCTTGATCTTCGCGCATCATGGCAACTTCCGCCGCCAGGTTGCCCACTTGCGCGGCGAGTTGATTTTCCGGTTCCGGTTCGCCAACCGGTGGGGGAGGCTGCTCCGTCTCTTCATATCCCCCCGAGGGCATCCAATAGGGATAAACAGGCTCAACGCCCAAAGAGGGACGTCCCGAGAAGTATTGCCGGCAGTACAACGAACCGGCAAAGGAAGGGTTCAGGAGACATGACGCCTCGCCCGGATTGATCAGGGACGAGCCCGTCACGGGTTGAATCTGCAACAGGGGAGTGCCCCTTGTACTGGAACTCGTGCTGGCGCCGGAACTGGACCTTGAACTGTACGGCACGAAGGGGGCTGGCCGAGGCCTTACCGGCGCACGCGGCGTGGGCGCGTAACTTCGATAATAACCTCGGGAACCGCCAAACGAGTGGGACGCGCCGCGTGGCTGCGCAGATAGACAAAGGGGTACCAGCAGACCCGCCAGAACCAGCGCGTTGGCGGTGAAGCTACGCATGGCGCCATTATACCTGAAATCGGGTGTCAAGACATTTATAATGGGGACCATGACACTTGATGCTCGCCGCGAGAAACTCCTCAAGCTCACGTTCTTGGACTACCAGCAAACAGCCGAGTTCCTGCGCCACCCGCTGATCCTCGAGCGGGCTGAGGGCCTCTACTACTGGGACACGGATGGAAAGCGCTACTTCGACGCCATCGGGGGAATATTCGTCGCCACGCTGGGACATCGCCACCCGCGCTTGCTGGCCGCGCTGGAGAAACAGATGGCGAAGATGACGTTCGCACCGCCGCTGCACGGGATCGCCGACGTCACTTTGGACTTTGTCGAGAAGATGGGATCCGTCACGCCCGGCAACTTGAAATATGTCAAACCCTTCAGCGGCGGCTCAGAGGCGGTGGAGTCCGCCATCAAGTTCGTGCGGCAGTACTTCAAGCAGACGGGGCATCCCGGAAAGTACAAATTCATTAGCCGCTATTTCGGCTACCATGGAGGCACGGCCGGGGCCATGGCCGCCAGCGGGACGGGGTCGCGCAAAAGCAAGTTCGAGCCCCAAATGCCCGGCTTCCTGAAAGTCTTCCCGCCCAATTACTACCGCGACCGTTTCGCCTCCTGGGAGGAGTGCAATCGTTTCTGTGCCCGCATGGTGGAAGACGTCATCGTGAACGAGGACCCGGAGACGGTGGCGGGCGTGATCGTGGAGCCGGTCGGCAACACCGGCGGGATCATCACCCCCACCGACGAGTACTTCCAGATTCTGCGGGAAACCTGCACCCGTTATAACGTCATGCTGATTTTCGATGAGATTATTACCGGAATCGGTAAGACCGGATCGATGTTCGCGGCCCAGACGTTTGGCGTTACGCCCGACCTGATTTGCTGCGGCAAGGGCCTGTCCAGCGGCATGATGCCCATAGGGGCGATGATTGCCCGCGAAGATATGGCCGCGGCCTTCTGGGGGAACGCGGGAGACAACGTGCAGTTCGCCCACGGCCATACGTTTGCCGGCAACCCCCTGGCCTGTGCGGTGGGAATCGCCGTCATTAAGGAGATCGTTGAGAATAAGTTGGACCATCACGCCGGGGAAATGGGCGAGTACCTGGCGGGCAAGCTGGAAGGGCTCATGAAATACGGGGTGGTCCGCGAAGTTCGCGGCAAAGGCATTCTGCGCGGCGTCGAACTGGTCAAGAATACGCAGACCATGGAGCCCTACCCGGAATTGGGCGAGGCTTTGAAGCACACCGCGATCGACAATGGTCTGATCATGCGCATTGATCCTTCCTGGTTCGCCGTCGCGCCGGCGCTGATCGCGGGCAAACCCGAAATCGATGAGATGTGCAGCCTCATCGAACGCTCTCTGGTGCAGGCGCTGGAGAGCGTGCGCAGCGGGCACGGGACGGAGGCCTAAGGAAAAGGAGATGGGAGTTAGGAGTCAGGAGTCAGGAGTTAGGGCCAGATCCTGTTTTGTCCCACCTACCACCTATGTCCTACCCCGCTCCCGTGATGAAAATTGCTGCTAACTCCTTGCATATCATAGAGTCATAAGGAAAATTGCGTAACTCGTTTGTTTTCATCAACTCATAAGGAGCACTTTTTTTGCCCCTTTGTTTTCAATAAACTCTGAGGAGCAACCTCCATTTTTAACATCTTTTTATGTCAACGCCCCATTCTGCACTTTGGCCAGGATGTTGGTGAGCCGCCACAGTTGGCGCAGGTTGGAATCTTCGTATCTTTGCATGAGCAAGGAATTCTCGTCCCGCGGCGCCATAAGCGCGGCGATATTCTCCGGTGAGTGGATCGCTTCGCAATCCTCCACGAGCGAATCTAAGGTCCTGCGGTAGGGCAACATGATCTCATTCAGCGCGTCATCAAGCTTCTGGCCCGCCGTTTCCCTTTCCTGCCCTTTGGCGGTGGAAGGGTTCGACCCGCTCCCACTGTTTTCCTTCATCGGCCCCGGCGCCTTTGCGGCGGCTTCCCCGTAAGCGCGGAGAAGCGGGAAGATTCTGCGGACGTCGTCGGGCGGGCTGGCCCCGAAGGCGTTCATTAAGGCCGGGATTTCCCCGGGCAGAGGAGTCGAATCCGGGCGGCTGAGCATCCTGCCGATATCACACAAGCGCTCGTAAGTATTACGAATGTGCATAAACTGGGGGGCGGCCGTCAGTTGTTCCATGTGCAAACCGCTTTGCACGCGCTTCACCGCCAAGCCGTTCTGCGTCCGCACGGCGCGCTTCATCCGCCACAGGGTGTCGCCGATGAGTTCCTTCAACTCGATTTCCAGGCCCTCGACCAGATTGGTTTGCACGGAATTCATGAGCCCGGCGTACTCGGCCGGGTCTTCGCCCAGCGCGGTCAGCGCCCCCTGCGCCTGCGAATAGAATCCGTGCCGCAAATTGGCCCGGGCCGCGCGCGCTCGGCCTTCCGGCGTTACGGCGCCCCGCGATTTGGCGCCGTTCCGCCGACTCCGGGCCAAGCCTTTCTCGGTCATCTTTCGTCTACGTGTTAAGGACATAAAAACCTCCCAAGGGCAGTGGCGAGTGGACAGTCAGCGTGCGGGAGTCAGGAGTCAGAAGTCAGGAGCCAGCATGCTGCCTACTGCCTTGTGCCTACTGCCTACTGTTCTATGGATTCCGCCGACCCTTGAATAGGGTCGCGGTCTTTCCGCCAGTTGAGACTGGCCTATTATCAAGTCTAGCAGTATTGCTCGAAAATGTCAAGTTAAATTTGTGTAAATAATTCATGGTGTACTGAAAGACAAAAAGACCGACGGGGTCCCTGGCGGGAGGAGGATATCGTTTGGGGGGGGAATTGTCCGAAATCGCCAGCGTAGTTGCTTAACCGACGTGGCACGATTCAGTTTGCAGGAAGGGCCACGACTCTTGCCACGCCAATCAGCTCCACATCTTCATCCCAATCCCAGAGCTGCACGGTTCGTTCAATGTGATTCTTGGCATACTGAAAGGCCTCCTCAACGTCCATCTTGTCGAGCGAATCCAAGGCTCTTTCGATTTGGGGCGAGAGCGACTCATTCTCGCTATAGCGACTTGCAGCCAATGAGGAGAGCTCCGTGTCGATACTTCCATCGGGAAGGACAACAACGGTGCCCATGTCGAAAAGGTATTCATCCCCGTCTTCGCGTTGCACTCGCGAGCGAATGGTGAAATTAAACTGGTAGCCTGCCTTGGGCGCGGCGGAAGCATTTGCCGGAATCGCCCGAACGGTCGTGTGCCCGCCAAAACTGTAATCTCCCACGCGGCGCAGCATAGCGTCAATGAACGGGTGCCCGAGCGCCAGGAAATCCGCCTGTGAATTGCGGATGGCCGTTGCACGGTCAAACGTAGCCATACGGTAGCGCTCATCAAGCCCATACTCTTTCATCGCTTCGGGCGTCAGGAATTCATAGAATCCGTCTTTGCGTTGCACCTGTCGCCGTTCGCGCGCCAGAAACTTCAGCGTGAAGTCTTCCAAGTCCTTCAAGTTCACGGGGCTGGCCAGCGCCTTCTGGTAGCTATCAAAGCTATAGCTGGAAGCATCCTTAAAAAGGCTCTGGGTGGCAATTTCAAACGCCTCTTGCGCCCGCCGAATAGCCGCTTGGATTTCCTCTTTAGTCTGTTTGTTCAGCGTGCCATCCACCAGAGCCCGCTTGTAAATATCGTCCGGGTCAATCTCGGTTTCCAGTTGCCAGTTCAGGCTGGCGATCAATTCCTCCGGTTCTTCGCCGGTCACCTGTTGCAGGGCCTGCGCCGCCACCCGCAAGCGCTGCTCGAAATAGGAGCGCACGGTCTCCTCCACCGTGTCCTTGGCGCGGAGGTTGTAAATCTGCACCACCTTCTCCTGACCGTAGCGGTAGACGCGCCCCACCCGCTGCTCGTAACGCATGGGATTCCAGGGAAGGTCGTAATTCACCACGATGTAGCAGAACTGGAGGTTAATACCTTCGCCGCCGGCCTCGGTTGAAACCAAGAAGCGCACGGAGGGCTCTTCCCGGAAGACGCGCTGGCTGCGACGCTTGCTCTCCGCATCCGGCGTCTTGCCCTCTAGTTCCATGTCGCCGTTAATCAGCACCACGGTGTTTGACCCGTACCATTTTTCCAGGCGCTCTTTCAGGAATTCCTGCGTGCGGCGGTATTCGGTGAAGATCAGCACCTTGGCGCCCGGCGTCTCCGTGTCGATTTTCTTCAGCAGCTCGCGCAGGCTGTCGATTTTCTTTTCCCGCGTCACCGGAATTGCCAGGAGCTTCCCGAGCGTCTTGATTTCGTCCGTCAGGATCTCGCGGTCAGTCTTCAGCACCACGTCCCTTTCGTCAAGTTCGCCCTGGAAGCGCTCATCGCGGTCCTCTTCCTCTTCTTCCGGGAGCTCCTCCAGTTTTTTCCCCAGGCGTGCGAGGCGTCCTTCCAGCGCCGCCTTGATGGCCTGGAACGAGCTGGCATTCAACTTCTGGAAAGTGGTGAGGATGAATCCCACGGCGCGCTTGTGCATGGGGTCTTCAATTTTTTCAATCGAGTTGTAGCCTGTGCGAATGTAATCCGCGACGGCGGTGTAAAACTCCTTTTCGTCCGGATACATGGCGAAGGGCAAAGGATGGGTCATGCGTCCCTTGAAGACCACCTTGCCTTCGGCGTCCGTCACCCGCAGCTTGGGCGTGCGCAGAATCAGCTTGGAATAGGGCACCGCGCCCGGTTCGCGGAACAGCGGCTGGTCAGTGAGTGTGGAAAAATCCGCCTTGGGTTCGAGCAGCCGCAAGAGGTTCATAAAGCGGCTGTGGTCGGGATCGCCCGAGTGGGGTGTGCCGGTCAGCAGCAGCAAAGCGTCCGTGTAACCGCGCAGGGCTTCCGCCAGTTGATAGTTCTGCGTTCGGTCGGTTTTTCTCCCGTATTCCTTGGCGCTCAGCCGGTGCGCCTCGTCAAAGATGATCAGGTCCCAGGGACGGTTTTCGAGCAAGATGCGCTTGTGCTCCTTGCGCTTCAGACGGTCGAGCGAGGCGATGGCGCGGGCGCGCAGGTCCCAGATTCGCGGGTTGGTGGCGGTGAAGTCGAGACCGAAAATCTCAAATGGGGGTTCGGACTGAAACTTGTCCTTAAATTCTTCCTGCCACTGGCGGGTAAGTCCGGCGGGGGTAATGATGAGAGTGCGATTGGCATAACCGCGCTGGAAGAGCGCCTGCCAAACCATGCCCGCTTCGATGGTCTTGCCGAGGCCCACTTCGTCCGCCAGCATGAAGCGCCGCCGGGGACTGGAAACCACGGTGTACGCCGTGAAGATTTGATGAGGCAGAATCTCCGTCCGGGCGTTGGAGAGCTGACCGCCCTTGTTCGTCGTCAGGAAGCGCGCCGCCATCTGCCGCAGGTCGAATTTCCAGGCTTCCTCCCACTGACCCGCCTTCGCCCGTTCCAGCGGCGTGGGACAGATTTCGATTTCGTCGAGGCTCAGAATGAAGTTTTCCGAGCGGAAAGGCGGGAGAGAAAAAACTGAGGGGTTGAATTCAACCTTGCAAAGACCGTCCCGGACCTTGTAAACCTTGCCGACCCCATAATCCCGGTACATGGAGTTCAGGCTACGCACATGCGTGCCGAGTTCGACCGTAGCCGTTTTGTGATTGACGCTAGTAGGGCTTGCCACAATTTTGGATTATACACCGCTGTAACGTCGCTCTATCCCCCCGTCTTTCATGGGGTTCGGAGAACGCAGTCTCTATTCTGATTTCTCGCCTTCCTTTATCGCCCGCCTTGAATTGCCGGATTAGGGGTACCCCTTGATCGGCGGTCATAGCTACCCGCTTGTTCCTTCATGTGAGCCCCATCACCAGCCGATAGAAACAAGTGGCGAGAGACCCATGGGCAGAGCACCATATGTTGTGGCCCCATCGGGTGCCACCTCAAGATGTTGGATTCTTTATGCTTGACCAGCCCCACCAAATTGAATTAGATTTATATCCGCAACTACATTTTGACTGGTGTGACAAGGTGCTCACTTCAATAGACCTATTCTGCGGAGCGGGCGGTCTCACCGCAGGGTTTAAGCTCGCTGGCTTTCGCTGCCTTTACGGCAACGACTGCAATCCTTCGGCGATTCAGACGTTTAAGTTTAATCACCCGGAAACACATGCAGATTCCCGTGAAATCGAGGCTATAGACCCTCGTTCGGTTCGCCGGATGCTGCAAATAGAAAGGGGCGAGCTTACCGTTTTAACCGGTGGCCCGCCTTGCCAGGGATTTTCAATAAACGCGCCTGAAAGGTTCTTGGATGATCGCCGCAACGCATTGTTCTACCAGGATTGAATAAGGGGTCCCGCCGTGATGAATCATGAGGCCAATCAATCTAATGCCAGCAAAAACGAAATTAGCCCCAATGTCAATTGTCTGGATGGCAAGCGCTGTCCAAAGTGCGGCTCGTTTGGCCCATTTGAGGTCGTAGTCTCAATGCGAGTTCTGCTCTATGACAACGGCAGCGATGATGCCGAGGACGGTTCAATCGAGTACGATGATAACGCGCTCGCTATGTGCCACGCTTGCCGATACGAGGGGAAATTTGGCGACTTCAATGCTCGATGAGGAATGCTGCTCATGATCAATTGGGTATTCTTCCCGAAGTCGTCACCTCCCCCTGAATTCGGCGTCCTCATCGTCAAACTTTTCGAAGAGATGGCCGACGCGATCGATTCGAGTATGAAGGCGGACCAACATAGCGACATCGTCATGGCACGACTCCGCCCAGGCCTGGAAAAGCTTGGATTCCGGGTCGAGAAGGGGAAGTCCAGCGACGACAAGATAGTTGTTCCCGTGCTCTTCGGGCGCAAGGGCAAGATTTTAAAGTGTTTCAATGCTGACGCCCACGCCGCCAGCAAGGGGTGGGTTCTTGAGGTCGAGGCCGGTCGGGCCGTTGACAATAATCAGTTTCTAAAAGACATTTTTCAGGCTTGCATGATGCATGATGTTCTTCATCTTGCGATAGCCGTCCGCAACATATATCGCAATTCGGACGATTTTGCCAAAGTTGAAAGTTTTCTTGAAACGCTCTACGTCAGCGGGCGACTTCAACTTCCCCTTAAGGGTATTTTGCTCATCGGTTATTGACCACGCGCTGAAACCGATGGTCTTTGTAATATCTTCTGAGCGAGTAGGTACGGAACAGCTTTTGATCCACTTACTCCGTCTCGTATCGCGCATAGATTCACCGCATATACGGTAAGCCCGCAAAGCGGGCGAAAGATCGTAGCCCACGGCGCAAGCCGTGGGAAAATCGGCCTCCGCACCCCGCCCAAGCCCCTTTAGGGGCGAAAGAAATCACGACCAAATGTACCTCTCGTCGTAGGCGATACCGTTCTTCTTGAGGAAGGCAATCAATTCCTCCTGGAAGGTCACGCGGCGGTGATGTTTCTCCTGGTTGCCAATATATCGCACTACGGCTGGTGCCAGGGAATGGCTGACGCTGAACGCTCCATAGCCAGTTTGCCACTCGAAGCCGGTAAGCCGCCGGTTGCGGTGCACCCAACGCGAGGAATTGGTCTTCACCACCCGCAGGGCATCAGCCGTCGCCAATATGGGCGGTAACGAGCAGAGCAGATGCACGTGGTCGGGTCTGGCGTTCGCGGCCCGGAGCGCGCCGCCAAGCTCACGCACGATTCCGCCGAGGTAGGCAAGAAGATCGTCCTGAAGCGCAGCGGTGATGAGGGGTTCGCGGTCCTTGGTGCTAAAAATAACGTGCGTGAGGAGGTTCGTGTAGGTGTGTGACATGTTCTTTCGCCCCTCCGGGGCTTGGGGGATTTTACCCGATTTTCTCACCCACGGCTTGCGCCATGGGCTACGATCTTTCGCCCGCTTCGCGGGCTACGAAGCTGGGTAGGTATCGCAGCGCCTCGGGGGAGAGATGCTTGCTTATCGATATCAGCCTGGAGCACTTACTTTTAGCTGGTACGATGCGGGGCCTGAAGTCGCTGACGGACAGATTCGAGTGCTTATTCCCGGGGGTCAGTTTACAACAACCATCGATCAAGCCGCTGTAGCCTTCACCGCCCCGGCAAATCTTCCCCCTGCGGGAGTGTATCAACAGGCCATCCAGGCGGAACTGGAAAACCTGCGGAACGCAGATGGCTGACATTTTCAATGTGACGAAGCGCAGTGAGATTATGTCCCGAATCCGAAGTGTTGGGACAACTCCCGAGAGGCGACTTTACGTTCTGGTTCGCGAAACCCTCGGTGCGCGATGGCGGATAGACTTAAACACACGCGCTTTGCCGGGCCAACCCGACGTCTTCATTCCATCTCTGCGTTTGGTCCTCTTTGCGGACGGGTGCTTCTACCATGGCTGCCCTCGGCACGGACATCAACCCAAGTCAAATCGAAAGTACTGGCTTCCAAAGCTCGCTCGTAACCAGAAACGCGACCTGGCAAACCGCAAGGCATTGCGTGCAATGGGTTGCAGAGTGTGGGCTTTTTGGGAGCACGAACTTAGAGGTAAGGAGTTAGAAAAAACCCGGAAACAAATAACCCGCAGAATTGGAGAACTGGTCAAGGAAAAGCGGCGAGAGACTCCAAGAAGGGCAGGCTGACTATTGCAGATTCCGGTCGTGTCGGGTTCGCGGTTTCCCGAAGGCCAAGGCAGGCGGTTGCTCAGAGCTTCGCTTCCCAGAGACTATGCGGGTTTTGGTGTCTCCAAGCAAAGGTGCCGCAGAGTTCGAACCAGGCGAACTGTGTGTCCCCTGCTCTCAGTCCAACGCGCCAATTTGTTGAGCAGTCTCGTCCGGTCCTCTAATCGTCTTACCCAAGTATGACTTAAATATAGCGTTGAGCTGACATCCGACTGTCTGAGTGCGTCTAAGCACTCGCCACCTTTCGGACTCAGGCAACTTGGAACTTGCTGCCACCCACTCCCGCGGGAATCCGAGTTCCTGAACGGCGTCTTCGAACGATTTGCCCATCTGGCGGAAATGATCTTCGGTATAATACCACCTGTCATCTAACTTACATCGGAACTCCTCAAAGGCGTCGTAGACCAAGCTGACTAAGTTGGTGAAGTGGGCTCTGCACACCGACAGAACATCCTCGGTCGGGACCTTTGGGATGTCAGGAATCGGCGTGAAGAAATACAAGCTCACACGATTGCCACCCTTATCAATGAAGCTTCCGCCTCCCCGGACGACGGTGTCTCCGATATGAATCGAAACGTTCCGGTAATCGTTAAAAAACTGTGAGAGCGGGTCCTTTCCTTGCAACTCAATTCTAGGTGTGTACCATGCCTTAAACCCAGCAACCTTATTGATGACGGCCTGCATGGAGAGTGTAATACTCCGACAAGCTGAGGCAAAAGCATCCACGAAGCACTGGGCTGCGAAGAAGTTGAGATCGGATTGCGCAATTTGCTCCAGGAAGAACCGCGCCTGCTCAACCTTGTATTCAACGATGCTTATTGAACGAACCATGGTGCTGTTATCCCCGTGTGTGGCGCATGTCGTAAAAGCGCTTCTTGAGCTGATCAATCACCGCCTTGTTGGGGGCCGCGTCCTTGTTGGGTGAAAGCTTGCCGGGCTCTTTGTATTCGACAATCACGCTGCCATAAACAGAATCAGGACGCCCCGTGGCAATCGTGA
>Ga0326727_10022092_pt1 | contig 12351 bp, 9 predicted proteins | sample MB2enrmetagenome_FD_207643 | JGI IMG/M metagenome (GOLD analysis project Ga0326727, IMG submission 207643) | Lab enriched peat soil microbial communities from McLean, Ithaca, NY, United States - MB29MY | ecosystem: Environmental > Terrestrial > Soil > Wetlands > Peat | place: USA: New York...
GGGGGGCAGCAGAGGGTGGATTGAACCAGCACAGCGCGGGATCGCCCACTTCCGCGCAAGTCGTACGGTCGGCTAGCGAACCGTCCGCCCTTCGTCGTAGGGGGACGGCTCGCCGTCCCCTCGTTCCGCATTCACCCTGCGAAACGCCCGGCAGGGCAAGCCCTACCCCTACTTCGAGGCCCATTCGAGGGCGACTGAGGTTGTGCGACCCGGAGGCAGCCACGGCCAATCCGTCTTGGGAATTGACTGTAATGCCGTTCCCTAAACAGGGCAACCGGGGCACACATCAGCGGAGGCGGCGCAGTACGTGCCGCCAGACGCCATGGTGCAGCCCGAATCCGTGTAAAATGAACATGTATCTCCTGTGGCGCTCTTGTGCGAAAAACAGCACTGGTCATTCTTACTCTTCTTTAAAACACCAGTCTCGACCGCGTGATGTAAAGCCCGGCAGGCGTCCAAACCAAATTCTGCACGCGTTAGAGAGAACTGGTCGATGTAGGTACGGGCTCCTGCGTCCTGACACAACCCGGCGATAGCTCTGAGTTGATCGGGAACGTGGCGCTCCGCGGGAATGGGCCAATGGAAACCCAAACGATGCAGCGTCTTTAGCGATGCCACGACTCCCTCCGGGTAGGAGGTCCACGAATGCTCGAACATTTGCTCCACGCTCCAGTCGGACGCGGCACGCCGGAACATCTCGAGACTCGCCTCGGCGGCTTTCCGGTCGGACAACAGGCCACGCTTGGCGATGCTTTCCAGGCGGGGGAGGAGCTGCGGCACCAGCACTGCCAGCGGGGTGCGGAAGAGGGCGCTAAAGGGGATATCGCCAATTAACGCGGCCGTCCGGTCAATGGCGTCGTACGCCGCAAGAACCTCCGGACTGGCGTAATCCACGTTGCAAACATGCCGTCGAATTTCGAATGGTTTATCCTCGCGGTCCATTTCCGCCTCCTTTAATCCAGGATTTCCAATCCTCGCTCCCGATTGCCCAAAAACATTCATTCAATCTGAGAACCCATGGCTCCGTATCTTCACAGTAATTCTCGGAAGTTAGCTCTCTCTTATCGACCCCACACCGGGGTCGTCGATTTTATTGAGCAGCCCTGACTTACGCGCCTCAGCACCTCGCTCCGCACGTTGACAAAGAGGTTGTGGTCGGTGAGGCGTGGCCCATGAATCTGCGACACCCGCAGATTACCACCATTAATGAATTCCTCCAAGGTCCGAACCTGCGGGGCAGGGAGCATCGCGTTACGTCCCGGTGCCTGTATCTTTTGACTCAAGTTAGCCCCCATCTCCGCCGAAGATAAGAATGAGGGACCGATTTCGGGCTGGGCGTGTGCATGCCTTCCGGCTTGGGTCCACGCCCGTCTGCGGATGTGGGTTGCGGAGGTCCCTGCCCTGGCATCGGGCGGGGGAACATGATGCGGCTCCACTGGGGGAGCAGCATCCGGCTCCATCGTGGGAGGATTATGCGCCCCCGTGCCGGCGGAGGGTCGGCACGGGGTGAGCTGATGGCCGCGGGCCTTAGGGCCGACACAGAGCCCATGTCGCGCTGGCCTTCAGGCTGGCACGTGCCGGGTAAAGCCCGGCGCTACGATGCCCTCAACCTTGTCAACGGCGGCGAGAACAGACTACGTCAACTTCGGAGGAGCGCGAGCAGGGTATGGATAAAGGGAAGGAGAATGGAAAAGGAGAAGGAAAGGGAGAGAATCTAAGTGCAAGCCTTTCGTGAATCGACCATCCGCTGCAAATTGCTGGGGATTCTCATGCTCACCAGCAGCGTGGCCCTGGTGGGGGCAGGGGTGGCGTTTGGCGTCTACGATGCGCTCACCTTTCGCCGTGCCTTGGGACGCGATCTTGCGACCCTGGCGGAAATCATCGGCCAGAATGGCGCCCCGGCCCTGGCTTCGGGCGACCGCAACGCCGCCTCCCAAATCCTCTCCGCAATGCGCGCCAAGCCTCACATTATGGCTGCCGGCGCCTACTCGCCGGAGGGCAAGCTTCTGGCGGAGTATTACCGCGCCCATGTCCGCGTCCCCCTCCCCCCCCAAGCCTTGCGGGGCGAGGAAGAAATTTCCAGTCTGCACCGGCTGGCGCTGTTCCACCCCATCACCCGGAACGGCGCCGTGGTGGGAGCGATCTACGTGGAATCCGATTTAAAGGAATGGTACGGCCGGTTGTGGCGCCTTGCCCTGATATCCCTGATCGCCACCCTGGCCTCAACCGGCGTGGCCTTGCTCCTTTCATTCCGGCTGCAGCGCCTTGTCTCCGACCCGATTGTGAGTATGGTCCAGGCCTCCCGCGCGGCGATCGGGGAGAAGAAACTTCCCCTTCCGGCGCCCGAGCGCAGCAGGGACGAACTGGGCTTGTTGGGGGACATCATCCGGGAAATGCTTTCCCAAATCGAGGACCGCGAAAATCAACTGCGCAAGCACCGGGAGATTCTGGAATTGCAGGTCGCCGCCCGCACGGCGGAATTGCAGGCCCAGAACACTCAACTCGCGCACGCAAAGTCGGAGGCGGAACAGGCCTGCCGTGCCCAGAGTGAGTTCCTGGCCAACATGAGCCACGAAATCCGCACGCCCATGAATGCCATCATGGGAATGACCGAACTCGCCCTCGACAGCGATCTCGATCCCACGCGCCGGGAATACCTGGGCCTCGTGAGGTCGTCGGCAGAGTCGCTGCTGACCGTGATCAACGACATCCTGGATGTCTCGAAAATCGAGGCCGGCAAGCTGGACATCGATGATGTGGAGTTCAGTTTGCGCGGCTGCCTGGGGGAAGCCCTGAAGACCCTCGCCTTGCGCGCGCACGAGAAGGATCTGGAACTCGCCTTCCGCGTGGTGATGGACGTGCCAGACAGCCTCCGCGGCGACCCCACCCGCCTGCGGCAGATACTATTCAATCTGGTGGGGAACTCCATCAAGTTTACCGACACGGGAGAAGTGGCGGTACAAGTCAGTGTCGAAACGAGCGATGCGCAAAGCGCTACATTACACATTGCCGTCGCGGACACCGGCATCGGCATCCCTCCGGAGAAAAGGCGAGTTATCTTTGAAGCCTTCGCGCAGGCTGACCACTCCACCAGCCGCCGCTATGGCGGGACGGGGCTGGGCTTGACCATCTCGTCAAGGCTGGTGGCGATGATGGGAGGGCGGATGTGGGTGGAAAGCGAAGTGGGGAAGGGAAGCACCTTCCATTTCACGCTGAAGCTTCTGCGGGGGAATCCCGAGGCCAACGCGGGCGCCCTGCCGGACCCCGCCGTCCTCCAGGGCGTGGGCGTCCTGGTGGTTGACGATAACTCCACCAACCGCCAAATACTGAACGAGCTGCTCAGCCATTGGGGGATGAAGCCGACCCTGGCCGAGAATGGAAAGCGCGGGATGGAGATTCTTGAAAAAAACGACGGCGGGGGCGCGGCCTTCCCCCTCATCCTCCTGGATAGCCACATGCCGGATATGGATGGCTTCACTTTTGCCAAGCGCATCAAAGGCGATTCCCGCTTCAAGGGCGCCATCATTATGATGCTGACGTCGGGAGGGCAGCGGGGCGATGCGTCGCGCTGCCGTGAACTGCGGATTTCCGCCTACCTGGTCAAGCCCATCCAGCAGGCGGAACTCCTGGATGCCATCCTCACCGTCCTTGGGCACAAGCCGGAATCTCCCGATCAGCGGCCCCCCTTGGTCACTCGCCACTCGCTGCGCGAGGAGCGGCGGCACCTGCGCATTCTTCTCGCCGAAGATAACCCTGTGAACCAGATGGTGGCGGTCCGCCTGCTGGAAAAGTTGGGACACACGGTGATGGTGGTGGCGAATGGACGCGATGCCGTCCTGATGACCGAGGAGCAGGAATTCGCTTTGGTAATGATGGATGTGCAGATGCCGGAAATGGACGGTTTTGAAGCCACCCGCCTTATCCGCGAAAGGGAGGCCGCCACCCAAAAGCACCTGCCCATCATTGCCATGACGGCGCACGCCATGAAGGGTGACCGGGAGCGATGTCTGGCGGCGGGAATGGATGGTTACATCGCCAAGCCCATCCGGCCCGCGGAATTGCTGGCGGGCATCGAACGGTTCGCCCGCCGCCCCGAGCCCCCCCCGCGCAAATCTCCATCCCCCTCCACGGATGACTGCATCGATTGGCAGGCGGCCTGGGCTAACTTGGAAGGCGACCGCACCCTGTTGAGTGAGCTGGCGCTCTTGTTCTTGGACGACCTGCCCCCGCAGATGGAGGCCATTCATCGCGCCGTTGAGAAGAAGCAGACCCACGACTTGGAGCGCCTCGCCCACCGGTTGAAAGGCTCGGTGGGAAATTTCGCGGCCAAGCCGGCCTTCGAGGCAGCCTTCCGCCTGGAAAAGATCGCCCGTCAGGGGGACCTTAAACAAGCCTCGCAAGCGGTGGACGCACTCGTCTGTGAAATCTCGCGGCTCAGGACCGCTCTGGAGAAATGGGCCCATAACCCGCCTGGAAATGAGGGAACGGATTCCCCCCTCGCCCCGCCGCCTCCCCCGGAGACTTTCAGCACCGGCAAGAATTCGGCAATTAGTAGCCCAGACATCTGACTACGCAAGATACTTTCCGCCGCCCGGGCGCTGGCTGCGGGGTTTCCCTTTGCGGGCATTTTGCCCGATATTTTGGAATTCCTATGATTTATTGTAACCCGCTTGTTTTCAGCATGTTCTCAGCTTCGTTTTTGGAAAAAGCCCTCGGCCGGCCCTTTGCTTTCAAGACCTTCTCAGCTTCGTGGTTTTGTCTGGTATGTGGGCATGAATTTGCGGCGCAATCTACGCGCCGTGAGGCTAGGAGAAATCCGCGTGATCCCGTCAAGAAAATAGGAACTTCTCGAAATTCTCCAGCACCCGGCGGGCGAGTTCTTCTTCGCTCAAATTTTGAAGGCGCGCCAGCTCCTGAGTAACGCCGCGCACGTAGGCGGGCTCATTGCGCTTGCCGCGATAGGGCACCGGCGCCAGGTAGGGAGAGTCCGTTTCGGTCAGCAGGCGGTCCAGGGGAACTAGGCGCGCGGCTTCCCGCAGGTTCTCGGCTTTTTTGAATGTCAGATTCCCCGCGAAGGATATCAGGAAACCCCAGTCCAAAAACGTGCGGGCATCCTCGATGCTTCCCGTAAAACAGTGGAGGATGCCGCCCAAGCCCCCCGGCTCCCAATGGGCCGCTGCAATTTCGCGAAGGTCTGCCCAGGCGTCGCGGCAATGGATAATGATGGGGCGCTGGAGCTCTCGGGCCAACTCCATTTGCCGGATCAGGACCTGTTTCTGCACGTCGCGCGGCGAGTGGTCGTAGTAGTAATCGAGGCCGATTTCGCCCACCGCCACCACTTTGGAATGCTGGGCGAGTTGGAGGATTTTCTCCGCGTGGGAATCCGTGAAGTGCCGTGCTTCGTGCGGGTGAACGCCTACCGAGGCATAAATCCAATCGTGATTCTCGGCGATGGCCAGCGGCGAGTCCAGGCGATCGGGGCCCGTACCCCCGCCCGCGATCAGGATATAGCGAAGCCCCGCGGCGCGAGCGCGTTCGATCACCGCGTCGCGGTCAGGATCGAAGTCGGAGTCGTCGAGATGGGCGTGGGAATCAACGAGAGCTGTCAGTTGTCCGTTGTCAGTTGTCAGTTGCGCTGTCCTCGTCAACTTGAATGGTTTCTGGCGAGCTTCCTATGGACCGAAGAAATGCGTTTAGCTTCGGCGCAAGTTCATCAATGATGGGCCTAATCCGTTTTACATCCGCCGCACTCAGCAGACCTCGGCGATACGCGCGCCTCAGCCAATGCTTCGTCTCGTTCAATGAGCCTCGGGCCATTTTCACAAACCGCCGGTTATCCTGATAACTTCCTCTCCCCGAGCCCTCAGCGATGTTGGCCCCGACGCTATCCGCAGCGCGAACCATTTGCCTTCCAACGGTGTTCTTGGCGAAATGTTCCCACCCAGTGACGACCGTCCACACTTCATCCGCGAGCTTTTCACTGAGTTTGTAAACCTGTAGATTTTCAAAACTGGTCCTTGCCTCCATGGCAGAAAACTCCTCATTTCCGGAGGCAACGGACAACGGACCACTGACAACTGACAGCCGATTACCTCAGCCTCGCTCCATTCGGCACATCTTCCCCGAACGTGACCAGGACAGGCCGGCCTTGCTCGCCAATGGAGGCGGCGACGATCATGCCGTTGGATTCCACGCCGCGCAGTTTGCGCGGGGCGAGGTTCGTTACTACCACCACTTTCATCCCGATGAGTTTCTCCGGCGCGTAGAACTCAGCAATGCCGGCGCAGACTTGACGCACTTCCGTGCCAACATCCACCGTCAGCTTCAACAGCTTCTTGGCCCCGGGGATGGCTTCCGCGGTCTTGATTTCGCCCGTGCGCATTTCCACCTTGGCGAAATCTTCGATGGAAATCTTCGGCATTTCAACCGCTACGGCGAAACCGGGGACGGGGGGCGGGGCGCCGGCGTCTGGGGATGCGGTGGCGGAGGCGGGTGCACCCTCAAACAACTCACCTAAATTTACCCGGCGAGTCGTTTCCTTTACGGGCTCGGGTGCGGGCGTCTGCACCGCTTCCGGTGTGTTTTCATTTTCCATGGGTTTTGATGCCTCCTTGGGTTTGTCGCGATTGCGGTCAGCCTCGGCCAATTCTTCCAGCTTGGCGAGCGTGACGGCCTTGTCAAGGCGCGGGAAGATGGGTTCGGCCTTGCCAACCTTGGCGCCGGGTTTCAACTGGCCCCACTTGAGCTCGTCCCATCGCTGGTCTGAAACGTTGCCTTCGCAGCCCAATTGTTTCCAGATTCGCTGCGCGCCAGCAGGCAGTACCGGTGCAAGTAACACCGCCGCGAAGCGCAGGGCCTCAGCGGCAGTTGCAAGGATCGTGGCGATTCGATCCTGATTGCCCTGACGGTCCTGGTCGGCAAGCGTCCAGGGGGCATTCTCGACAAGATACTTGTTCACGTCACCCACGAAAGCCCACGCATGGGCCAACGCGAATGACAAGTCGTACCCTCGGAACCGTTCCTGGACGGTCGCGTGGAGAGATGCTGATTTTTTGATGATTTCCACCGTTCCCGAGTCGATGGCAAATCGGTTGGCGGTAAGCATCGCCCGGGCTTGCTCGTTACCCTCAATCGCTCCGTGGAAAAGTTCCCAGGCGAACGAAGGACGGGGAATTTCCGCATTGCAGTACCGGTTGATCATGTTCACAGTCCGGTTCGCCAGATTCCCCAAATCGTTCGCCAGGTCGGAGTTGTAGCGATGGATAAATCCTTCGTATGAAAAGCTGGTGTCCTGTCCGAAGGGCGCCTCGCGCAGCAGATAGTAGCGCAGCGCGTCGTTGCCGGGAGCGCCGAAAGAATCAAGCGCATCGACGATGGGCTCGGGGTACACGACGTTGCCCTTCGACTTCGACATCTTATCCTGCTCGTAATAAAGCCATCCGTGCGCGAAGACGGTGGTGGGCAGCATCTCCGGTTGATTCGGATATGCGGCCATAATGAACGCCGGCCAGTAGACAGCGTGAAAGCGCAGGATATCCTTGCCCATCATGTGGACGATTTCCGACTCACCCGGTTTGTTGCGCCAGTACTTCTGGAATTCGGCGCTGCCGTTTTCGCCCTGCGCGTAGCCAATCCCCGTCATGTAACTGGTGAGCGCGTCATACCAGACGTAAAACACCTGGTGGGGATCATCGGGCCAGGGGATGCCCCATTTGAGGCGGCTGCGGCTTACGGAAATGTCTCGCAGTCCGCTTTTCACGAAGCTTTTGACTTCGTTCATGCGGTAATCGGGCTTCACGAAATCAGGGTGGCTCTCATAAAGTTCGAGGAGGCGCTGCTCAAATGCTGACAGCTTGAAGAAATAATTATCTTCGCTAATCAGCTCCGCCGGTCGGCCGCAGATGTCGCAGTCGACGGGGTCCGTATTGTCGGAGACATAGCGTTCGTCATGAATGCAGTAGCGGCCCTCATAACGCCGGGAGAAGACAAAGCCATTCTCGCGGGCGCGAATCAGCAAACGCTGCACGGACGTCACGTGGTCCGGGTGGTCCGTATAGATGAAGCGCAAAGAATTCTGGTCAGCCTCCGGATAAACTTTCACCGGAATGCCGAGTTTCTCCCAGAGCGCGACAAACAGCTTGCGCTTTTCCGCGACAAATTCGCGCGGTGATTTTCCGGCGGCGGCCGCGGCGCGCTCCAGCTTTTCGCCGTGTTCATCGGTGCCGGTAAGAAATGCCACGTCGTAGCCGCACATGCGTTTATAGCGCGCCAGCACATCGCACACGATGGTGGTGTAAGCAGATCCCACGTGCGGCCGGGCGTTGGGGTAGTAGATGGGAGTTGTAAGGAAAAACTTCTTCATGCTCCTCCGGCCTTCTCATTCTGCTGTAAGTAGGCGGATTCGGCCGCGGTGATCACCTGCTTGAGCGGGACAGACTTCTCCACCGCCAGGCGCTGGCAATCGTCGAATTCCGGCGCCGCGTTCACCACCTTCCCGTCGCGCCGCGCCACTTTCACCTTTACCGCACCGTAAGGAGTTTCCACCGTCACCTGCTCGCGCTCCAGCACCTTCCTCCGTGCCTCAGAAATGCGCATGCCAATGGTGGTGGTCTGTTCAAAAAGCAACTGGGAAAGCGCGTCAGTCTTGCCGGGTTCGCAGAGAATGCTGATGGTCAGGCCGGGCCGATTCTTCTTCATCTGCGCGGAGCTGCAAGTGACATCGAGGGCCCCGGCGGCCAGAGCCTGTTCCAGGAAGTACCCGTAAATCTGCGGGCTCATATCATCGACATTGGCCTCGATCACGGACACGATCTCCTCAGCCCCCGCGGGCGCCTCCGCCACCTTCTCGCCTTCATGTACTTTCCGCCGTGCCTCAGAAATACGCACACCCTTGGCGGCGCGCTCAAAGAGCAACTGGCAAAGCGCGTTGATCTTGCCGGGCTCGCCCAGAATGCTGATGGCGAGACCTGGCCGGTTCTTTTCCATCCGCGCCGGACTGCACGTGACGTCCAACGCCCCCGCGGCCATGGCTTGTTCGAGGAACTGCGCGTAAAGTTCCGGGCCCGGATCATTGATGGTGGCATCGATTACGGACACGATTTCGTCAGGGCCAGTGGGCGCCTCCGCCACCTTCTCGCCTTCATGTACTTTCCGCCGCGCCTCAGAAATACGCACACCCTTGGCGCCGGCCCGCTCGAAGAGCAACTGACAAAGCTGGTGGATCTTGCCGGGCTCGCCGAGAATGCTGATGGCGAGGCCGGGCCGGTTCTTTTCCATCCGCGCCGAACTGCACGTGACGTCCAGCGCACCCGCGGACTTGGCCTGTTCCAGGAACTGCGCGTAAAGTTCCGGGCTTAGATCATTGACGGTGGCATCGATCACGGAAAGGATCTCATCCGTGGAAGAGGTTTCCACCTCAACCTTCTCGCGCTCCACGGTTTTTCGCCGCGCCTCATAGATGCGCATCCCATGGGCAGAGGTCTGGGTGAAGACCAACTGGGAAAGGGCTTCGCTCTTGCCGGGATCGCAGAGAATGCTGAGGGCGAGGCCGCGCCGATTCCTTTTCCTCCGCGTCGGGCTGTTGGTGACGTCCAGCGCGCCGGCGGCCACCGCCTGTTCCAGGAAGTCCCCGTAAAGTTGCGGATTCATTTCATCGATTTCGGCTTCGATCACCGAAACGATTTCGTCGCCGGGCAGGCCCGGTTGACCCTTGATAGACTCGACCTCCTCGCCGACAAAAAGCCGGGCAATATTGGGGTGATCGGAGAATTCCTTTTCGCCCGCGCCATAGCCGATTTTCGCGATCTTCATCGGTGGCAGGGGGCCGAACTCGGATGCCAGGGCGGCCACCAGGGCGGCGCCGGTGGGCGTCACCAGTTCCGCTTCCACGCCCGAAGAGTAAATCGGAATGTCCTTCAGCAGCTCGGCGGTGGCCGGAGCAGGGACGGGCAAGCTTCCGTGCGCCGCGTCCACGCGCCCGCCGCCGACATTCAGGGGTGAGGAGACGAGCTCGGAAATCTCCAGCAACTCCAGCCCGACGCAAGTGCCCACGATGTCCAGCACGGCGTCCACCGCGCCCACCTCGTGGAAGTGCACTTCCCCGGGTGGAACATTGTGAAGCTTTCCTTCCACCTCCGCGAGATGGCTGAAAATCTTCAGTGCCCGTTCCGCGGCCCGTTGCGGCAGCGAGGCTTTTTCCACCAACGCCTGGATATCCAACAGATGGCGGTGAGGCTGTTCGCCGGGAACACGAATTTCCACCCGCGTTCCCACCAAACCGCCGCGCAACGCGCGCGTGCGTTTGAATTCGTAGAATCCCAGCGCCAGCTTCTTCAATTCGCCGAACAGCCGGTCCACCGGAACACCGGCGTCGATCAGCGCCGCCAGGAACATGTCGCCGCTGATGCCGGAGGAGCAATCCAGGTAAGCTTTTTTCATAGTAACCTCGGTAGAATTTCTCCCGCCGGGCCGCGCAGAATCCACTCGGCAAATTCATCGGCAGGAGTGGGGTCAGGATTCACAATTGCCACACGGGCGCCGGATTGACAGGCCACCTGCACAAGTCCGGCAGCAGGATATACCATTGCCGAGGTCCCGATGACCAGAAAGACCTCGGCCTGCGCGGCGGCCGCAAAGGCTTGTTCCCAGGCGCTTTCCGGAAGGGCCTCACCAAACCAAACCACGGCCGGACGCAACATCGCGCCGCAACGGCAGTGCGGAGGCAGCGGCTCCAAAGGCACCTGCTCGTTGGATTCTTCCGCCGCGCAACCCATGCAGCGCACCCGCCAGATGTCCCCGTGTAACTTCACGACGCTGCGGCTCCCCGCCCGCTCGTGAAGCCCGTCCACGTTCTGGGTCACCAGAGTGAAGCGGTCAGCCGCTCGGCGTTCAATCTCCGCCAGGGCCCGATGCCCGGCGTTCGGCTGCGCCATGTCGATGATCTGGCGCCGCCAATCGTACCATTCCCAGACCAACTGTGGATCGCGCGCGAAGGCCTCCGGGGACGCGAGCTTCTCCGGCGAAAAATTCCTCCAGAGCCCATTCGGGCCCCGAAACGTGGGAATTCCGCTCTCCGCGGAGATACCGGCTCCCGTGAAGGCCACGATGCGCGCGGCCCCCAGACTTTTCCGCAACGTCCCCAGCAACTCTTCCACAAGAATTTGCGATTCAAGTCGAGAAATTCTGCCGGAAATTCGATACTATGCTGTACCGTAAAAGATTGTCAATGAGTTGAGGAAGCCGCAGTTGCCCGTGATCCCTTGTCCGTTGTCAATTGCCACGGACAACGGGCCAATGGCCGCGGACAACCACCCACAGGCAAAAGGAGACCGTGAATGGAAAATCTTAATCGTCGTCGTTTTCTGCAAGTTTCAGCAGCGGCGGGCGCCGGACTGATGTCGAGCCTTTCGGCAGCGCCTGCCGTACCTGCCGGCAAGCCCTTCCGGCTCGGAATCATAATCGGTGTTTCCAAAGATCCGGAAGCCGCCCTCAAGCGTGTTCATGATTTCGGTGTTCCGACTTGTCAAGCCGGAACGGATGATTTCTCGGACCGTGTCTACAACGCGCTCAAAGCGGCCATGGAAAAGTACGGCATTGAGGTGACGGCCATCAATACTTCCGGCGGCCCTCCCAATAAGTACACGTTTTACGAGGGCCCCCTGACCATCGGGGTGGTTCCCCCCAAGTATCGCCAACAGCGCATTGATAACTACAAGCGCGCCTCCGATTTCGCCAAGCGGTTGGGCGTGCCGGCCCTCCACTCGCATTTCGGATTTATCCCGGAGAACCCCAATGATCCCGAATACGAAGGAGTCGTCGGCGCGCTCCGCGAGGTGGCGATGCACATCAAGGGGAATGGCCAAATCGTACTGATGGAGACCGGACAGGAAACGCCCATCACCATGCTGCGCGCCATTACCGACGTCGGCCTTGATAACCAGTTTGTAAACCTGGATTGCGCCAACCTGATTCTTTATGGCAAGGGGAATCCTGTGGACGCGCTGGACGTGATCGGCCACCTGGTGCGGGGCACGCACGCCAAGGACGGGCTTTTTCCAACCGATCCACGCAAACTCGGCGAGGAGGTGCCCATTGGGGAGGGAAAAGCGAATTTCCCCAAACTGATTCCGCGCCTGAAAGAATTGGGATACCCGGGGCCGCTCACCATCGAGCGGGAGATTTCCGGCCCCCGCCAGTTAGAAGACATCAAAAAGGAAAAGGTCTACCTGGAAAAGTTGGTTGCCCAACTGGGGTAGAAGATGATTCCTGTCTCCTGACTCGTTCCAAATGGGGGTTTACGAAAAGGGGCGGAGTGATGTAGTTTTGTAAGGAGAGACTTCGCGAGATTTTCCT
>Ga0326727_10022093_pt1 | contig 12351 bp, 7 predicted proteins | sample MB2enrmetagenome_FD_207643 | JGI IMG/M metagenome (GOLD analysis project Ga0326727, IMG submission 207643) | Lab enriched peat soil microbial communities from McLean, Ithaca, NY, United States - MB29MY | ecosystem: Environmental > Terrestrial > Soil > Wetlands > Peat | place: USA: New York...
GGTCCGCGAGAGTCGTCCTCATTTTTTCAATGCTGGCAGTAGTTTCGCTTTTCGTCATCCCACGGGTTGCGCGCGCCCAGGTGGATTGGCAACCCATATCGCCCGAGGACCTCGCAATGAAGGACAACCCGAAAAGCCCTGGCGCAGATGCCATGATTCTTTATAGAGAGAGCGCCGTCGATGCGTTGAAGTCTTCAAACAACGAGTACGTTCGGATCAAGATCTTCACTCAGGAGGGCACGAAAGAAGGCAACGTTGAAATCCCCTTCGTGAAGGGCACCGACGAAATCAGGGACATTCGAGCAAGGACAATTCAACCCGACGGGAGTATCACGATTTTCGAAGGCAAACCTTTTGAAAAAACTGTGGTGAAAGCCGGTGGCTACAAGGAACTTGCCGAGACTTTCACTCTGCCCGACGTCAAGCCGGGCTGCATCATTGAGTACAAATACAATGACCAATCCAATCCAACTCTTCTCTACGACTACTCGTGGACTGTTCAGGAAGACCTTTTCACGAGGTTTGCGAGTTTCTCCATCAAGCCTACACCGGGTGCGCCACAATTGATGTTTCGCAAATTTCATTTACCGACGGATGCCGCATTGAATAGACAATCAAACGATTATTACACGCTGGAGATTCACGACCTCCCTGGGATCGAAGAAGAAGAATTCATGCCGCCGGAGAGGTCGCTGAGAGCCCGCGTGGCGTTCTACTACCGCGATCGAAACGCGCACGATAAGGAAACAACTGAACAATACTGGGAACGCATTGGAAAAGCTTGGAACCAAAATCTCGATGACTATGTGAATAAGAAGGGGGCGTTGGAGAGCGATCTTTCCCGAACGATTAACACGAATGATCCCCCAGAAGTTAAGCTGCGAAAAATTTACGCCCGAGTTCAACAAATCCGCAATCTGAGTATGGAAGAGGAGAAGACCCAAAAAGAAGAGAAACATGAGAATTTGAAGGCCAATCATAATGTCGAGGATGTACTGAAGCACGGCTACGGATACGGAGGCGAGATCAACTACCTTTTTGTTGGTCTGGCGCGCGCTGCCGGGTTTGAGGCCACAGAAGTGTTTGTCGTTCCCCGCAACTTCGACCTGTTCGTCCCCAGCGCTCAGGATTCCTCCCAACTCGACGCCAACATTGCTTGGGTCCGGGTCGGCGCCCAGGAGTATTATCTCGACCCCGCTGCGAGTTTTTTTCCTTTCGGGTTGCTCCCTTGGCATGAGTCGGCAGTGGGTGGCCTCCGCTTCAACAAAAAGGGGAGTGATTTGATCAATACACCTCTGACGCCAAGTTCCGATTCGACCGTTTCGACGCACGCCGATCTTGAGGTGGATGAAGAGGGTAACGTCACCGGACAACTTCAGGTGGATTTCACAGGTCAAAGAGCTGCGATTAGCCGCGAAGAAAATCACGACGAAGATGAAACGGGAAGGAAGAAGGCGATCGAGGACGAAATCAAGGAGCGCCTGCCTGGAGGCTCGACCTTTGAAATCACAAAAATCGAGAATTGGGAGAACAATGCGGCGCCGATACACGTCGAGGGGACATTAAAGGTTCCGGGGTTCGGCACTTCAGCGGGGCGGCGTTTGCTGGTCCCGCTTGCGGTTCTTCAGGCCTCGGAGGCCAAAGCCTTTCAGCCGGAAAAACGTTACAACGACCTTTATTTCCATTACCCGTTTGAGGAAATCGACGACATAAAACTCAAGGCACCCGAGGGATACAAGGTGGAATCCGTTCCCCCGGAAGTGAAACCCATCAACGCCGTTATAACGTATGAGATTTCGGCCGCGCAACAAGGTGATACGGTCGAGGTGAAACGGCATCTCGTTCTATATGGAATCATGTTCGACAAGAAATACTATCCTGCGTTTAGAGCATTCTTCAGCATGGTGAAATCCAATGACGATGCGCAAATTGTTCTCCAGTCTGGCGGGTCTGCTAAGAAGAACTAAGGTCGTGGCCCTGTTTTCTTTGGGCGCAGCCTCAATGCTGTGCGGGTTCGCCGACTGCGCAAAGGCAGATAAGGCGCCGGATTGGCTCCGGACAATCGCGCAAGAAAAACTGCCTGACTATCCCAAAGACACGGTTGCCGTGGTTCTGCTCGACGAGGTCCAGACAACCGTGAAGGACAATGGAGAAATTGAGACCCGGACACGCCGGGCTTACAAGCTCCTCCGTCCGGAAGCCCGAGATGAATACGGAGGGGTTGTCGTTGATTTTGACAGCGAGACCAAACTTACTTTCCTCAAGGCATGGACGATCACTTCGGACGGGCGCGAATTGGAGGTAAAAGAAAAGGATGCTGCCGAAGCAAGTCTTACGTCATATGAGCTTTTCAGCGACGTCAGAGCCAAGTTTCTGAAGTTTCCCGAGGCAAACCCGGGCAGCGTCGTGGGTTTCGAATGCGTGCAAAGGCGCCGGCCGTTTGTATTCGACGACTCCTGGTATTTTCAGAAAATCATTCCCGTTCACAGATCGCGCTTTTCTCTGCAGCTTCCCGCAGGCTGGGAGTTCTCCACGCTCTGGGCAAACCATCCCGAGGTAAAACCTCAAAGTCCAGGCCCGAACCAGTACGTGTGGGAGTTGACCGACAATTCCGCTGTCGAAGTCGAACCCGAAATGCCGGCGTGGAACACGCTTGCCGGGCACATGCACGTGAAATATTTCCCCCGCGATCCCGCCATGAGATCGAAGACGACCGGCTCTTGGAAGGATATCGGGCTTTGGGACTACAGCTTGATCGAGCCAAGACGCGTTGATTCTCCGGCCATCAGGTCAAAAGTTGGCGAGTTGACATCCAGCACCACGGACCTGCTGGAAAAAATCAAGGCACTCGCCGCATTTTCGCAACACCAGATTCGGTACGTTGCGATTGAGATCGGCATCGGTGGTCTTCAGCCACACGCAGCGGACGACGTCTTCGCGCACCAGTACGGCGACTGCAAGGACAAGGCCACGCTTCTGAACACAATGCTCCGGGAAATCGGCGTCGAGTCCTACAATGTGTCGATCAATACTGAGCGTGGTATTGTGGCGCCGGAATTCCCGTCAACGAGCTTCGACCACGTGATTCTGGCCATTCGGCTGCCCGACATTGTGCCAGACGCAAACCTGTTCGCTATCGTGAAGCACCCGCGTCTTGGCCGACTGCTGTTCTTTGATCCGACAGACGAATACGTCCCGCTCGGTTATCTGCCTTCCGATCTCCAAGACAGCTACGCGCTCATCTCCACTCCGGAGGGCGGTGAGTTAGTGCGCACTCCGCTGCTTCCACCTGCGACCAACCGCCTCATTCGCACGGCCAAGCTCAGCCTAAGCTCGACCGGCGACTTGTCCGGCGAGGTTCAGGAAGTGCGCTGGGGCGGACCCGCATCCGACAGGCGCGGGGAATTCCTGTCGGCGCCTCCGGCAAAACGCGCGAAAATTGTGGAGGATTTTCTTGGGAGCTTTCTGAATAATTTCACGCTAACCAACGCGAAAGTCGAGAACCTCGAGAGATATGACGACAGTCTCACTCTTAACTACGACTTTGCCGTGGTGGGATATGCGAAAACGGCGGGAAACCTGTTGATTGTGCGGCCCCGAGTCCTGGGCAATAAGGAAGGCAACATCCTGGATCTTCTGGCTGGAAAACCCGGGAAACCGCGCATGTATCCGATTGAGCTCGGTGAAGCATCACGCCAGGACGATGTTTTCGACATAACGCTGCCCCCTGGGTACGTTCCGGACGATCTGCCGCAACCCGTCAGGGCAGAGTGCGAGTTTGCTTCCTACCAGAGCGAGGTCCAGGTGACGGGGAACGTTTTGCACTACAAGCGCACGTACGAGGTCAAAAGCATAACAGTTCCCACGCAGAAGCTGGCTGACGTCAAAGCCTTCTTTCGCCAGGTCGCTGCGGACGAGCGGTCGAGCGCCGTCTTTCGTCGCGCGAATTGAAAAGGCCGGTATCGCGACCACCTTTGTCGAACGGGTGACCCATCGCACAGCGGCGAGTTAAGAGGGTTTCGAGAGGCGCGCGCGGACGCGATCGCTCAGGGCTTTCCCATCGACGGTCTTCCCTTCGAGCTTCGCGCGGGCAGCCTTGATAACGGCGCCCATCTGTTTGAGCGAATCGGCGCCTTCATCGCGAATGGCTGTTTCGATCGCGTGATGCATCTCCTCGTCGCTCGGCGCGGCCGGGAGATACTCCTCGATGATCTTGATTTCCTTCGCTTCCTTGTCGGCGAGGTCGTTGCGGCCGCCCTTTCGGAATTGATCGACGGATTCGTGCCGCTGCTTGACCATCGTTTGGAGCACTTGCAGCGATTCCAAATCCTCAAGGGGCCGCATTTTCTCGATTTCCTTGTTTTTCAGAGCGGACTTGACCATGCGAAGAACGCTGAGCCTCAGCTCGTCCTTCTGTTTCATCGCAGCCGTCAGGTCGCTCTGGATGCGTTCGATGTAACCCATTCGCGTTTCGCTCCTACGCAAAGAATAGCACACGACTTCTTCCTTGCATCTCCAATTGACACAGAAGCCTCCTGCCATTAGTCTCTGCTGCATGAAAATTATAGTCGCAGACAAAATAAGTGAACGTGGTCTTCATCTCCTCCGCGAAACCGGATGGGAAATAATCACCCCAACGGCAGCCACTCTGCCGGACGAAATAGCGAACGCCGATGGTCTGGTGGTACGGAGCGCCACGAAAGTGACGGCTGCCCTGCTGGAGAAGGCGCCCAAACTCCGCGTGGTCGGGCGCGCCGGCGTCGGCGTGGACAACGTTGATATCGATGCGGCGACGCATCGCGGCGTGCTCGTCATGAACACGCCGGGCGGAAACTCGGTCAGCGTCGCGGAACACACATTCGCGCTGATGCTTGCGCTCGCGCGCTCCGTACCTCAATCGAACACTTCGATTCACGCCGGGCGGTGGGAAAAGTCCTCCGCCTCGGGGACCGAACTGCGCGGAAAGACTCTTGGACTTCTGGGACTCGGCCGCATTGGAACGGAAGTGGCGCGGCGCGCTCACGCGTTCGAAATGAAGGTGCTGGCCCACGATCCGTACGTCACGGCGGCCGCGGCGCGCGAAGTGGAAGTGGAGCTAGTGTCGTTCGAGGAACTGTTGAAGCGCTGCGATGTCCTTTCACTCCATCTTTCGCTCAGTCCCTCGACGGAAAAAATAATCAACGCGGCCGCCCTCGCGCAAATGAAACATGGCGCGCGGTTAATCAATTGCGCGCGCGGCGAATTGATCGACGAGGCTGCCTTCGCCGAGGCGCTGAAGTCGGGCCAACTTGCGGGCGCGGCGGTGGATACTTTCGCCCCGGAACCGCCGAAAAACTCGCCGCTCATCGGCCTGCCAAACGTCATCGCAACGCCTCACATCGCTGGATCGACGGCCGAAGCGCAGGAAGAAGTCGGGACGGCAGTGGCGCAGCAGATTCGCGACTACCTGGCGGATGGGATTATTCGCAACGCGGTCAACATGCCTTCGCTTTCCGCGGAACAATACCGGCGCTTGAAACCTTATCTCGATTTGGGCGAGCGGCTCGGCTCACTGGCCGCGCAAGCGGCGCCTTCAAGGAGCTTCGGGCGTGTCCGCATCCGGTACGCTGGGGAACCGGCTGAGTTGGGCGCGCATGTGGTCCGCAGCGCTGTGCTCGTCGGCGTTCTGAACTCCATCCTCGCGGAAAAAGTAAACCTGGTGAGCGCTTCGCAGGCCGCAGCAGAGCGGGGATTGGTGGTCGAGGAGACTTCCGTCCGTCGAGAACGCGGCTACCCAAATACACTGGAAGTGACCGTCACGGATGGCGGGCGCGAGTTGACTGTGGAAGGCACGGTGATGCACGACGGCTCCGCGCGAATTCTTTCGCTCGATGGCATCGGGCTGGAGGCGACGCTTGAGGGCACAATGCTTCTGACGCGCAACCGGGACGTTCCCGGCGTGATCGGTCAGGTGGGGACGGCGCTCGGGAATCTCGGCGTGAACATCGCGACATTCGCTCTGGGCCGCCGCGAGCCTGTAAAGGGCGCGGAAGCGATTGCCCTCCTGCGGCTGGATGGAAACGTGGACCCGTCTATCGTGCAGAACATCCTAGCAATTCCGCCGATTACAGAGGCGCGCCTGATCCGGCTTCCGGAAGCAGTGAAAGCGAGCGCCCCGGCGTAGGAGTCCTTTGAAAAGCTCCACTTCTTGGCTTCAGGGGTTAAAACCCCTGAAGAGCCCAAATTGCCTGCGGCGGGGTTGAAACCCCGCCCTTCCATTAACGAGCGCATCGGCGTAATCGGAATCGCCTCGGAAACTTATCCTTTCACGACACCCATAGGACGCAGGCGCGCCACTTTGCGCGCAAGCCCGGCGTTGTGAACAACGTCCACGACGGCGTCAATATCTTTATAGGCCTCGGGAATTTCTTCGAGGATGCCGTCGCGCGTCTCAGAGCGCAGGATGATCCCCTGATCTTCCAGCTTCTTGGTTTCCACGCGAGCGTCGCGGCCACGCTTCGCCGCCGTGCGAGACATTGCGCGGCCTGCGCCGTGGCAAACCGTTCCAAACGTTTCTTCCATGGCTCGCTCGGTGCCGACGAGTACGTAGCTTGCCGTCCCCATCGAGCCGGGAATCAGCACCGGCTGTCCCGCGTCTTTGTACGCAGGCGGCAATTCCGCTGAACCTGCCGGGAAAGATCGCGTCGCGCCTTTGCGGTGTACGACCACGTCCACGTCGGTCTCGCCGACGCGGTGCCGCTCGCGCTTGGCCATATTGTGCGCAACGTCGTAAACCACGCGCAGCTCGGCATCGTCACCGAGGACTTTGCGGAAAGCTCCGCGAGTGAAATGCGTGATCGCCTGGCGATTTGCCCACGCGAAATTTGCCGCAGCCGCCATTGCCGCAAAATAGTCTCTTGCTTCCGGCGATTTCATTGGAACACACGCGAGCTGCCGGTCAGGAAGCGATATCGAGTATCTTGGCATCGCCTCGTTCATCACTTTCAGGTAATCGGTGCACACCTGGTGCCCCAGCCCGCGCGACCCGCAGTGGATCAGGACGGCAACCTGGTTCAGGTGCAGGCCAAAGCACTCCGCGATTTCCGGCTCGAGAATTTTTTCCATGTATTGCACTTCGAGGAAATGGTTCCCGCTACCAAGTGTGCCGATTTGCGTGCGGCCACGCTGCTTGGCGCGATCGGAAACCTTCGCGGCGCTCGCTCCACGCAATGCACCACTTTCCTCGCAGAATTCCAGGTCGGCAGGTTCGCCATACCCGCGCTCCACAACCCACGCTGCGCCACGCTCAAGCACTTCGTCCAAATCGCGAAAACTGCACGGAACCGTGCCCTCGGAACCCGTGCCGGATGGAACGTCGCGGAAAAGTTGATTCACCAACTCGCGAAGCTTCGGCGTGACTTCCTCGCGTTCGAGTGTGCTGGCCAGCAATCGCACACCGCAATTAATGTCGAAGCCCACACCTCCAGGCGAAATCACACCTCGATGAAAATCCGTTGCGGCGACGCCGCCGATGGGAAATCCATAGCCCTGGTGAATGTCGGGCATCGCCAGCGAGCGGCCCACGATTCCCGGCAGGAACGCGACGTTCATCGCCTGCTCAATGGAGAGGTCGCCGAGAATTTGTTCCAACAAATGCTCGTCCGCATAGATCAACGCGTCCGTCAGCATGCCCTGCTTGGTTGAGCGCGGCACAAGCCAGCGGTACCGGTCGAGTTTGCGAAGTTGGTTCTTCTGCATCGCCATGGTTTTCGCTCGGCGACATTATAGCCTCCAGCAATGTAAATCCCTCGCGAGGAGCACCGAATTGAATGGCTGGCGCTATCCATCAATCTGATTTTGACAGCAATGATCGCTAAGTCTTTGCGAATCAATGCAAGCGGTCAAATTCGGATCGTACAAGAAGGTCTTTCAGGCATCTACAAGGGAGCCCTCACATAAAGTAAGGTATTTAGAATTATATGGTTAGGTACGATTCGCTACGGAGGACGAGGCAGTGGGCCGAGATATGTTCACTCCTCACAGCTACAGGTGATATGCCTCACTGCTTGTACCCCTCACCTACGGCGAGCATAATAATTCGCATGGACTGATGCGTGTCGGAGAGGCTTCCATGAAGCGAGTACTCATTCTGGGCGCTGCTGGCAGGGATTTTCACAACTTCAACGTCGTGTTTCGTCACAACCGAGAGTTCCGGGTAGTCGCTTTCACCGCGACTCAAATACCCGACATAGCCAACCGTCGCTATCCACCCGAGCTGGCGGGCCCGCAGTACCCTGAAGGGATCCCTATCCTGGAAGAGAAGGAGATGGAGCGGATCATTCGCGATCGTGATGTCGACGCTGTCGTTTTCTCCTATAGCGACGTGAAGCACGCGACGGTAATGCATCTTGCGTCGCGTGCCGTGGCGGCGGGGGCTGATTTCTGGCTGCTGGGGACCGAGCACACCCAAATCAAGGCGAACAAACCCGTTGTGTCGATTTGCGCCGTCCGTACGGGCTGCGGGAAAAGCCCGCTATCGCGCCGGGTAGCAGCCGAATTCCATCGCCTGGGCTGGAAGCCGGTGGCCATCCGCCACCCCATGCCGTACGGCGATTTGGCCTCACAGGCGGTGCAGCGATTCGCGCGCATGGATGATTTGGAGCGTCACCAGTGCACCATCGAAGAATGCGAGGAGTACGAGCCGCACATCGCCCAAGGCACGATCGTATATGCAGGCGTGGACTACGAGGCCATATTGCGCCAGGCGGAGCGCGAGGCAGATGTCATCCTCTGGGATGGCGGGAATAACGACACGCCGTTTTACTCCTCAGACCTCGAAATCGTCGTCGCCGACCCTCATCGGCCGGGACATGAACTGAGTTACTTCCCCGGCGAAGTGAACCTCCGCCGCGCGGACGTCGTCGTAATCAACAAAGTGGACACGGCGGCGCCGCAAGATGTCGAGACGGTTCGAAAAAACACTCGTGAGAACAGTCCGGGAGCCACGATTGTGGAGGCGGCCTGCCGAATCTCCGTGACTGACCCGGCACAGGTGAAGGGCCGCCGCGTGCTCGTGGTCGAGGATGGCCCTACACTTACACATGGGGAGATGGCTTACGGCGCTGGAGTTGTGGCGGCACGGCAATGCGGCGCGGCGGAACTGGTGGATGCGCGGCCGTATGCAGTGGGATCAATTCATGGAACGTATGAACGATTCCCGCACCTCACATTGCTGTTGCCCGCGATGGGTTATGGCAGCATTCAGCGGCACGAGTTGGAGGAGACCATTAATCGCGTGCCAGCCGACTTGGTTTTAGTTGCGACTCCGGTGGATTTGGGGCGTATTCTGAAACTGAATAAGCCCTATGTGCGCGTTGGGTATGAAATTGAAGAGCTGACCCATCCGGATATTTCCGAGATACTCTCCGATTTCACCGCTCGCCACAAGAAGGAAGAACGGGAAGAGACTCCAGTCAAGATTCAATGAAACAAGTACTGCGTGAGGCTGCGCAGGTTATCGAGGGGCCACCACAAACAAGCTCAGGAGGCAGGCCGGCAGATGAGTTCAAGCGACTTTCTCACGATCCAGGACTTCTCGCCCAAGGAAATCCAGCACCTACTCGATCTTGCCCGCCGGGTGAAACGAGATCCCGGGGCATACGCCGCAACGCTTAAAGGCAAAGCGCTGGCGCTGATTTTCGAGAAGCCGTCGCTGCGAACCCGGGTCTCGTTCGACGTCGGAATCCACCAACTTGGCGGCTTTTCCGTCTATCTCTCGCCTGCTGAGATCAATCTGGGGAAACGCGAGTCCGTGTTCGACGTGGCGAAGAACCTCGAGCGCATGGTGCAGGGCATCATGATCCGCACTTTCGCCCACGAGATCGTCGTGCGGATGGCGGAGTATGCGAGCGTTCCCGTTATCAATGGGCTCACCGATTACAGCCATCCTTGCCAGGCCATGGCCGACTACATGACGGTCCTCGAACTTAAAGGCAAGCTGGCTGGCCTGAAACTGGCGTTCGTCGGGGACGGCAACAACGTGGCTCATTCGCTGATGTTTGCCGGCGCGCAATTGGGTGTCCACGTGTGGGTAGCGACGCCTCCCGGGTACGAACCGAAGCCCGAAGCCACAAAGTGGGCACGGGAACGCGGCGCGCAAACCGGAGGGTCGTGCACGATCACCAACGACCCGGCGGAAGCAGCCTCTGGCGCCGAGGTCATTTACACGGACGTGTGGGCAAGCATGGGGCAGGAGGCGGAAGCGGAAGCGCGTCGAAAAATTTTTCTTCCCTATCAAGTGAATGCAGCGCTGTTTCGCCGGGCGAAGCCCGATGCGATTTTCCTCCACTGTCTGCCGGCGCATCGGGGCGATGAAGTCACGAACGATGTCATCGACTCACCGCGGTCTGCCGTCTTTCAAGAGGCGGAAAATCGTCTGCATGCGCAAAAGGCAATCCTGGTGGAAATGATGAGCGGGACATCGAGGCTTCACGGGTCGAAGCCCTCGAAGAAACGAAAGGGTGCACGGCGCGCCCCGCAGGTGCGTCCGGGACGCAAAAGGCGCGGTTGAAACCGCGCCCTTGCGATGAGGGACGCTTTTCAACCAACTTCTTTGACGAAGCGCAGTCGACAGGTGATGGATGTCGCAAAACATGCTGATCGCGATTGGAGGCAACTCCCTGATTCGCTCGGGCGAAAAAGGCACGATCGCGGAGGAATTGGAAAACGCGCGCCGGACCGCATCCGCCGTCGTCAATCTGATCCGCAGCGGTTATCGAATTGTTCTTGCGCACGGCAACGGCCCTCAAGTCGGCGCGCAATTGCTGAGATCGGACAGGGCGCGTGACTTGGTCCCTGGCCAGACACTGGATGTTTGTGGCGCAGCCAGTCAGGGTGAAATTGGCTACCTGCTCACTCAATCGCTGAACAACGAATTGATGGCGGCAGGCCTGAACGTTCCTGTTGCCAGCATCATAACGCAGACGATCGTTTCTCCCGACGACCCCGCCTTGAGCCAACCGACAAAACCCATCGGGCCGTTTTACTCGCGTGAGCAGGCCCTCGAACGAGAACAGCGCTTCGGGTGGAAGACTGTCGAGGACGCCGCCCGGGGATACAGGCGAGTGGTGCCGTCGCCCGAGCCGATTGAAATTGTCGAACTCGGGGTGATACGCCGGTTGATGGAGCAGGGCGTGCTGGTAGTTGCGTGCGGCGGTGGCGGAATTCCCGTCGTCCGCAGAGACGGATACCTCGAAGGCATCGAAGCAGTCATCGACAAGGACCGCGCTTCCGCCCTCCTGGCTTCGAAGCTTCGAGTCGACGTATTTGCCATTTCCACGGGCCCGCGCTTCGTCTACCTGGATTATAAGAAACCTACCATGCGCCCGCTGACGCGGGTGACGGCATCCGAAGCCAAACAGCATCTCGACGCAGGCCAGTTCCCTGACGGAAGCATGGGGCCAAAAGTCGATGCCGCGCTGCGTTTTTTGCGAAGCGGCGGATGCGAAGTCATTATCACGTCATATCAATACCTCAGCGGAGCTCTCGCCGGGACGGACGGGACGCACATCGTTTCCGACCGGGAGTCTTCCGGCCAAAGTCGGGCGACTATCAGCCAAGGTGAACCAGTCCATGCGAAATAAGGTATGCGGTCACAGCGAGAAGAGGAGCGAGAGAACCATATTATGAAACTGCAACATGTTGTCGAGTCGCAACAATTCACGTTGCCTTTGCTCATGGAACTCTTCACGCGTTCCCGCGGGATGGAGCGCGTGGTGGCGAGAGGCGGAACGCTCGATTACCAAAACAAAATCCTCGCGACTCTTTTTTACGAGCCCTCCATGCGAACGCGCTTCTCATTCGAAGCGGCGATGCACCGCCTTGGCGGACGCGTGCTTTCCACCGAGCATGCGCGCGCTTTCTCGTCGGAGATGGAAGGAGAGCAGGTGGAGGATTCCATCCGGATTATCGGCAGCTATTCCGACGTCATCGTGATACGCCATCATGAGGCGGGAGGAGCGCAGCGCGCGGCGAAAGTGTCGCCGGTTCCCGTAATCAACGCGGGGGACGGAGAAGGCGGGCAGCACCCCACGCAGGCCCTGCTCGACTTGTATACGATTTACAGGGAGCGGCCGCTGGACGGGCTGAGCGTGGCTTTCGTCGGGGAATTGGACAAAGGGCGCACCGTGCGTTCGCTTGCGTATTTACTCGCGAAATTCGAGCGCACGAAGATCTATTTCGTCAGCCCGCCGGAAGTTCAGATTCAACGCGACATTCTGGAGCATCTCGACAAGCACGGCATTCAATACGAGTTGGAGCCGGATCCGGACCGCGTGATAGCCGACGTGGATGTCATATACATGACGCGAATAC
>Ga0326727_10022094_pt1 | contig 12351 bp, 12 predicted proteins | sample MB2enrmetagenome_FD_207643 | JGI IMG/M metagenome (GOLD analysis project Ga0326727, IMG submission 207643) | Lab enriched peat soil microbial communities from McLean, Ithaca, NY, United States - MB29MY | ecosystem: Environmental > Terrestrial > Soil > Wetlands > Peat | place: USA: New York...
TCCATCAGGCAGCGCTGCATCATGTGCTGGGAAGCGAAGATGATGCGGCGCAGCAGGGCTTTGTCCTTGACGATGCGGACGTAGCTGTCGACGTTGGGAATCTGGGGCAGGCCGTCGTCGAGCGAAACCAGGTAGCTGAGCCCATCGCAGGCTTCCAGTTCGCCGAACTTCATGAGCTCGTTGGCGACGGTGATGCGGTCGATGTTTTCGCCGCGTTCGTGCAGTTCGCCCATGCGCCGGAAGATGCGGCGGTGCTTTTCGAGACTGAAATCGTCCGCCTCGAGCGTGCCGGCGCATTGCACGAAGAGGCTATGGTCCAGCAGGATGCTGCCGAGGACGAAGCGTTCGGCGTCCTCGTTGGTGGGCAGGCGTTTGTCGATGGCGTTCGGCGCGGGCATCAGACGAATGGTCCAGGATACCGTCGGCAGCGGCGCGGTTCAACGCCTCCCTGTGGAAATCGCTGTGGATCTCCGTAGCGATTGCGTGGAAGCCGCCGCGCAGGCGGTGAGTTCAAGACGGTTAACGCGTGCACAGACATTTCTGCGCCCTTATGGTTTGGACTTGAAGCCCAAACCAAAATCCACTCTATATGTTTTATCAGATTTGAGGCAAAATCGGCAGTGGGGGAATAGCGGAATGCCTCATTGGCTGGCTTCGAGCGGAATGTGGCGCGACATCTTCGTTGTTGGAGCGCCGGTGATCGAGAAGGTGTTGCGGCCGATTGTCGTCTACTTTGCCCTGGTGGCGCTGCTGCGTGCGTTCGGGAAGCGGGAACTGGCGCAGCTCAACCCCTTCGACCTGGTGGTGCTGCTCTCGCTGTCGAATACCGTGCAAAATGCCATCATCGGCAACGACAACTCGCTGAGCGGGGGACTGATCGGGGCCTTCACGCTGCTGGGCGTCAACTACCTGGTGGTGCGGTTTCTGTTCCGGCACCGGCGGCTCGACCAGGTGTTCGAGGGCAAGCCCGCGGTGTTGATCGACAGGGGCCGCGTCTCGGCGAAGGCTCTGGCGAAGGAGTTGTTGACGCACTCGGAGCTGGTCACCGTGTTGCACCGGCAGGGATTCGACAAGATCGAGGACGTGGAGCGGTGCGTCCTGGAGCCGGGCGGCACGTTCTACGTCCAACGGAAATCGCCGCCGGCGGACGAAGTGGCGCACGCCGAGGTGATGAAGCGGCTGGGCGAGCTGGACCGGAAGGTGGAACTGCTGCTACAGCAGAAGGCTGGTGAGTGAGGGGCCGTTCCGCTGCCCGTATAATGGAGGGTGGAGGAATGGCCGAGCGGTTGAAGGCGGCGGTCTTGAAAACCGTTAGTGGGGTGACTCACTCGGGGGTTCGAATCCCTCTTCCTCCGCCATCCCCAGCCTCTTTTCGCCAGCAGCCAGCCGCCAGTGCCCGCCGGCTACGATTGCCGGAATCGTCAGCACCAGACCCGCGGCGTAGAACCAGAGAAGCCGCCGGTCGTACAGCATGACATTGGCAGCCAGCGTCATGACGAACTGAATCCCCGCCAGTATCCGGACGTCGCGCAGATCGCCGCGCCGCGCGATCCAGGCGGTCACCCAGCCGCCGAACCAGGAAAAGACCGTCATGTACACCAGCATGGCCAGCAGTACCTTGCTGTTGCCGCTGAAACCGTGCGCGTCGAAAGCCCCTCTTACTACCAGTCCCATCACGGAATCGCCGGCGCCAGCCAGAACTCCTATCGTCACCACACCAGCCACAATCGCCAGAACGCTTCGTATCATTTTCCCCTCCCGAAAACTCAGGCAGCCGCGCTACGCGCGAATAGCCCGTCTACCAACGCATCCCATCGGTCGCGGACAGCTTCGGCGCCGTCCGGCGGCGTATCGGACAACAGCCAGGTAAAGGTCAGCATCGTCTTGCCCCCGCGGCTTCCGCAAAAGACGCTCAACAAGCCATCCCGCCGGCCGGGATACTCCGGGCAGCAAACGCCTCCGCGGCGGCGAATCCCCGCGGGCCCATCAGCGTGTCCCAACATTCCTCCCCCGTGTTGACGTGCCGTTTCGCTCATGTTTCCCTCACTGGGCGGCTATCGAATTCGATTCCGCCGCCTCGTCGCGCCGGAATCGTGGCCGGGCTCCGCCAGGCGCTCGGGAACCTGCATCCGGTCGGGGCCGGACGGAGTCGCCACCGCCATATCCGAAATGTGTCTTGAGAAGTTGATGCTGTCAAATCAAATCCGCTTGTCGCGCTGACCCGGTGGCCCAGAAGTTTACATGTCGCATCGCCGGTGCATGCAACGAAACGCGCTCCGGGCGGCCGGCATCTCTATGATTGTTCCGTAACGGGGACATCGTGCAGTACCTACCATCCGGATACAACTGTTGCAACTGGAAGTGCGGGGCGGAGGAGGGCGGCCATGAGCCGGTTGCCTGCATCGACGGATTTGTTTGTCATTGGAGGAGGTCCCGCCGGTCTGGCCGCGGCGATTGCGGCGCGCAGGCGCGGATTCGACGCCACCGTGGCGGATCATGCGGCGCCGCCCATCGACAAAGCCTGTGGGGAAGGCATCATGCCGGACGGCGTGGCCGCCGCCGCCGCCTTGGGAATCCGTCTGGAGGATGGCGGCGCGCTGGCGTTCCGCGGCATCCGCTTTTGCGAGGGCGATGTCGCGGTAGAAGCGGAGTTTCCCTCGGGCGCCGGACTGGGGATTCGCCGCACCGCGCTGCACCAGTCGATGGCTCGCCACGCGGCGGATTGCGGCGTGCGGGTGGCGTGGGGCACGCGGGTCACGGGTTTGACGGCGCGCGGCGTGGAGACCGATGGAGGTGCGGTGCGCGCGCGTTGGATCGTGGGCGCCGACGGCGGCGACTCGACCGTGAGGCGCTGGGCCGGCCTGGACGCCTCGGTACGCGAGAGCCGCCGCTACGGATTCCGCCGCCATTACCGCATGGCACCGTGGACGGATTTCATGGAGCTGCATTGGTCCGACGGCTGCCAGATCTACATCACCCCGGTGAGCGGCGAGGAAGTGTGCGTGGCCCTGCTCTCGGGCGATCCGCGCCTGCGCCTGGATGAAGCGCTGCCGCGGTTTCCGGAGGTCCAGCGCAGGCTCCGCGGAGCCGAACCGGCTTCGGCCGAGCGGGGCGCGGTGACGGCGTCGCGGCGGCTGCGCCGGGTTTACCGGGGCAACGTGGCGCTGGTGGGAGACGCCTCCGGCTCGGTGGATGCGATCACCGGCGAGGGGATGTGCCTGCTCTTTCAGCACGCCCTGGCGCTGGGGGCGGCCATGGAAGTGGACGACCTGCGGTTGTATCAGGCTGCCCACCGGCGCGCGGGACAGCGGCCGCGGATGATGGCGTCGCTGATGTTACTTCTCGACCGCCAACGCGGTCTGCGGGGCCGCGCGCTGCGGGCGTTGGCATCCCGGCCGCGCCTGTTCCGCCGCATGCTGGCCATGCACGTGGGAGAGCTCTCGGCCGTGGATTTCGCCGCCAATGGATTGGCGCTGGGATGGAGGATGCTGACGCTATGACGAAAACCGCGCGAATGGCGCTGCGTGGCTGCATGTGCGCCGCGGCGCTGGCGTTTCCGTTGTTGCGGGGAGACGAGATGCCTCTGCGCCTGGATCCCTCCGCGACCAAGGTGGAATTCTCCCTGAGCGCCACGCTGCACACGGTACACGGAGAATTCCGGCTGAAGGAGGGCACGCTGCGGTTCGACCCGTCGACCGGCCGCATTGCGGGCCTGGTGACGGTGGACGCGCGTAGCGGCCAGACCGGCAACGCCACCCGCGACCGCCACATGCACCAGGAGATCCTGGAGTCCGGCCGCTACCCCGAAATCGCGTTCCGCCCCGACCGCGTGGAAGGCGCCATTTCCCCGGGCGCAGTGGCGCAGGTGAAGCTCCACGGCGTGGTCGCAATTCACGGCGGGGAACACGAGGTCACGGCGCCAGCCGAAGTCCGCGCCGAGCCCGGCGGCGGCTACGACGTCACGTTGCACCTGGATGTCCCATACGTGAAGTGGGGACTCAAGAACCCGAGCACCTTCGTGCTTCGGGTGGCCGAGACGGTCCAGATCTCCATACACACCGTGGCGCGGCCGTGACGCGCTGGCGCGCCCCATCAGCGAGGCGATGTGGGGGCTTCGGTCATGAAGGGCAAGGCAGCCCGCAGTGCGGCGCGGAAGCGGCCGGCAGCGGCGGTTCGCGAGTCGGCAGGAGAATCGTGAACCCGATCCAGGCTGGCAGCCAGAAACGCAGGGTTGGTTTCGCTGGGAAGATCGTAGGATCTCCTAACGGCTTGTTCCAAGGCGCGGAGGAACCACAGCGGCAAACGGTCAAAGCGCGAGTCTTCGACAATCCAGCGGAGGGGCGAGTGGTTGCGGCTGTCCGCGACCGACTCGATGAAGCCTTCTTTCCCCGGCTCTTCCCATCGTGCCGGCGCCTTCTGGGCATAGAACCAGTCCAGAACGGCGCCGCGCTCGACCGCCGGGAATCGTTCGCATAGGCCAGCCACTGTCTTGCCCTTTAGCGCGGCCGCCGCGGGGGAGCGCAGCAAGCCCTCGGCGAAAGCGCAGTCCGATGGGTGGAGATAGGACAGGAAGACGGATTGCGCCTGGTCCCCATTGGTCTGGCCGTCCTTCCGTAGGAACCAATCCGCCAGGAACGGCATTTCGGCGGCCCCGCGGAGCTGCCACAGGGCGCCGGCCAGGTGGGCCTGGTCAAAGTCGGTGCTGTTATCGGGAAACTCGCTGAAGGCTGCCCGCAGAATGGTGGAGGACTGCGCGGGCGCGAGTTGCGCGCGGGCGATGGCGTAAAACGGCGTCACGACGGCACTCGAAGAGCCGCCCCGACTGCGGGTTCGCTCGCGCGCCAGTAAGCCGGCCAGCACCGCGTCATCCTCCGGACGGAACAGCTCACGGGCGTGAAGCAACAGGAAATCGACCACCCCCCGGTAGACCCAACTCTGGCAGTGTTCGGCCAGAAGGTCGGGATCGTCGCTGGGCGGGACGCCGTTTACGATCTGCATGACGCGGTCGTGACCCAGCCGCCTGGCCGCCGCCAGCAGTTCGGCGTCGGTGACAACCGTTCGTTCATTCGGGTTCGCCTCGAACCAGAGCAGGTACAAATCACCGTCGGGCGCGGGCAGGCTGGCCAGCCGCTCATAAAACTGCCGCAAGGGTGCGACCGCCCCGGGCTGCAATGGAGACGTCCCGCCCGTGATCCGATTCCGCGACACGCGGAGCCAACTGAGGCAGTACGCCCGCCCCTGGTGGGTTTGCCAGTATTGCTCCCAGCCGGGATTCCGGCCGAAGGAGTAACCGGCCGGCTCCAGGTAGAACGCGAGGATCTGGCGGACAAAGTCGCCGACGGTTTGCGGATCCGTATGCACCGCGGGCGGTCGAGCTATCGTAAACGCTTCGAGCCGCCGGCGCGGAAAGGTGGGAGCGGTATCCCGCGCCAATGGCAGGATTCGGGGCAGCAACTGTGGGTCTTCCCGCGCATAGAGCAAGGCGATTGCCAGCGTTCGTATCTTCGGATTTGCGTCCTGCAAGAGAGGCAGCAGGTCGGCCGCGGGCCAATTCGCGTCCCGCAGCGGTTCGAGGACTGCACGGTAGTCCGGCTGCACGCCTGGGTACGATGGCCAGCGGTTGTACAGCCAGTCGCTGGTCTCGAAGACGGAGAGCTTCTCCGCGGCCGCGGCCAGGCGGGCGCGGATCTCGCTTGGGGCGGCCGGAGCCCCCAACAAGAGCGAGGGGAGGAGCGCAATGCCCCACATCGGCTTTCCTGCCATGACCCGATTGTACGCTCGGAGAACGGCATTTGCTGGCGCCAGCGCCACGCGGCCGTTGTCCTACAATGAACGTAGTGTCTGGGAAAACCTTCTACCTCGAAACCTTCGGCTGCCAGATGAATGTCCACGATTCCGAGAAAGTCTCCGGGACGCTGCTGGCGCACGGGTATAGCCAGGTGGAAACGCCGGAGGAAGCCGGCCTGGTGCTGTACAACACGTGCAGCATCCGCGACAAGGCCGAGCAGAAGGTGTACAACCGACTGCGCAACTTCAAGCGTAACGGTAACGGCAAGCTATTCGGCGTCCTGGGATGCGTGGCGCAACAGGAGGGCGACCGAATCTTCGACCGCGCGCCCCACGTCAGCCTGGTCTGCGGGTCGGCCAGCTACCCGCGATTCGGCGAGATGCTGACGCAGTTGGAAGCGGGCGCGCGCCGCGTCACCGGCCTCAGCCTGGATACGGAAGAAACCTTCGACACGCCCTTTACGCGGCGAGACAATCCGCACCGCGCCTATCTCACCATTATCGAAGGCTGCGACAAGCACTGCGCCTATTGCGTAGTGCCGTTCACCCGCGGCGGGGAACGGAGCCGCACGGCCGAAAGCGTCATGGACGAAGCCCGCCGCCTGGCGGACGCGGGCTACGTCGAAATCCAGCTTCTGGGGCAGAACGTGAACAGCTACCGCGATCCGTCGCCCTCCGGCTGGGATTTCGCCACGCTGCTGGCGCGCGTGGCCGAGGTCCCGGGCATCCGGCGCGTGCGCTTCACCACGTCGCATCCGCGCGATTTCGGTCATGACATCGTGGACGCCATGGACTCGAACCCGGCGATCTGCGATCACGTGCATCTGCCGGTGCAATCGGGATCGTCGAGCGTGCTCGCGGCGATGGAGCGGCTGTACACACGCGACGACTATATGCGGCGCATCGAGTGGCTGAAGGGCGCGCGCCGCGCGTACGCCATCACCACCGATATCATCGTGGGTTTCCCGGGCGAGACCGAGCGGGATTTCCAGCAAACGCTCGACCTTCTGGACGAGGTCGAGTACGATTCGCTGTTCAGCTTCAAATACTCGCCGCGGCCCAACACGCCTGCGCTGGCGTTGCCCGGTTGCGTTCCGGACGAGGAGAAGCAACGCCGCCTGGTGACGCTACAGGAGAAGCAGCGCTCCATCCAGATCCGCCGCAACGCCGGATTGATCGGCGTCACGCGGGAGGTCCTAGTGGAAGGGCGAAACGAGGCCATGGGGCAGTGGATCGGGCGCACATCGGACAATCGCACGCTCAACTTTTCGCACCCGGGAAACGGCGCGGAATCGCTCGTGGGACGGCTGCTCGCGGTGCGCGTCACGCACAGCGGGCCTAACTCGTTGGTGGGCGAGAGCGTATCTGTGGTGTAATGAAGTTGCGGAGGGCGTCATGGAAGTGGAAATGAAAATTCGCGGTCTCATGATGGATCCCGTGACGAACATGCCCATCGTCATTTTGAAGGACGTGAACGGCAACACCGTGCTTCCGATCTGGGTGGGCGTTTACGAGGCCAATGCCATCGCCCTCGAAATCGAGAAAGTGTCCACGCCCCGCCCGATGACCCACGATCTAATAAAGACGCTGTTGCTGGGTTTGAACACGGGGTTGCGCAAAGTGGTGGTGAGCGAGCTCAAGGACGACACGTTCTACGCGGTGATCTGGCTGGATCGCGACGGCGAGCTGATCAGCGTGGACTCCCGCCCGAGCGACGCGCTGGCGCTGGCGTTGCGGCTGGACTGCCCCATCTACGTGGAAGAGACGGTGTTGAAGTCGTCGAAGCTGGCCGCCACGGTTTCCGAAAAAGTGAACAACGAAGAACTGCGCCGCTGGCTGGAGGGCCTCAACGACGAGGATCTCGGCCGCTACAAGATGTGAGGCTGCGGTGTCGCCCATCCCACCCAAGAAACCCGTGCCCGAGGAATTGACGGCGCGCCTGCAGGCGGCCGGAATCTGGCAGATGGTGAATGCGGCCTACTACGGAGTCTTCGTCCGCGAAGGCTGCATGGTGGTGGCGCAGCGCGATCCGAATACCGGGGTGTATACGTCCATCGGCAGCTCGGGCTATCCACTGGAGGGCGTGGGAGTGGCGTACTTGCAGTGGGACGGGGACCGGCCGTTCCTGTTCCACAAGAATTGCGGCGCCGTGCCGGCCACTGCGGAGCAGGTCGCGACACTTCGTAAGTTCTCCGCCGACGTCAATGCCGCCCTCGGCCTGGGGTGAGGGTCCGCTTCCGCCCGGGCCCCACCCAAACTGGCGCTCGGCTGCGATTCCGATCATAATTGAAACTCGGAGGGAATGCCGATGCGCATCTTGCCGCTGTTCCTGGTCCTGCCGATCTCTCTGCCGCTGTCCCCCGTTGCTACGGCCCAAACCGCGCTCGCCAAGCTAAACCTGGTCGTCGTGGAAGGCGACGGCGCCATCAACAACATCCGGCTGCGCACCGCCCGCGAGCCCGTCGTGCAGGTGGAGGACGAAAACCACAAGCCCGTCGCGGGGGCGGTGGTGGTTTTCCAGTTGCCGAACCAGGGCGCGGGCGGGACCTTTGCCGATGGAGCGCATAGCCTGACCGTCTTCTCCGACAGCCGGGGACGGGCCGTGGCGCGTGGTTTGCGCCCCAACACCGGCCGCGGCCAGTTCCAGATCCACGTCAACGCTTCCTTCAACAGCCAGACAGCCAGCGCCGTCCTCACCCAGACCAACGTCCTGAGTGCGGCCGGCGCGGCGGTGGCCGGCGGAATTTCGGCCAAACTGGTCGCCGTGCTGATTGCGGTGGGCGCGACAGCGGCAGCCGGCGGCGCTTACTACGCCACGCATTCGGGCAGCTCCGCTTCCAGCAACATATCGACGATAGCGGCCGGGGCTTCGGCCATCACCATCGCACCCGGCGTGGGAACCGTGGGCGCTCCGAGGTGACTGGCATGACTTCTCGAACCCTGCCTGTCGCGATCCTGCTGGCGATGTCGGCCGTGTCCCTGTGCGGCCAGCCCGGCCAGGTCGACGGTCCGGTTATCGGATTCGTGTTCGATGGCTCGGTGCGCGCGCTACGGCCGGTCCTGGGAATCCCCGGCGCGTCCACCCTGGGCGACCGGCTGGACGCCGGCTTCGAGTTGTCGTGGGCAACCGTCGCACCGCGCCAGGACGCCGCCGTCGCCATCGATTCCAGCGGCACCCTCCACCTGCTGCGCCTGGGTTCCGGAGCCGCGGATGTGCGCTGCGCCGCCTGCCCGCTCACGGCCAATGCCGCGATCTTCAGCCCCTCCGGCACCGCCGTGGCGTTGTACGCAGCGGGGCGCGTGCAGATTGTCACCGGGCTGCCGGACGCCCCTGCCTTGGGTGCGAATTTCGAGGTTGGATCGGGGCCGCGCCTCGCCCGCAGCCGGCCAGTCGCGCCTCCTATGGCGCTCAGCGACGACGGCGGCTGGCTGTTGGCGTCCACCCGCGACTCGGTAGATCTTTTGGGCACCAACGGCGGACCGCGCCGGCTCATGGCCACCGCGGCATACGCACTGGTCGCCTTCGCCCCCGGCAGCCACGATGCGGCGGTGGCCGACGTCCGCGGCGGCGCGCTGGTGCTTTTCCACGATGTGGCGGGAGCATCCACCCAACAACCGTTGGCCACGGCCGGCGACATACGGTACTCGATCGCGTTGGCTTTCTCGGCGGATGGCAGCCGGCTGCTTTTGGCCAGCGCCGCGGAGCAGTCCGTTGCGATCGTCGAGTTGGCTTCGGACACGCGCTCGGTAGCCGCCTGCGACTGTGCGCCCTCGATCCTGGCTGCCATGGGCAGTGTGGTGCGCCTGAACGAAGCGGGCAGCGGCCCACTCTGGCTGCTGGATGCCGCGGGAGCGAACGAGCCCCGGGTGGTGTTTGTCCCGGCGGCACAATAGGCGTATTGGCGCGCACGACTTCGCTCTACCTCGCGGCCGCCGGTGTCCGGACAAGACGTTATGATGGATACTGATCCGATAGCGACGCTATATGAAGGCCTTCGTGACCGGAGCTGCCGGCTTTATCGGCAGCACCCTGACCGACCGTTTGCTCGACGCCGCGCATACGGTCATCGGTTATGACAACTTCTCCACGGGCCGCGCGGAGTTTCTGGCTGGTGCCCGCAAGAGCGGCCGGTTCGACCTGCGCGAAGGGGACATCCTCGACCTTGCGAAGTTGAAAACGGCGATGGCCGGCGCTGACGTGGTCTTCCACCTGGCCGCCAACGCCGACGTGCGGCACGGCCCGGAGCACACGCGGAAGGACCTGGAGCAGAACACCATCGGCACCGCCAACGTGCTCGAAGCCATGAAGGAATCGGGCGTCGGGCGCATCGCGTTCGCCTCGACCGGGTCGGTGTACGGAGAGCCGGATGTGTTCCCCACGCCGGAAAACGCTCCGTTCCCGGTGCAGACCTCGTTCTACGCCGCATCCAAGTTGGCGGCCGAGGGGTTGATCGCGGCCTACTGCGAAGCATTCGGGATGCAAAGCTGGATCTTCCGCTTCGTCTCCATTCTCGGCGAGCGCTATACTCACGGGCACGTTTTCGATTTCTACACGCAGTTGATGGAGCATCCGGAGACGCTGCGGGTGCTGGGCAACGGCCGGCAGCGGAAATCCTATCTTTATGTCCAGGACTGCGTCGATGCGGTTCTGCTGGCGATGGAGTGCGCCGGGGCGAGGGTGAATCTCTTCAACCTGGGAACGGACGAGTATTGCACGGTGGACGACTCCATCGGCTGGATCGCTGCACGGCTGGGACTGAACCCCACGCGGCAGTATTCGGGCGGAGAGCGGGGATGGGTGGGCGACAGCCCGTTCATTTTTCTGGATTGCGCGCGAATCCGTGCGCTCGGCTGGACGCCCCGGTTGACCATCCGGCAGGGCGTGGAGCGGACAATCGAATATCTGGCCTCCAGCCGTCGGCAACTCGAGGTGGGAACTTAGATGCCTGCGATCGCAGTAGCGGGAATGTGGCACCTGGGTTCCGTGACGGCCGCGTGTCTGGCCTCGGTCGGCCACACCGTGACCGGCATCGACGAAGATCCCGGCGTGGTCGCGGCGCTGGCCGAAGCGCGACCCCCAGTCGCCGAAGCGGGCCTGGGAGAAATGACGGCGCGGGAAATTGCGGCCGGGCGGCTGAGTTTTTCGACGCGCTTTGAAGATGCGTCCAGATCCGACATCGTCTGGGTGGCCTACGATACCCCCGTCGACGAGAGCGATCTTGCGGATGTCGAATTCGTCCATTCGCGGGCGCTCCGGCTACTCGATCACATGAAAGACGGTGCGATTCTGGTGGTCAGCTCGCAGATGCCGGTGGGATCGGTGGCGCGTCTGGAGCGCGATTTCGCACCGCGCGCCGCCGGGAGGCGGATTGGCTTCGCCTGTGCGCCCGAGAACCTCCGTTTGGGCAAGGCAATCGAGGTCTTCCTGCAGCCGGACCGCGTGGTGCTGGGCGTGCGCGACCCGGCGGTTCGGACCGCGCTGCAGGCGGTCTACAGTCCGTTCACGGACAGCCTCGAATGGATGTCGGTCGAGTCGGCCGAAATGACCAAGCACGCCATCAACTCATTCCTCGCCACCTCGGTCTGTTTCATCAACGAAATCGCCGCCATCTGCGAAGCTGCCGGCGCCGATGCCATGGAAGTGGAACGAGGACTGAAGACCGACCAGCGCATCGGTCCGCGGGCGTACCTGCACGCGGGTGGTCCCATCGCGGGCGGGACCCTGGCGCGCGACATCTCGTTCCTGCGGTCTCTGGGCCGCCACGGGGCGGGGCCGCTGCCGCTGATCGAAGGCGTCCACGCCAGCAACGAATTTCACAAGACGTGGCTCCAGCGGCGCATGACGGAGGCTCTCGGCACGCTCGCCGGCCGCAGAATCGCGATTCTCGGACTCACCTACAAGCCGGGCACCAACACGCTTCGCCGCTCGTTAGCCGTGGAGGCGGCACGCTGGCTGAGCGGCCAAGGCGCTCTGGTTCAGGCGTTCGATCCGCAGATTCGCGAATTGCCGCGGGAACTGAAGGCGGCGATCTCGCTGCGCGCGGACATCGCCGGCGCGTTGGCCGGTTGCGATGCGCTTGTGGTCATGACACCCTGCCCCGAGTTCCAATCGCTCGACCCGGCGCTGGCGCCGCCGTTGGTCTTCGACGCAGCGCGGTTTCTCGACCGCCTGCTCCGTGCGCGCGCCGACATCCGGTATTATTCGATCGGAAGGGCCAATTGAAACTCACCGACAAACGAGCCGTAATCACGGGCGCGAGCCAGGGACTCGGCCGGAGGATCGCCGAAGCGTTCCTTCTGGAGGGAGCCAGCGTGCTGATTTGCGCCCGCGGAGCCGGGGAATTGGAGCACGCGCGCGATTCGCTCGACCGCGCCGCGCCCGGCCGTGTTCACTCGATGGTTTGCGACGTCGCGGTGGAAGCCGACGTGGACAAGTTGGCGCGCGAGGCCGAAACGCGGCTCGGCGGCGTGGATATCCTGGTCGCAAACGCGGGCGTTTATGGACCCAAGGGTGCCATCGAAGATATCGACTGGTTGAAGTGGGTGCAGGCGATCCAGGTCAAC
>Ga0326727_10022095_pt1 | contig 12350 bp, 9 predicted proteins | sample MB2enrmetagenome_FD_207643 | JGI IMG/M metagenome (GOLD analysis project Ga0326727, IMG submission 207643) | Lab enriched peat soil microbial communities from McLean, Ithaca, NY, United States - MB29MY | ecosystem: Environmental > Terrestrial > Soil > Wetlands > Peat | place: USA: New York...
GCTCGCCAGCAGAGCCCGTCTCCGCTTCACCGGCACCCGCAGATTAACATGAGCTCCTCGCACGACCTGGGCAAAGGGGACATTTCTACTTTGTTGGAGAAGGGGACATTTCTACTTTGCCTTGACAAACCTGACGTCCCTTTGCACAGCGAACTGGATCGTGGTACCTTGCAGGCCATCTACCGCTAGGCATCGCGGTACATTCCGGAGTCCGCCCTCAGGCCGCACTTCTACACTGAATGATGGAATAATGCGCGGCATCGGCGTGCCGGATGGCATACGCAGCGGGAGGAGGGCGGCGGATGGGATTGTGGCGGCTACGATCTGTGCGGCGGCGCTGGACCTTCATCCCGCAAGGCCTTCCGTTGATCCCGCGCCCCGTGAAAGACGTGGAGGATTTCGGTTCTGGCGGAGCGAGAGGGGCGGTCGTAGATGATGTACGTTCCGGCTGAGAACTTACGCACACCGGCTCCGAATTGCTCGGCTGCCTACCCGCCCATGGGTGCTCGGCAAACGCGGCCATCGTGTCGAGGATTTCGCGGATGATTCGGAGAGCGGCTTCTTCGCCTGCCTCGTTCACCCAGTAGTCGGAAATCTGCTGGAGATTGCGCCTGGCAGAGCGAGCGAGCCGGTAACGGGATCTCATCCAGTCTTCGAACAGGCAGCGAGCTTCCTGGTGGACGTCGCAACCAGCGTCCTGGCGAGACCCCTCAGTCCGTCGGCGTCATGCTCGTCGTAACAGCCTTCTTCGAGGTCCCTGATCCCGTGCCGCACCCCGCGCCGGATGCTCTCGCGCTCGCCTTCCGAGAGAGTTGCTTCAAAGCTGGCCAGCCACGCGCCTTCTTTTCTCGCGACCTCGGTCTCCTGCATGCGCCGGATGGCATCGCGCACCACTTCGCTGATGTTGGTGTAGTCGCCCCTCTTTACCTTGCCGCGGATGAACCTGGCCATCCGCGGCGACAGCGAGATATTCATCTGTTCGATCGCCATCCGTCGCTCCTACTGTCATTATCGCTCGGGACAGTCAACAAGAGTCAGGAATTGACTGGCGACTCGGCAAGCGAGGTCTGCTTTCGTGGTTGCGACACCACGCTCGAATTCGCGGCGATGAAGGGCCAGCACCCCGATTGTCGTCGCTGGGAATCTCTGATATCATTCCTGTTGTTGATATCAGGTTGTCCCAGAGGGGCCGAATGCCGCGCGACATGATGCTCAGGAACGTTCCTGACGAAGAGTATCAGTGGGTGAACAGCGAACGGGAGCGGCTCAACATGAGCCAGACTGAATTCGTGGCGTCGGTGCTGCGAAAGGGCAGACTTGCCGATGAGCGGGAGAGGATGCCACTGCTGTTCCCTGCGCCGGCGCCGGTTGATTCGCCCGCGCCCGCCCGTCTCCCGTTCAAGTTCGTCGACCTGTTCGCCGGCATTGGCGGTTTCCGCATCGCCCTCGAACGCCTGGGTGGCGAGTGCGTGTATTCGTGCGAGTGGGACCGCTACAGCCAGAAGACCTACAGGGAGTGGTTCGGCGACGTGCCGCACGGCGACATCCGCCAACTCAAGGCAGCGGATTTGCCGGACCACGACGTTCTCGCGGCGGGTTTTCCGTGCCAGCCGTTCTCGATCGCGGGTGTCTCCAAGAAGAAGAGCCTTGGACGTCCCCACGGCTTCAAGTGCGCCGATCAGGGGAACCTGTTCTTCTTCCTTGCGTCGCTGATCGAAGCGAAGCGTCCCCCGGTGCTGCTCCTGGAGAATGTGAAGAATCTCAAGTCTCACGATAATGGAAGGACGTGGCGCGTTATCAGCGATACCCTGGAGGAAAACTACTGGGTTTTCCCGGAAGTGATCGATGCCTCGGGATGGGTGCCGCAGCATCGGGAGAGAATCTACATCGTCTGCTTCGACAAAGAACAGTTTCAGACGCGTCCCGCCTTCGGGTTCCCGAAGCCGCCCATTGATCGGCCAAAGCTCAAGGACATTCTGGAACCTTCCGTAGATTCGAAATACACGCTCTCCGATCACCTTTGGCGTTACCTTCAGGACTACGCCGACAAGCACAAGGCTAAGGGAAATGGCTTTGGATTCGGTATCGCCGACCCGGAAGGGATCGCGCGGACGCTGAGTGCCCGGTACCACAAGGACGGTTCGGAAATCCTCATCGCCCAGCGTGGCGGGAATCCCCGGCGGTTGACGCCGCGTGAGTGTGCGCGTCTGATGGGCTTCGAGGACGAGAATTGCCAGCGCCCCATGGTGGTCTCCGACACCCAGGCGTACCGGCAGTTCGGGAACGCGGTTGTCCCGAAGGTAGTCGAGGCAGTCGGCTCGGAGATTCTGCCGTTTCTGTATGATGCGTGGCGGCAGAACGGTAATGGCTGTTTGCTGTATCGTGAGAGGTCGAAACTGATCCGCAGCGCATAGGCAGCGTTCACCATGGCATCACCCTCGTGTGAAAAGGCGGTCGAAGAGGCACTACAGCACGGTCGAGCTATCCTCAAGTTCATATCCGCGAACGATACCGGCAAGACCGGGAGCCACCAGTGCGGCTACTACCTGCCTAAGAGGCTGTGGAAGCTGTACTCACCGCACCCGCCAACCAAAGGGGTAAATCACGACCACAACGTGACTGTGGAGTGGTGGCCGCTGGGACGCCGCACCCGGTCGTGCGTAAAGTGGTACGGCAAGGGCACTCGCAGCGAATACCGGCTGACCCGATTCGGCCATGATTTCCCGTATCTCGCATACGACAGCGTCGGCGATCTGCTCGTTCTTGTACCGCGGGGCGAGACCGAATTCGGCGCCTTTGTGCTGAGCGAAGAGGAGGACTTCGACGAAATACAGGCACAACTCGGGGTAGAGATCGTGCAATTCTGGGGAGCATACATCGCCGGCGCCCCTCCCATCGAAACCGATGGCGCGCAAATCGACAGGGCGCTGCGACAATTCGCCGAGTCTGTCTCTGAATTCCCAACAACAGCAGCGATTGCGGCCCAAACGCAACGCGTGCTGTTCACCTGCATCGCCGGTTTCGACCGTCTTGACCCGGACACGGCCCTTCTCAAGTTGCTCGATACCGAATACGCACTCTTCAGACTGATTGAAAGGCAGCTCTGTACGCCGGAAATCGCCCGTCTGTTCCGTTCCGTGGATGATTTCCTCAAGACTGCAAACAGCATTCTGAAGCGAAGGAAATCGCGGGCGGGCAGATCGATGGAGCTGCACTGCCAATACCTGCTCTCCCAAGCGGGAGTGCCCTTTGAGGCACAGCCTGCAATCGATGGCGAGCCCGACATCATCATCCCAAACGTGGCGGCGTACCACGACCAGAGTTTTCCCGATGAGAAGATCTTCGTACTCGCCGTGAAGCGCACGTGCAAGGACCGCTGGCGGCAAGTCACCAAAGAGGCAAAACGGATCGCCACGAAGTACATCATTACCATCCAGAACGGGATCTCGCTCACCCGGCTCCAGCTCATTGAGGAGAGTGGCCTCACGCTGGTGGTCCCGAAGCCGCTCCACAGAGAATACCCGTCGGAGTTTCGTCCAAAGCTCCTCAGCATCAGAGCGTTCATTGACCGCGTGAGGGTCGCCCTCGCCGGCTGAATCTCACTTCACGGCGAGCGTCTGGCGGAGCTTGCCGGCGGAGCTGCCGCCGCCGGTTTCGGCGATTGCGACCGAATCAGCGCGCGCGCCCCGTTCGGCCTCACTTCGATTCGTTCGATATTGTCGAGAAGCGGGAACGGCTGATTGACGCATATTTCGGGAAAGATCGGCCGCAGGAAGTTGTCGATCAGGAAATCGAGCGCGCTGCCGCTGACGGCCACGCCGGAGATCTCCACGCGCTGCAGATACACCGTGGCGCGCCCGTGGGCGGATTGGATGGACGTGGTCACCCTCACCGGCCGCTCGCCTTCGATCAGCTTCGCCAGGAACCAGTTGGTGGGCTGACCGGCGCTCTGGCGGACCTGCACGAAATCGACCAGCGCGGTGCCGGTGGCCGAGCCGTTTCCCAGTTCCAGGCGGGCGTTGCGCAGACCCCGCGGGATGTACATGGGCAACCGGGCCGCCGCAAACGCGTTGATCTCCCGCGCGCTGAAGACGACGGTGGAACCCGGCTCCGCGCGCCCGCTACGGATGGAATCCAGTTTCGAGGCGGCGCTGGCGGCCTCCGGAGACGACGCAACCGGGCTGGCGACTCCCGCAAACAAGACCAGCAGCGGCAGAAGAACCTTCGCCATTCTCCTATGATACGGAACGGCACTTGCCGGGCTCGCCTCAGCGGTGAGATCCGTCATCGCCTGTTCGTGTTCCGCCTGCTAGAATCCTTGGAGAGGAGAAAGCGATGAAGCTCAGGCACTTTGCAGTGGTGTTAACGTTTTCCGGCGTGCTGTTCGGCGCCAACGACGCGGTGCGGCGTTTGCACGAGTCGGCGGAAGTGATTACGGAGGTCATGGGGGCCGCGGATAAGGCCATTCCCCAGGACCTTTTCGACAAGGCGGAATGCCTGGTGGTGGTGCCCGGCGTGAAGAAGGCGGCGTTCATCGTCGGCGGGAAATTCGGCCGGGGCTTCATTTCCTGCCGCCGCGAGGACCGGGCGGGCTGGTCGGCGCCCGCGGCAGTCAAGGTGGAAGGCGGCAGCTTCGGCTTTCAGATCGGCGCCTCGGAAACGGATGTCGTCATGGCCGTCATGAACCGGCGCGGCGCGGAAAAACTGCTCCAGAGCAAGTTCACCCTCGGCGCTGACGCTTCCGTGGCCGCGGGCCCGGTGGGGCGCACCACGTCCGCCGATACCGACGCGCAGATGCAGGCCGAGATTCTGACCTGGTCGCGCGCCCGAGGCGTGTTCGCGGGCATCGCCTTGAACGGCGCCACTCTGCGCCCCGACGACGAGAGCAACAAGGACCTTTACGGCACCCTGACTTCGAACCGCGAGGTCATCGAGCACGCCAAGCCTCCGGCCGGAGCCGGAGAGCTGCTGAATGTGCTGAACAAGTACTCCAGCCGCAAATGATGAGCGGCACTCCGTTACCGTCGCGGCTCGGTTACCGGGCCGCGAGCGGGAGCGAGTGGTCCTTCGCTAGCGCGAGAAGAAGCTGGCGACCGGCGCCGGCGGCTCGGTTTTGCGAATGGCCCGCCACAGCACCGCGTTGAGCGCGTCGTCGTCATTGCGGTCGGCTTCGCGGAAATCCATGGCGGCATCGCCAGCCAGCGGAGCGCTAGCCACGGCGGCGGGGTTGCGCTGGTCCAGCGGGGTGCGCGGTTTCTCCGCCTGCCATGGCGCGAGCACGGGGTCCTTCGCGAACGCCGCGAACATAGGCGTGGCGCCAGCGTCGAAATGGGTCATCGGGTTCAGACCCAGAATCAGCTCCATGGTGCGCAGCACCGAGGTGGTGTTGTACAGGGTGCTGTCAATGGCGCCGCGGCGCGTGTACGGCGAGATCACGAACGCCGGGGAGCGGTGCGAATCCACGTGGTCCGGCCCGTTCTGCGCGTCATCCTCCAGGATGAACAGCGCCGTGCTCGCCCAGAAGCGGCTCCTGGAAACCGCCTCCACCAGCATGCCCACCGCGTAGTCGTTGTCGGCCACCAGCGCGAACGGCGTCAGCTTGCCCGGACGCACGCCGTAAGTGTGATCGTTGGGGAGGCGCATCAGAATGAGTTGCGGCATCTCGCCGGTCTTCTCGAACCCGGCCAGATCGGAGAGAAACACCTTCGCCCGTTCCACGTCGGGATAGTCGAGGTCGAAGCTGCGGAACTTCATATTGGTGACGCCCGCCAGGGCCGGGTCGCGGATGGTCCTGATCTGGGCGCCGTCGGGGCCGGCGGTCTCCAGGTTCTCCACCCAGTGGCCGTAGTTGCGCATGGTGATGCCGTGCGCGGTGGCGTTGGTCCAGAGGTATCCGGCGGGCGGCAGCGCGGCCGGTTCTCCGCCTTCGAAGTCGTAGGTCTTGCGGCGGCCGGAGTATTGGCCGGGCCACATCTTCTGCACGTAATCGGAAGCGATGGCGGCGGTGCTCCAGTTGTGCCCGTCGGCGCTCACATCGGCGTTCACGTAGAAGTTGTCCAGCAGCACGAAGTCGCGCGCCAGCTTGTGCTGATTGGGAGTGATGTTCTCGCCGAACAGCACCAGCGACGGGTCGCACTCGCCTTTGCCCATGTCGCCCAGCACCTGATCCCAGGAGCGGTTTTCCTTGACGATGTAGATGACGTGCCTGATGGGCGAGGGATCGCCGGGGACGCTCGGGATCGGGCTGCTTTCGGGCGCGGGAACGCCATCCATCTTGCTGTCGTCGTAAGGCGAATTAGCCAGCGCCTGCTTCGTGTACGCACCGAGCGCGGCTTCATCGAACGGTGCAATGAACGATGCCGTCCCGGTTTGGATGCGGGCGACATACTGGGTTCGCCCCGCGGCGGTAAGCTGGCGCCGGCTCATCGTCGGAACGGGACCCAGCGGGTTCGCGTAGCTGCGGCTGCCCTTGGCGTTGATCGCCACCAGAGTGCCGTCGGCCAGCACGCGCGCGGCGGTGGGATACCAGCCCACCGGCACGAAGCCCTCCACGTGCGTGTGCGTTTCGTTGATGTCGGCCACGGCCACCGCGTTGGCGTCGGAGCACACCACGTAGAGCCACTTCTGGTCCGGGCTCAGCGCCAGCGCCGAGGGCGTCATGCCCAGCGGATGGCGCGGCGTCATGCCGACGTTGATGGTCTCGATGCTGCTGACGGCGCTTCCGCCCACGCCGAGCACGTACACGTTGTTGGTGTTCGCAGCGGCCACGAACAGACGGGCGCTCCACAGTGGGGAGGTGTCCGCGACATTGTCTTCCGCTGGGCCTTCCGCCGCGTCACCTTGCACTGCTTCCGGCTTGTGATCGCTCCAGACCATGTCGGTGGGGTGCGCGCCGAGCCGCACGGTGTTCAGCACCGAACCGTTGGAAGCCTTCAACTGCTCCAGCGTGCCGTCGGCCCAACTGGTGACGAAGAACGATTCGCCATTGGGATGGAAGAGGATGCGGTAGGGGCGCCGGCCGGTCTTGAAACGGTCGATCACCCGGCCCGATTGCGGGTTCACCACCAGCACCGAATCGTGAAACATGTCGGCGGCGTAGAGCAGGCGGCCGTCGGGGGACGTGGCCACATCGCCGATGAAGTCCTTCTCCCCAGGGTGCTCGACGAGCGGGAACGTGCGGCCGGGCTTGAGCGAGCCGTCCGCGCCGAAGGCGAACTCGTAAATGGCCGCGCGCGATCCGCCGCCCACCCAGAGCGTGTGGCCGTCGGGCGAGAAAGTCAGGCCCAGCCAGCCATCGGGCACGGGCGTGCGGCCCAGCTCGCGTTGTCCGGCTGTGTCGATGACGCTGAGCGACGGCGGATTGTACCCGCCGTTCAGAACCACCAGGTACTTCCCGTCCTTCGACAACGCGCAGGACATGGGCAGCGTGTCCAGCGGAACCTGCCTGCCGGCGGGCCGCAGGCGCCAGCCGCTGCTCAGCAGAAAGCTGCCATCCGGCTGCGGACCAACCTGCTCGCGCGGCACGGTCTGCGACGAGAGCGTCAGGGCGAGGACGAGGACGGCGGAAATGTAGGTGGATCGCACGGTGATGACTCGCTTCTCAGGATAGCGGATGAACGGGGCTGGAAAGGTTGCAGATGTGTGTCAGCAGGGCGGACCAACCTGTTCGCGCGGCACGGTCTGCGACGAGAGCGTCAGGGCGAGGACGAGGACGGCGGAAATGTAGGTGGATCGCACGGTGATGACTCGCTTCTCAGAATAGCGGATGGAGCGACGAATGCGGGCAAAACGGGGACAGACTTACTGATATAGATCGAGCCACCAAACGCGCACGCAGTAGTCTGTCCCCCGTTTTGCCCCCGCCCGTGGCCATGTTTACCGCAGTGCTACCCGCTTCCCGGTGCGGGCCGATTCGCGCGCCGCCTCGAGGACTTCCGTGACGATGATATTGTTCTCCAGCGAGGAGAGCCCCGTAGGTTCCGCACTGCCTCGGACCACGGCGCTCAGGTATGCAAGGAAATCCCGTTCGTCCTCTGGCAGCGGCGGCGGAATGCGGGTCTCTTCCGATGCCCCTTGCAACCTGGTCCGTATGGTGTTGCCGCCGACCGCAATCGCGTACCCCCGCTCCGCATAGACTTCGAAGTCTTTACGTCCGATCGGCCAGTTCCACGACGCCTGGATGATCCCCTGCGCTTTCGGGTATTCCACGATAACCGTGGCCTCGTCGTCCACGCGCGGATAGATCTGCGGCTTGAACTGCCGGGTTACGGCGGTCACCGCGAGCGGCGCCTGGTTGTCCATCATCCAGGTCATCAGATTGGCGCCGTAGCAGCCGAAGTCGAATAGCGCGCCGGCTCCGTTCTGCGCGGGATCGGTCAGCCATGCCAGAAACGCCGCGCCGACGCCGATCTCTTTGGGCCCCTGATGCCCGTCCATCGCCACCATCTTGCGGACGTCGCCGGCAGCCTGCCGCACCTTCATGAAATCCCAGAGGGCGGCGTGGCTGGGGTACCATGTCGTCTCGTAATTCACGATGACGCGAATGTGTCCGCGCGCCGCAGCATCGCGGATCGCTCTGGCGCCGGACATGTCCACCGCGAGCGGCTTCTCCATCATCACGTGGACATGGTGCGACGCGCAGACCTCCACCACCCAACGATGATCCCGGGTGCTGGTGAAAACAGCCACCGCCTCCGGCGCGGTCTTGTCCAACATGTCCGCCAGATTCGTAAAGAAAAGGCCGCCGGCCAGGCCGAAACGCTCCCCGTAGCTGTGCGCGAGAGCGGTGTCGGGCTCCCAGACGCCCGCCAGTTGCACGCCTTCATGGGTCTTCAGCGCGTTCAGGAATCCATCGACATGACCGTGCACGAGGCCGGCGATGGCCACCCGCAGTGGCCTGGAAGTGGTTCGGCCCGGTGTCTGCGCCAAACCCGGCAGTGCGAGAAAAAGGGCGAGCAATGAGATGCGATTCATGTGCACTCCTTCAACGTACGACTTTGCCGCGAAGGCGAGCGCGGCGGCGATCATCCGATACGGTGGCGCGCCAGTAGCCGGGCCGGCGACGTCCGTGGGCCACCGCAATCACTTCCACAGATGTAGCCGTTTCCCGGAAAATCACGAGAAAGGGAAACTTGCGCAGCACGGCTCGGCGGGTGCCGAAGTCGAACGGCGAGGATTGCTCGGGATGCTCGGAAAGCTGTTGCATCGTGTGGTCCAGCTCGTTCAGGAACGCTTCAGCAGCGCGCTTGCTTCGCGCCGCATACCAGTCCACCGCCGCCTGGGCCTCGGCCAGCGCAGCGGGATGGATTTGAGGGCGGCCAGCGAGTTTCTCGCTCGGAATGGTCACTGCTCCAGTCGAGTCCGGAGGCGCCGGTGCGCATCATCCCACGGAATCAGCCGGACGGCTCCGCTGTCGATCTGCTGGAGACGATGGTGGATCTCTGCCCGCCAGGCTTCTTCCACGCTGACATCTATTTCGGCGTCCAGGCTCTCGAGCAGAGAATCGGCCAGAGCGGCGCGGGCTTCGGGCGGGAGTGATAGCGCGTCTCTGAGCACCTCGGCAGCATCTCTCGCCATCACACCATTGTATGCGAACCCGCCACGCGTGTTTTGCGCTGTTGTTCCGCGAGCCGAGACTCGCCAATCAGAGGAGCGACCGCCGCCTTTGCGCAGAACTTGCCTGACGATTCCAATATGTTCTGCGTCGAACGGCTTGAAATCCCAGCGTACCCGCCCCTTGCCGACGCCGCGAGGGTATCAGGCGCCATTACGGCAGTTGTCGTGTTTGGCCAGGCTGGTTCAGTGCAGGCTATCTCCTACGAGGTCATCAGCGGCTCGGCGGCCACGAAGAAACTCTTCTTCCCAGCGATAAAGAATAGCATCCGAGCATCGACGTTTCTCGCGACCTGCGGTGAAAAGACCGTCAGAGTCCTCTTCGAGTTCCTCGGCGATCATCTAGGTTGCCAGCCGACTTTATTCGGCCATTCCTTCGAAAACTGTTTGATGCTAACCCGCCATCTTCCAGTCACTTGCAAAAATCGCCTGCGCAGAAACATCGCGGTGAAGAGCCGTTTTCATCCCCCGTTGCGGAGCTCCGCCATGGGCGATTCGCAACAAACTCCCAATCCTCGCACGTGCCTGGAAACACGCAACAAACTGCCCGTTAGCAGGGACCTCGGCTGCAGTCTGATTGCTCGTGTTGTGCTAACGTCAGGGCGCTATGTTTACTCCCACGAGCGTCCCTTGTCGAGGCGGCGGCCCGACCCACCGGAACCCCGGTATTACAAAACGAACCCAATTCCCATGTTTTCGAAACGAACCCAATTCCGGCCCCCGGGCAGAGTCAGTCGCGGCACTCTCCGAAGCCACTAAATCCAGCATTTGCAAGGTCATAGAACACGTTCCCCGGCGCCTGCCTGGAACCTGATATGCTCTCCCCACATGACTCCCGCCACCCCAGCGATCGAACGCCGAACCATCCGCAAAGTGCGGGCGCGGATCATCCCCTTCCTGTTCGTCCTCTACGTGGTTGCGTTTCTGGACCGCGTCAACGTCGGCTTCGCCGCCCTCACCATGAACAAAGCGCTGGCCATCACCAGCCAGCAGTTCGGGTTTCTGGCCGGCATCTTCTTCCTCGGCTATTTCTTCTTCGAAATCCCCAGCAATCTGCTTCTGCATAAACTCGGCGCACGCGTTTGGATCGCCCGAATCCTGGTGAGCTGGGGCCTGGTTTCCCTGTGTACGGGGTTCGCGCAGTCCGCCATGCACGTGTATATCGTGCGCTTTCTGCTGGGCATCGCCGAGGCCGGCTTCTTCCCCGGCATGATCCTCTATCTCACGTACTGGTTCCGGCAGCGCGAACAGGCTCAGGCGGTGGCGCTGTTCATGGCCGCCCTGCCCGTGAGCAACGTCATCGGCGCGCCCATCTCCGGGCTGATCCTCGACCACATCCACTGGTTCGGCATCGGCAGTTGGCGCTGGCTGCTGGTCCTCGAAGCGATTCCGGCCATCGTGCTCGGCGTGGCCACCTGGTTGCTGCTGCCCAACCGTCCCGAAGAGGCGCGCTTCCTCCATCGCGATGAGAAGGACTGGCTGCACGGCGAGCTGGCCCGCGAGTCGGCACGGCAGGCCCCCCTCAGCGCCACGCGAGCGCTGGCCAGCGGACGCGTCTGGCACCTCGCAGCCATCTACTTCGCGCTCATTGTCGGCCTCTACGTGATGAGTTTCTGGCTGCCCCAGGTGGTGAAGGGGCTCTCGGCGCGTTACTCGAACACCACCGTGGGCGTGCTGGTGATGATCCCGCACCTGGTTGGCCTCGCCATCATGCTGATGGTTTCCCGGCACTCGGACCGCACCGGGGAGCGCCGTTTCCATGTGGCCCTCCCGGCGGTGGCCGCAGCCATCGCTCTGCTGACCGTGGGACTGGTGCATTCCCCGGTTCTCTCCATCGTGCTGCTGGCGGTGATGGCCACCGGCATTTACAGCTTCCTCGGACCATTCTGGGCATTGCCCAGCCAGTTCCTGACCGGGTACGCCGCAGCGTCCGGCATCGCGCTCGTCAATTCCGTGGGGAACCTCGGCGGCTTCGTGGGACCGTACATGATCGGCTCGCTCACCCGCTGGACCGGAAGCATGTACTGGGGGCTGGCCTTCGCCGGCCTCAGCCTGCTGGCAGCCGCCGTGCTCGTGACATGTTTACCGACGGGACGCTATGACCACTAATCTCAACGCGGAGCCGACCGCGTGCCGGGCAGCCGGTGGCGGAGAACCCCACCGGGCGTTATGCCGGAGGCGGCCTTCGCGGCGTTCCTGCCGGCGAGGCTGCGCGAGGCGCTCCTGAGCGTGCGCGCCTTCGGCATGCGTGGCATCAACCTGACCCTCCCGCGCAAAGTGGCGGTGATGGAACACCTGGATGAGATCGCACCCGACGACGCCGTGCTCGGCGCGGTGAACGCGGTGCGAGGGAGAGACGGGCGGAATCCGGAACACTATTGTTCCGTGTTTTTGCCACGCGGAGACCTGGACAGCAAGGTCACCAGCGCGCGCAAAGGCCGGGACAGGCGCCATGTAAGTGACGAAATCATCGCCCCCAGAGCCTCGCGCAGCGTTGCAATCTCCCGATCGCGATCCTCAAGACTGCGCCGGGCGGCCTCCAATCGCTCCGCCTGCTCGGCCGCGAATCGTTGCGCCAGGCCGAGCGCCTCCTCGTGCCGCGTGTGCAGCATTGCAATCTCCCGATCGCGATCCTCAAGACTGCGCCGGGCGGCCTCCAATCGCTCCGCCTGCTCGGCCGCGAATCGTTGCGCCAGGCCGAGCGCCTCCTCGTGCCGCGTGTGCAGCATTGCAATCTC
>Ga0326727_10022096_pt1 | contig 12350 bp, 7 predicted proteins | sample MB2enrmetagenome_FD_207643 | JGI IMG/M metagenome (GOLD analysis project Ga0326727, IMG submission 207643) | Lab enriched peat soil microbial communities from McLean, Ithaca, NY, United States - MB29MY | ecosystem: Environmental > Terrestrial > Soil > Wetlands > Peat | place: USA: New York...
TTTGATTTTGCCTCGCGGTTTCAGACCAATATATCCCCGTCGTCTTTGCTCGTAATCGATTATTTATTCCTTCTGGAATCCCTTAGGCGCGCTGCTATTCCGCGCAGCGCCTGAATGGTCGGTAGCCGCATATCGCGTTTGCCTTCGATCACTTAGTGTTCTTCTCCATCTTGTGCTTGTTCTACATTCAACAGAACAGCATAGCGATCAAATTGAAATCCACAACACCGTTATAATACTTGGTTAGTTCTAAATGTCGAACTCGTTTGCTGCTTCTCGCCAGACGCCGCCGCCAGCATGCGCCATCCTCTACTTCGCGCCGTGTTGCCCCGGTACTTGTAATAACTTGCGCAAGTTCGTTCGCGGCCAAAAGAGCAAGCCGGTCAATGCGAACGATGCTATACCGAGTGAAGCCACTGTGCAGCAGCGGAGCCCGAGGGCAACTCCGCTATACAAATCCCCGGATCGCAGGAGAAGCTTTTGCGCTGCCCACGTGGTGGAGGCGGCGACAGAAAGAGCAGCGCCTACGCCCAAGACCGGCCGCGAGACCAGCAGACGCAGTTGCCTTGGAGCCAGTCCGTAGAGTTTGACAAGCAAGGCTGCAAAGATGAGCCACCAGGAGGTCGCATAAGCGATGCAGATGCCCTGAAAACCGATCACATTACTCAACAAGTATCCCAGCCCAAAGTACAATGCAGGTACGAGGATGCCCGCAATTGCCGGGAAAGCATGGTGATTCTGACCGTAGAGCGCGCGAAAGGCTATCTGCGCCCCAAGCACCGCGATACTGCCGACGAGCAGCCAGGGCAGGGTGGAGGCTACGCCGAGCGTGGTCCTGGAATCGAAGGCTCCGTGTTGTAGGACCAGGCGGATAAGCGGCACCCGCAGGATACCAAAGATAAGCGCAGCGAGAGTCCCGGCTACACAGACTGCGCCGATTGCTTTGATCGAAAGACTCTTTACTCGTTGCAGGTTTTTTTCAACGCAGGCCTCCGCAATGGCCGGAACCAGCAGAACATTTGGGCCCGCCACCACCAGGGCGCCCATGGCAATAATCAAACGCTGCGAGTAGCCGAGGAAGGAGAGCGCCCCGGGGCCAAATTTCGGAGCCAGGAAGGCCTCAACGGGCGCCAGTCCGGAAAATGCGCAGTTGGCGATTACGACTAATATCACGCGGCCTACGCCATCGAAAAGCGCGTATATCTGAGATTTTGCGAATCCACTGATGACAATGGATGGAATTGCCCTGGGAAGAAGCACAAGAACCGATACGGCCGCCCCGGCGAGCATTCCCCAGGCAAGCACGATGGATCCGCGCGAAGCGGAAAACAGCGCCATCGCTCCAATCATTCCCAGATACGCCGAAGAGGTCGTAATGGCCGGCAGGACAAAGCTCTTTTCGGTATTGTGTACCGCTGTAAGCGCCGAGACGATCAAGCCCAAGCCGGCAGAGAACCATGCCACTCGGGCAATCGACATGACGGCGACTCGATCGGAACCGTTGAAGACGTTACGCACCGTTGCCGTGCTCCACACGGTCAACTGCATCCCCCCGAAGGCGATGACGATAGCCGCCAGGATCGCAAAACCGAGGAGCGCGGTGACCGTACTGCAGTACAAATCCCTGTCGCCGCGGGCCGCCATGAGCCTTGGCACAAAGGCCATAGATACGGCTCCGGCAGAGGCTCCCATGACGAGAAACGGAATGCTGATGGCGAACAGATAGACGTCGAACTGGTGCCGCGCGCCGAAGGTGTGCGCCATGAATATCTGGCATCCGAACGAAAGCAGTGCGATGAACGCCGAGACGATAGAAAGACGAAGCGACGCCTTGATCATAGCCGGCCGGCCGGACGCGATGCCGCAGTGGACTTACAATCGACGCAATTCGGCACAGGAACTCCAAGCGCCTGGCGGCAGAGGCTCAGTACTTCATCGGTGTCGATGGCTAGAATGCAGGCGTTGGTCTTGAGCGGGCAGCAGGTCAACGACAGGCAGAACTCGCAATCGATTCGCGTTCGTACAATTCGCTTACGGCTATTCCAAGGCTCCCAAATCCCAGGATAATCCAGCGCACTCGTCACTGTGACACAGGGGCAACCGGCCGCGGAGGCCACATGCGCGGGACCGCTGTCGTTGCCGACGAAAAGACAGCATAGGCTCAGTAGCGCGGCCAACTGTGTCACGGTTGTGCGGCCTGCCATATCGAGACAGCAGTTGCCGAGGCTCTCTTTGAGCTTCACTCCTAACGGCCTGTCAGCATCCGCGCCAACCACCACAAAGCGGCAACCGTATTCCTGTAACAATTCCCTGCTAACGGCAATATAACGGTCAATCGGCCACATCTTATGAGGGAAACTCGCTCCCGGCGCGATGGCAACCAGAGGATGGCCATCCGGCCACGATTCGTTCACCACGTCACGCGCCCATTGCAATGCGTTCTCGGGGATCGTCAGGCGCTGCACAATCTCTTCTTCCGCTACCGTACCGATCATTGAACATTCGCTGATGGCGCGAACCGGTCCGTACACTTCATGCTCATAGAGGCCGAGCTGATATTGGCTGCGACGTAGGGTCTTCCGCGTAGCCAGCCCCTCGAAACCGAAGATGGGTCCCTTGAAACCCGCCAGCCGGAAAAACAGTAGCTTCTTGAGTTTGCTTACCAGGGATTCGGCCATATAGGGCAATACGAAGACCGCATCAGGGCGCTCCTCGGCAATGAGGTGGCGCAATGACTTCAATCCCCTGTCCGGTCCCATCATTGTGAATGACATGGCGCGATCCACTAGAGAGGGCGTAACAAATTCAAGCCAGGGAAGCAAATCTAGATTCGCGTAGGCGCTGGATATAGATTGCATCGACGGCATCGAAGATACAGTGGTTGCCAGCACAATCCGAGCATCTGGAAGGCGTGTCCTAAGCAAGCGCATTGCCGGGACCGCATTTATAAAATCGCCAAGGCGTCCGGTGCGGAAGACCAATACATTGTGAAGTGTTTGTCGCGGATCGAACCCCGGGAAGGTGAGGCGCTGGATGCTCCGTACTAAAGACCGCCTAAGTTTTAGCAACAAGAGTACTGACTGCCGAACAACCATGGCTCCGAAATCTCGAGAATCCAGTTTAGAAATAGGCGGCATCAGTTCAACCAACGGCCCGTGTCTGCCAGAAAGCTATCGACAGCTTCATCGGTCTTATAATGACCGGCAATCGCCGGAAATAACTTGGGGGGGTAGAGTGACTATATGGGCGCCTGCCAGTCCTGCCTCCTTCACATCAAGCACGGACCGCATGCTGCCTGCAATGATCTCGGCGCTGGGGTAGGACGCCTTGAGCAGCCTGTAGGATTCGGCAACAACGTGAGCAGGATCGAAATCATCCGCATCGACGACTGTTGCCGCAAGCAATACGTTACTCTCCATGCTATGCCCTTCTGTAATTTTGGTCTGCCCGGTCTCTTTTACCAGTTCATTTTTTGTTTAGCGCAGCTATTTCTAAGCTCAGATAGCCGCAGTAAGCGGTATGGAAAAGTGGAAAGCGCGTAGCGGTTTTCACTTTTTCATACCGCCGAGTTGTTTGCGCTCAACCACTCTACCGGGACTGGAGTTCTGTAGCCCAACAACGAGTGTGATTTGACCGTGTTGGAGTGTACACGACAGCGCTTGGCCAATACGCATAGTTTCTTCATCGAATAGAAGATCTTCTCGTTGAGAAATTCCTCTCTCAGTTTTCCGTTGCAGTTCTTCACATCGAAATACTCCCAGAGAATGCCAGGAGCTCCGTAATCGGTTTCAATCTGAACTTCGGCAAACCTTCATTGCACGTTATATGCGATGAATTAGTCCCCTTGCTGGCGTACCCTGCGACTCTGTCACTCGGTTTTATCTCAAAGGAACGAAGACCGAGTCAGTTTGGGGCGACAGCATCGCCACTTCTGAATGAGTGAGCTATTGCCATTCCTATCGCTTTTACAGGATCGGAGCCATCTGAGATTTCCCATAACTTACACACGACAATCCACACAATGCCTGCAAGAGCTGAAATCAGGATGCCAAGCAGGACGATGACCGACCGGTGAGGAGATGACTTTATCTCTGGAACCTGCGGCTCATCCAATATCTTGATCGGAGGTATCTCCTTGGCCTCCTCGACTTTGGCGAGCTCGTATTGCTTATTGAGGGCTTCATAGACTGCCTCTTGCATGGTTACTTCCCGATAAAGATCGGAATAAGTAGCTCCTAGAATTGGCAGATCGCGGATGGAAGGATACACTTGGTCCGTCTTAAGATCGGCACCTTCCGTACTAACTCCCGGACTACCCATCTTGTTTAATTGCCGTTGCAGTTCGTCCACGCGACCACGAGCTTCGCGTACACGCACATTGTCATCGCTATACTGCGTTTTCAATCCGTTTAACTCACTCTGAGCTATTATCAATTGACTCTGTAAGTTTGTCGCGGACAACAACAGCGCCTGGCCTTGCGTTTGCGGATTCAAAGTAGCGTTACGACTCGAGAACTGACTCAATGCAACAGAGCTGGCGTCCAGATCGCTCTTGATGGATTTGAGCCTTTCTTCAAGAAAAATCCGTTCCCGGCGAGCCGAGGACGTGCTCAATGTATTGACTAGTCGATCGAGCTCCTCGATGTACGCCTTGGCTATGTTTCGTGCCAGAATTGGGTCGCGGTCCGTCACGCTAATGCTAATGATTCCGCTCTTTTTGTCCTCCACGATTGTGGTTCGCTCAGTTAATAGATCGCGAGCCTGGTAATAGAACTTGCGATGATAGATGCGCCGCAGATCAAAACGATCGATGATATCGTCCTGGGCGGTTTGACTGGATAGTATCCCAATATAAGTACCGCTTGCCGTCCTTGTGCCTAACAATCCCCCGGCCACGCTTGCCCCAATGGGGCTTGCTCCAGTTATGGCGCTTAGCATGGATGTATCAGAAAGAGACTGCGGGTCGGGTGGCATCAGTTGGGCTGTGGACGTGTACTGATTTGGAATGATCAATGCAATGCCAATAGAAACCAACAAGCCCAACCCGATAACCTTGGCCAGCCAACGGCGGTTCAGCCATATTGCTTTTAGAAAATCGGCAATCGGTATCTCAATCGGACCCGTTTCACCCTTGGTCGCACTCAGATTCTGATCTTCTGCGGTACTCAATGTTTCGTCTCCGGTAGAGCGAAGAAGATGATGCAACATCGATTCATCATGGCACGATGTAATATGGACTGCATGGGCCTATGGATCCTCAAATGTTTCTGTTCATCCTGTAAACGGTACGATCGTCGCGTTCGGAACAAATTCTTGACAATCTCGATTGGCTCATCGGCGTTCTGCCCTGTTCATAAGCGATCAGAACGCACCGGCGACAGCGCCAGTGATGGCTACTGACGAAGCGATCTGCGCGGTCCCTATAATATTTCTCCATAGCTGCGAACCGCCAATAATCTTCTCAGGAACAACGATGGAATCGCCTGGCTGCAGGCGCAGGTTCATCACGCTGCTGCCCGACCAGATGCTGCCGTGTCCCACGATAGACCCATCGGCTCGCACCACAAATACTGCTTTCTTGTTGCCCGACTGGGTCGTTCCGCCTGCCTTCATGAGGTACCAGTTTGCATTTTTACCTGGGGTGTATGTGATAGCTTCTGAGTTATATACCTGCCCGGTGACCATCACGAAATTCGGTCGCTTGGGGATGACCAACGTATCGCCCGCGCGCATTTCCACGTCGGCGGAGGTGTTCTCCCACTTGCTGATGTCGGCGGAGATTCGGATCACCTGGCGGCCGGACGCCGGGTGGCTGCGCAACGCTGTCAGAACCTGTTGCTGTTGCAACTGCATGGCCTGCAACGTGGTTGCTTGGTCCTGACTAGAATTGGCATATGCGCTAGGCTGATAGCTGATGGAAGTGGATTCGACTCTCTGAATCATCTGCTGACGGGCCTGTTCGCCCATCTGGCGGACCTGCACGCGCTGCAGTATGGCCCCTGCCGGATAAGCATCTTCGCGGAAACCTCCCACCCGTTTCAGCACCGAGCTAAGTCGCTCACCCTGCTCGATCCCGTAGCTGCCCGCATGTGCCACCTCACCGGATATCGTCACCGAAGCACCGATGTCCTGCCATCCGGTCAGTTGCCGTATGCTGACAACGTCGCCCGGCTTGAGCGCCGCATCTGCATTCTTGTCGCCATTCAGGGCCTTGTCGATAGCGACGTTGCTATGGCTGACCAGCACCTTCTGGCCATTCTGCACCTCATAGCTGGCCAGATCGGCTTCGTCTCGATAGGCGCTGCGCTTGAAGCCACCGGCCATCTTCACCAGCGCGGTCACCGTCATGCCCTGAGACATTGGATAGCTGCCGGGGCGAAGGACATCCCCCTCAATGGAAACCTTCGGAGGATCGATCGCATACCGGCTATAGACACGAATCAGATCGAAGGGTTCAAGCGGAATTGGATTGTTCCCCAACATCACGTCCTGCAGATTGAATCCAATGGTCTCAGGCCGGTAGTCAGGGGCCTGCAGGCGAACAATCTCCGCGTGGTCGGCCGGTTCCGGCAAGATGTCCTGGTAGGACTTCAGCAGATCGTTGATAGTCATGCCATCGCGGTAGGTATACTTGCCCGGACGATAGACATGCCCATCCAGATAGACGGCTTGTTCACTGTACGGCAGGATCGCCGCGATGCGCACAATGTCTCCATCCTTGACCGGGAAGGTATCCAGCTTTTGGGTCGCCTCGTCTGCGGTGCCGGTGAGCTGCAAGCTGAGCATGGTACGGCTCTGGTGAGCTTCAATCCTCTCCACGTTGATCTGCTTCAAGCTCGCCGAGACCAGCACGCCGCCGGCAAGATCGAGGACCTGGTTCAGATTCTGTTCGCCTTTCAATTCATAGATTGCGGGACGGCGCACCATTCCTGCCACAGAAACCTGCGGGCCGACCGGCGGCACCAGCAGGGTGTCGCCAGGCAGCAGACGGTCAACATCCGAGCGAACTCCCTTCAACAGGAAGTCGTAGAGATCGATCTCGCGGACCAGTTCAGTGCCGCGGTACTGCCGAAGGATGCGAAGCGATCCGCGGCTGGTAGGACCACCGGCGGCGTACAAGGCGCTCAGCGGAGTGGACAAGGAACTGACATCGTAGGCGCCGGGCTTCTGCACGTCTCCTACCACATACACCCGTACAGTGCGCAGCCGGCCTAGGGAAAGCTCGACATGCTCATCCTGAAACTGCGTGCTGAGTGCCTTCTGGATGGCAGTCTGCGCTTGGTCAATCGTAAGCCCATTGATTGTGATCGTGCCCGCCTCAGGCAACGAGATCTGGCCCTGCCGATCGATCGTTCGATCCAGCCGGTTGGACTGGCCGCCCCACATATTTACGATAAGGCTGTCACCTGGCCCAAGAACATAATCGGGGCCGGCAGGAATATCGATCGGCAATTCGTTCGCATTTCCCGTTCCCAGAATGAAGGCGTCACTGCCGAAGCGCCGCAGCCTCTCTGTAGCGGGAGGCAGTTGCGCATAAAGGTCACGTAACGACGGCAAATTCCCATAGGGATCCTTCTGGCGAATTACCTGCGGTTCGTCCGGCTCCACATAGGGAGGGGGTTGTGGCGTCAAGGGTGCGCGCGTAAGGGCTGCACGTGCAGAACCTGTTGCGTTCACAGTTCGATTGTTCATCGAAACTGTGTTGGTGCTATATCCAAGCTGATTGAGGTACTGCGTCGCCTGGGTACGCAGATCGGGATTCTGCCGAATGCGGTCGTACAGCGCAGCGTCGCTGATCGCGCTCGGGTCCACTCCCAACTGCTGCGCAGCGATGTTCTTCACACTCTCCAGGAGTACCGGCTCTTGCTGCAAAATGCCGATGATCTGATCTGCGGTCATCGAAAGGGACGCTGTTCCAGAGGTGTTACCAGTCTGCTCCGTTTCGTCGGCATTGCCGCTCTGGTCCGTTGCCGACGTATTGCCATTTTGGTCAGTTGCCTTGGCATTGCCGCTCTGGTCGGCTAATGGTATCGCCAACTGGTCCGTTGTCGTATTACTGTTCGGACTATTTGCTACAGTCACCCTTTCGTCTGTCTGCATGGCGCCAGTGACCTGTGCGATCGCCGGCGAGCATAACAATGCGGCGGCCACTGCTGAGAACAGAAGGCTGCTGCCCAGGCTCCCACGCTGCCTGGGGCCCGGACTCCGATGGGTATCAAGCACTACTTCGCTCATCCTTTGACCTTAGTTGAACGCAACGGTTGATGTCCGCGATTGCGGGTTGGTGAGATGCCCGGAGGATAACGATCAGCGCATTCGGCGCCGCATCCATTCCCGCGCGAGACCTCTGACGCAGCAAGCTAATTGATACGGCCTGCCGGTACGAAGTTTGCGGCAAGAGTGCTCTCGGCCGGCACAGAGGCAACCTGAACTTTAACGGGTTTGTCATAGTCCGTTTGTGCCAACATGACTGCCTTCAGCATCTTCGAACCTGGACTGTAGCTGGGAACCAGTTCCTTGAGCAGCCGCACAAGACTGGCAACGTCCTGTTCTTCAACAATTCCCTGGAAGCGTAGCATGATTTCCTTGACTTGCTTTGCATCCAGATGGTGTTGATCGACATAGCTCCTGATCTTATTGTGCGAGGTTGCGACCATAGACTCATGCTGCAAGTTCAACTCTTCAAACAACTTCTCCCCTGGGCGCACACCCGTAAACTGAATCTTGATGTCCCGGTCGGGTTGAAACCCGGAGAGCAGAATGAGGTTCCTCGCAAGATCGACGATCTTGACGGGTTCCCCCATATCGAGGACGAAGACCTCCCCTCCCTTGCCGATCGAGAATGCCTGCAAAACCAGTTGGGCCGCCTCTGGGATGGTCATAAAATAGCGGCGCATCTCAGGGTGGGTGACTGTAACCGGCCCGCCCGCGGCTATCTGGTCCTTGAAGATCGGAACCACACTTCCATTGCTCCCCAGCACGTTGCCAAAACGCACCGCAACAAATTTAGTTCCGAATTCCTTCTGGAATGCCCCAATCACCAACTCTGCAACGCGTTTGGTAGCGCCCATCATGCTGGTCGGCCGGACCGCTTTATCGGTGGAGATCATCACAAAATCTTCCACGCCGTGTTTTACCGCGGCGCGGGCCACCTGCCATGTGCCAATAATGTTATTTTCCACCGCCGCAAAGACGTGTTTCTCCATCATGGGTACATGCTTGTAGGCGGCAGCATGATAGAGAATCGAAGGTTGATAGTGCAGCATGGTCCGCTGTAGCGTATCCGGCCGGGTAATGTTGCCAATCTCCGCATGAAACTCCAACTGGGGGTAATCCTTGGCCATCCTTCTGCCAAGTTGGAAGAGCGGGGTCTCAGCGGCATCGAAACCGATCAGCGCAGCCGGGTGGAAGCGGGCGATCTGACGGCAGAGCTCCGATCCAATCGAGCCCGCCGCGCCAGTCACCATAACTACTTTTCCCTCAATGCGCTCGCGAATGCTGTCCTGGTCCAGATGGACAGGCCGCCGGCCGAGTATGTCTTCCACGGCAACATCGCGGATCTGTTTGTCCAACTCCGCGCCCTGTATCAGGTCCCCCAAACCTGGCACCATCTTGTACTCTGCCCCCGCTTCCAGGGCCAGCCGCAAAATGCGCACCATCTGCTGCCCCGTCGCGGAGGGGACAGCAATCAGCACTCGCTTGATCAGGTGTGTTCGCACCAAGCCCGCCAGGGCTTCTCCGGTCCCCAGTACCGGCTTGCCCTGCAAGATCATGCTGCCCTTCAATGGATCGTCATCGATGAAGCCTATGACATCGCACATTAGAGACTGGTTCTGGCGAAGCTCCCACAGCAGTGCTTGCCCGGCTACGCCCGCACCGTAGATTAGCGTCCTCGTCCGCACTCCTTCCGCTCCATTCGCCCTGCGCGAGGTGTAAACCAGGCGAACGGTCAGCCTTGCCCCAAGAGTCAACAAGCAGGAGAGCAACCAATCGAGGATATATACCGTGCGCGGCATTCCCGCTGCTCCGAGCACCACCAGCAGGACCACTCCGCCCAGCACGGATCCCGCAGAGTTCGCAATCACAACCCGCACGGCGTCGTAAGTGGATGTGTACCGCCAATTCCCCCTGTTCAGCTTGCCGGCGATAAAGGCCAGCGACTTTGCCACGACCCATACGCCAAGAGCTACCTCCATCACGTGGAAGTAGTTCGCAGGCACCGCGCCGTCAAACCGCAATTCGAATGCAAAGAAACCGGAAAGTGCAAATGCAGCCAGATCCAGAAGATTCACGAGGACACGATGCCGTATAAGCTCCGCATTAAAGTGACGCTCGAAAAGCGGTACAAGGGACATGGGTTTCTCCTGTGTTGGTATCCTATACCCGCTACTGTTTCCTATCACTATGAATCAGCGATTAATACAAAGATTAACCCGCTACGCGGCAGAAGTTGCGGAGCAGGCTGAAACAACCGTTTGCGGATCCAGTATCTCCAGTTCTTCCCCGTCAACTTCCACGGCAAAACTTTGCATGATGCTATCCAGCGTGAGTACGACGCGGTAGCTGTACTTCATTCGCTGCACTACCCCCTCCATCCCGGCAAACGCGCCGGACCGGATGCGTGCCCGCTGCCCCACCTTCAGAAGAGGGTGGGGTTGGGCGTTGCGCAGAGAAAGGCCCGATCGCAGGGCATCGATCTCGGACGCCGGCAACCATGCCGGTTCGCCCCCCGTACCGCCCACAAATGCTAGCACACCAGGTACTTCCAGCACTCGAACACGCTGCGCCCGTTGGATGCGAACGAAGATGTAGCTGGGAAACAGGGGAAGATCCAGAGTGACCCTCGATCCGTCGCTCCACTTGCGATGAGTGCGGTAGAGAGGCAGAAAATGCTCGATCTGCCTCATCTCAAGGTGCTGTCCCACACGCTTTTCATGGCGCGGTGTCGTGTAGGCAGCAAACCACTTCGGCATACAGGGCACTGGCACACAGGCACTCTCCGAGAAGAAGTCCAGGGTGCGACTGCTCGCTTGATCCATCCCCCGATGGCGGCTTTCAGACAAAGCTTCGCTATCCTCACTTGGGTGAGACGTTTTCCACACCATCCCCGCGAATGCAGGTAAACTCGAAAAACTGATAACGAGAGCCCCAGACGTAGGGAAGCATCTTCATGCTCCACTCACATCCGACGAGGATACAAACAGGTGGTTCAAACACTATAGCATATGGCGGTCTATGAGCCGGGTGGTGGAGAAGCCTTCAACCAGCGGCACGATCTTCACCTGTCCGCCCCAAGCCTGCACCTCGCTGGCGCCCACCACCGTCTCCACCGAGTAGTCGCCGCCTTTGACGATCACATCGGGCCGTACGGCCAGGATCACCTCCAGCGGCGTCGGCTCGTCGAAGACCACCACCGCATCGATGGCGGTAAGCGCGGCCAGCACGCGCGCCCGTTCGCGCTCGCCCACTACCGGGCGGCCAGCTCCCTTCAAACCCCTTACCGAGGCGTCGCTGTTGATGGCCACAATCACGCGATCGCCGAAGCGCCGCGCCTGCTCCAGAAGCGAGATGTGCCCGATGTGCAGCAGATCGAAGCAGCCGTTGGTGAACACCACCCGCTCGCCGTTTGCCCTCCACAGGGCCACGCGGAGCACCAGATCTTCGCGCGTCACCACCTTGTCCTCGCCATGCAGCGCAATCTCCGGCGCCAGCGCGGCCAGCAACTCGTACTTCTCCACCGGAACGGTGCCCACCATGCCCACCACAATCCCAGCCGCGATATTGGCCAGTTCCACAGAGGTCTCCGGCTTCAGTCCCGAAGCCATGCATAAAGCGAGTACGGCAATGACTGTGTCTCCAGCGCCCGAAACATCGAAGACCTGGCGCGCCACGGCCGGTGCCAGCAAGCGAGTGCCGGGCCGCACCAGCGCAATCCCTTTCTCGCCCAGCGTCGCGGTGAGGAACTCTAGATCGAGATCCGCAACTAGCGACTCCGCCGCATCCAGCGTCGCCTTCAAATCGCGCCCGTCCAGATGCACCGCCGCGGCCAGCTCCGCCAGGTTGGGACAAATCGTCGTAGCACCGCGATAGCGGGCAAAGTCCACGCTCTTGGGATCGACCAGCACCGGAATTGCCTGCCCTCGTGCTGCCTGTATCACGGCCTGGCAGACCTCTGCCGTCAGAGCTCCCTTCGCGTAGTCGGAGAGAACCACCGCATCGCAACCCGGCAGCCGTGCCAGCACGCTCGCCACCAGCCGTTCGTAGTCCTCCTTCGGGCGCGCGCCAGGCTGTTCGCTGTCCACTCGCAGCATCTGCTGCCGCCCCCCCAGAATGCGCTGCTTCGTTATGGT
>Ga0326727_10022097_pt1 | contig 12350 bp, 9 predicted proteins | sample MB2enrmetagenome_FD_207643 | JGI IMG/M metagenome (GOLD analysis project Ga0326727, IMG submission 207643) | Lab enriched peat soil microbial communities from McLean, Ithaca, NY, United States - MB29MY | ecosystem: Environmental > Terrestrial > Soil > Wetlands > Peat | place: USA: New York...
GCCCGGGCTCATGATGACCTGGGGTGAGAGGATGACAAATGTCACCCTGTTTCCGACTGGTACTCCCGCGGTCTTGGTCTGAGAGGAGATAAAGTCGCCTTCATCGTTCTGGTAGAGTACGGTCACATCCACCGGGTAAGTCTTGTTTTCAGCATCCTTTGCAACCGAGACCTTGTACTGGCACGAGACCGTGCTTCCTGCCGGGAAATCTCCGATGTACACGCTGGAGTCCACAGGGCTTACCGGGCTGTCGTCGTGTTGTGTGATCTGGACCGTTGCCTTTGTGCCGTCAAGCGACCCGGTATTTGCAATCGTTAAGTTCACGTACCCGCTGGAACCTGCCACCAGGTTCTCGGACGTTGCCGATACGATCTCCGGGATCACCTCAGATTTAATGACCAGCGGCACAGTGAGCGTCATGTTCACCGGTACGTAATAATACCGGAACGATCCCATGTTATCAAGCTGGTCAACGGACGAGAACTGCGTGAAATTGATGGTGAGCGGAAGCGTGTATGTACCGCCCGGGGCGTTCTCGTTGACTTTCGCTGAGAATACGACGGTCTGCTGTGCCTGGCTGGGGATATCGCCAATCATCTGCGGATCGGTCTTGACGGTGACCGGCGCATTTCCTGCCCCCATCGCAATCGTTACAAATTTCGCAGTAGTGGGGACATCTGCCCGGTCCACGATATCCGGGGATACTTCATAATTATCGTCGATTTCTGTGTTTTTGATTACTACCGGGATCTGGATCTCGCTTCCCGCTGTAAACTGGTCGGTGCCGGCTATGTATGCCGTCAGGTTCGGGCTGCCTCCAAAGAACCGTGTACCGGCCTGCGCCGGTACAACCAGAAGGACTGCTGTCATGAGAAGGAGGATGATTGCAATCCGGCTTTTTTGTGGGAATGTTATTTCCATGGTAAATCACCTCACTGTTTCCTCTTGGCGCGGATCAGGGCATAACCGGCGATCACTGCAATGATACCAATCCCGGCAATCTCAAGAACCATAACAAACGGGGATGCAGGAGGTTTGGGAGCGACCGTGACGTTTGCCGTAAAGATATCAGATACCTTGCTGTTATCGAGGTCGTCGCGGTACCTGATCTCGGTGTTTAAGGTATAGGTGCCGGGTGCGGTGTTTTCGGCAGCGGAGATGGCGTACCGGGCATTCACGGTCCCTCCGGGAGGAAGATCGCCAAGGTAGGCAAGGGAGTCCGGGCCCGAAAGCGGACCATAGAGTATCAGCCGTGCCTCGGCATCATGCGCCATGATCGCACCGGTGTTTTTGTACGTGATGTTGACCACGGCATCTGAGCCCGGGGTAATTGCCTCCGGGGGCGAAACCACGGCAAAGGTAAGCTTGCCGGCCACCGGGATACCCACGGTATCGATCGCGGAGGTCACGATGTTACCGTCCGAGTTTGTGTAGATCACTTCCACATCGACGGGGTAGGTCTGCTGCTGTGCTTCGTTGGAAACGGAGACCTTGTAGAGACAGGTAACGATCCCGTTTTGCGGGAAGTCCCCAACGTAGACGCTGTTATCGGTCGGGATAATGGCGCTCTCCCCATGCTGCAGGATCTTTACCGTTGCCTTTGTCCCGTCCTGGTAGCCGGTATTTTCGATAGTCAGGTTAACGTAGCCCTCTGTCCCCACGGCAAGATCCGTGGCCTGTACATCGAGCACGTGGATATGGACCACCGGCTGGATCATGACCGTGAGCGGGATCGTCACGTTCACGGGAGTATACACGGACTGGACCACATCACTGGTGGGTTGATTTGCGAGGCTGTTGGAGAGATACTCGTACTGCACCGCGAGAGGCAGCGTGTAGGATCCCATATCTGCATCAGAAGTGATCTTGGCCGGGAAACTTACGGTGGTGACCCCGGGGCTTGGTATATCTCCCAGCGCCAGGGGACCGGAGGTAATGTTGATCGGGGCGCCCCCGCTGGAGAGTCCGACGGTAACTAATTTTGCCGTGGTGGGGAGATCTGTCTGCGGCAGCGTGCCCTGGTCGGTGAACATCACCGCCTCTGTTCCGCTGTTCCGGATTTCCACCATGATGGTGGCGTCCTCGCCGGGGAAGAAATCGTTTGTCCCGGCTATGTAGGCAGTCACCCGGGGGGAGCCCCCAAGGTACTTTTCCTGTCCCAGGACCGGCATCACGCAGAGAACGGCGGTAAGGAGCAGGACCGCACATGTTGTGTAATTTTTCATGTCATTTACCTCTGTAATTTTTTTAATTCAGGCCGGGCTCTCCGGTTTTTGTGGCAATCTCCGGTCCTGCCTGGTACTGGTGTTTTCTCTTTTCAAGCCATTCGGTGAACCCGCCCATGAGGGAGAGTACCGCCGGCATCACAAAGATCGCGCCAAAGAGCGAGAATCCGACCGCGATCAGGGTACAGATCCCGAAGTTACTGATAATGGGGAAACTGGAAAGACAGAGCGCAGAGAAACCAAAGAATGTCGCAAGACCGGAGACCGTAATGGCAGATCCAATCTTGCTGACGCTCTCCTGGATGGCGGCGATATGGTCGCCGAGTCTCTCCTCCTCTTCGGAATAGCGCTCCATCACAAGGATGGTATATTCGGCGGCAACCCCGATCGTCATTGAGGCAAGGGTGGCAGTCATCGGTGTGTAGGCAATGCCAAGCACATACATCACCACCGAATTCCAGCCGACAATGAAGATGATCGGGATAAGGGGGGAGATTGCGTGGATGTGCCGGTACACCAGCAGGAGGTACACAAAGATGAAGGCAAATCCCAGGTAGGTCATCTCGTCCTTGGATGCGACAAGCGAAGAGATAACTGTCGTAAAGACCTCGAAATCCCCTACCGGGCTCAGGGTAATTCCTGGCGGGGGATCAAGGAACGTTATATCGTTCTGGAGCTGATTTTTCAAGTCCTGCTGCTGGGGAATCTGGAGATTTGTTGTTGTGAACACGATCAGGCCACGCGTGGACCCGCTGAGGTACTGATCCCTGATGCTCTCCGGGATTTTTTCCAGTGCTGCATCGGCTTCGCTCTGGGTCTGGGGCATTGTTCCGCCGTTGTAGGCCATAATGTAGGTCACAATGGAGGTTGCCGAGGTAATGTGGGACTGGTGGGAGAGTTCGTAATCCTGGAAATTTTTTATCCATTGGAGCGTATCAAGATCGGTAACCCGGGCACCCTGGATATAATAATCCGCAGTTACCGTAGAGCCAAGGATGTTTGTGACGGTGTCCAGGTCGATTTTTGCCGGCAGGGTGCTGGGGACAAAGTCTTTCTGATCCGCATTGATAGGGATGAGCGGGTCGATCTGGAAGCCGATGACGGCAATAACTAACCCGATGAGCAGGATAGGGATCGGATTTTTGGCGATCTTCACCGCGCTGTCGGTAAGGAACTGGCTGTAGGACCAGGATTTTTTCCTGGGAGTGGCAGGTGGCAGGGACTCGCAGGCATCTTCGCCAACCGCATAACATACCTTAGGGGTCTGGGCTTTAGGCTTGTAGTGGATGACAAGAGCGATCGCCGGGAGTCCCACAAGCGAGACGCAGTAACAGCTCATGATACCGATCATCGCCACAAGGCCAAAGGAACGGATCATGGGCACGGTCGAGACGAACATCGCAGCAAACCCGAGGGATGTAGCAAGCATTGCATACATAACGGCAGGCCCGGTGCGAGTGATGGTCATGAACACTGCATCTTCAAGCGATCCTTTGCGGGCCTCTTCGTCAAGCCGGGCATGGAACTGGATCGCATAATCGATGCCAAGGCCGATCATGACCGGGAAAGCCCCGAGCACGGCAAGAGTAAGCTGAATGCCGGCAAGCCCCATGATGCCCATCGCGGTGGTAAGGCCCAGCCCGACAAAGAGGACCGGCAGGAACCGATGGCTGACGTACGAAAAGAGCAGGCCCATCATGATTACCATCAGGATCATTGCTGCACCGATGAGCACGCCCATCTGGGATCCCATCGTTGCCTCCAGCTGGGCATGGAACGCCGGCATTCCGGATATTGAAATTCCTAATCCGGGTGGCGGATTCGACTGGTCAACTACCTGCTGGACCGTGTCAAGGACCGTAGTCTGGGTGAGTTTTGCCGAGATCCCGGTATAGGGATCCACTTCCATTAAGACCAGGACATTAGAGGGCAGGTAAATTTCCCTGGCAGATGGCGGGAGCTGGCCTACGAGCGCATCGATCTCACCCTTTGTCTGGGGGAGGACCCCATGGTTCTCCTGTTTTAGGATATCAACGATACTGGAAACACCGGAAATATAGCGCTGCTGCCGGAGATCCCCTTCCAGCCGGTCCATGTAGTTGAGCACGGCGGGGCTCGTCGGGTCGCTGGTCTTGATAATCAGGACAAATACGTCTTTGTTGATCGTTTCGGTGTAGTGATTATTGGTGATGCCCTCCGGCGATGTTTTATCTATGTACACATTGTTGCTGGTGTCCATGGTGATCATGGTCATGCCATAGAGGGCAATGACAAAAAGCACCCCTATTGCAGCGATTATCACCTTGGGATGGCGATTGACCCCATGGGCAATGGCGGAAAAGATTTGATCGATCATGATTGCTCCCTTTTGTCGTAACGGAGAAAGTCCGAAAATTTACCTCGGCTTAAACCACCTGAGGTAGGCACCGTATCCGGCAGCCGCGAGCACGGCAAGGAGGATCACAATAAGGGCCGGCAGGCCGATCAGGTTAACCGGGTTAAATGGCGGGACAACCTGGATATTTGCCTTGAGCGGATCAGAGGTGAACTGGTTATCAAGGGAGTCGCGGTAAAGAACCTCGGCATCCATGCCGTAGTCCTTTACCGTCGCATCGGAGTCGGCAGTGATATCGAATGAGGCCGTCCGGGTCTCTCCCGGGGCTATGGTACCCAAAAATGACGTATCATCGTTGCAGGTAAAGGGAACGATTGCGCTGATCCGGGCTTCGGCGTTGTATGCCGTGGTACCACCGACATTCTGGACCTGGTAGGTAAGGACCGTCTTTCCTCCCGGAGACATCGACGCGTCCACCGGCGTCATGGTAAATTTTACCTTCTGGCCAACCGGGACACCCACCGTTTCTATGGGCGAGTCCACGTAGTCACCCTCATAGTTTTTGTAATAAACGAGCACGTCAAGCGGGTAGGTCTTCTGCTGTGCATCATGATCCACCGTTACCCGGAACGAACAGTTGGTCACCACACCCACCGGGAAGTCCCCGATATAATTGCTTCCTTCAGTAGGGACAAGTGGGCTGTCCTGGCTCTGCCGGACCTGGACCACGGCATTCTGGCCGTTATCCGATCCCACATTCTTTACGGTCAGATTGACATACCCCTCGATACCGGCGTTGAGGTTGTCAGCCTGAACATCGGAAACTGCAATTTCTATCTGGGGTTTTATGTGGATAGGGACGAGAATGGTCTGGTTGACGCTTTTGTACTGGTAATTGAGCGTCTCGCTGCCTTCCTGGTTAGCCTGGTACAGGTAGGTGTAATTCAGGATTACCGGCAGCTGATAGACCCCGGCCGGAGCATATTTGTTGACCGTGATGTGGAATGCTTCCGTGGCACTCTGGCTTGCCGGCAGGTCTCCGGCAATCTGCGGGTCTGCCTTGACCACCAGCGGTGCATCCCCGGCTCCCAGCGTAACCGTCAGCTGCTTTGCCGTGCTCGAAAGATCACCCGGGCTTATGATCCCCGACTTGACGATCATAAATTCATTGAGCCCGGTATTCTCTATCTCTGCCTGGAGACTGAGATCGTCACCCGGGGAAAATTCGTTTGTTCCCACGATATGAGCCGAGAGCTCCGGGTTGCCTGCCATCACCTGCTCCCCCGCTGACACCGGAGAAACGGCGATCAGGAGGAATACAGCAAGAGCCGCACATAAGATCCAGAGGATGCCCCAGGCACCCTCCGAACCATTCCGGGAGCCTTTCAAAGACACCGATCTTTTGTACGATCCGCAATTATTTCCTTTAGGTTCGCCATTGCGCAAAACCGCTGAATATACCATTAAGCACTCACTTCCCTTTTTTGGCTTTTTTTAATCTGATGCATTCCGGCATGATCTGGGCTTTTTGTACAGGGAGATCTTCCCCGCTCGTTCCTGCACCATCCATGCGTACGGATGATAGGTATAATGTATCTTTGTTCAAATTATTAAACCTTTGTTTACTTTGAAAACATAAATACAATTTATTGGATAACGTTTAATTAAACAAACACAAAGAGAATATAGTTGGAACAGTATACAGTTACAGAATCATGCCCAGAATCAATACGGAATACCGGGACGAGGCCAAAAAGAAGATTATTGCTGCTGCGATGGAGATTGCAGCCACTGAAGGATGGCATGCAGTAACACTGGAATCCATTGCGCAGAAGATCGGCGTGACCAAGGGAGCCTTTTATTCTTATTTCGAGAGCAGCAATGCATTAACCCAGGAAGTGATCGTGACCATTATTAAGGATCACCAGGGCCAGCAGGTTTCTGCGTTTGCCCGGACCACCGATATCAACACTGCACTCGATCACGCGGCAAATGTTCTCTTCATTAAACCCAAACGATACATCCCGCTCTACATCCAGACTATTGTCACCTGCATGCCCCAGGAGCCTGAATTCCGGAAAGAAATTTTTTCCCTGATCGATGAAAGTGTGACCCGGTTTGCAGAAGCACTCCTCCCGTTCCAGGAATCAGGGCAGATCGCCAAAGACGTGGATCTTGCTTCAGCAGTCCGGGGAATTTATGCCATGAATCTGGGTCTTGATATCATGATGTATGTGCTGGGTGGCGGGGATCCGGAGACTGCAAAGGAGACCTGGATTGCTCATACCAAAGAGATCTTACACATCACTACGTAGGAACGGTCAGCACTGTTTTTTCTTTTATCCCTGATCGTACCGTTCCGGCCGCGAGGGCGCCCGGCATATGCGTACCGATAAAAACGCGATAAAATAGATCTCCCAATTACGGTTAAACGCAACAACCCGGCCAGGGATTTCCTGTAATAGTCCAGAGGCAGCACCTTTGAGGGGGGCCAGTACACCTCACCCTGCCAAATAGCTAACGGTACAGGGTTTACCTGCACAGTTACCCTACCCACGCCCGGCTGCGGACAGATAGAAAACAGGTAAGGGAAGAACCATTCATTTGCTCATGGGTTCTTCTGGAAGAAATCCTGATCTTCCCGGGTTTTTCCCAGACCTGTTTTTTTAAAAAAAAGTGTTACTTTTTTAAGATGCCCGAAAGTACCTGGTCCATGATCTCCCCGCTGCGATCCTTGAGACCAAACCCGACGATGATCGCAATCGCGGCGCCAAGGCCAAGGCCAATACCCCATGCGACCGGGGTAACAAACGTATAGATGATAGTGAGGTCGAGTTCCAGCTGCGAGAGGGCGAGAATTACCGTGATAAAATACAAAAAGACCCGGAGAAGGACCAGGACGGGCCTGATAAACTCGACATCCTTCTGGGCATAATACCGGTTAAGGAAATCGATAAACGCGTCAATTAAGAGGAAGCCGGCCACCAGAATAATGACAAAGACAACCACGTGCGGGATGTAATTGACAATCTCCATCATCAGCTGGGACAGGTAATCCAGGTTCAGAATATTAACTGCTGCAAGAAGCGCTATCAGGTATACTACGATACGGACCGTAATATCGCCGATATATCCCAGCGTCAGCCCGGCACTTTTCATAGAGCCGCGGATCGAAGCAAGGTCTGCCCCTTCTTCCACGACATGTTGTTCACCGATCTTGTCAAGAATAATCCGGGCAGCCTTGCCCAGGAGACGGCCGACAATCCAGCCGAGAATAAGGACGACGAGCGCACCTATGATACCAGGGACATACGTCGCCAGATTATGGTAAGTACCACTAAAGAATGTATCCGTTACAGGAGCCATTGTTGTCATAACCTCCACGATTAACTGCAGAACAGGGATCTTTCCTTTTATTTCGCGAGTGAGCCCATCAGGTTCATTCTCTTTTTCGTTTTCCCCGGTAAATCCTGTCGCGTGTTAACGTACTTTTTGTGTGCCGTTTACCCTTTCATGAAAGACCGTATCGCGAAAAGCGGGTTGGAGTGTTTTTCTGTGGGGGACATTTTTTTTTGCTTTTCGCGAATTCCGGTCAGGCTAAAGTCTTTTTGCGGATGAATGCCCTCCGACCCGGCACCTGACGATGCCTGAGAGGGTTGGAGTTTATCATCAGATCTGGTGTCTGTATCCGGGTTTTCGGGCATATCCGCGGGACTGGCACCATTGTCCCAAAATACTATACATACTTTTACTATATCAAAATATCTGTCAACTTTCTAAACGAAAGTTAAATTAAGTGAAACGATGTAGATATAATGGAGGATATCGCAGGTAGCAGACGGACATGCCACGAATCAATGCTGAATACCACCGCGACGCAAAAAGGAAAATTATTACAGCGACGCTTGATATCGCCCGTGAGAGCGGCTGGAGTACGGTGACGCTGGAGGCTGTTGCACGAAGGGTGGGCGTAACAAAAGCCGCACTGTATACCTACTTTGAGAACAGCAGTTCCCTAACAGAAGAGGCCACCTTCGAACTTATCCGGAAACTCTGGGGACGCATTCTCGCTGACACAGAAAAAGAGAACGTCGGGATCCGCGAATCGATTGAACATATCGCTGAGATCCTTTATTCCCGTGGCGATCCTATTGCACCGCTCTTTTTACAGGCGTTATCGGCAATTATCCGGGATAAGCAGTTCCGCGAGCAGGTATACCGGCAGTATGACGAAGTGCTTCTTGCTCTCTCCAGAAAACTTTTAGAGCGACAAAGATCGGGAGAGATCTCAACAATGATCGATGTGTACGGAGCAATCCGTGCTATTAACGGATTAACCCTGGGTCTTGCATTTATCTATATCCTGTCGGAGGAAGATCCGCAGGAAGCAAGAGTGATCTGGATAGACTCGGTGGAATGTATCCTGCAGTTAAAGCCTTATCAAGATTCGGATTGAGGGTTCAGTTGCATTTGCGGACCGGGCAGAGATATAGGGGATCATCCATGTCCTTCGGGATCTTGGCTATGCTTTTCCGGGCCCAAATTAAACCCGGATTCCCGATCCGGGGGTCCCGTTTTCCGGTTCCACCGGAAAGGGTGTCCACGTCCACGGAAAAAATGGCAATTTGTCCTTTTTTTCAAAAACCGGCCAAAAATGAGGGCCTTCAAACCTGCATTATAGCGGGCTTTCTTTTGCCCCGGTTTTCCGGATGTGCCGGAATAGGGGGCATGTGTAAAAAAGGGCGTTATACGAAGATCCCTTCTAATACCTTCTCTCCGGAGGGGAAAGGATGATGACCCCCGGTCCGGATGCCCTCATTCGCAGCAGCCCGGTTTATTCCCGGCCCGGCCTGTCCCGCTCTATCCGCACAAGCGGCGATCGCCGGGAAAAGAACGTGGCAATAAACCCGGAGAACTCTTCCTGCCAGCAATCGGCGCCCTCAAGCACGCACCAGTCTTTCCCGAGCGACTCCCGCACGTGCCGGCCGGTTCCCACGGAGAGAATGGCAGGTGAGCTTATGAGATCCCCGGCCCGGGTAAATTCCCGGGGCACCTCGGTCACGTACCGTCCGTTCTCGATAAACGGCCCGGGCAGGGGCGAAGTGCGGTACTTCTCCCGGAACTTCTCCGCGTTTACCCGGTTCCAGACCGGCGGGCCTTCGTGGCGCCGGATACGCGGGAGCTCGTCAGTCAGGAGCTCGAAGAGAAGCATGCACCGCTCCGGCCCCATCCGGTAATGGGCATGGTGCACGACAAAACCGCTCCGGTCCAGGAGATCCCAGACCGCACCCGTGCTCCGCTTGAGCTGGGGCACCACGATCTCCTCAATGAACGGCGGGGTGGCAAACGTGATCGCATAAAGCGAGGTGCCCCGCGAGGCAAGCAGTGCCGCAAGATCGGCCGGGCAGCACGGGTGTTCCTTTCGGATACGGAAAAATTCCTCTGAAGGTGCATCGCGGTAGCCCCGGGCAAGCTCCACGAACTCTGCCATCCGGTCAAGCGAGACCGCCGCTGCTACGTTGCGCCGGGGATCCACCGGGTCAATCACCACGAGCGGCTCATCGAATTTCTTTGCCGCATGCTTCCCGATATCGATAATCACCGGCGGTCGCCACTCTGCTGCCGCGGCAAGGAGCGGGGCAAACCCGCCGTAATGGAGGACGAGAAGCTCGCAAAGATAGCCCGAGAAACCTTCGGTCATCTGGTCGGACCCATAGATCCCCCCGGCCTTTGCGAACTGTTTTAAGAGGAGCACATCGTCGGTCAGGCCGTTGATCTTGTCCGTGATGTACCGGGTATGGAATGGTGTCCGGTCCACCGCGCTCTGGATATGTTCAGCGCTTGCCACGTTGTAGCAGGGCACGAGATCCACATCGATCCCCTCAACGTTTGCATTGATGTACGGGTGTTCGGCGTACTTCTCGTGGAACATGGGAGTAAACGCCCGTGCGATGCTCCGGGCAAGCGCAAGACCCTCGGTTTCGAGTGCCTCGCGGGGCATCTCCGGGGAAAAGAGCAGGAAGACATCGAGGTCGCGGTCGCCTTTTACCCAGGTGTTCCGGGCAATCGAGCCGACCACCATCCCTGTTGCTTTCCCGCTCGCATTGATCGCATCAAGCAGCCGGCGCGCAACCCCGGCAATGTACTCGCGCTCCTCTGCGGAAGGGCGGAGCTGCCCGGAAAGGAGCTGTTCCTCAAACGGGAGCCGGCCGCTCACCAGGCCACCTCTGCAATATCCTCGTACACCGGTCCGTTGGGAGTGAGCGTGCTCTTCTTAAGCTTGAGACCGGCAACCATGCAGCTGCCGCAGGGGGCGGTCTTCACTTCCTCCAGGCACCGGAAAAGTGCCGGGTTTGCCACTTTGACCCGGGCGAGAGTTGCATGGGGGGTAAACGCCCGGGTCTCGCGGGCAAACCCGAGCGGCGCAAGAACGCTTTCGACAGCGCCAAAGACTTCGCAGCCCTTCCCGGCATCGTCGATTGCGCACCAGACTGTATGCGGGCTTTTGAAATTGTTGACCGTGATCCGGCTGCCTTTTGCGGCAAACGGCACGGCCTTTATAGTATTTAAGGCACTGATGACCAGCGGGATCTTACGCTCGTCTACTTCGCCAAGGAACTTGACCGTGATATGGATGAGCGGGGGATCGACAAATGTAAGCCGTGATGAACTCTTTTTGAACGTATCCTGCGCCGCTGCCAGGAGCTCCCGCATCTCCTCTGATATCTCGAATGCCACAAACGCCCTGACCATGACTGTATGCATTGGTTAGTCAGTCCACAATGGTAATCGTTTCCATGAAAGAACCCGGTACCAGGCAAAAACCAGGTTTAACCAAATACAATTACCCACGTTTACGGCGGCAGGGATCGTATTTTATCCAAAAAAGTGCATATTGCTAAAATGAAAGAGAGGTTAGTGTCCATGCCGGAATCCGTACCCCTGATTGTCTATTCCCTTGAGATGTGCCCGCACTGCGAGATGCTCAAAAAATTCCTGAAAAACAAGGGATATGCGTATTCCGAAAAGGACCTCTCCACCGCGGAGGCCCTTACCGAGCTGCGGGTAAACGGCGTCTTTGTCAATGAAGCGCCGGTCCTCCAGCGCGGCGAGGACTTCTACACATCCGATGACCTCTTCCCGGCAGGATCGCTTGACGAGAAAAAACTCGGTGCGATACTCCCGGGTGCATGATGCCGGCCCGAAGGGAGACCCGGCAACTGACCTTTGGTGGCGGCTTTTCCCCGGCCCTGCCCCCGGTCCGCACAACCGACGGCCACATCGTTGACTGGGACCGGAACCGGATCGCCGAGCAGATCAAAAAGGAAACAAAACTTGTCGAGTCTTTTTACGGGTACGAGGGCGCAGACGACGCAACCGCACAGGAGATCGCAAGGGAGGTCGAGCAGCGCATCCTTGCGCTCGGCTTAAAATCGCTCTCGGGCCCGCTCATCCGGGAGATCATGAACATCACGCTCCTTGAAAAAGGCATGGTGCAGTACCGGAACGTCTGCACCCGGGTCGGGACCCCGGTATACGATGCGCACCAGATCGATGTGGGCAAGGGTTTTGAGGCCCACGACAACGCAAACCTCCAGGAGAACGCAGAAACCAGCCACAAGAAAAAGGCGGACAAGATCTCAAAAGAGCAGTACCTGCTCCAGCTCCCGCCCGAGCTCGCCGACCACCACCTCTGCGGCGAGATGCACATCCACGATCTCGAATACTTCGGCACCCGGCCGTTCTGCCAGGACTGGGACCTGCGCTACTTCTTCTACTACGGCCTCATG
>Ga0326727_10022098_pt1 | contig 12350 bp, 13 predicted proteins | sample MB2enrmetagenome_FD_207643 | JGI IMG/M metagenome (GOLD analysis project Ga0326727, IMG submission 207643) | Lab enriched peat soil microbial communities from McLean, Ithaca, NY, United States - MB29MY | ecosystem: Environmental > Terrestrial > Soil > Wetlands > Peat | place: USA: New York...
CGGCGCCGAGCTCCGCCTGCGCGGCCTGCGCGGCCCCCTCCGGCGTCCCATGGTCGTCGACCACCATCAATGAGATGTCGGCCGGTCCGGATTCGTCGATCGCCAGTTGGGCGGCGTTGCGCATCGCCGCGCCGACCACGCTCGGGCCGCCGTTCTGCGTCAACGGCAGGATCAGGCCGACGCGGACCGGCCCGGCGCCCAGCACCTCGCCGACCGCCGGGGCGGAGAGCGCCTGCGACTGGACCGGCGACACCGGCGCGGCGCCGACGCCGGGAGCGGGCGTCTCCAGCCCGGTCGGGCCGCACCCGGCGAGCGCGACGGCGAAACCGGCGGCGAGGCCCCAGCGCGCCGCGCGGGCGAGCGGACCCGTGTTCACCCCCGATGAGGCGATTTTCGGCATCACGACCTCCCAGCGGGCGCAAAACCTCGCCGACGAATCGCTGCGCGCCCAGATAATTCTACGCCCTTCGCCCCGCCGCCGTCTGCTCCCCCGCCCGCTTAGCCCTCACCTTTTGCGGTGATTGTGGCTTTTTCAGTCCCGTACGGCTAGGGATGTCGATCATCCCGGGCCGCCGGGCGAAAGCCCGGCCTCGCGGCCGGGCGTCGGAGCGAAGATGGCGACGAGCCGCGTCGAGGAAAGCGCGACGGAGCCGCGCCGACCGCCGAAGCGAAGCTTCAGCGCGTTGGGGGCGCGCGTCGAGGCCGCGCCGATCGCGCCCGGCCTGCACATCGTCGCGACGCCGATCGGCAATCTCGCCGACGTCAGCTTGCGCGCGCTGGCGACGCTCGCCGCCGCCGACGCTATCCTCGCCGAGGACACGCGCGTCTCGCGCCGCCTGCTCGACCGCTATCAGATCGCCACGCCGCTCGTCGCCTATCACGAGCACAACGCGCCGCAGGTCCGCCCGCGCATCCTCGCCCGGCTCGCCGCGGGCGAAGCGCTGGCGCTCATTTCCGACGCCGGCACGCCGCTGATCTCCGACCCCGGCTACAAGCTGGTCGTCGAGGCCGTCGCGGCGGGCGTCGCGATCGCCAGCGTTCCGGGCCCCTCGGCGGCGCTGACCGCGCTGGTCGGCGCGGCGCTGCCGACTGACCGCTTCTTCTTCGAGGGCTTCCTGCCCGCCAAGGAGGCGGCGCGGCGCGAACGAGTCAATGCGCTGGCGGCGATCCCGGCGACGCTCATCCTTTACGAGGCGCCGGGCCGGCTGCCCGCCGCGCTCGCCGACCTCGCCGGGGAGCTCGGGCCGCGGCCGGCGGCGGTTGCGCGCGAATTGACCAAGCTGCACGAGGAGACGCGCCGCGGAACCCTGGCCGAGCTCGCCGCCCATTACGCCGCCGAAGGGCCGCCCAAAGGCGAGATCGTCATCATTGTCGGCCCGCCGTCGGCGCCGGCGCCGCTCGACGCCGCCGCGCTCGACGACAAGATTCGCGCGGCGCTCGTGGAGCTGTCGCTGAAGGACGCCGCCGCCGCGGTCGCCGCGGAGACCGGCCTGCCGCGCCGCGAGGTCTACGCGCGCGCGCTGCGCCTCGCCGGCGCGGGGCGGCGAGGATGAGCGGGCGGGCGACGGCGGCGCGCCGGCGCGCCCATCTCTTCGGCCTGCGCGCCGAGGCGATCGCCGCGCTGCTCTTGCGCCTGAAAGGCTATCGCGTGCTCGCGCGCCGCTTCGCCGTCGCCGGCGGCGAGATCGACCTCATCGTCAAGCGCGGAACGACCATCGCCTTCGTCGAGGTCAAGGGGCGCGACGACCTCGACGACGCCGCGGCGGCGATCGGGGCGGCGAAGCGCCGGCGCATCGCGCGCGCCGCGCGCGTCTGGCTGGCGCGGAACCCTTGGGCGGCGGGCTTGACCTGGCGCGGCGACGCCGTGTTCGTCGCGCCGAGGCGGCTTCCCCGCCATCTTGTCGCGGCGTATAGGCTGGATTTCGACTAACTGGACGGAGCGCCGCCATGCGTTCGACCGTGGCTGTCGAGATCGACCCGCTCGCGCGCCGCCGCGCCGCGCTCCGCTAAGGCTTCGCCATGGACGTCTCCGCCTCCGCCCTCGCCGACCAGCGCGTCCGCCGCCGACGCGCCGAGGCGACCCAGAGCAACCGCGATCGGGCCAACCTCGAGCAGCGCCTCGAAGCGCTGCGCCGCAATTCGCCGCGCGACGACCTGACCTTCCGCCGCGAGGCGGTCGAGCTCTTTCGCGAACGGCTGGAGGAGCGCCGCGCCGACGCGCGCGGCGAGCTCGAGGCCGGCGGCGGCGGGCGCGCCTGCGCCAAGCGCCTCAGCGACCTCGAAGACAATCTCATACGCGCCATCTTCGACTGGGCGCTGCGCTACTTCCGTCCGCAACTGCCCGCCTCGGCGCGGCCGTCGGTCGTGGCGGTCGGCGGCTACGGCCGCGGCCTGCTCGCGCCCGGCTCGGACATCGACCTTCTGTTCCTGCTGCCCGAGGCGCCGACGCCGGAGACGCAGACGGTCATCGAAACGATGCTCTACGCCCTGTGGGACCTGCGGCAGAAGGTCGGCCACGCGACGCGCTCGATCGACGATTGCCTGAAGTTCGCGCGCGGCGACATGACGATCCGCACCGCGCTGCTCGAGGCGCGGCTCGTCCTCGGCGATTCGGCCCAGTTCGAGCGGCTGCGCCAGCGTTTCGACGAGGAGATCGTCGCCAAGACCGCGAGCGAGTTCGTCGTCAACAAGCTGGCCGAGCGCGACGCGCGCGTCAGACGCGCCGGCGAATCGCGCTACCTCGTCGAGCCCAACCTCAAGGAGGGCAAGGGCGGCTTGCGCGACCTGAACACGCTGTTCTGGATCGCAAAGTATGTCTACCGGGTGCGCGACCCGCGCGAGCTAGCGGCGGCCGGCCTGTTCTCCAGCCGCGAGCTCGCCCTGTTCTCGCGCTGCGAGGAGTTCCTCTGGGCGGTGCGCTGCCACCTGCATTTCCTCACCGGGCGCGCCGAGGAGCGGCTGAGCTTCGATCTGCAGCGGCCGATCGCCGAGCGGCTCGGCTACGTCGCGCGCGCCGGCCAGGCCGACGTCGAGCGCTTCATGAAGCACTATTTCCTCGTCGCCAAGGACGTCGGCGACCTCACCGCGATCGTCTGCGCGGCGCTGGAGGAGCGGCACGCCAAGCCGACCCAGGCGTTCGACCGTTTCCTCGGGCGGTTGCGCCGCCGGCCGCGCGCCGTCGCCGACGCCGTCGACTTCAAGATCGAAAACGACCGCATCAACGTCGTCGACCACGAAGCGTTCGAGCGCGACCCGATCAACCTCATCCGCCTTTATTGGGCCGCCGACCGCTCGAGCCTGGCGATCCATCCCGACGCGACGCGGCTGGTCACCCAGTCGCTCAAGCGCGTCGACGCCAAGCTGCGCGCCAACCCCGAGGCCAACCGGCTGTTCCTCGAGATCCTCACCTCGCGCCGCTCGCCCGAGACGGCGCTGAGGCGCATGAACGAAGCGGGCGTGCTCGGCCGCTTCATCTCCGACTTCGGCCGCGTCGTCGGGTTGATGCAGTTCTCGATGTACCACCACTACACGATCGACGAGCATTTGCTGCGCGCCGTAGGCGAGGTCAGCCGGATGGAGATGGGCCAGCAGGACGACGACAACCCGCTGGTCGGCGAGCTGATGCCCAAGCTCGACAACCGCGCGACGCTCTATGTCGCCGCCTTCCTGCACGACATCGCCAAGGGGCGGCCCGAGGATCATTCGCGGGCCGGCGCCGAGGTCGCGCGCCGCCTCTGCCCGCGGCTCGGCCTGTCGCCGGCCGATTGCGACCGCGTCGCCTGGCTGGTCGAGCAGCACCTGACCATGTCCAACATGGCGCAGGGGCGCGACATCGCCGACCCGCGCACCGCCGAGTCGCTCGCCGCGGTCGTGCAGTCGCTCGAGCGGCTGCGCCTGTTGTTCCTGCTGACGGTCGCCGACATCCGCGCCGTGGGGCCCGGCGTGTGGAACGGTTGGAAGGGCCAGCTCCTGCGCTCGCTCTATTGGGAGACCGAGGTGGTGCTCGGCGGCGGGCACTCGGCGATCGACCGCAAGGCGCGCGTCGCCGCCGCGCAGGAGGCGCTGCGCCGCGCGCTGCCGGGCTGGTCGGACCCCGAGTTCGACGCCTACGCGCAGCGCCACTATCCCGCCTATTGGCTGAAGGTGGACCTGCCCCACCTCGTCGCCCACGCCAAGCTGCTGCACGCGATGGCGGCGGGCGTGAAGTCGCTGGCGACCGAGGTCGCCCCCGATTCGTATCGCGGCGTCACCGAGCTGACCATCGTCGCGCCCGACCATCCGCGCCTGTTGTCGATCGTCGCCGGCGCCTGCGCGGCCTCAGGCGGCAACATCGTCGACGCGCAGATCTTCACCACCGCCGACGGCTTCGCGCTCGACACCATCTGCGTTTCGCGCGCCTTCGACCGCGACGAGGACGAGCTGCGGCGCGGCGCGCGCATGGCCAGCGCGATCGAGCAAGCGCTGCGCGGCGAGATCCGCGTCAGCGACATGGTCTCGACCAAGCCGCCGCGCGACGCCCGCGCCCACGCCTTCCGCATCCCGCCGGCGGTGACGATCGACAACACGATGTCGCGCCGCTACACCGTGCTCGAGGTCGAGGGCCTCGACCGCCCGGGGTTGCTCTACGACCTCACCTCGGCGCTCTCCAACCTCAACCTCAACATCGGCTCGGCGCACATCGTAACCTTTGGCGAGAAGGCGGTCGACGCGTTCTACGTCACCGATCTGACCGGCGCGCAGATCACCGCCTCCTCCCGCCAGGCGGCGATCAAGCGGCACCTGCTGGCGATCTTCGAGCCGCCCCGGCGCGCTTGATTTTTGCCCCGCGAGTCCTGATATCGGGCGCGGCCAAATCCGGGACGTGGAGAAAATGAGCGACATCACCGAGGGGCGGCATTCCCAAGTCGAGGCCGGCGAGCCCGCGGAGGCGGCCTCGCCCGCCGAGGCCGAAGGCGTCGCCGCGGTCGACAAGCTGACGGCCGAGAACGCCGAATTGAAAGACCGGCTGTTGCGCGCGCTGGCGGAGACGGAGAACACCCGCCGCCGCGCCGAGCGCGAGGCGGCCGACGCGCGCGCCTACGCCATTTCCGCCTTCGCGCGCGACATGCTGACCGTCGCCGACAACCTCGCCCGCGCGCTCGACAGCGTGCCCGCCGAGGCGCGCGCCGGCGCCGAAGGCCCACTGAAGACGCTGATCGAAGGCGTCGAGATCACGTCGCGCGACCTTGTCGCGGCGCTCGGCCGCCACGGCGTCAAGAAGCTGGAGCCGCAGGGCGAGAAGTTCGATCCCCATTTCCATCAGGCGGTTTTCGAGGCGCCCGACGAGAGCGTGCCCGCCGGGACGGTGACCCAAGTGGCGCAGAGCGGCTGGAAGATCGGCGAGCGCGTGCTGCGCCCGGCGATGGTCGGCGTCTCCAAGGGCGGCCCGAAGGCCGCGCCGAAGACCGACTAGCGCCGTGCCGGCGGCGCGACGCATTCACGAAACGGCGCCGGAAGGCCGAGGCGAGGAGCGCGCCGCGCGCGCCGTTCGCGCGAAAGCGGCGCGGCCGCGAGCGGCGCCGTGCGGTCTTCCCTAACCGCGAGGCGCGGCGTATAGGAGGCCTCAATTCTACACAGCGCGCGCGTTACGGCGCGCCTCTACGGGGCAGGACATGTCGGGCCATAGCCAATTCAAGAACATCATGCACAAGAAGGGCAAGCAGGACGCGATCCGCTCCAAGCTCTTCTCCAAGCTGGCGCGCGAAATCACGGTGGCGGCCAAGCTCGGGCTGCCCGACCCGGCGATGAACGCGCGGCTGCGCGCGGCGGTGATCGCCGCGCGCGCCGAGAACATGCCCAAGGACAACATCGAGCGCGCGATCAAGAAGGCCGCCGCGGCCGAGGGCGAGAATTACGAGGAAGTGCGCTACGAGGGCTTCGCGCCGGGCGGCGTCGCCGTGATCGTCGAGGCGCTGACCGACAACCGCAACCGCACCGCCGGCGAGGTGCGCTCGGTGTTCGCCAAGTCGGGCGGGTCGCTCGCCGAGACCGGCGCCGTCTCCTTCATGTTCGACCGCGTCGGCCTGATCGTCTTCGACCGCAAAGTGGCGAGCGACGACGCGATGCTCGAGGCGGCGATCGAGGCGGGCGCCGACGACGTCGTCTCCGGCCCGGAGGAGCACGAGGTGATCACCGCCGTCGAGGCGCTGCGCGAGGCGCAGAAGGCGCTGGAGGCGAGGTTCGGCGAGCCGCGCAAGGCGGCGGTGGTCTGGCGGCCGCAGAACACCGTCGCGGTCGACGACGAAGCGGGCGAGAAGGTCTTCCGGCTCATCGGCGCGCTGGAGGACAACGACGACGTGCAGAACGTCGTCGCCAACGTCGAGATCTCCGACGCGCTGATGGCGAAGCTGCAGGCTTGAGGCGGGGCCCCGCGTCCGCTCCGTCATCGCGAGCGCAAGCCAAGCGCTTCAGGCGCCGCGGGCCGGCGGCTCCTGGATTGCGTCGTCGCTTCGCTCGTCGCGATGGCGAAGTCAGGAGACGGATGCCGGAGGCTCTGTCGTAAACACGGCGCCGCGAACGCCTTTCGGCGCTCGCGGCGCTTTTCGTTTCAGGCGCGCGCCGGTTCAAGCGGCGCCGAAAGCCCGCTCACGAGCAGTGCAGATGGCCCCAGCGGCCGCGCCAGCAATGGCGATGGCAAGGATACCAGTGGCCCCAGCGATCCCAGCAAACATCCTGGATGTTCGCCGACGCCACCGGCGGCGCGAGCGACGGCGAGGAGAGGGTGAAGGCCGAAGCCGAAGTCGCGGAAATCGCCAGCATCGCGGCGCCCGCCACGGCGGCGAGGGTCGCCGCAGTCAGAATGCGTGTCATCATGGTGTCCTCCACTGTCGCCCCCGGGCGACCGCGCATTGTGCATTTACGGCATGAACGCAGCGTGAATGGATAGAGAGTCCGCCCTTACCTCCTCCCCGCCGTCACCCCGACCAACTCGCCCATCCGATCCAGCGCCACCCGCAGGCGGTCGACGAGCACCGCGTCGGCGCGCCACGGCGTGGCGATCTCGGGCGCGTAGAGGCGGCAGTCGCGCAAAGGCGCGCCGTCGACGACGATGCGCAGGACGACCGGCCAGGCGGCGGGGCCGACGCGCTCGGCGCAGGCGCGCAGCTTGTCGCGCGCATGCAGCGCGATCTCGCTCGCCGGCAGGCCCGCGCGCGGCCCCGGCGCCGTCGCGCCGACGACGTCGGGGACGACGGCGCGCAGCGCGTCGCACTGGGCGCGGCGGTGGAGGCGGCGCAGCGCCTCGCCGGTGAGCCAGCGCAGGTCGTTGAGGCGCGGGTCGTGGGGCGCCAGCGCCCGCGTCGCGCGCATCACGTCGAACGGATCGACCAAGCGGCGCAGGCGATCGGGGCCGCGCTCGACGCCCTCCCCCTTTTCGGCGGCGCGCGCGAGCCGCTCCGGCGTCGCGTCGAGCCGCTCCGGCGCCGCCTCGCGGCGCGGCCGCGCCCGGCGCGGCTTCGCCTTGGCGCTCATCGGACGAGCTCGGCGCACGAGGCCGCCGGCGAGCCGCAGCCCGACGCCGCCGGCGCCGCGGCGAGGCGTCGCGGCGTGGGGTCGGCGGCGACCGCGACGTCGGCCGGCGGACGGCGATGGAAGCGCTTCAAGTCGCCGAGATGCGCGGCGCAGGCGGCGATCGCGCGCTGGCGTTGGGTTTTGAGCGGCGAGCGGCGGCGGCGTGGCATCGGCTTTGTCTCCCTGCGAGCGAGGAGCGCGAGCGGGGCCGAGGGTCGCGCTTTGTTCGTCTTTCGTTCTCATTTTCGGCTCACCTGTAGCATTTGTCAACGCATTTTTCTGATTTTCATAATTGCAACCGTTCTGAAAACCAGAATAATCACTTCATGACCGTGCAGTGGATCCGCGACGCCCTCAGAGAGACCGGCAAGACCCGCAGCGGTCTCGCCAAGGCGCTCGGGCGCTCGCCTTCCGCCGTCACCGACCTGCTCAACGGCTCGCGCCGGCTGCGCGCCGACGAGATTTCGATCGTCGCCGCCTACCTCGGGGTCGAGCCGCCGCGCCTGATCGGCGGCGGCAGGGCGCCGGCGACGAGCGCCAAGGTGCCGCTGGTCGGCTATGTCGGCGCCGGCAGCGTGGCTCGTTTCTACGCCGAGGGCCAGGGCCCGTTCGACGAGGTCGGCGCGCCCGATTCGGCGGGCGCCAAGACGGTGGCGGTGCAGATCCGCGGCCACTCGCTCGGCGCGCTGTTCGACAACTGGCTCGTCTTCTACGACGACGTGCGCGACCCGCCGGGCGACGACATGATCGGGCGGATGTGCGTGTGCGGGGTTTCCGACGGCCGCGTGCTGATCAAGGCGCTGAAGCGCAGCCACGTGGCGGGCCTGTGGACGCTGCTGTCGAACGCCGAGCCGCCGATCTACGACGTCGCCCTCGACTGGGCGGCGCTGGTGCGCGAGATGCGGCCGCGCTAAGGGTTGCGCATGACCGCCGCTCCGCCCCCCGGCGCGCTCGAGCTCGCGCGCGCGCTTGTCCGCTATCCCTCGGTGACGCCCGACGACGCGGGGGCGCTGCCTTTCATCAAGCGCCTGCTCGCCGAAGCCGGCTTCGCCGCCGAGATCGTCTCCTTCGCCGAACCGGGCATGCCGACGATCGACAATTTGTGGGCGCGCTTCGGCGCGGCGAGGCCGAATTTCGTCTTCGCCGGCCACACCGACGTCGTTCCGCCCGGCGACGCGGCGCGCTGGCGCTTTGACCCCTTCGCCGGCGCGGTCGCCGACGGCGCGCTATGGGGCCGCGGCGCCTGCGACATGAAGGGCGCCGTCGCCGCCGCGCTCGCCGCCGCGCTGCGCTTCGTCGCGCGCGGCCCCTTTTCCGGCTCGATCAGCTTCCTCCTCACCGGCGACGAGGAAGGGCCGGCGGTCAACGGCACGATCAAGCTGCTCGAATGGGCGCGCGCGCAGGGCGAGCGCTTCGACCATTGCCTGCTCGGCGAGCCGACCGCCGCCGCCCAGCTCGGCGACACGATCAAGAACGGCCGGCGCGGCTCGCTGACCGGCCGGCTGACGCTCTTCGGCAAGCAGGGCCACGTCGCCTATCCCCAGCTCGCCGACAACCCGCTGCGCCGCCTCGCCGCGGTTCTCGACGCGCTCCACCAGCCGGCGCTCGACGCCGGAACGCCCGCCTTCGAATCCTCCAATCTCGAAGCGATCAGCGTCGACGTCGGCAACCCGACGACCAACCTCATTCCCGCCGAGGTCCGCCTCGTCTTCAACATCCGCTTCAACGATCTCTGGACGCCGGAGACGCTGTCGGCCGAGATCGAGCGGCGCGTCGCTGAAGCGACGCGCGGCGCGGCTTACGCGCTCGCCTTCGACCCGACCAACGCCGTCGCCTTCGCCACGCCCGCCGGCGCCTTCACCGATCTCGTCGCGCGCGCGGTCGAAGAGACGACCGGGCGGCGGCCGAAGCTCTCGACCGGCGGCGGCGCTTCGGACGCGCGCTTCATCAAGGACTATTGCCCGGTGGTGGAGCTCGGCCCGATCGGCGCGACGGCGCACGCGGTCGACGAGCGCGTCGCCGTCGACGAGCTCGAGGCGCTGTCGCGCCTCTACGAGCGCCTGCTCGAGCTCTACTTCTCCGCCTTCGCCGGCGGATAGTCGACGCGCGCGAGATAGAGGCCGCAGGCGGGCGCCACCGGGCCGCAGCGCGCGCGGTCGGCCGCGTCGAGCGCCGACTTGAGATCGGCGGCGCTCCACTTGCCGAGCCCCACTTCGACCAGCGAGCCGACCATCGAGCGCACCTGGCGATGCAGGAAGGAGAGCGCGGCGAAGCTAAGCTCGACGCGCTCGCCCGCGCGCGTCGCGTCCGCCCGCGACAACGTGCGCACCGGCGACTTCGCCTGGCATTGCGAATCGCGGAAGGTCGAGAAGTCGTGGCGGCCGACGAGCGCCTTCGCCGCTTCGGCCATCGCCGCGACGTCGAGCGCGCGCTTGACCCGCCAGGCGCGGCCGCGCTCGACCGTCAGCGGCGCGCGGCGATTGACGATAGCGTAGAGGTAATGGCGCATCGTCGCGCTGCGGCGCGCGTCGAAACGCGCGTCGACCGCCTCCGCCGAAACAACCGCGACGGGGAGCGGAGCGAGCTGGGCGTTGAGCGCTTCGCCGAGCCGCCAGGCGCGCCATTCGCGCTTAAGGTCGACATGGGCGACCTGCCCCAAGGCGTGCACGCCCGCGTCGGTGCGGCCGGCGCCGCCGACGCGCGGCGCCTCCTCGCCGAGGCGCGCCAGCGCCTCCTCCAGCGCCTGCTGGACGGAAAGGCCGTTCGCTTGGCGCTGCCAGCCGGAAAATTCGGTCCCGTCGTACTCGATCGTCAGCTTGAAGCGCGGCATTTTCGCTTCACACCGTCAGCACGATTTTCCCGACATGGACCGAGTTCTCCATGCGTCGGTGCGCCGCCGCCGCGTCGGCGAGCGGGAAGGTCGAATCGATGACCGGCTTGCAGCGGCCGGCGGCGATCAGCGGCCACACCTTCTCGCCGAGCGCCTCGGCGATCGCCGCCTTCTCGGCGACCGAACGCGGCCTGAGCGTCGAGCCGGTGTGGCGGAGGCGCTTATTCATCACCGTCTGCAGGTCGATCTCGACCGTGCGCCCGCGCAGGTAGGCGATCTGCACGATGCGCGCGTCGATCGCCGCCGCGGCGTAGTTGCGCGCGACATAGTCGCCGCCGACCATGTCAAGGATGACGTCGGCGCCCTTGCCGCCGGTTTCCGCCAGCGTCGCGGCGACGAAGTCCTCTTCGCGGTAATTGATCGCGCGGGCGCCGAGGCGCGCGCAGGCGTGCGCCTTGTCGTCCGAGCCGACGGTCGCGACGACGCGCGCGCCGAACGCCTTGGCGAGCTGGATCGCCGCGACGCCGATCCCGGAGCTCCCGCCGTGGACGAGCAGCGTCTCGCCCGCCTTCAGCGCGCCGCGCTCGAACACGTTGGTCCACACGGTGAAGTAGGCCTCGGGGATCGCCGCCGCCTCGATCGCGCCGAGGCCGGCGGGAATCGGCAGCGCGACCGCCTCGTGGGCGACGCAGTATTCGGCGTAGCCGCCGCCCGGCACGAGCGCAGTCAGCGAGGCCCCGAGCGGCCAGCGCAACGCGCCTGGGCCCTGCGTGACGACCTCGCCGGCGACCTCCATGCCGATCACGTCGGAGGCGCCCGGCGGCGGCGGATAGTGGCCCTGGCGCTGCAGCAGGTCGGCGTGGTTGACCCCCGCCGCCGCGACGCGGATAAGGATTTCGCCCGCGCTGGGGAGGGGCCGCGGCCGCGACCCCAGCTTCAGCGCCTCCGGGCCGCCGGGCGCGGCGACTTCGATGGCGCGCATCGTTTCGGTCGACGCGGGCATGGGCGTAAGCCTCCTTGCGCGGCGGGGGCGCCACTTCGACTCGCCGCCGCGCCAAAAGTCAATCGGCGAGCGCGACCGGCGCGACGACGCCGTCCTCGGCCGGCGCGCGGCGGAACTCCGGCAGCGCCTCGGCGCGCGCGGCGAAGGCGGCGAGGCGCGGGTAGGGCTTAAGATCGACGAGGTCGCCGATCATCCCCCGCACGAAGCCGTAGGCGCAGGCGACGGTGATGTCGGCGAGGCCGAGGCCGCCGCCGCCGATCCAACCCGCCTCCGGCGTCTCGCGATCGAGCGCCGCCAGCCCCGCCCGCAACTGGCCGTCGACCCGCGCCCGCCACGGCTCGTGGCGCTTCTCCAGCGGCCGCAGCGCCCGCTCGTAGTGGAGCTGCACCGCCTTCTCCATCACGGTCAGCGCGACGCCAGTCGCGCGCGCGGCGGCGAGCCACTCGGCGGGCGCGCTCGGCGTCAGCGCCGCCACCGCGGGATAGACGCTGGCGAGCCAGCCGAGGATGACTCCCGACTCGATGAGCACGATCCCGTCGTCGGCGATGAGCGTCGGCGCCTTGAGCAGCGGATTGATCTTCGAAAATTCGTCGATGTGACGGAACAGCGAGATCGGCCGATGGACGAAATCGACCTTCGCTGCGATGAGCGACACCGCGACGCGCCGCACATACGGCGAATCCAGCATGCCGATGAGCTCCATGACCGCTCTCCCTCCAGCTTCGTGGGGCGCGGATTGCGACTCCAAGCGGCGCGTTCGTCAAGCCGGGAATGTCGAATTGCGGCAGATCACGCGACCACGAGCGGGGCGCCGGCGGCGCCGCGCGCCGCCCCTTCTCCCAGCGAAGCGGGAAGAAGGCGAGGATGAGGAGCGCGGCGAGCGGCGGCGCGGCGCGTCAACTCGCCACTCCCTCGTCGGCGGGAAGCCGCGGGAGAAGTTCGTCGAGCAGGGTCGTTCATAGATTGCTT
>Ga0326727_10022099_pt1 | contig 12349 bp, 10 predicted proteins | sample MB2enrmetagenome_FD_207643 | JGI IMG/M metagenome (GOLD analysis project Ga0326727, IMG submission 207643) | Lab enriched peat soil microbial communities from McLean, Ithaca, NY, United States - MB29MY | ecosystem: Environmental > Terrestrial > Soil > Wetlands > Peat | place: USA: New York...
CGACCATTCGCCATCGGGACGCTTCAGAGCGTACGCGGTAACCAGGTCGTGGCCCGCACCGTCGCCAACATCGGATTTCGCGGAATAGACCTGATGCTCTCCGCCGCCCGGTTGCGCCCACTCCAGGTTAATGAGCTGCGCCACAAAGAACTGCGCCAGCGGCTGCTGAATCTTGTAGGAAGAGTCAATCGTGAACATGCCATACGTGCCCGCGGAATGGTTGCAGCCGGGCTCCATCGGCAAGGGCAAGTAGTGGAAGAAATAAACGGCCTTGCCGCCCGCGTCGAACAACGATCCGACGTAATCGGCCAGCCAGATGCCGGCAAAAATATCCTCGTAAGTTTCGCTGGAGCCAGGGGATAAATTCCCCTCGGTCACGAACAGCGGCACGTCGGCCGGGACGCCATCCTCATGCCACACCTGAATGATATGGCGGATGAGTTCGGGCTCGTCATAGAGAACGCTCCACGGCGTTTTGCAGGCGTCATAGGGATAGTGCTCGAAGGAGAAAAAGGCGAGATCCTTCAGGCGGCCGTGCTGCTTCAGATAGTCGATGAAGCGCCCGGTCCAGGAGACTCGGCCGTTGGCGTCGGGCCAGACTTCGATGTCCTTGTTTTCCCCGGTGAAGGACGGGCCACCGAGCTTGAGCGCCGGATCGAGGCGATGGAGCGCGCTCGCCCACTGCACATAAAGCGCCGCGTAATCCTCGGGGAGCATGAACTGACCGTCGGCCTCCTCGCCCATCTCGACGTAGGCGAGCGGATAGTGGCGGTTCTCGATGTAGGCAATCTCGGCAACCGCGTTGTCGGGAGTTTCATAGAGCAACGCCACCGGAATCATGGCCGGCAGTCCGCGAGTGACGCCGCTGGTGAAGAACAGGTCGAAGCCCACCTGGGCCGAACGCGTGGATCCAAGATCGGCAGCAGTGTGCCAGGGATCGATGGAAGAGCAGTAGGTCGTGGTCTGCTCCTGATCGGCGGTGTGGCGCAGTAGGTCGTGGAAAGCGCCGTCGCTCGTGACGGTTCCAAGATAGAGTTCGCGAACCGCGAAGCCGACGCAGTTGCGGGGATCGGCGGGGCCGTCGGCATCGCAAGTGTTCGAGGATTCGGTCATCCATATGCGAATGAATCGCGCGGCGACCGGGGCCGCAGCGAAGCGGATGGTTTCGGTGCCGCCCTTGCCGGCGGTGATCGTACCCTGCGGAAAGGCTTGCCAGACGCCGCGAGTGGGCGCTCGGATGGCATCGTCGCCAGTCCAATACTGGATGACATAGTGAGTGGCGTAGGGATCGGCCCACGCGATGCGAATGCTGTTCACGGGCTGTGGCTGCGTCAAATCGAGGACGATCCACTGCGGATGCAGAGAGTCGCTTTCACCGGTGAAGTGTTGGGTGAGATAGGGATTGCTCTTCCAGAAGGTGTTGAGGTCGCCGTCGGTGAGGCGGGAGAAGCCGGTTTCCGTGCCGTCGTTGCGGGTGAAACCGCGCCGTGGAAGCGGATATCCATAGGAATAACGCAAGCTTTCGGTGGGAACGGAAGCGCCCGTGAAATAGCCTTTGCCGGCGGGATCGCTTTTGTCGCTCCAGGTTCCCTGCGGATTCCAGTGCCAGGCTTCGATCGCTAAATCGGTATTCTGACGGTACGAGACCGGCTGCCAGCCTGAGGTCTGCGTCACCTGCAGCGAGTCGGGAAGCAGATCCTTGTCGATGGCCTCGACGGAAATACGGTCGACGCCGGCGCCCAGCGCTTCACGGGGGACGAAGTGGTTGGTGGAGTGCGAGACGTCCACGGTGATGGTTTGGGCGGCAGCAAAAAGACTGAGAACCGCGACGAGGGCAAGGACGCTAACTGGAATTTTCACGCGAACGCCTCCATGGACCAAAAAGAGCCGCTTATTAAAACGATTGAATTATACGGATCATGCGGCTCGACGGCGAGCAGTTTCGGCGGCATTCGCGAGACCGCCAGGTTCGGGAGGGCAGAAAAAACAGGCCGGCATGGCGCCGGCCTGCTAGGTTTCGACCACCCGAACGCTTACAAGTTCTACGGCGCGGCAGCTACCACGGCCTTAACGAAGGTCAGGCCGTTGGGCGTGCCCAAGCCGGTGACATTGTCCCATCCGGGAGCGGTGACCAGTGACGAATCGGTCCCGAAGGTCAGGTCATACCAGCGTGTCGAGCTGCCGTGGTACAACGCGCTCAGGAATGACGTCGTGTTCCCGAGCGGCTGTGCCAGGTCAGGCGCAGTTTCGACCAGCGTGGGCACGGGAGGATTGGCGATCTTTCCCCTGACATCCCACCCGTTGTTGACGGGCTTGACATCAGTGATTGCATCTGCTGGCAAGGAATACAGCAACGCCGCAGCCTGGCCAAGAGGGGCTTTAGAGCCAGCCGCCTGATTCGCGATGGCCCACAAGCCGGAGAACGCCGGCGTGGCCAGGCTGGTGCCGCCAATTACCTCTAGGGCGGGCGAGCCGTTGACCGTCATGATCACGTTCACGCCGGTGTATGGGTCGGCAATGTAGGAAACATCCGGAACTTGGCGGTACGCGTTCCCGAGGCTGCTTTGGAAAGACGGCTCAGCCCAGATCGCGCTCGTCCCTCCTCCTGCTCCGTAGACGAAACCGAGATGGAGCGGAGGATCGTAAGGAGGGTTGGGGTCCGCGTAGGTGAGCCGCGTTTCGTTGTTTCCCCAGCCGGTCTGGAACTGAATATGGTCGTTGCTATTCAGGAACAGGCTGGTTCCTCCCACTCCGGTGGCGTACGGAGAAGAAGCTGGCATGCAAACGCTCGGAGGAACGGTGATTCCGTAATCGTTGTAGATCGTTTGCACATTGTCTCCCCAGTCGCCCGTGGCGAAGTCAGTGGAGATACCCAGCGCCGCTCCCAGTTCGGTCATCGCCAATTCAGTGTAGAGCGTCGATTGACCGCCATAGAGCACGTCGAGGATCTCGAAGTTGGCCCAGCTATTCGAGATTACGTATCCCAAGTCGTAGTTGGCGTAATTCGAAGCGACCTCGGGATTCTCGATCGCCCAGAGTTCCGCGATGTCAAGTGAATTGGCGTCGGGCGCCAGCACCAGGGCGATGTTGGCGCCAGGAGCCACGGCGTGGGCCCATTCGACATCAAGGGTGGTTTCAATATCCCAGTTGCCGTTGACGCAAGCCGTGCCGCAGGTGGTCGTGCCACCCGGGTAGTAGATCTGGAAATTGGACGAGGTTAAAGCCGGCAACCCGTAGGTGGACGAAAACGTGTTGGCATCCGCCTCGATGGTATTGGAACCCCATGCGTCGACGATGATGATCGTCTGCCCAGTGCCGTCCCAGCCCTTGTTGTAAAGAGAATTCAACCCGTACGCGGTCTGCACCTGGGAGGGGTTATAACCAGGGCAGGTATTGGTCGCGTCGGTGGCATAGCGATTGCCCTGATAGGTAGCAGAGGGTCCACCGCCTGAAGTGGTGAAGGCCACTTTTTGAGTGCCGCTCAGGCAGCCTTGCGAAGCGGCAGTCGCGGCCAGATCGACCGCCGAAAGCGCTCGGGGCGCAAAGGGCTTGCCCGTATCAGGATTGAGCGGTCGCGCCAGCGTCGGCCTGGGGGCGAAATCGCTCAGACCTTGGACCGTGTGGACGAGTTCGCCGACAGGGCCATGGATCGAGGCGGAAGCGCTGGTTACGCGATGGATCTGACCCTTCAAGCTGACCCGGTTCAGTTGCACGTTAAAGGCATTCTGAGCGTCGCTGACGCGGCCCTGTGCCACCAGATAGTGGTTATATTTTTCCACCGAGGTTACCGTGAAGTTGTGCGCAATCAGGTAGTCCCGAACCTGGGCCGCGTCCTCTGCCGTCGGCGCAAACCGGGAGCGATACTGCTCGCGCGTGAGCCAGCGATGATAATTGGGAGAACCCGGCTGATACATCTGGCGGACCAATTCATCGAGCGCAGCTTTGTTGTGCTGGTTAAGCCACACGGTCACGGTGATGAGCTTGGAAGGATCCTCCGAACCCAGGTTCTGTGGCTTGGAGATCGCTCGGCCACTCGATTGAGAAAACCCGGAACCTGCCAGCAGAGCGAGCAGGACGAACATCAGAACCGGTTTGCTGCCGGTCCACAACGACTTGCTGAGAAACTTCATAAAACCTCCTGGGAACAGCGTGTTGGAAATCGCTCTTGTAGTCCAAATCGGCGAGACCTGGGACGGTCGACTTGCCCAACAGTGCGGGCAGTCGCGCTCCGGCCTCAGCCGGGGTTGAGACACGAAAGGACCATCGGTGTTCTCTTGGTACGAGCAACCGGATTTCGCTTCGTCCGATTAGGAAGGGCCAGCGCAATCACCTGTTGCCACAACGTAAGGGACCACCACCGTTACAGAGTTGACCATAATTACGCTGTCGGAGTGCCGAGTGTCAACAAGGATTGCGACGAAGCAAGAGGTTTGCAGCAAAGCGGCAGAAAAGTGATGCTGGCGGCCTGAACTAAGGCGAGAGTCAGGCCGATTTCCTCCCTGAAACGCGCTCCCAATATCGCCTACTTCCTCTTGCTATTAATTTTCTCGGCGAATGCGGTGGCGTCCTCGAGCATCTTGTCGATGCGGCGGCCTTGGCCGTCCGGAGTTCTGTAGTAGAAGATGCCAAACAAGTGCCCACGCCGGCGTGAAGCCGACATGCCATCCCAACCCTCGCGGGCTCGTGGATGGCGCGCGAAAGCCACCCGTAGAATCGGAGGCAGTTCCCGCTCCGCATCCATGACGGCAAGCAGACGTTCGGCAAGCTGTTCCGCGCGACGCGCGCGGGCTTCGGCGCTCTTAGGTTCAGTGATCCACTTGGCGATGTCGTCGCGTGTGGAGTGATTCAGTCCGTCATACCAGCGCCGCAGCGAGCGATCTTCGCTGAGAATGCGCTTGAGCTCGCCGGGGATGGTGACGGTTCGTTCCCCGCTGTCGAATTCGATCTGAAATCGGGCAACGCTGCCCTCGACGGCTCGGGCTCCCTTCTGCATGCGCTTGTTGACCAGCAGAAAGTGCCGTCCCTCTCTGGTGGGAAACAGCGAAGTGCGGAACGCAAATCCATTGACATCGCCTTTTACCTTGATCTGGCCACGCGTTCCCCAGAACGCCGCTGCATCAAACGGCATGTGGACAACGATCCAGTTGAGGTTGGAGCGCAGGCGCTCGAGCTTGGCCTCGAAACGCTTCATGGCGGGCGTGGTTTTAGAAGCTTTCGGCATGAACGGAATCCGGGAATCTGCATTCTAATATGAATGCACGAAGGCAATGACATTGCCCGGCACGAGTTAAACTGTAGGAAAAGAACTGCGGAGAATCATTCGTGATCTGCCCGAAGTGCGGTGAAGATAACTCGGACAATTTTCGCTTTTGCGGAATGTGTGGCACCTTGCTCGAAGCTCGGCACGAAGTCCGGCGGCCGGCGGGAGCGCCGGTACCGGGCCTGTCGCCGAACTTGACAAAGACGGCGAGCGCGCCCCAACCGCAGCCACCCGTCGTAGCAGAAAACGCGACCATGCCCGCAAGCAAACAAGTGCCGCCGATCAGCGGGCCATCAATGCTGGGATTGAATACGCCGGGCACAGATCGACTCCACCGGAGTCAGCCCAGTTCGAATCAGCCCAGCCCGCTTCAGCCCAGTATGGATGCGCTGCGGGAAAGAGCATTCTCCGGCGTGGATTCTTTTTTTGAGCCTGAACAGCCAAAGACCGGTGGCCGGCGCATCCTGCTTCTGATGGCCCTGCTGGTAGCATTGGGCGGAGCCGGCTGGTGGACGTACACAAACTATCGCGGCGCGGCGGAAAGTCCAAAACCAGAGGCCGCGAGTTCCAGCTCTGGCGAAGCTCCGGCTGAGAAGCCGTCGACGCAACCGGCGCCCCAGGCTACGGTTCCGGCGCCCGAGGCGGCTTCGTCGCAGCCTGCAGCTTCGTCGCAGGTGACACCGTCAGCGCAAGTTCCCGAGGGCCAGTCCGGGAATGCAAGCGCCAGTTCCGAGCCTGCCCCGAAGACCGCAGATACAATGGCAAAGCCTGGGGCCAAGGCGAAACCGGCGACTCCGAAGGCTCTGGCGAAGACTCCGGCGAAGATCGCCGCCGAGAAAAGTGCGGCGCAACGCGAAGCTCGCGTGGCCTCGGCCAGGGCTCCTAACTTGGACCAGCCCGCTACAGCGGACAGTGGCGACGCGGACTTCCGCAAAGGCGAGGCCTATCTCTACGGGCGGGGCGCGCCGAAGAATTGCGACCAGGCAGTGAAATATCTGAAGGCAGCTTCGGCAAAATCCAATGCCAAGGCGCGGAGCGCGTTCGGAACCATGTATGCCACCGGCCACTGCGTGCCGCGCGATCTGCCGACATCGTATGCATGGTTTGCGATGGCGCTGCGGGTGGATTCGAATAATCAGATTCTGGAAAAAGATTTGAGCGCGATCTGGAATCAGATGACGCCGCCAGAGCGGCAGATGGCGACAAGAACAAAACAGTGAGCGATTGAAATGGAGAGCCCTCGCCCGGCCGCCATACTGCTGGACGGGCGAGACGCCCGTCGCTCCACTACTCCGCCGGCACGAGATTCAGAGCTTTCTTCAGCGATCCGCGTTCGATCATGATTTTCTCCTGCAGCAGCGTGATCGCATAAATCAACTGCTCCGGACGCGGCGGGCAGCCGGGAACGTAGATATCGACGGGAACGACCTGATTGACGCTCTGCACAATCGCGTAATTATTGAAAACGCCGCCGGAAGTTGCGCATGCTCCCATCGAAATCACCCACTTCGGTTCCGGCATCTGCTCCCAGAGCTGGCGAATCACGGGGGCCATTTTTTGCGATACGCGGCCGGCAACAATCATCAGGTCCGACTGCCGCGGCGACGGCCGGAAGACTTCGGCGCCGAAGCGCGCGATATCGAAGCGCGACGCGCCCATGGACATCATTTCAATCGCGCAGCAAGCCAGCCCAAATGTCATCGGCCAAATCGAATTCTTGCGGTTCCAGTTGACCACCGCGTCGAGCGTGGTCATGACGATGCCTTCGGGCACGCCCTCTCCGTAGACAAGTTCCTTAACCACCTTCTTGCCGTTTTCGGTATCAACGTAGGGGCCGAAACTGAGCTCTTGCGCCATGGCTATATTTTAACCGCAGAGGACGCCGAGTGCGCGGAGGAAAGGAAGGAAAGGAGCTAGCCGTTGACGGCTGCCGCGCGCAGGAGTGCTTTTTCCGCCGATTGAGGAACTTGCACGACTACGAAGTAATTCTCTGGATAAAGATAGTCCTCGCCAGACTCATCGATCACGCGTATCTGGTGGAGCTTTGCGGCCGCCTCGTCGGAGATCACCTGGTAGAGCTTCCGCAACTCGAGCGAGGCACCGTAGCCCTTGTTCTTTACACAGACGACGAATCGGGCCTCAGTTCGCTTCATTAGAATTCCCAAACGCATCACAGAGAAAACCGCCGGTTCAGGAAAGCGGGAATATCGCGCGCGCCCTGGGTCACGGCCACAATTTCAATGGGCTCGGACGTAGCACGATAGATGACGAGGTAAGCGCCCACCGGCCAGAACAGGACCGGGTAAGCGGTAAGGTCCTCGCGCTTATGGCCCATGCCGGGCGTGTTGCCAATGTCGTCGAACGCATCGAACAGCCTGCCTATCCACTGGTCGGCGGCGTCAATACTATCCTCGGCGATATAGTCCCAAATGCCATCCAAGTCGCGGTCGGCATCCTCGCTCAGAACATACTGCGTCACGAGCTGGCCTTGGCCTTCCGGCGCTGCTCGGACCTGCGCTTGAACCGGGCGCGCGCCTCCGCCGGGGAAACATGTTGGCCCCGGTCAAGCGTGTCTAGACGGCGGCCAAGCTCTTGGTTGAACCCAGTAAGCCGAACAGCGCGCGCCTGATCATGTTCTTCCAGCAGCCGGAGCGCCTCCCTGACTACTTCGCTGGCGGAGTTGTAGCGGCCCGATTCCACTTTGACGTTCACGAATTTCTCAAGCTCGGCAGTAAGAGAAACGTTCATGGTTATGCTCCCGATTCTCTTACTTTAGCGTCGATATCAAAGATTGTCAATGTTTGTCATAAACAAGCGGGCACTCCACATCGGGGCAAATCCAGCATTGTTGCTCTACGGGTTCAGCACGATCTTGCCGAACATCTGGCTTTTCTCCATGTACTCGTGGGCCGCGCGGATCTCGCTCAACGGGAAAGTATGGTCGATGACGGGCCTGAGCCGTCCAGCGAAGACGTGGCCGAGCACTTCGTAGAGCTCGCTCATCGTGCCCATGTATGACCCTAGCAACGCCAGCTGGCGCGAGAACAGAAAGCGCAGATCGAGCTCGACTTTCGGTCCCGTGGTTGCACCGCAGGTCACGAGTGTGGCGCCCGTCTTTAGCGAGCGCACACTCTCTTCCCAAGTGGCCGGCCCAACGTGCTCAATGACGATGTCGACACCCTCGAAGTTCGTGATCTTGCGGACTTCCTGCGAAATCTTCTGCTGATAGTGATTGATGACGAAATCGGCGCCGAGTTCGCGGGCACGCTCCATCTTGCGTTCATCGCCCGCGGTAGCGATCACGCGCGCGTGGAACAGTTTCGCGATCTGGATGGCTGCCGTGCCCACGCCTGAATTCGCGCCCAGCACCAGAACAGTTTGGCCGGGGCGGATAGCGGCTCGTCCCGTGAGCATGTGCCACGCGGTGACAAAAACCAGCGGAACGCTGGCGGCTTCGTTGAAATCGAGCGCGTCGGGGATGGGGATGACGTTCACGGCGGGCATCGCAATCAGTTCACAGTTGCCGCCATCCACGCCGTTGCCGAGCACGGTGAACTGGCGGCACTGATTCTGTAGTCCGGCAACGCACTTCGCGCAGCGATTGCAGAAATGCATGGGCGCGACCAGCACGCGCTGTCCGGGCTTGAGGTCGGTGATGTACTCGCCGGCTTCGACAATCTCGCCGGCGATGTCGCTGCCGAGAATGTGGGGTAGATTGACGCCGGGCAGGCCTTTGCGCACCCAGAGGTCGAGATGGTTCATCGCGCAGGCTCGCACGCGGATGAGAACTTGATCTTTGCGCGGCTTGGGATCGGGAACGTCTTCGTAGGTGAGAACTTCGGGTCCACCGAATTGATGAATGCGAACGGCTTTCATGGGCGCTCCTGTGAATTTCGCAATTTCATGTACCGTTTCGGAACCAGATACTAGATTGAAATGTACCAAACGGGCTGTGATGAGTCGCACAGAATACGGTCGCGCTAAGTCGTGGAGTGTACCTCGCAGGCCATGTTTGGAGGGTGTTTCCAGTGGATACTGGACACGGTCCGCGAAACCGGTGAGTGGCGTATCAGCCACTGCAGTTCGAGTCTGCCGCCCTCCGTGCGGTCACTCACAGAATATCTACAAAAGTACTTTTGACAGAAGCGCCGCATGAGCGAGACCATGAAGACTCGCGGGCCGTGTCACAAGTACCCACTGGCGAAACACCATTAGCCCCGGAGTGATGATCCGGGGCTTTTGATTTAGCGGACCGCTCGTGTAGGGACGGCCGTCCGGTCGAGCGCAGCTCGACCCTTCACTGACGCCCACAATTGACCTTCCTCGCTCCGCGAACCATAATCATCGCTATGGATCTGTACGAAGAAATCGTCCGCTTGCGCCAAGACGGACGCCGCGGAGCGGTGGCGACCATCATCAATGTGCGCGGATCGATTCCTTCGTTCCAGACCGCCAAGATGCTGGTGCGCGACGATGGCTCCATCGTCGGAACCATCGGCGGCGGCTGCGTTGAGGCCGAAGTGTGGCAGGCCGCCCGCGAAGTGATGGAATCGGAGAAGCCGCGAACCCTGACCTTCGATCTGAATCAGGATCCGAAGTACGACACTGGCCTGGTCTGTGGCGGAACGCTGGAGATTTTCGTGGAGCCAGTTTTGCCTCCCGCGGATCTTTACATTTTTGGCGCCGGTCACGTCGCAACCAGCCTCTACAAAGTTGCACGCATCGCCGGATTCGACGTCACCGTGATCGACGATCGCGAAGCCTATGCCAGCCGCGAACGCTTCCCCGAAGCGCGGCAGGTGATCGCCGAGGATTTCGAGAAAGCTGCGGCGCGGCTCACCCCCGGCGAGTCGTCGTACATCGTCATCGTCACGCGCGGGCACCGCGACGATATGCGAATGCTGCGCTGGGCAGTCCAGACTCCGGCGCGCTACGTCGGCATGATTGGGTCGAAGCGGAAGACCATCACCATCTTCAAAGAACTGCAGCAGGAGGGTCTGCCCGCACATCTATTCGACCACGTCCATGCGCCGATCGGCCTGGATATTGGTGCGATTACTCCGGAAGAGATTGCGGTGTCGATCGCCGCCGAACTGATCGCGAAACGGCGGAAAGTGGAGCGCGAACTGCCGCACATGAGCTGGTTCCATAGACGGGAACGCGAGCTCGGGGTCGAGCCGAAGCCTTAGTCCGTGTGGGGACGGGCGTCCTCGCCCGTCCAAGCCGAGCGCAAGCTCGGCAGCTGCCGGCGGCTGCTACACTTTTAGACTCGCATTTTCTCCGCGCCGTCGTTATGTTCGCCGGTTAGACTTTCACCATGCCGAACGAAATCGAAATTAAATTCCGGATAGAAAATCCGCCCGCGCTAACCCGGGCGCTGAAGCGAGCGGGATTCAAACCGGTCACCCGTTCCACCCACGAAGTGAATTCACTCTACGACTTGCCCGGTCAGAAACTGCGCAAGCGGGGCGAACTGCTGCGGCTGCGCAAGTACGGCGAGACCTGGGTGCTGACGCACAAGGCGAAAGGGAAAGCCGGTCGCCATAAAGTTCGCCTTGAACTGGAAACGCGCGTGGAGAACGGCTCGCAGATGGATGCCATTCTGCGCGCGCTCAGATTCGCACCCACGTTTCGCTACGAAAAATATCGCGCGGAGTGGAGTGACGGCACGGGCCACGTGGTGCTGGATGAGACTCCGATCGGAAACTTCGGCGAGATCGAAGGGCCGTCGCGCTGGATCGACCGCACGGCAAGAGCGCTCGGGATCACGCCGGCACACTACATCACGCAGACCTATGCGGAGCTTTTCTTCGCTTGGAAACGTCGCACGCACAGCCCAGCCACGGAAATGACTTTCCGCGCACTTCGCAAGAAACCAAAAAAAATTTAACCGGTGGAGATACGAATAGTGCGGGACAGACCATCGAGGTTTAGTCGGTGCGATACGTGGACATCAGGAGGTGTGGCCCAACTATTTTCTCGGCGCACTCGGCGTCGCGGCGGTGAATCCTCTTACTAATTTGCCCCGCAACACTTCTTGTATTTCTTACCGCTGCCGCAGGGGCAAGGATCGTTGCGCCCTACTTTTTCCCCCGAGCGCACCACTTGCTGGACCTGCATGTCGCCGGCGCCGGCCATGCGTGCTTGTTCCAGTTCCTTCTTTTTCTTGCGCTGAAAAGCTTCTTCGATTTCGTCTACCGAGGTAGCAACCTGGCGCGGCGGGCGTCCGTTGCCGCCTCGACCGCCGGTGATGACCGAAGGCACGCCAGCATCAAGCCCCGGGCCGGACAGATCGTTTGCACTGTCCCCGACATCGGGCCTCACTCCCGTGTCCCGCGGGCGCTCCATAATCTGCATCAGGTACAAATAGCGAGCCGTTTCTTCCTGAAAGCGCTGCATCATCTCTTCAAACATGTCGAAGGACTCGCGCTTATATTCGACCAGGGGATCATGCTGTCCGTAGCCACGCAGGCCGATGCCCTCCTTGAGGTGATCCATGCCGAGCAGGTGATCTTTCCACTGCGCGTCGATTACGCTCAGCATGATCATGCGCTCGTGATAGCGCATGGCCTCGGCGCCGATCAGTTTCTCTTTCGAGTCATACCGCTCTTTGAGTTTTTCGAAGATGGCGTCGCCCAGTTCCTGCCGGTTCATCTGCTCCGGCTTCAGGCCTTCGGCGTAAATGTCGACGCCGAAACGAGTAAAGATCGCGTCTTTCAGAGCCTTCAGGTCCCAGTCGGCAACGTGTGCCTTGGGCGGACAGTGGAGTTCGAGTATGTCGCCGAGAATCCCGGAAACATAATCTTCGACGATGAGATCTTTCTGGTCGAGGCCTTCCAGCAGGCGGCGGCGCAGGCCATAGACCGCCTCGCGCTGCTTGTTCATCACGTCGTCATACTCGAGCAGATGTTTGCGGGCCTCGAAGTTCTGGCCCTCGACGGCTTTCTGCGCCGCTTCGATGCGCCGCGTGATCATGCGCGATTCGATGGGAACGCCTTCTTCCATGCCGAGGCGCTGCAGCAGGGTGGAAACCCACTCCTTGGCGAAGATTCGCATCAAGTCGTCTTCGAGCGAAAGATAGAAGCGCGA
>Ga0326727_10022101_pt1 | contig 12348 bp, 12 predicted proteins | sample MB2enrmetagenome_FD_207643 | JGI IMG/M metagenome (GOLD analysis project Ga0326727, IMG submission 207643) | Lab enriched peat soil microbial communities from McLean, Ithaca, NY, United States - MB29MY | ecosystem: Environmental > Terrestrial > Soil > Wetlands > Peat | place: USA: New York...
GCGCGCAGCGACAGAAACGCCGGCAGCCCGGCGACGAGGCCGCAGTCGCCTGTGCGGGCCACGTAGCGGTTCAGCACCCGGTTGGCCGCCGGCCGGCCGGCGCGCAGGTCGAGATCCATCAGCAGGAAGGCGAGGTCGTAGCCGAGATCAATGGTGGCGAGCGCCTCGTCGAATTCCAGTGCGTCGAACGGCACCGGCCGGCCCTGCCAGAGGCAGATATTTCCCAGATGCAGGTCGCCATGGGCGCGGCGGACAAAGCCGGCCGCGCTGCGGTCGCGCAGCCAGTCCGCCCGGGCCGCCAGCGCCGCCTGCACCGCCTCCCGCCAGGCCTGCACACGCGGCGGCGGCAGCCCGGCGGCCAGCGCCGCCCGCGCATTGCCCTCCGCCACGCCGCACAAGGCAGCTGCCTGGTTGCAATAAACCGGGGCCAGACCCGCGTGCCAGGCGGCGACCGAGTCGCCCAGCCCGTCCAGCAGCGCCGGATCAAGCCCGTCCGGCAGGCGGCGCTCCAGAAAATCCTCCGCCGGCACGCGCGCCATGCGCACCACCCAATCGACCGGTTCGCCCTCGCCGCCGAGCGCGAGCCCACCCTCCGGACGGCGCACCACCGGCACCACGTCGCGATACAGGCCGGGCGCCGCGGCGCGGTTGAGGTCGACCTCGCGAAACGCGGTCCGCCGCCGCTCGGCGAGAGACGAAAAATCCAGGAAGGAAAGACGCACCGCCTTGCGCAGCTTCCACACCGTATCGGCGCCGAGAAAAACCACGGAAATATGCGTCTCCACCGGCGGCGCGCCGGCCAGCCCGCGCAGCAGCGCCGCGGTCTCTGCCTGTTCGGCCGGAATGGCCAAAGTTAGGGATACAGTGACACGACGTCCCAGCCTTCGGCCGACCGCACATACACGGTGCGGTCATGCAGGCGGAACGGCATGTCCTGCCAGAACTCGACCCTTGCCGGCACCAGCCGGTATCCCGTCCAGTACGGCGGCCGGGGAATTTGCTCGCCCAGATACATGGCCTCGTATTTGGCCACCCGCCCGAGCAGCGCCGCCCGCCCAGGCAGCGGGCGCGACTGCAACGAGGCCCAGGCGCCGATTCGCGACAGCCGCGGGCGCGACGCATAATACGCATCCGCCTCGGCGTCGGAGACCGGCGCGACCGCGCCCTCGATTCGCACCTGGCGGTGCAGACTTTTCCAGTGAAACAGCAGGGCGGCCTGCGGGTTGGCGGCCAGTTCGCCGCCTTTGCGGCTTTCCGTGTTGGTGTAGAACACGAAGCCGCCGGCGTCCCAGTGCTTCAGCAGCACCATGCGCGCCGAGGGCCGGCCCTCCGGGGTGGCGGTGGCCAGCGTCATGGCGTTGGGATCGTTCGGCTCCGCCCGTTCGGCTTCGGCGAACCAGCCGCGGAATTGGTCGAACGGGTCGGGCATGGGCGCGGTGTCTCCTGATGGGGAGCTATGTGGCATTGCCGGGCCCCGGAAGGAAGGCCACGGGCGCAGCCCCGCAGGGCCATCGCATTTGGATTTTCCGGCCTCGCCGTGGTCCGGCTGGCGCAGGTCAGCCCTAAAGAATAAAAGTTTTTGCTTCTTTTTTCAAAAAGAAGCCATGTTCTTTTTTGAAAAAAAGAACCAAAAAACTTTTGCTCGTTTTGGTTCTCCTCGCGCGGGCAAGAGGCCGGTCGGCCCGGAAGATTCAAAGTGGGATTGCACTGCGCCGCCCCCGGACCCCGGCAGGGCTGCGCCCTGTCCCGCCACGGGCCAAGCCCCCGCTTGCCCGGCTGCCATCCCTGTGCCACCACGGGGAAGGAATGACGACAGAACTCAGGATACCGCACATGGATCAGGTCGCGCCCGCGACAGGCACGCTGATGAAGGGCCGTCGCGGCCTTATCATGGGCGTGGCAAACGACCGCTCGCTGGGCTGGGGCATCGCCGCAGCCTGCGCCGCGCAGGGGGCCGAACTGGCCTTCTCCTTCCAGGGGGAGGCGCTGGAACGCCGGGTGCGCCCGCTGGCCGCCAGCGTCGGCAGCGACCTGCTGATGCCTTGCGACGTGGCCGAGGATGCCAGCATCGACGCCGCCTTCGCAGCCCTGGCCGACCGCTGGGACAGCCTGGATTTCCTGGTGCATGCCATCGGCTATGCCGACAAGCAGTATCTGCGCGGCCGCTACGTCGATACCCCGCGCGAGGCGTTCCTGCAGGCGCTCGACATCTCCTGTTTCAGTTTTACGGCGGTGGCGCGGCGGGCGGCGGCGATGATGCGCCCGGGCGGGGCGATGCTGACGCTGAGCTATCTGGGGGCGGAACGCTGGACGCCGCACTACAACGTCATGGGCGTGGCCAAGGCGGCGCTGGAAGCCTCGGTGCGCTACCTGGCCGCCGATCTCGGGCCGGACAATGTGCGGGTGAACGCCATCAGCGCCGGGCCGATCCGCACCCTGGCGGCCAGCGGCATCGGCGATTTCCGCTACATCCTGAAATGGAACCAGTTCAACGCCCCGCTGCGCCGCAACGTGACGATCGAGGATGTGGGCGGGGCGGGCATGTACCTGCTGTCGCCGCTGGCCGCCGGCGTGACCGGCGAGGTGCATCATGTCGATACCGGCTATCATATCCAGGGCATGAAGAACCCCGACGCCCCCGACTTCACCATCTCCAACGACTGATGCCGGCCAGGCCGTGTCGCATAACAGCTTCGGCCACCTGTTCCGCGTCACCACCTGGGGCGAGAGCCACGGGCCGGCGATCGGCTGCGTGGTGGATGGCTGCCCGCCCCGGCTGAAACTGTCGGAAGCCGACATTCAGCCCTGGCTGGACCGCCGCCGGCCCGGCCAGTCGCGCTTCACCACACAGCGCCAGGAACCCGACCGGGTGCGCATCCTGTCCGGCGTGTTCGGGGGCCTGACCACCGGCACGCCGGTTTCGCTGCTGATCGACAATGTGGACCAGCGCTCCAGGGATTACGGCGACATCGCGGAGCGTTTCCGGCCGGGCCATGCCGACCTGACCTACGAGCTGAAATATGGCATTCGCGATTTCCGGGGCGGCGGTCGCGCCTCCGCCCGCGAAACCGCCATGCGGGTGGCCGCCGGCGCGGTGGCGCGGCTGGTGCTGGGCACGCGGCTGCGGATTCGCGGCGCCCTCGTGCAGCTCGGCCCGCATGGCATCGACCGCGCCCGCTGGGACTGGGACGCGGCGGAGGCCAATCCGTTCTTCTGTCCCGACCCGGCGGCGGCGGTTTTCTGGGAGGACTATCTCGACGGGGTGCGCCGCGCCGGCTCCTCCTGCGGCGCGGTGATCGAAGTGGTGGCCGACGGCGTGCCGCCGGGGCTGGGCGCACCGGTCTATGGCAAGCTCGACGCCGACCTGGCCGCCGCGCTGATGAGCATCAATGCGGTGAAGGCGGTGGAAATCGGCGACGGGTTCGCCGCCGCGGTGCTGTCGGGGGAAGAAAATGCCGACGAGATGCGCATGCAGGATGGTGTGGTGGCCTTCGGCTCCAACCATGCCGGCGGCATTCTGGGCGGCATTTCCACCGGCCAGCCGGTGGTGGCGCGGTTTGCGGTGAAGCCGACCAGTTCCATCCTGACCCCGCGCGCCAGCGTGGACCGGCAGGGCCGCGACGTAGACGTGTCCACCAAGGGGCGGCACGATCCGTGCGTGGGCATCCGCGCCGTGCCGGTGGGCGAGGCCATGGTCGCCTGCGTCCTGGCCGACCACCTGCTGCGGCACCGTGCGCAGAACCCGGACGCGCCGGATACGGGCCGCCTGCCGCGCAACTGAGGCCAACCCCGCGTAAAGTCCGACCCGGCACGCACGCTTGGGGCGCCGCCCCAAACTCCGCCAGAGGGCAATCGCATTTGGATCTCCCGGCCTGGTGATGGACCGTCTGGTGCTGGCAGGCACCACCGAATAAAAGTTTTTGCTTATTTTTTCAAAAAGAAGCCTTGTTCTTTTTTGGAAAAAAGAACAAAAAAACTATTATTCGTTTCGGTCTTTGCTATACCGGAAAGTGGCTGGCCCATTGAATCTGTCAAGAAGATTCCAGGTGCGATTGCCCTGCAAGGGGTCCACCGACCCGTCGTGCCGAAGACGCGCTCCGCGCCCAGGGCTGCCTTCCTTCAAGCGAACGAACACTGAAGCGCGTTGGGTCGGCCTGCTTGTTTTCCGGGCAAGCGGCAGGATTGCCTAATTTTAAGGAAGAAAAATACAGGACCGCGGCAGTCCCCTCTCGACCCCGGGCGCGTTCCATGCAATCAGCGACCATCCGCCTTCCCGCGACACGAGCCCCCGATCGAGGACGGCATGACCGCTTCCCCTGAGCCTCTCCCGTTTCCCTCCCTCGACGCCTTTGTCGATCTCGTCGGCGCCCGGCTGTGGCGCGACCGGCTGTCGGCGATCGAACGCGATGTGGCGCAGGGCCAGCGGCAGGGTCAGGCGTCATTGCAGCGGCACGCGGTGGAGGTGACCATCGAGCGGCTGCGTCGCCGCGCCATCCGCCTGCCCGGCACGGCGGAGCGGCGGGTGGCGGCGGTAGCGGCCGAGGCGGTGCGCACCCATCGCGGCCTGTCGCGCCCCGGGCGCGAGCGCCTGCGCGCGGCGCTGCGGGCCGGGCTGGCGGAAGGCGGCACGATGATACCGGTCTTCCACCTGCTGCGCACCGCGGCGATGCAGCGCGACCGCGGCTTCACCGTCCGCTTCGCCGGCTTCGAGGACGGCGCGCCGTTCGACCTGTTGCTGACCCGCGGCGGCGTCGAAGCGGAACTGGCCTGCGACACGGTGTCCGCCGAGACCGGCCGCGACGTGCATCGCGGCGCCTGGGTGCGGCTGGTCGATCGCATCGACCCTGATTTGCAGACCTGGCTGGCGGCGCATCCCGGCCGCTACCTGCTAAAACTCACCCTGCCGCAGGGGCTGCGCGAGGACGGCGAGCAGGACCGGCTGGCGGTGCTGCACGGCCGCATCCGCACCATGCTGGAGGGCAGCCGCCGCGCCGACCACGACGAGGCGGCGGTGCTTCGCCTGGACCCGCTGATGCTGGCCGCCGCCCAGGCTGACGAGAACGGGCTGATGTCGTCGCTGCGCCGGGAATTCGGCCACGAGGCGCATCTGGCGGTGACCGCGGCGGGGCGCGGCGTGTTCGTGCTGGCGGCACGCGCGGGGCGGGAGAACGAGGTGGCGGTGGCGATCCGCCGGCGGATGGCGGCGGTGGCGCCGGCGCGGCTGACCGGGGCGCGGCCGGGCATCCTGGCGATGTTCATCGAGGACACCGACCGGCTGGAATGGCGCCACCTGCGCGACAAGCTGGAACTGGAGGGCGAGGCGCGGCAGTTCCTCACTCTGCCGGAGGCCCGGCGGGTGGTGGCGGTGACCTGTGCCTCGCGGCTGGAATTGTTCGGCGCCGCCGCGCCCGACGGCGCGCCGGAGGGGGAACTGCGCTTTCGCAACCCCGCGCACCCTGCTGCCCGCACCGCCGCTCTGGCGCCCGCCGTGATGTCGTCGGTATAAGGGCAGACACGGAACTGTGCAGCGGCGGCGGCGGGTGCGTTAACGCCTGTTCATCCTTACGCCGCGCAGACTGCCATCGGCCGGCCATTTTTGCGGCCTTGTCTGTGGTCCGGACGAGAGCAGGAGCGCGCGGATGACCGAGACGGATTATGCCCGCAAGCTGGACGAAGTGGAGCGGCTGCTGAACGACCCGAACGTGAAGATGGAGCCGGCGCGCGTGTGGTCTCTGCTGGCGGAGATCGCGCAACGCGATGTGTCGTTCGCCGGCGCAGGCCGGGCGGCGGACTAGGCAACCGGCCGCTGGCCCGCCTGGCGCATTCCGGCACAAACGAATAAAAGTTCTTGCTTCTTTTTTCAAAAACAAGCGTTTTGGTTCTTTTTTTGAAAAAAGAACCAAAAAACTTTTATTCTTTTCGGTCCTTGTCGCGCTGGAAAAAGGCCAGTCTATGCCTGGAAGCGGGTTAATCTTTACTCCCGCCCGGATCGGCGCTCGCCGCGATCAGAAACTCACGATTTCCTTCCGGGCCGGTGATGGGACTTTCGACGATGCCCTGCACGTGCCAGCCGGGCAGCCCGTCCCACCAGTCGCGAATGCGGGCACACACGGCCGCATGCACTACCGGGTCGCGCACCACCCCGCCCTTGCCCACCAGACCCGGCCCGGCCTCGAATTGCGGCTTGATCAGCGCCACCGCCCAGGCGCCCGGCGCACACAAGGCCAGCGGCGCGGGCAGCAGAGTGGACAGGCCGATGAAACTGGCATCGCACACCAGCGCGCCGGCCGGCTCGCCGATGGTTTCCGCGGCGAGATAGCGGGCGTTGGTGCGCTCATGCACCACCACGCGCGGGTCGGTACGCAGCTTCCACGCCAACTGGCCATGGCCGACATCGACCGCATGCACGCGGGCCGCACCGCGTGCCAGCAGCACATCGGTGAAGCCGCCGGTTGAAGCGCCAATATCCAGGCAGACCAGGCCGGCCGGGTCGAGAGCAAAATGGTCAAGCGCCCGGACCAGCTTGAGACCGCCACGCGAAACCCAGGGATGGTCCTGGCCACGCAACTCCAGCGGCTGGTCTTCGGCGAGAAACTGGCCGGGCTTGTCGATGCGGCGGTCGCCGGAGAAGACGCGGCCCGCGAGGATGACAGCCTGGGCGCGGGTGCGGGAATCGACCAAGCCTCGATCGACCAGGAGTTGATCGGCGCGGACCCTCATGCAGTGCCGGGGCGTTGCCCCTCGGTCCGCTTCGCGGCCCGATCCCACCCGGGGGCTTTGCCCCCTGGACCCCCACCAAGGTCCAAAGCCCCTGGAACCCATTTCTTAAAGAATGGGGTCAAGGGGACCACTGACCCGTCGCGCCGAAGGCGCGCTCCGCGGGTAAGGCGGGTCCAGGGCAGCGCCCTGGCCTTACTTTATTTTCTTCAGCTTGCCGCCACAGCGACCTCGCGCCCCAGCGCGGCCAGCACGGTGGCAACGATATCGCGCGCGGTCAGACCGGCTTCGGCAAGCTGCCTCGCCTGCGTGTCCTGATCGATGAAGCAATCCGGCAGGACCATTGGCCGCACCCGCACGCCCCGGTCCAGCATCCCCTTCCACGCCAGATGATGCAGCACCGCGGCACCAAAGCCGCCCGAACTGCCTTCCTCGATCGTCACCAGCACCTCGTGGTGCCGCGCCAGCTGCTCGATCAGCGCGGTATCCAGCGGCTTGGCAAACCTGGCATCGGCCACCGTGGCCGGCAGGCCCTTCTGCGCCAGATCCTCGGCCGCCCGCAGCGCATCATGCAGCCGCGGTCCCAGCGCCAGCAGCGCGACCTTGCCGCCTTCGCGCAAAATCCGCCCGCGGCCGACCGGCATCACCTCGCCGCGCTCCGGCAGCGCCAGCCCCATGCCCTCGCCGCGCGGATAACGCAGCGCGCTCGGCCGGTCGTCGATCGCCGCCGCCGTCGCCACCGCATGCATCAGTTCCGCCTCGTCCGACGGCGCCATCAGCACGATGCCGGGCAGGCAGCCGAGGAAAGCCAGGTCGAAACTACCCGCATGGGTCGCTCCGTCCGCCCCCACCAGCCCGGCCCGGTCCATCGCGAACCGCACCGGCAGGCCCTGCAGCACCACGTCATGCACCAGCTGGTCGTAGGCCCGCTGCATGAAGGTGGAATAGATGGCGCAGAACGGTTTTATTCCCTCCGTTGCCAGCCCCGCGGCGAACGTCACCGCATGCTGCTCGGCGATGCCCACATCGAAGCAGCGATCGGGGAAACGCCGGGCGAACGCATCCAGACCGGTGCCGGAAGGCATCGCCGCGGTGATCGCCACGATGTCGGGGTCGGCTTCGGCCTCGGCGATCAGCGCGTTGGCGAACACCTTGGTGTAGCTCGGCGGGCCGGGCGGCCCCTTCGACTGCTCGCCGGTCACCACGTTGAAACGGCTGACCGCGTGCAGCTTGTCGGCGCTTTCCTCGGCGGGACCGTAGCCCTTGCCCTTCTGGGTGATCGCATGCACCAGGATCGGCCCGCCATCGGCCTCGCGCACGTTGCGCAGCACCGGCAGCAGATGGTCCAGATTATGCCCGTCGATCGGGCCGACATAGTAGAAACCCAGTTCCTCGAACAGCGTGCCGCCGCCGGTCAGGAAGCCGCGCGCGAATTCCTCCGCCCGCTTCGCCGAGCGCTCGATGCCGCGCGGGAAGCGGCGCGCCATCTTCACCGCCGCCTCGCGCAGATTAAGGAAGCTGCGCGAGGACAGCAGCCGCGACAGATAGGCGCTCATCGCTCCCACCGGCCGGGCGATCGACATGTCGTTGTCGTTGAGGATCACCACCAGCCGCGAGCGCAGCACGCCGGCATTGTTCATCGCCTCATAGGCCATGCCCGCGCTCATCGCGCCGTCGCCGATCACGGCGATGACGTGGCGGTCATCGGCGATGCCGCGCGCGGCCTTCAGGTCGCGCGCCACCGCCATGCCCAGCCCGGCCGAGATCGAGGTGCTGCTATGCGCCGCGCCGAAGGGATCGTACTCGCTTTCCGACCGCTTGGTGAAGCCCGACAGCCCGCCGCCCTGGCGCAGCGTGCGGATACGGTCGCGCCGGCCGGTCAGGATTTTATGCGGGTAGCACTGGTGCCCGACATCCCAGATCAGCCGGTCATACGGCGTGTCGAAGATCGCGTGGATCGCCACCGTGAGTTCGACCACGCCGAGCGACGCCCCCAGATGCCCGCCGGTTATCGACACCGCGTCCAGCGTCTCCGCCCGCAGTTCGTCGGCCACCTGCTTGAGCTGGTCGGCCGAGAAATTACGCAGGTCCGAGGGGTAGTGGACCCGGTCGAGCAGCGGGGTCGGCGGGTGGGCTTCGGTCAGGGCGGGGGGGGCGACGGGTGCGTTCATGTCTTCGGTCCTCACGTCCGGCTCAGCTGCGCCGCGAAACCACATAGCCGGCCAGCTCCCGCAGCAGAGCCGCCCTGGCGCCGAAACTCTCCAGATGCGAGGCGGCCTGGTTGGCCAGCGCCTCGGCCTGGGCACGTGCCCGCTCCACCCCCAGAACGGACACCAGGGTCGCCTTGCCGGCCGCCTGATCCTTGCCGGCCGTCTTGCCAGTCTCCTCCGTTGTTCCGGTCGCGTCCAGGAGATCGTCGGCGATCTGGAAGGCGGCGCCGAGGTCGCGCCCATAGGCCGCCAGCAAATGGCGCTGGGCGGAGGCGGCGCGGCCCAGAATGGCACCGGCTTCGGCGCTGACCTGGATCAGCCGGCCGGTCTTCAGCGCGTGCAGCCGGGTGATCTGCTCGGCACTCAGCGCCTGACCCTCGCTGACCATGTCGATCATCTGGCCGCCCGCCATGCCGCGGGCGCCGGCGGCCAGCGCCAGCGCCGCTACCAGTTCGCACCGCGCCTCGGGATTGGAATGCGTGTCGGGCTCGGCCAGCACCTCGAAAGCGCGGGTCTGCAACGCATCGCCGGCCAGGATGGCGGTGGCCTCGTCGAAGGCGCGGTGGCAGGAGGGCTTGCCGCGGCGCAGATCGTCGTCGTCCATGGCCGGCAGGTCGTCATGCACCAGCGAATAGGCATGCACCATTTCGATGGCAGCCCCCACCCGCGCGGCGCAGCGCCGGTCGACCGAGAACAGCGCGGCAGTTTCCATCGCCAGGAAGGCGCGCAGGCGCTTGCCGCCGGCCAGGGCGGAATAGCGCATGGCCTCGACCAGCCGGGCCTCGGCCCCGTCGACGCGCGGCAGCAGATCCTCCAGCGCGTCCTCGACCTCGCGGGCGACGCGCGCAAGGGCATCGGAAAGGTCGGCCGTGGAAAGCGAGTCGTCCATGGGGCGTTTGTCCTGGTTCAGTCGGCCGGGCGCAGCGCGACGGAACCGTCGGCGGCGGCGACGATGGCCTGCACCCGCGCCTCGGCCTCGGCCAGCTTGGCCTCGCAATGGGCGCGCAGGCGGGCGCCGCGCTCATAGGCGGTGATGGCGTCTTCCAGCTTCTGCTGGCCGCCTTCCAGGCCGCGGACGATTTTTTCCAGCTCGGCCAGGGCATCCTCGAAGGACAGCGCCATGACCGCCCCGTCGGCCGGAGCGGTGGTCGGTGGCGTCTGCCGGGCGGCGGGCATGGTCGGGCTCCTGAGGATCGCAGCCGTCATCGAAGTGCCGCGTTCGTAGCCCGGCAAGCGGCCCGCGCCAACCCCTCAGGTAACGCGATATGTCATCCGTGCAACAGCGCGCGCACATGGGCGGCGCAACAGGCTGCCAGCGCGTCGAGGTCGTAGCCGCCCTCCAGCAGCGACACCAGCCGGCCGTCGCAGTGCCGCCGCGCCGTTTCCAGCAGCCGCTCGGTGATCCAGCGGAAATCGGCGGTCTCCAGGCGGAGCTGGGCGAGCGGGTCGAGCTTGTGGGCGTCGAAGCCGGCGGAAACGATCAGCAGCTCGGGGGCGAAGGCATCGAGCGCCGGCAGGATCAGCCGGTCCCAGGCGGCGCGGAACTCGGCGCCGCTGGCGCCGGGGGCGAGCGGGGCGTTGACGACGTTGTTGTCGCAGCCGCATTCGGTGCTGGCGCCGGTGCCGGGGTAGCAGGGCAGCTGATGGCTGGAGCCATAGAACAGGCCGGCATCGTGGCCGAGGATGGCCTGCGTGCCGTTGCCGTGATGGACGTCGAAATCGACCACCGCCACGCGCCGCAGGCCCCAGGCGCGCTGCGCGTGGCGGGCGGCGACGGCGGCGTTGGAGAACAGGCAGAACCCCATCGGCCGCGAGCGCTCGGCATGGTGGCCGGGCGGGCGGACGGCAACGAAAGCGTGGCGCGCCCAGCCCTCCATCACCGCATCGACCGCATGCACGCCGCCGCCGGCCGCGCGCAGGGCCGCCTCGGCGCTGCCGGTGCTCATCACGGTGTCGTTATCCAGCGGCACCAGCTCGCCGGGCTCGTGACGGATGCCCAGAATGGCCTGCACATAGTCGGCGGGATGGACGCGGGTGAGGTGTTCCTCGGTGGCGGCAGGGGCGGCTTCGCGCAGCAGGGAGAGGAATTCCTCGGCCTCCAGGGCGCGCAGCACGGCGCGCAGCCGGTCGGCCGATTCCGGGTGCCAGGGGCCGGTATCGTGATCGAGACAGGCCGGATGGGTGATCAGAACAACCGACACGCGCGTCTCCTCCGCTTCACTCCGCTTTCTTGCGAATTACGAAGCTGAATACCCCCGCCTCCTCGCTGCAGGCCAGCAGGGCGTGGCCGGTTTCGCGGCAGAAGGCCTGGAAGTCGGCCACCGCCGCGCGGTCGGTGGCCAACACGCGCAGGCGCGCGCCGGCGGGCAGCCCGCGCAGGGCCCGGTTGGCGCGCAGCACCGGCAGCGGGCAGGACATGCCCTTCACGTCGAGGACGGTCTCGCTCATGCGCGCATCCTGCGCGGGCGGTCGGGGTGGGGCAAGGTGGCGGACCGCTGCCCGGCCGGAATCAGCCCGGCCCGCTATGCAGGATCTCGCTGGCATGGCGGGCGATGCCCGGCGGGGTCGGTTCATAACGCCCGTCCGGGCGGGCGCGGGCAAGCCCCATCGCGGCCAGCCGCGCCAGGCAGGGGCCGTCCTTGAGGCCGGCGGGGCGGCCGGCCGACTCGCACAGCACCAGCCGGTGCAGCGCCGACCGGCAGCAGGTTTCCAGATAAGGCTGGCTCCACATGCAGGCGCATGTCGGGTCGCCGGCGCGCCGGCGCAAGCTTTTCATCCCGGCCGCTTTGCCGCAGGGTGCCGGCATGACTCCCGCCCTCGCTTCCGCCCTGCTGCCGTTGCTCCGCACGGCCGGCCCCGAACGTGCGCACCGCTTGTCGCTGGTGGCGCTGCGCCGGGGGCTGGCCGGGGGCGATGCAACGCCGGACGACCCCAGGCTGGCCGTTCAGGCGCTCGGGCTGCGCTTCGCCAATCCGATCGGGCTGGCCGCGGGGTTCGACAAGGACGCCGTGGCGGTGGCGCCGCTCACCCGGCTGGGGTTCGGCTTCGTCGAAACCGGCACCGTCACGCCGCGCCCGCAACAAGGCAATCCGCGACCGCGGCTGTTCCGGCTCGACGCGGACCGGGCGGTGATCAACCGCATGGGGTTCAACAATGCCGGTCTTTCCGCCTTCCTTCGCAACCTGACGGAAGGACGCGCCGCCCGGCGGCCCGGCGTGCCGGTAGGGGTCAATGTCGGCATCAACAAGGACGGCGCCGACCCGGAACGCGACTACCCGGCCCTGGTGGCCGCGGTGGCGCCGCTGGCCGACTACGTGGTGATCAACGTGTCCTCGCCCAACACGCCGGGCCTGCGCGACCTGCAAAACGAGGCTCGGCTGCGCGCCATTCTGCAGGCGGTGCGCACCGCCGTGCCGCAGCG
>Ga0326727_10022102_pt1 | contig 12348 bp, 12 predicted proteins | sample MB2enrmetagenome_FD_207643 | JGI IMG/M metagenome (GOLD analysis project Ga0326727, IMG submission 207643) | Lab enriched peat soil microbial communities from McLean, Ithaca, NY, United States - MB29MY | ecosystem: Environmental > Terrestrial > Soil > Wetlands > Peat | place: USA: New York...
GAAGAAGCGCAGGAAACTCGATCGGATCTCGTTGACGCCGTTCATCAAGCCTAAGCCCCGGAAAGTTTGTCGAAGCCTTCTAGAGCATAGGCGCGCAAAGGCAACCCCGCGCGCCGCCGCGGCGGGGCCGGAGGCGACCGACACGACCGAGAAGGCGGAGACGTCACAGACAGCGGGCACGGCGCAGACGGCCGAGGCCGCGCCGGCGCGACAGGCCCTCCGCCCCGCCCTGTCGACGCGCCGCCCCTGCGACGGCGAGCAATTGCGCCGGCCGCGCGCGGAGATGGACCTCGCCGTCGACCTCTTGGAGAGCCTCTTTTTCCGATCGTCAGGACCTGTCAAGGACGACGCCACGGCCCGTCGCGCGTGACGGGCCGTGGCGTCGCCGCTGCGCGGCGGCGCGCAGCGCCGTCCTTGACAGGCCCTGACGATCTGAAAGTTCTGCTTCCAAGAGGTCGACGGCGCGCCCTGTCGGCGATCCTTCGTTCCGACAGGCCCAGAGACGCCGCGGTTTTTCCCCGGCCCCGACGGTCGGGCGTCAAGCCTCTCCGACGCGCAGGCCCATGCGCCTCGCATCGACCGCGGCCCGCCGCGGTGGCGCTCCCGAACAAAGCGCGTCGGCCCCCTCGCGCTTGCGGCGCGGCCGCGCCGGCCTTGGACCCGGCGCGGCCGCCCGCGCTTCGCCGTCTCCTCGGCGTTCGGGCGCGCTTTTCAGAGAGGGGGACGCGCGCGCCCGAAAGAGACGGCTCAGGCCTCGACGTCGTCGGCGTCCGTGGGATCGGCTTGGTCGAGAATGCGGTCGGCGATCAGGCCCGCGTTCTCGCGGATCGCCTTCTCGATGCGGTCGGCGATCTCGGCGTTGCTCTTGAGATAGGCTTTGGCGTTCTCGCGGCCCTGGCCGAGGCGCATGCTGTCGAAGGAGAACCAGGCGCCCGACTTCTCGACCACGCCCGCCTTGACGCCGAGGTCGATCAGCTCGCCCGCCTTGGAGACGCCCTCGCCGTACATGATGTCGAACTCGACCTGCTTGAACGGCGGCGCCACCTTGTTCTTGACCACCTTCACGCGAGTCTGGTTGCCCACCACCTCCTCGCGGTCCTTGATCGCGCCGATGCGGCGGATGTCGAGGCGCACGGAAGCGTAAAACTTCAGCGCGTTGCCGCCGGTGGTGGTCTCCGGCGAGCCGTACATGACGCCGATCTTCATGCGGATCTGGTTGATGAAGATCACCATGGTGTTGGAGCGCGAGATCGAGGCGGTGAGCTTGCGCAGCGCCTGGCTCATCAGCCGCGCCTGCAGGCCCGGCTGGGCGTCGCCCATCTCGCCCTCGATCTCGGCGCGCGGAGTGAGCGCCGCCACCGAGTCGATGACCAGCACGTCGATGGCGCCGGAGCGCACCAGCGTGTCGGTGATCTCGAGCGCCTGCTCGCCGGTGTCGGGCTGGGAGATCAAGAGGTCCTCGAGGTTGACGCCGACCTTGCGCGCGTAAACCGGATCGAGGGCGTGCTCGGCGTCGACGAAAGCGCAGACGCCGCCCTTCTTCTGCGCCTCGGCGATGACGTGCAGGGTCAGCGTCGTCTTGCCGGAGGATTCCGGCCCGTAGATCTCGATCACCCGGCCGCGCGGCAGGCCGCCGACGCCGAGCGCGATGTCGAGGCCGAGCGAGCCGGTCGAGATCGTCTCGACCTCGGCCGCCTTCTGGTTCTTGCCCAGGCGCATGATCGAACCCTTGCCGAACGCGCGTTCGATCTGCGCCAGCGCCGCGTCGAGCGCCTTGGTCTTGTCCACGAAGGTTCCTTCCACGAGGCGAAGATTGGGTTGACTCACGGCTCGGCTCCTTACTCTCACGGTCGGCGTCGTGGAAGCAATCGCTTCTTCGACCCCCTCGAACGGGGACTATGTGCACGTTTTGTTCTCACTCGCAAGTTCTTTTTTTGTTCTCCTTCGGGCCTTCCGCCGCGCTGGACAAGGGCGCGCCGCCCAGGGCCGCGGGCCCGCCCGGCGCCCGCCTCATGGCTGCCCCGCCGGCTCGAGGGTTTGCTCGCCGGCGCCTCGGAGGCATAGTCGCGCCGCCGACGCTTCTTAAGCCGGCGCGCGTCGAATCCCGGCGCAGGCGTCGCCTCGTCCGCCGCGGCGGAGCGGCCCGCAGACGATGCGATCGCGACGCGGCGACGGGCAAATCGGCATGAATGGCGAATCAGTGGACGGCGTCGAGACGATCGACGCGTGGCGATGCGTCGGCTGCGGCCGGATCGAGGGGCCGCGCCCTTGCGTCGGCGTCTGCGAGGACCGGAAAGTGAGCTTCGTCTACGCCAGCGATTACGAAGCCGCGGTCGCGCGCCTGCGCGAGGCCGAGGCGCGCCTCGCGGTTCTCGAAAGCCTGGCCAACCGCATGGCGCTGGCGATCCCGCGGCGGGACGGCTGGGAGAAGAGCTACCGGGCGCTGCAAGAGGAGGCGCGTCGCGCCTTGCGGGAGGCGCGCGCCGTCGGCGTCGCGAACGCGGCCGGGGCTGCGGCCGCAAGCTCAAGCTGAGGCGCCTGGACGGGCGGCGCGCCGGGGCGACGGCGAGGTCCGCGCCTCACCCTTGAAGCAGCGGCGCGCTCCCGACGCGGAGCCGCCCGGGCGGCCGCGCGAGGCGCGGCTGGGGATCGGCGTTCAGCTTGGCGACGACGCTCCGGTTTCGCCCGCAGGCCTTGGCGCGGTAGAGCGCGGAGTCGGCGGCGGCGAGCAGCCGCTCGCAATCGAGCTCCCGGCCGAGGCCGACCACGCCGCCGACGCTGATGGTGACGTGATCGGCGACGATCGAGGCGCGATGGACGATGCGAAGCCGCTCGATGGCGACCCGCGCCAGCTCGGCGATCAGCATCGCCCCCGAGAGCGGCGTGTCGGGCATGACGACGGCGAATTCCTCGCCGCCGTAGCGCGCGCAGAAGTCGGTCTCGCGCTTGAGCGTCGCGGCGATCGCCTGGGCGATCGCCCTCAGGCATTGATCGCCCATCTGGTGCCCGTTGGTGTCGTTGTAAAGCTTGAAGAAATCGACGTCGACCATCAGCAGCGACAGCGGCAGCTGGTCGCGGCAGGCGCGCTTGGTCTCCTCGGCGAACTTCGCGTCGAAGCTGCGGCGGTTGGCGAGCCCGGTGAGGCCGTCGCAGGCGGCGAGCGCCTCGAGGTCGGTTTGCGCGAGTTTCTGCGTCGTTATGTCGCGCAGCATCTGCACGACGGCGACAAGCTCGCCCGACGCGTCATAAATCGGGCCCGCGTCGATCGCCAGGTAGAGCCGGCGGCCGAGGAGCGGCATCGGGCACCAGGTCTCCCCCGAGGCGCCGAAATCGGAGAGGCCGCAGGCGCCGCCGTCGGCGTAGAGCTGGGGGATCTCGGCGAAACGCCGCTGCAAGAGAAGGTCGGCGAGGCAGGGGCGGCGCTCGGCGTAGAAGGCGCGCCAGTGATCTGACGTGCCGACGACTTCCTCCGCCGGCACGGCGGTCAGCCGCGCGCAGGCGTTGTTCCACACCAGAACCCGGCTGTCGGCCCCGATGACGAAAGTCGGGACAATAAGGTGCTCCAATAGCGCCGCGGCGAAGCCGTGGTCGCCATCCGCGACGAGGGGTCGAGCGGCTTGCTTGTCTCGCAGCGCAGGCACGGAGAAGATGCTAACGCAAAAACAGGTTAAGGATTGCTCAAATGGCCCCGCCGCCGGGTAAGATATGGCGCGGCGCTAAAGGCCGAAGGCGGCGAGGCCTCGGCGCTCGAGCGGGCGCGCCCGGCGCGCTCCAGCGGAACGAGCGCCGCGCCGCGGGCGCATAGGAGACGCGGCCCGCCGACGTCGAAGCGCCGCGACAAACGCGGCCGTTGCAATCGCCGCCCAATCGTGATGGCCTCGCGCCCGCCGACGCCCCGCAGCGGAGAAGGAATCGCCATGACGCCCGGAGCCGTAGCCCTCGTCCTCGCCGCCGCGTTCTCCGGCGCCGCCCTCTACGTCAACCTGGTCGAGCAGCCGGCGCGGCTGGCGCTCGACGACGAGGTCATCCTCAACGAATGGACGCCGAGCGACCGTCGCGGCGTCGCGCTGCTCGCCGCGCTGTCGCTGTTGTCCTGCGCGCTCGGCCTGGTCGCCTATTTCTCCAGCGAGGACGTGCGCTGGGCGTTCGGCGCGGTGCTCATCATCTTGAGCTGGCCTTACACGTTCTTCGCCATGTCGCCGCTCAACGACCAGATCCTCACTCTCGCGCCGCGCGACATCGGCGCGGCGCGCGCGCTGGTGCGCCAGTGGGGCCTGCTCGAATACGGCCAGACGGCGATCGGCGGCGTCGCCTGCGCGGCGTATCTGTGGGCGCTGTGAGGCGCGCCGGCGCGGCCGACAGGGGAGAAACGCGATGTTCGACAAGCCGCACGTCCTGGCCGTGGCCGCCCGCGCCCGGCGCGACGTCGCCGCGGCGCTGCGCTTCTTCTCGATCCTGCCGGCGCCGCGCGGCGGCGCGTCGGAGCCCTCCTTCGATCTCGCGCGCGCCGCCTGGGCGGCGCCGGTCGCCGGCGCGCTGATCGGCGCGGTCGGCGCGGTCGCGCTTGGCGTCGCCGCGCTGCTCAGGCTGCCGCCGTTCGTCGCCGCCGCGCTCGCCGTGGCGACGCTCGCGGCGACGACGGGGGCGCTGCACGAGGACGGTCTCGCCGACGTCGCCGACGGCTTCGGCGGCGGCCGCAGCCGCGAGGAGAAGCTGGCGATCATGCGCGACAGCCGCGTCGGCGTCTTCGGCGTGGCGGCGCTGGTTTTCTCGTTCCTGTTGCGCGTCGGCGCGCTCGCGGCGCTGGCGGGCGACGGCTTCGCCATCGCCGCGGCGAGCCTGATCCTGTCCGGGGCCGCCGGGCGCGCGGGCGCGCTTTTCCCGATCGCCCTGCTCGCCCCCGCCCGCGCCGACGGCGCCGGCGTGAGCGTCGGCCGGCTCGACGTCTCGGCGCTGACCGCCGCCGGCCTGGCGACGGTCCTCGTCGCCTTTCTCGCCGGGCTCGCGGCGCTCGAGGTCATGCGCGCGCTGTTCGCCTGCGTCGTCGCGGCGGCGGCGGCGTGGGCGGCGAGCGCGCTGGCGCGCCGGCAGATCGGCGGCCACACCGGCGACGTCGCCGGCGCGGCGGAGCAGGCGGCGGAGATCGCCTGCCTCATCGGTCTTCTCATCGGCGGCCGCGCGCCCTAGATCACGCCCATGGCCGCCGCGCTTGACAGCCCCTGCGTGAAGATCTGCGTCGTCGACCCGGCGTCCGGCCTGCGCGCCGGCTGCGGCCGCAAGGTCGAGGAGATCGCGACCTGGAGCGAGCTCGACGCCGAAGCGCGCCGCGCCGTCCTCGCCCGCCTCCCCGAGCAGCTGGGGCGGTCGCGCCTCTTCGGCCCGCGCGCGCGCTGACATGGCCCGCCTCGTCCTTCCCCTTGCGATCCTCGCCGCGGCGCTGATCGCGCTCGTCGCGACGCCGGCCGAGACGCCGCTTTTCGGCCTCGACCACCCGCGCTTCGCCGGCCTCGCCTTAGGCGTCGCCCTCCTCGTCTGGATGGCCCTCGCGGCGGCGCGCCGCGTCCGGCCCGCGGCGCTGGCGCGCGTCGTCGGCGGCGCGGCGATCTGGACGGCGATCATCCTCGGCCTCACCGGCGTCTACGCCTATCGCTTCGAGGTCGCCGACTTCGCCGACCGGGTGATGGCCGAGCTCCTCCCCGGCGAGCCGCAGATCGGCAAGAGCGGCGAGGTGATCGTCGACCGCCGTCTTGGCGGCGAGTTCGTCGTCCCCGCCAAGATCGACGGCGCCAAGGTGACGCTCCTGTTCGACACCGGCGCCTCGACGGTGGTGCTGCGCGCCGAGGACGCGACGCGGATCGGCGTCGACGTCGCCGGCCTCGACTACGACGTCGACGTCGTCACCGCCAACGGCGCGGCGACGGCGGCGCCGACCCGCCTCGACCGCATCGCCGTCGGCCCGATCGTCGTGCGCAACGTGCCGGCGCTGATCACAAAGCCCGGCGCGCTCGCCGAAAGCTTGCTCGGCATGAGCTTCCTCGAACGGCTGCAGAGCTACACGGTCGAGCGCGGCCGGCTGATCCTGAAAGGGAAGTGAGGGGCGGTTGTCGGCGCGGTCGCCTGCCCGAAATCGTCCGGCGTTCGCGGGCCACGTCGGCGCGCCGGCGTCAAGGCCGCGCTGCTGAGCGGCGCGGCCGCGAAGCGGGCTTGGCCTTGATGCCGGCCCGCGGTTCAGGCGCCAGCCGGCGCTCTTCATGAGTTCCCCATTCGGAGCCGTCGCCTCATTCCGCTGCTTCGCGCCGCGCGCGCCGTACCGCGGCGACCGCCTCGCGCAGCGCCGAGAGCCCCGCCCCTGGCTCGGTCGCCAGCGTCGCCAGCTTGCGGCGAAACGCCCGTGCGCCCGGCCGGCCGGCGAACAGCCCCAGCAAGTGGCGCGTCATGTCGTGCAGCCGCGCGCCCTTCGCAAGCTCGCGCGCGACATAGGGCTCGTAGGCGTCGATCGCCGCGAAGGCGTCGGCGAGCGGCGAAGGCTCGCCGAAGAACAGCGGATCGACGCCGAGCAGCAGCTCCGGGTTCTGGTAGGCGGCGCGGCCGACCATGACGCCGTCGACGCGCTGGAGCTGGGCGAGCGCCGCGTCGAGATCAGCGAAGCCGCCGTTGATCGCGATCGGCAGGTCGGGATGCGCCGCTTTCAGTTCGTAGACGAGCGCGTAGTCGAGCGGCGGGACGCTGCGGTTGTCCTTGGGGCTCAACCCCTCGAGCCACGCCTTGCGCGCATGCACGACGACGCCCGCCGCCCCCGCCGCCGCGACCGCCGCGACGAACGCGAACAGCGCCTCGCGCGGCGCCTGCTCGTCGACGCCGAGGCGGCACTTGACGGTGACGGGAACGCTTACCGCCGCCGCCATCGCCGCGACGCAGTCGGCGACCAGAGCCGGCTCGCGCATCAGGCAGGCGCCGAAGCGGCCGTCCTGCACGCGGTCGGAGGGGCAGCCGCAGTTGAGGTCGATCGCGTCGTAGCCGAACTCGGCGCCGACGCGCGCCGCCTCGGCGAGTCGCTTCGGCTCGGCGCCGCCGAGCTGCAGCGCGACCGGATGTTCGCTGGCGTCGAAGGCGAGCAGCCGCTCGCGCGGGCCGAACGCCACCGCGTCGGCGCCGACCATCTCGGTGTAGAGCCGCGCGCGGCGCGTCAGCAGGCGATGGAAGACGCGGCAATGCCGGTCGGTCCAGTCCATCATCGGCGCCACCGAGAAGCGCCAGCCCGCCAGGGCGGCGGCGCTCGATGGTTTCCTCACTCGGATTTCCTTTTCGCGGCGGCGAATGCTGGGCCGCGTCCGTCGATTTGGCGGGTCGGAGCGAAAATTGCAACGCCGGGCTGGCCGCTCTGATCCGCTGTGACTCGCGGTCGCGGCCATGCTTGGCTTTCGCGCGTTAGTTGGCGGGGCCCTGCGCCCCTGGACGGGAGCGACCGACGTGAGCGCCTGTGGAACGCTGCGCGCGACGTAGCCGGCCTTGCTCGCCCTGGCGGGCTTGGCCTTCGCCGCCCCGCCTCGGCGGCCGGCGTGACGACGATCGACCTGACCTACGATTCGGTGATGGACATGGTGCGGCCGGAAGTCCCCCTCGGCATCCACGTCCACCGCAAACTGCAAGTGACCCTCGCCGAGGGCAACCAAGCTTCGGAGACGCGCGAGCGCCAAGTCAAGGGTGCCTCCGACCAGAACGCGATGCGCCACGTGCTCGGCGCGACGAACGACGAGGGCAATTGCGCCGTCTGGCACGTCGTCGGCAAGGAACAGCTCATGCGCGTCCAGCGCGACCCGCAGAGCACGCGCACGATGATCGTCACGCTGACCTCGCCAACGACGTGTAGCCTGGAGGTGAAGGACGAGCTGAGGCCCGGCTGCAGCGAATACGCGTTCATGCGCGTTTCGCAGCAAACGCTCGGCTATTTCTCCAGCTACCAGGTGACCAACACGTCCTGCGCCATCCATTGAAGCGACGGCGCGGGCCGCGCGCCGCTCACCCGCCGAGCAGGCGCGCGACGAACGCTTCGACGCCCTCGGCGAGCCGCGCGCGCGCTCGGCGGGGATGATCGCCGTCACTTCGGCGTAGGCGCGCTGGAGGGCGTCGTTGACGACGACATGGTCATGCTGGCGCCAGCGCTCGGTGTCGCGGCGCGCATTCTCCAGCCGCTTGTCGATGGTGGGCGGCGAATCCTCGGCGGCCGCGCGCGCCGCCTCGGCGAGCCGTTTCGGCTCAGCGTCGTCAAGCTGCAGCGCGACCGGATGTTCGCTGGCGTCGAAGGCGAGCAGCCGCTCGCGCGGGCCGAACGCCACCGCGTCGGCTGAGATCATCTCCGTGTAGAGCCGCGCGCGGCGCGTCAGCCGGCGATGGAAGACGCGGCGACGCCGGTCGGTCCAATCCATCATCGGCGCCACCGAGAAGCGTCAGCCGGGCAAGGCGGTCAGGTCGGTCATGGCCTTTCGGACCGAGCGGAGACGGCGGCGAGCCGCCGCTCCGGCCGAGATAGGCCGGCCGAAGGCGGGTTACAACGGGCAAGCGTGCGAGCCGCGAGCGACTTGACGGCCTTAAAGCAGCTTCCCCTGCCGATCGTCCGCCTCGCGAAACGCCTTTTTCAGGCTTTCGGTGAAGCCGAATGGCACGGCGGGGCGCTTGCCTTCGATCACCTGCTCTGCGGTGAGGATTTGCAAGCGCGAGAACTTTCGTCCGCCGGTTTCGTAAAGGCCCGCCGACGCGGCCTCCCGCTCCATTTCGCGCGTCGGCTCTTTGAGCATGAGAACGAGGCCGAGCGCGGCGCCCTCGCGCTCCATCGCGCCCTTGAGGTCGCGGATGTCGCCGGACTTTATGCCGCCGCCCTTGACGGAGATGATCGCGAGCTGCGGCTTGTTGTCGGCGTCGCGGAAGTGGAGATAGCCGTCGATCCCGCGGTCCATGCCCTTCTTGCCGCCCCGATACGGCTGGCCCTCGATCGTCGCGACGATCCATTTCTGGAACTCGTGCTTGTCGCGCGCGGCGAGGTCGCGCGCGGCGTCGGCGTCCTTGGGAACGCCGTGGACCTCGTACGCGATGCCGGCGAACGCCGCCTTGAGGCGGCGCTCTATGAGCGCGATCGCAAGGTGCGTGATGTCGACGCCGATCCATTGACGGTTGAGTTTTTGTGCGGCGTGGACGGCAGTGCCGCACCCGCAAAACGGATCAAGCACGAGGTCATTTTCGTTCGAAGACGCGGAAATGATACGCTCAAGCAATGCAAGAGGCTTTTGCGTGGGGTACCCGAGACGTTCTTGCGCTTGCGATGAAATAGGATCGATATCGGCGATAACGTCTTGGATCGCGACGCCTTTCTGAAAATCGAGATATCTTTTCAATCGCGGAACGCCTCCCTTCGGAGGCCAATAGATCAGGCCGTTTGCGTCAAGAAAATCCAATTTCTCTTGTGTTGAAAGGTGCTCGACTTTACCTCCCAATCCGAGCCGATGTAACAAATTCAGCGGAACCGCCCAATGTCTGCCCTTATCATCCGGATTGACGCCTCTCCATGGCTTACCAGAATCGCCACCGCGTCTTCCGGCAAAAGTCAAGTTGTCTATAGCGAAATTCCCCTTTTCATCCGAATGACTATAGAACTTTTCCACATAGGAGTGGCCATAGGTGGTGAAGACAGAGTTCCATTTGTAATCGCTCGTCTTCGAGTAACAAAATATCGTATCGTGAACAGGTCCCCAGCGTTGCGCGCTCGAGTGCGACGACGTTCGCTTCCAAATCACTTCACTCAGGAACTGTCGCGCTTCAAAAATAGAATCTAACAAAATCTTAAGGTAGTGGCTAGCCGTTGGGTCGCAATGCAAATAAAGCGACCCGGTCGGCTTCAAGACGCGATGCAGCTCGATCAACCGCGCCGCCATCATGGCGAGGTACGCCATCATGTCGTTTTCGCCGAGGGCGGAACGCATCGCGCGCAGCATCATCGCGGCCTCGGAACGCCGGCCGGTCAGCACTTCGTCAAAGGCGCGCTCGGCCGCTTCGTTCCAGTGCCAAGTGTCGTCGAACGCCTCGATCTGCGCTTGCGACTGCGCGCCGCTCGGCGCCTTGAACAGCACGTTGTACGAGGCGTTCGAATTGAACGGCGGGTCGAGATAGACCAGGTCCACGCTCTCGTCCGCGACGCTCGTCCGCAGCACGTCGAGATTGTCGCCATAGAAGAGCTTGTTCGTCATCGCCGCCCAACCCCGAGTCGCCGGTCAATCAGTATGGCGGACTCGTCCGTTTTCGGACACCGGTTTCGCGCCTCGTCGCGCGCCCGCCTGAAACCGCGCCGGCGTCCGCGCGCAGCCAGACGCGCAGAAGTCCGCCAGATATTATGTTCTTCCTTTGTTCTCGTCAACCTCCGCCCTTCCGACGCTTCGAAACGGCCGTTGAGCAGTCTTGTTCATTGCTTGCTTGGCGGAGCGAGGGCGCGTGGATGGCCGGGACAAGCCCGGCCCTGACGGCGAGGGCGGCGTCGCCGGCGCGCCGAACCGCTTCTTCCGCCCCGCCCCTACCCCGCCAGCAGCCCCCCCACGAACGCCTCGACCCCCTCCGCCACGCGCGCGCAGCGGGCGCGCTCGGCGGCGACGATCGCCGTGACCTCGGCGTAGGCGCGCTGCAGGTCGTCGTTGACCACGACGTAGTCGTACTGGCGCCAGCGCTCGATCTCGCGGCGCGCGTTGGCCAGCCGCTTGTCGATGGTGGCCGACGAATCCTCGGCGCGCCGCTCCAGCCGCGCGCGCAGCTCGACCATCGACGGCGGCAGGATGAAGACGCTGACCACGTCGCCGCCCAGCGCCTCGCGCGCCTGCTCGGCGCCCTGCCAGTCGATGTCGAACAGCATGTCGCGCCCCTCGGCGAGCACCTTCATCACCGGCTCGCGCGGCGTCCCGTAGCAGGCGCCGTGCACTTCCGCCGATTCCAAGAGGTCGCCGGCGTTCTTCATCAGGTCGAACTGGTGGCGGCCGATGAAATGATAGTGGACGCCGTCGACCTCCGAGGAGCGGCGCGGGCGCGTCGTCACCGAGATCGACAGCGTCAGGTCGAGCGCCTTGTCCTGCAACAGCATGCGCGTCAGCGTGGTCTTGCCCGCGCCGGAGGGCGAGGAGAGGATGAGGATCATGCCGCGTCGCCGCATGGAAGCCGCCCTCACTCGATGTTCTGCAATTGCTCCCGCAATTGCTCGATTTGCGCCCGCAGTTCAAGCCCCTGGGCGGTGAGCGAGACGTCGTTGGCTTTGGCGCACAGCGTGCTCGCCTCGCGCCCGAGCTCCTGGGCGAGGAAGTCGAGCCGGCGCCCTACCGCCCCGCCCTCGGCGATCAGCGCCTTCGCCGCGGCGACGTGGGTCTTCAGCCGGTCGAGCTCCTCGCGGATGTCGGCCTTGGCGGCGATGAGGATCGCCTCCTGATGCAGCCGGTTCTCGTCGAAGCCGCGCGAGGATTCCATCAGCGCGGCGACCGAGGCGGCGAGGCGCGCGCGCGCCGCCTCGGGCTTGCGGGCGGGATTGTCGTCGGCGGCCTCGGTCAGCGCCGCGATGGCGTCGAGGCGCTCGGAAAGGATCGCCTCCAGCGCCGTCCCCTCGGCGCGCCGCGCCGCGGTCTGCGCGGCGATGGCTTCGTCCAGGCTCGCGAGCGCGCCCGCCTGGGCCGCGGCGAGGCTCCCCTCGTCCTCCTCCGCCTCGACCATCTCGACCACGCCGCGCACCGCCAGCACGCCGTCCATGGTCGGCGGCGCGAGGCCCGCCTTGGCCGCCGCCTCGCGCGCCGCGGCGGCGATCTTCATCAGCGCGGCGGCGTCGACGCGCGCCTCGGCCGCCGCGCCCTCGCGCGTCGCCGAAACGGCGGCGAAGCAGGTTCCGCGCGCGAGCGCTTTGGCGAGCCGCGCGCGCGCCTCGGTCTCGAGGCTCTCGAAGCCGGAAGGCAGGCGCAGCCGCACGTCGAGCCCCTTGGCGTTGACGCAGCGAAGCTCGACCGTCCACCGCCACGGCGGGCGCGCGCCGACGGCGCGGGCGAAGCCGGTCATGCTCATCAGGCCCATGGGCGAAGGCTCCCTCGGGAGCGCTGGCGACTCGCCGGCTCCACCGCCTTATACAGGACCGCCGCCGCCCGGGGGCGACGGCCGATGGCCGCGGGCGGCGGGCGCGCCGCCGCTCAGTCGAGCGTCTCGCGGTAACGCCAGACCGCGAAGACGATGGTAGAGTCGAGGAAGGGCGCGGTGGCGTTGAGGCGCTGGGCCAATGGCTCCGTTTCCCTTCCCCGCTCATCAAACCGGACGTGCGGGTTTGCCGCATCCGGCTTTCCG
>Ga0326727_10022104_pt1 | contig 12347 bp, 13 predicted proteins | sample MB2enrmetagenome_FD_207643 | JGI IMG/M metagenome (GOLD analysis project Ga0326727, IMG submission 207643) | Lab enriched peat soil microbial communities from McLean, Ithaca, NY, United States - MB29MY | ecosystem: Environmental > Terrestrial > Soil > Wetlands > Peat | place: USA: New York...
CGCCCGCGAGTCACGCGGCCATCGTGGTCGCATTCGACGGCGACGCGGTCGATCGCGCTGTCAAGGCCCATCCCGAGGGACTCGCCGTTGCCGGCCGCTTTACCGTCACGAATCAGCCGTCGGCTACGGTCTATTCCTCTACGGCGGCCTTCCATCGCACAACCCATCCGGCTCTCGGCGCACCAATTCCAAATGTTGAAGCTCCAAATCCGAACATGGACTCTCCAACTCCAGATGCCGGCAGTCGCACCCGGTGACCGGAGCACTGATCCCCGAGATCTATCCCGTGATTGTCGATCTCTGATTGCCGAAACCTGACACCTGAAACCTGACCCCTATATCATTCAGCTTGGGAGGAAGATTGGTTCCCTTCACCAAAGCCCACGCCTGCGGCAACGATTTTCTGATCGTTACAGAAGATGCCGCGGGAGATCTCGATCGCGCCGAGCTCACGCGCCGCCTTTGCCAGCGCAACACCGGTATCGGCGCCGACGGCATCGAATTCTTCACCTGGGCCGGCCCCAACTCCGGCCGCATCCGCCTGTACAACGCCGACGGCTCCATCGCCGAGCTCAGCGGCAATGGCACGCGCTGCGTGGCCGCGTGGATGGCTGAAACTCTGGGCTCGCATGCCGGTGACAAGCTCGAAATTCTTACCGACGCCGGCCCGCGCGTCTGCCGTATCGACAGCGTGCACCTGGGCGACGCCTTCACCGTCGAGGTCACCGCCGGCATGGGCGTGCCGCGCTTCCTGCCTCACACGCTGAAGCTCTCGAGCGGCGCCGAGATTGTCGGCGTCGAAGTCGCTACCGGCAATCCTCACTTCGTCATTCTGGTCGACAACGCGGCCTTCACCGTCGCCGGCAAAACCTGGCAGGTGATCGGCGCGGAAATCTGCACGCACCGCGATTTTCCGAACCAGACCAACGTGGAATTTGTGCGCGTCGTGAGCGAGAATGAGATCGAGATTCGAATCTTCGAGCGCGGTGTGGGGCCCACCACCTCCTCCGGCACTGGCAGTTCCGCGTCTGCCACGGCTGCGCTGGCGCTGCGCCGTTGCGTTTCGCCGCTCACTGTGGTCGCTCCGGGCGGCGCGCAAACTGTTGCATGGAGCGGACCGGGCGAAGAGCTTTTCCTCACGGGGCCCGCCACGCTCATCGCTCGCGGAGAGGCATGGTGACATGGCACGCCTGACGAAACCAACGGCCGTCGCGCCAGATGCTGCCATCGCCATCGTCGCCCCCGCTTCATCTGCAGAACCGGAACGCGTCGAGCGCGGCCTCGCGGCTCTCGAAGCTCTCGGCTTCACGCCTAAACCGGGCCCCAACGCTCTGCTCCGCGAGCCACTCTACCTCGCCGGAACTGCTGCCGAGCGCCTCACCGATCTACACGCTGCATTTTCCGATCCGGATACCGGCGCCGTCATGGCCCTCCGCGGGGGCTATGGTTCGAATTACCTGCTTTTCGGCCTAGACCTGGCAATGATCGCCGCTCATCCCAAACCGTTTTTCGCGTACAGCGATCTCACCGGCGTCCAGCTCCATCTCCTCGACCAGCTGGGCCTTCCCGCCTTCCACGGCCCCATGCTGGCCGCCGATTTTTGTCTTCCAGACGGGATACATTTGGACAGTTTTCGTGCGGCATTGGGAGGCGAGCCTTACACGGTCGGCTCCGCCGAAGGCCTTCGCATCCTCAAGCCCGCCGCGCAAAAGAAAGTTCAAGGCACGCTTTACGGCGGCTGCCTCAGCATTCTCATCTCTCTGCTGGGCACGCCCTGGGAGCCTGCGACCGAAAACAAGCTGCTCTTTGTTGAGGATGTCGGCGTCAAGCCCTATCAGATCGATCGCATGTTGTGGCAATTGCGCGCGGCCGGCAAGCTCGCGGGCGCGAGCGGCATCATCTTCGGCGAAATGATCGATAATGGCGCTTCGCCCGACCTCCTTGATCGCGCCATCTTGAGCGCTCTCGACGGCCTCGACATTCCCATCGCCATCGGCTTGCGCTCGGGGCACGTTTCGCGGCAGAATGTCACGCTCACCTTCGGCGTGGCCGCCGAGCTCGCCCTCGGCGATGAAGCCACGCTCACACTTCTTGAGCCGGCGGTGACAAAGTAAAGTCGCGAGTCGGCGTATTTGGTAGGATGTATCTTCATGCGGAAGCGAAACCAATTCGAGCGTCTTTGCACGCGCATTGCATTGACTTTCGCTTCCGCTGATGTCACACCAAAGGCGGTCTTGGCGACCCTGCCCGAAGCGAGGAAACGGGTTTTTGAGCGTCGATATGGTCCCGACGCACGCAAGCTGGATGCGGTCGATCGTTAGAGATGCAACGAGATGACCGCATGACGACCGCCCCCCGTCACATCCATCTCATCGGCATCTGCGGCACGGCCATGGCGTCGCTGGCCGGCCTGCTCCAGCTCGAAGGCCATCGCATCACCGGTTCCGACAAGGCCGCGTATCCGCCCATGAGCGATCTGCTCCGCTCGCTCGGCATCCCCATCCTCGAGCCTTACGCCGAATCGAACCTCTCGCCCGCACCCGATCTCGTCGTCATCGGCAACGCGCTCTCGCGCGGCAATCCTGAAATCGAGCGCGTCCTCGACGAGCGCATTCCCTTCACTTCCATGGCCGCGCTGCTCCGCGAAGAGTTCCTCGCCGGCCGCTCACCTCTGGTCGTCGCCGGAACCCACGGCAAAACCACCACCACCAGCATGCTGGCGTGGATCTATCAAACGGCCTCACGGGGGCAGACCGCCGCGCGTGAAAATCCCGCGGGCAAGAATCCGGAGTTTGAGCCCTCCTTTCTCATCGGAGGCGTTGCGGAAAACTTCGGTACCAGCTTCCAGCTGCGGCCCACGCAGCCCTTCATCGTGGAAGGCGACGAGTACGACACCGCCTTCTTCGACAAGGGCCCCAAATTCCTCCACTACTTTCCCGACGCGCTCATCCTCACCAACGTGGAGTTCGACCACGCCGATATTTACGCCGATCTCGACCAGGTGAAGACCGCATTCAAGCGCCTCGTCAATCTGGTTCCGCGCCGCGGCCTCATCGTGGCGTACGACGGCAGCGACAACGTCACCGAGTGCGTGAGCCGCGCCTTCTGCCGCGTCGAGCGTTATGGATTCTCCGACGCCGCCCACTGGCGCATTCGCAATCTGCGCCACGTGGACGGGCAAACGCAGTGGGAAGTCGATCGTGACGGCGCCTTCTGGGCCGAATTCACCATGAATCTCGCCGGCGAGCACAACGTTCTGAACGCCACGGCCGCCGCGGCCCTCGCCGCCGGTCAGGGCGTCCAAAAGGAATCCATCGCAGCCGCCCTCGCCACGTTCAAAAGCGTCAAGCGCCGCCTTGAAGTACGCGACCAGATCCGCGGCATCACACTCATTGAGGACTTCGCCCACCACCCCACCGCCATTCGCGAAACCCTCCGGGCACTGCGTGCCGTTTATCCGCAGGCGCGGCTCTGGGCCGTGCTCGAACCCCGCTCCAATACGCTGCGTCGCAAGGTTCTCGCGCCCGAACTCGTCGCCAGCCTGCGCCTCGCCGATCGCGTGGTGCTGGCCGACGTCTACCAGCAGGAGCGCATTCCCGAAGCCGAGCGGCTGCATCCGGAAGAAATCGTCCGCGCCCTCAACGACGCGGGAACGCCCACCGAACTCCACGCAAACGCCGATTCGATCGTCGCCGCTCTCGCGCCGCAGCTTGCGCAGGGCGACGTCGTCGTCCTCCTCTCCAATGGCGGCTTCGACGGCATCTATCTCAAACTCCCCGCGCGTCTGCGCGAGCTTCATCCTGGCGCGACGGGCGCATCATTCTAAAAGGTACGCATGATCCGGTCTCTTCTTTTTCTCGCCAACATGGTCTTTTGGGGCATTCCCTCGGCGCTCCTCTTTATTCCCTGGTGCTGGCTCACGGGCAACGTGCTGCCGCTCTACAAGGCCACGCGCTTCATGCTCTCTTCCAGTTGCCGTATCGCCGGCGTGCGCTTGCGCCCCGAGGGCCTCGACAACATTCCCCGCGATCGCGCCTGCATCTTCATGTCGAACCACGTCTCCAATCTCGATCCGCCCGCGCTGATCTCGCTTATTCCCGGGCGGACCTCAGCCTTCATGAAGCGTTCGCTGATGAACATGCCCATCCTCGGCACCGGTTTCCGCCAGGGCGAATTCATTGCCGTCGACCGCACCGGCAGCCGCGGCGACGCGCAGCGCAGCGTGGCCGAAGCACAACGCGTGCTCGCCAAGGGCACGCACATCACCACGTTTGTCGAAGGCACACGCTCGCCCGACGGCCGCATGCTTCCCTTCAAGAAGGGGCCGTTCTTTCTCGCCAAGGCCTCCGGCGCGCCCTGCATTCCGGTTTCGATTTATGGAACAGAAACCATGCTGCGCAAGGGCAGCCTGCGCATTCATCCCGGCGATGCGCACGTCATCTTCCACGAACCCATCGATCCCAACGCCTTTGCCACGCGCGAAGAGCTCACGCAAGCCGTCCGCGCCGTTATCGCCTCCGGCCTGCCGGAGTGGATGCGGCAATGACAAAGAACCGATATAAACTCTCGAATATCTCCCCAATTTGCAGAATCCCACTAGAATAGAGAGAGGAGCCACGCCATGAACCGACTCGCCAGCAATCTTGCCGAGAAGCTTGAAGATCTGAGCCCGGAACAGATCGCCGCGGTCGAAGATTTTGTCGAATTTCTGCGCGCCCGCAGCCAGGACCGCACATTAACGCGGGCAGCAGCAGCAGCTAGCGCTTCCGCATTCGAACCGATTTGGAACAATCCCGAAGACGATGTCTACGATGCCCTTTGAATTTGGCAACGTGGTGCTGGTGCCATTTCCATTCACCAATCTGGCCGCCCTTAAGCAGCGTCCTGCGGTTGTCGTCAGCAGTCGGATTTACAACGACGCCAAACTCGATGTTGTCATCATGCCAATCACCAGCCAGCTACGGTCGATATCCAGCCTCGGCGAAGTGTTGATCGGCGACTGGCAACAGGCAAACCTGCTCAAGCCTTCCATGGTCAAGCCGGTATTCGCAACCGTCGAACAACGTCTCATCATCCGATCTCTCGGCGCCCTTCAAGCTCAGGATCAAGCCGCGCTCCGCGCCGCGATTGCAGCCGTGCTTGGTTAATCGGATGCGTTCCTTTTCGAAAACCCCATGATCGTCTCTCTCCTCGTCTTCGTCACCATCGTCGTACTCGCCGTTCCTGCGGCGCTGGTCCTCTTTCCCTTCACGCTTCTCACCGGCAATGTAGGTCCGCTCTACGCGGCGGGCTCGTGGATCGCTCGCGTTGCCATGTTCGTGGCCGGCATCCGCGTGCGCATCGAGGGCCGCGAAAACATCCCGTCTGGCCGCGCCTGCATCTTCATGGCCAACCACGTCTCCAACCTCGATGCGCCCGCACTGATGTCGCATCTTCCCGGCCGCACTGTGGTCTTTCTCAAGCGCTCGCTGTTGAAACTTCCCATCGTCGGCTACGCGTTCAAGCTGGCCAGATTCATTCCGGTCGGCCGTACCGGCAGCGCCAAAAGCGCGCAGGCAGCCGTTGCCGATGCGGAGCGCGTCCTCTCGAGCGGACTGCACATCACAACATTTGTCGAGGGCGGGCGCTCGCTCGACGGCCGCATGCAGCCCTTCAAGAAAGGCGCGTTCTATCTCGCAAAAGATTCCGGCGCGCTCTGCGTTCCCGTCTCGATCTATGGAACGGAGAAGATTATTCCCTGGGGCAGCAATCGCATCCATCCCGGCGTCGCGCACATTGTTTTTCACGCGCCCATTGATCCGGCCGATTACGCCACACGCGACGACCTGTCCGAAGCCGTTCGCGCCGCAATCGCCTCCGGGCTGCCGGAGTGGATGCGGGGATAGAAGCCAAAGTCGAAGCGGCTAGTCTCCGAATTTTTCCCAAAACGTCGCAGGCCTGACAAAGAATATGAACTCACCTGGCTGAGCGGTGACTCTCTTCTTGCTGCAGCCGTTGGGAGCCGAGATTCCTGTCAGCACGATTTCGGATATCGAGTACCAAAGCGTCGGCATCGACATATGTTTCGCAAGATCGCAGCTCACGTAGCAGCAAATATCCTTGCTATTTGCGACATAAATATTGACTTCTTTGATGCCGGGGCTCAGCATGACTCGGCCCACCCCATCTTTGTCCTGCTTGACCGGGATAGAACGATAGAGGTCGTGGTCGATAAAAACCTCAAATTCCAAACCATCGCGCACAAATGGCAGACCAGATTTGCTGTCGAAAACGCGAATGGAGAAGGATTGTTCTGACTGTGCCGAGGCAATTCCGCAAGCCAACACAACCCAAGCAACAAAAAGTGCGGAACTGACCGCCGTGGTGTGCGTTCGATTCTCGCGTTTCCAACACATTGGCATAACTCCGTCATTCACGGTTGGTTGCAGCGGCGCCTTCAACCCCACACAGACTCACTGATACCTGACACCTGAAACCTGTCCCCGGTTTTTACGGCTGCACGACGGCGTTGTACCCATCGCCGAGCAGCTTGTCGCGCCAGCGGTTGGCCTCATCGCGGCTGGTGAAGGGCCCGATACGCACATGGATCAGTCCATCGGCGGGTTCACGCGTCGCTATCACCGAGTAGCCGCGCTTGCGCAGCGCCGCCACCAGCACATCGGCGTCCTCGGGATTCGCCACTGCGGCAATTTGCACCATCAGCTGCGCGGAAGCCGGCAAAGCCGCGTGGACATTGGGCCCTGCCGCTCCCGGAGCCGCGGGAGCCGTGTTGCCAGTTGCCGGCAACGCGGGACGAACCGGCTGCGCCGCTCCCGGCGCCCCTGTTCCCTGTCCCGATCCACCTTGTCCGTTAGGAGCCTGCCCGCTTGCTGCCGGGCTGGGTTGGGTCGTGGTGGGGTTGGTGCCCGTGCTCGCCGCGGGCGTATCGGGCGAGTCGGGGGCCTGCGACGGCGGCATTGGCGCTTGTTGCGAAGCGGAGGGCTTGGGAATGGAGTTATTGCCTTGCAGCGGCTCCTGGTCAGGAGCGGGGGTGGGCGCGTTGGCCGCTGCGGAGGGCGCGGAAGCGGGACGACCGACGGCGTATCCCACCCAGAAGCACAGCCCGCAAAGCAGCAGCAGCCCCAGGACAAGACCGAGCACCGCGCCCGCGCCGAGTGTCAGCTCGGTATCGCGTCGCGGCCGCTCAGGCTCCGGTTCATCTTCGTCGAAGTATCCGCGCATGAATAGCTCGTAGCTTGTAGCCGGTAGCTGAAAAACTGCCGTCTGCCAGTCATTACCCAATCGGAGCTACCGGCTACTGGCTACTGGCTTTTCTCCTTGTTTGCCGGGCCGGCCAGCCGGTTCAGCAGCCCCAGCAGCTCCACCGGCAGCGGGAACACGATGGTGGTGTTCTTTTCCACGCCGATTTCGGTCAGCGTCTGCAGGTAGCGCAATGTGATCGTCATGGGCTCGGTGGCCAGCAGCGCGGCCGCGTCCACAAGCTTTTGCGCGGCGTTGTACTCGCCCTCGGCATGGATGATCTTGGAGCGCTTTTCGCGCTCCGCCTCGGCCTGCTTGGCCATGGCGCGCTGCATCTGCTCGGGCAGGTCCACCTGCTTCACTTCCACGCTGACCACCTTCACGCCAAACGGCTCGGTGCGCTGGTCCATGATCGACTGAATGCGAATATTCAGCTTGTCGCGGTGGCTCAGCAGTTCGTCCAGCTCCACTTCGCCCAGCACCGTGCGCAACGTGGTCTGCGCCAACTGCGAGGTCTGGTAGACGTAGTTCGACACCTTGATGGCGGCCGCATTCGGGTCCACCACGTAGAGCGTCACCACGGCGTTCACCTTGATGGTCACGTTATCGCGCGTGATTACGTCCTGCGCGGGAACCTCCAGCACCTCCTGGCGCAGGGAGATGCGCACCATCTGGTCGATGGGCCGGAAAACGAGGATAATGCCTGGGCCCTTGGCGGGGATCAGCGCCCGGCCCAGCCGGAAGATAACGCCGCGCTCATATTCGCGCAGGATTTTGATGGAGTTCAGCAGGTAGAGGACGACAATCGCAAAGAAAATCCACGCAGCAAGCTGAAGATTATCCATGGAACATTCCTTTCGACACTCAGCAGGAATTCTACTCCAATGCCTCGGGAGCGCAGGAAAAGCTGCGGGAAAACGCGCTGACTTGCTAACCCGCCGACTTGCTGACTTGCTGCACTTCCGGTTCCACCTCGAGCAACATCTGGTCGTGCCCCACCACGCGCAGTCTGGTTCCGGCGGCCACCGGCGCATTCGCGACGGCCTCCCAGATCTCGCCTTCCACCACCACATGTCCCTGCGGGGCAAGGGCTTCCATCGCGGTTGCCGGGGAGCCCACCATGGCATCCGCGCCAATCCTCGCCTTGCGCATGCGTGCCCGCACCACCAGCCGCACCAGAAACACCGTGATCGCGCCAAACGCCGCGCTCACACTGACAGCCACCCACGGACTGATGCCCATCTCCGGCACTGGCGCAGCCACCAGCGTCAGGGTACCGAAGGTCAGGCACAGAATGCCCGCAATCGCCAGCGCTCCATGCCCGCCCACCTTGGCCTCCAGAATCAACAGCACGACCGCCGCCAGCAGCAGCAGAACCGCGGTGTAGCGAATCGGCAGCATATCCAGGCCGAAGATGCCCAACAGCACCATCAGAGTGCCCAGCGAGCCGGGGACGATGGTGCCGGGGGCATTGAATTCGAGATAGATCAGCAGCGCTCCGGCCACCAGAAACAGCAGCGCGATGTTGGGATTCGCCAGCCAGCCCAGCAGTTCCTCGCGCAACGTCGGCGCGATGGTCACAATGCGTGCGCCGGCCACATGCAATGTTGAAGTTGACCCGTCCATGCGCGTCACAACGCGCCCGTCGAGCGCCTTCAGCAGGTCGGCATCACTGTTGGCGATCAAATCGATCAGGTGCAAGTTCAGCGCCTCGTCTGCCGTGTAGGAGTGCGACGATTTCTCCGCTTCCTGTGCCGCATCCGCGCTGCGCCCGCGCTTGGTCACGTAAGACCGCATGAAGGCTTCGGCGTCGTTCTCCACCTTCTGCATCTCCGTGTCATCCGGCTTGCCCAGCTCGAAGACTACGTGAGCCGCGCCCGCTTCAGTGCCCGGCGCCATCGCCGCCACATCGGCCGACTCCAGCAGGAAGAACCCAGCCGAGCCCGCGCGCGATCCCGACGGAGCCACGTACACGATGACCGGCACACGCGAGCGCAGAATGGCTCCGACCATGGTGCGCATGGATTCGAGCAGGCCCCCCGGCGTGTCAAGCTCGATCAAAAGCGCTTGCGCTCCATCGGAGTTGGCGCGGTTGAGCGCCCTTGTTACTTCATCCGCAGTCACCGGCTGAATGGTGTCGTGCAGAACCAACTCGTCGACAATGGGCTGCGCGGGAACCGGCTGCGCGGCACGCACCGGTACGCAAGCGATCAATATCAGCCCAGCCAAGCCCACCACGGCCCACAATCCTGCCGCAAGCAGCCCGGCACTCGCCCAACTCTTCCTCACCGTCTGTCCCATGGCTCGCCTCTTTCGAAGTAGCGGGGCTCACTTCGCCAACTCCGCTAACCCCGCTGACTTGCTGCCTTCTACCTCTGCCCCGTCCGGGCCAGAATCTGCCGCAGAATGTCCTGCGCCGTGCGATTCGCCGGATCCAGTTTCAGGGCGTTGCTGGCATCGCTGTTGGCCGTGCCCAGATTGCCGGCCGCCATATCCAGTTGCGCCAGCACAAGATACGCATTCGCTGAGGGCCCCAGTTCCAGTGACGCCTGCGCCTCTTTGCGCGCCGCATCGGCATCGCCGCTGCGCTCGCGCACTTCCGCCAGGCCAGCGTGCGCCTCGGCGCTCTGGGCATCCGCGGCCACCGCCGCCTGATACAAGCGCTCCGCCTCGAGCAACAGTCCGCGATCGAGATAAACCTTGGCCTGCGTGCACAATGCCCGCGCCCGATCGCGGGAGGGGAGCGCTGCCAGCCGCCCGGCATCCATCTGGTCCATCACCGCCGCCGCCTGTTTGAAAGCTGCTGCATCAAAGCTGCGCACGATCCGTTCCAGCGGGTCAGACCCCGACCCCGAATTGCCCGCGGCTCCGGCCCCGGACCCAGCTTGCCCTTTCCATGCCGCCTCCAGTGCCTGTGCCTCACTGTCGCCGGGCCGCAGTTTCAGACACTGCGCCATCTCATTGACTGCGCCCGGCACATTCCCGTGCCGCTTCAGGCTCAGCGCCAGGTTGAAGTGGTAGTCCGCCGCATTGGGGTCGGCCGCTGCCGCCTGTATAAACAGCGACGTGCCGTCTTTCCCCTGGCGGCTCATGGCCACGCCCTCGTTGTTTACCACCTCGGCCAGCGGCAGCACCCGCGCCACGTCGGCAAATGCCTCTGCGGCCGGTGCGTAATCGCCTGAAAACAGCAGCGAAAGCCCGCGGTAGAACCCGGCTTCCAGGGCATCCGCGCCGTTGTGGTCCACCTTCGCAAAAGCCTCGGCCGCCTCCATATACTGCTGCTGGTTGTAGTCCTCGCGGCCCAGCGCCATCCACGCCGGACTGAACGCCGGGCTCAACTTCACCGCCTGTTCCAGGTGCCGCTGCCTTTCCGCCTGGTCCGGCTCCGTGATGCCGCGAATGTACTGCTCGAACGCATCCAGTCGAATCTCTCGCCCCGCGGCGACAAACGTTTCCTCGGCCCCGTTGAACGTGGGATCGAGCTCCCGCGTCAGCCTCCACGCGAGTGCGCTGAAGACGCCCATCAGGTCACGCATCTCCCCGCGCACGCTCACCGCCGGCAACATGCGCAGGTCCGGCACATCCACCAGCGACGCCTCGGCCGTGATGCTGGTTCCATCGGTCGAGTAGCTGCCCACCACAATCGAATCCGCGTCCAGCGTCTGCGCCAGCTTCAACGCGCTCGCCCGCGAGGGATGAAAGCCCTGCGGCAGTCCCAGATGGTCCAGCGCATACACGCGGTCCGAGCGGCTGGTCGGCTGGAATCCCGCCGAAGCGAAGCGCATGCTCAAAATCTCCGCCGCCGCCTCGCGCATCCACTCCAGGTTCGGCTGCCCGGTGCGATTGTCAAAAGGCAGCACCAGCAGCACGCGTCCGCCGCCGGAAGACCGTGCCTGCGGGCCGTCACCCGCCGCGGCGCCCGGCTGAGCCTTCGCCACAGCCGCCAGCAGGCACAACACCGCCAGCACCGCGCCCGCCAAAATCGGCCGCATCTGCCGCATCTGCCGCATCTGCCCTGATCGCACTCGAATTTCCGGTATCACAACAGGTCGATTATAGGCCCTGCCACTTTTATCAGTGCTTCCATCGGCACGGCCCGCGGGTGCGTCCGATTTCGCTTGGTCACTCGCGCCTGCGCCGTTATGATCGCTCCATGTCGCCGCTCACGCCACCACCCCGTTTCAAGCCCATGTGGCGCGTAGTGATCGAGGTCGCGTTTATCGTCTTCCTCTTTTATTCCAACCTGCTCATGGGCGAGTTCACCCGAGTCAATGGCCAGGGCAAAACCCTCGCCTTCGCGCTCCACGACATCGTTACGCCCACAAACTTCCTCATCGCGCTGGTCAGCGCCCTCATCGGCTTCGTAATCTTCGAGTACCTGCGCCACAAGTTGTAGGGAGTAGTGCGAGTGTGAGCGTGAGTGGGGGAAGTGTGCACGAATCACTGGCTGCTCACACCCACACACTCTCACTCACACTGTTCACTGTGGACTGGCTTTCAGTCCGCGTACGTCGGTTCTTCCACCTTCGCTGTGTCCGGCAACTGCTCAGGGTAGTACGCATTGCGCACGTACTGCTTCACCATGCGGTTGGTGTTGAAGTAGGAGCCGTTGAACGCCAGCGTCGTCCGCATCAGCCGCGCCCACTTCTCCTGCGCGTCGCGGTAGAGCGGAACCACCGCCGTCTCCAGCTTGGTGTAGAGCGAGTGCGCCTCTTCTTCATCGTTGGCGCCGTCTTCGATGGCCCATCCGGTGAAGCCTTCAATGCAACCCTCAATCCACCAGCCATCCAGAATCGACAGGCTGGGCACGCCGTTCATCGCTGCCTTCATGCCGCTGGTGCCCGAGGCCTCGTACGGCCGCCGCGGTGTATTCACCCATACATCCACGCCCGCCGTCAGCCGCGCGCCCAGGTCCCACGCGTAGTTTTCGAGATAGATGATGCGCAGCTTGTCGTTGGAGAGCTTGGCGGCGTCCTCCACCACCTGCTGGATCAGCGCTTTGCCCGGCTCGTCCTGGGGATGCGCCTTGCCGGCATAGAGAATCTGCAATCCGCCGGCCTGGGCCGCGATCTCCTTCAGCCGATCGGGATCGTTGAACAGCAAAGTGG
>Ga0326727_10022106_pt1 | contig 12346 bp, 16 predicted proteins | sample MB2enrmetagenome_FD_207643 | JGI IMG/M metagenome (GOLD analysis project Ga0326727, IMG submission 207643) | Lab enriched peat soil microbial communities from McLean, Ithaca, NY, United States - MB29MY | ecosystem: Environmental > Terrestrial > Soil > Wetlands > Peat | place: USA: New York...
ATTTGGCCCCCTGATACAGCGCTCTGGCATAGCTATCGAACTCTGGATCAAAGCGGACTATGTCGGTGACTAACGTCCAAAAATCCTGCTTGAAGATAATTCCGCGTATTTGGCCTTCACATACGAGCGAAACGATCGCGTCAATCGGTGAATCGAGCATCTCCCGAAGAAGAAACTTCGAGAAAGTGGTATCTCTTAGGCCTGCGTACGTGTCATCTACGAGCAGTACACTCGTCGCGCTGAGCAGCTGCTTTAGATCCATTTCAATGACTCTCGTGTGCACTTCCGACCGCGTCTTCAAGTGTTATGCCTTTCCTGGCAAGGTAGCGGTCGATTCCGTCCGCCACTCGCTTAAAAATCGACAGATCTCTGCCCACCGCCGACCCGATCTGAATGGCCTTCGCTCCTGCCATAATGAGCTCCAAGGCGTCCTCGTAACTGCTGACCCCTCCGACCCCGACAATAGGGATCCTAAGGCCTTCGTAGAGATCGTAAACACATTTAACCGCTACCGGCCTTATCGCACCGCCTGAAAGTCCGCCAAATACGTTACCCAAGACAGGCCTTCCGCTTTCTACATCGATTGCCATTCCCTTGACGGTGTTTATCGCCACAACAGCATCAGCTCCGCCTTTTTCCGCTGCGTGACCTATTTCCGTGATATCAGTTACGTTAGGGGTGAGCTTAACCCATACAGGGAGGTTGACCTGTTTTTTCACGGAGCGCGTAATAGACTGGACCAGCGCCGGCTCTGAGCCAACTTCGATTCCATACCCCTGGGCGTGGGGGCAGCTTAGGTTAAGCTCGAGCGCGTCGGCGAACCGGCTAAACGCTCTGGCTAGCTCAACGAATTCGTTTGCGTTCGCGCCAAATATGCTGACGATTAGTGGTTTTCGTTCAACTTCAGCGACCAGCTGCTCAAGTTCGTCGGTAAACGCGAGTCCCGCGTTGGGTAACCCAAGCGCGTTAAGAAATCCTGATGAGGTCTCCACGAGAACGGGCCCAGGATGACCTTCGCGAGGCGTAAGACCTAGTGACTTTGTCACTACGGCTCCGGCACCGCACGTCATGATACGCCTTAGCGAAGATGCAGCAGATCCCATAATCCCTGCGGCGAGCACCGTGGGGTTACTAAACGTCAGTTTGCCGATGCGGACGTCCAATTCATCACTTCCAGCCGACAAACTATAAATTTGCCCCAAGATATATAGAACCGTCTATCACTCTAAATAGGCGCCGTCGCATCCATTGCGTAGACTGGCGCAACTGACGACAAAATGAGCTATGGCGCAGATCAAAACTTGGTTTGGAGATATCGAACTGCACAACGACGAGATCGTCCGCTCACAGGCCTTGAAGGCAGACATCGACGCCATGGCACAGCGCTTACAGCGAGAGGGCTTTCCCGATTTCGATAAGGAATATAGAGGTCGTCTCAGGGAAGTTGCGATCAAACTTCAAGTTGTCAGCTCCGAGCGCGAATACGTTTCACTACTTCGCGCTGTTATGATACAACGCGCTAAGGAACGGATAGTCACAGCGTTTGCGCAGCCCGACGCGCGCATCATCCAACTAATCGATGGCATCGACGACATTGACGAATCGATAAACTTACTCTCTGAACGACTTTCGGAGTGGTGTTTGCTCACTTCGGAGACGTCTACGCCAGAGGACCTGCTGGAAGCTTTTGCCTCCTCACCTTCCGCGCAGTCACCGCTGGCGCAAGAATTTGCCGGTTCCATAAGCCGACTTTGCGAATTGAGACAGGAGATAGCAAACGCCATCGAGCTTGAAATGCGCACCACTGCGCCCAATCTCTCCACGCTCGCTGGTGAACTGCTCGGGGCGCGATTAATCGCTCGAGCAGGTGGCCTAGGGCCACTCGCAAGAATGCCGGCTAGCAGGATTCAGGTAATAGGCGCTTCCAAGGCGCTATTCAGGCATATAAAGTACGGCACAAAACCGCCCAAGCACGGAGTTATTTTTCAACATCCGCTCGTTCGCGGCAGTCACCCGAACAACAGAGGAAAGATTGCAAGAATCTTAGCTGCAAAAATAGCCATTGCGGCTCGTTTAGACTTCTATTCAAAAAAGGTCTATCCTGAACTATTAAGCCAAGTGGAAAAACGAGTTGGCGAACTGCAGACCGCGGAGCGCACAACATGAAGATAAGACGCCATAAGGTCCCTGGAGTTTTTTTACTGGATAAGCAGTTAGCCACGAAAGGCGAAGCCCTGTACGGGGAGAGGGCATTCGACGGGTACCGGCTTTGGAATCCGCGAAGGAGTAAGCTGGCAGCATTATTGACGAAGCAGGCGCAAGTGCCTCTGGCGCCTGAGCAGATTGTGCTCTATTTAGGGGCCGCATCTGGGACGACTGTCTCGCACCTAGCCAACATTGTTGCACTCGTGTATGCCGTAGAGTTTGCGCCACGCGTGGCACGGGACCTCGTTCGTTTGTCAGAGCGCATGACGAATATCGTCCCGCTGATTTCAGACGCCGCGCAACCTGACTATGGGCCTGTTGTCGAACTTGTTGATCTGCTGTACCAGGACATCGCACAGCCGAGACAAGCTGATATCGCTGTTAAAAACGCCGAATTGTTCTTGAAACCACGCGGCTACGCTTGCATTGTAATTAAAGCGCGGAGCATAGATGTCACTGAGAAACCCAAAACAGTCTATAAACGGGAAGTCAAGAAATTAGAAGAGCTATTCGACATTGAGTATGTCTACGAGCTCGAACCGTTTTATAAGGCGCACGCAGCAGTCATTGCACGCTTAGCTTGATTGCGTGGGAATCAACTGGAGCAAGCAGATCGCGGCCTTCAGCGTTATGTTCTTGCCGTGTGTGATTCTAAACCGGCAAAACTTTTTAACGAATCACGTGAATGCTAATTACAGTTCAATAACGAGGATAAAATGGCACGCAAACCAGCTAAGATGTATAGGAAGATTACCGGCCCCGCCTACACTAGGAAGTATTATATGGGGGGGATCCCTGGAAGTAAGATTTCACAGTTCGATACCGGCAACCTCAGTGCCGATTTCAAGGTGGCAGTTTCACTCAGCGTTGATGAAGCGTGCCAAATACGACACACTGCGCTGGAAGCCGCTAGGATCGCAGCGAACCGTTACCTGATGAAATCGACAGGCAGGCTGAATTTCAGGCTAAAGCTCCGCGTCTATCCGCATCAAGTGCTGCGAGAGAACAAGATGGCCACCGGCGCTGGGGCTGATCGAGTTCAGGATGGGATGAGGCGGGCATTTGGAAAGGCAGTAGGAACCGCCGCCCGCGTAGCCTTTGACCAAAAAGTGTTTACCGTGTTTGTAAATCCTCCTAACTTTTTAAAAGCCAAGGAAGCGCTGCGTAGGGCTTCGATGAAAGTGCCACCACCGTGTAGAATTGTCATCGACGAAGGATCTGAGCTCATCCAAGCGTGACGCCAGGCTATCGGAACCTCTGTAAATTGTGATAGTCAGAAGAAGGTGTATAGTACGGATAGTTATGAAAACTACTTGAATCGCGGCATCAAAAACTTGCCTCAGACAACGATAGCCGCGGAACGTTTTTCGATACCTGTGCCCAGGGTGTTTATCGAAGGAAGAATGACTGTTTTTGAGAATTTCGGCGAAATCAGCGACGTGTTAAATAGAAGTCCCGAGCACGTGCTCAAATTTCTGTTGCGAGAACTCGGAACTGCAGGCAAGGCGGACGGGGGGAGGGTCATTTTTCAGGGCAGATTTTCGCAAGAGATGATAGCCACCCTCATCGAGGATTATGTTGCCGAGTATGTAATTTGCTCAGAATGCAATAGACCAGACACACGTCTAACGAAGAGTGACAGAACGGTTATGCTAAAGTGTGACGCGTGCGGCGCTCACAGGCCCATACGGAAACGATACGTGAAGAAGGAAAGTGCGGCCAATGCGCTTGAAGAGGGGAGCGTCTACGACGTACGAATCGAAGCCGTCGGGAAGCGAGGAGACGGGATTGCCAAGGTTGGCAAATACTCGCTGTTCGTTCCGGGTGCGCACAAAGGAGACACCGTAAAGGTACGAGTCAAGAAGATCTCGGGCACTCTCGCATTCACCGAAAAAGTAACGGGTTGAGACGATCTAGAGACGGCCGTGAGGCACACAGCCATAAGGCACAAACCCGCCTTTATGAGAAATTTTTCGCTTCACCAGGCGCCTCGGGTGCAGACAGCATCGACATACGCGGCTTGCGTAAACGATGGAGATCTCGCGCCATTTTGCGCCGGCCGTAATGCCCTAGCATCGATTGTGGGTCGTAAGAACCCGGCCCAGATACGTGATGCGCCGGGCCCCACACTCACGGCGTAACTTTCGTAATGGGGCGATCTTAGACTATTTGGAGAAGAAGGGGCTCTGCTGACTCAAGAAAGACGATAAGCGGGTCGGCTAAGCCAACACAATCATTAAGTAACAAAGAACGGCGAGGACAGACGATGTTCGAAATAGTGACCTCAATATTGAGCGAAGGACCTATTTGCGACGATTGTCTTGGGCGTCAATTTGCAAAATGTTCTACGAACCTCACTAACAAACAGCGAGGACAGGCGATCCGAATCGTCAAAGCAATGCTTGAAAACGCACCAGCGAACATCTCGGAATGGGAAGATGCTGATGGCACGTGCTGGGTTTGCGGAGGTCTGTTCAACAATCTGGATTCTTGGATTGAACGGTGTCTCGAACAGCTCCATCACTACGAGTTCGCCAATTTTCTAGTAGGCACCAAACTGACTGGCAGACTCGCTGAGAATGAAGAGATACTGTGGGCTGAGTCTAAAACGACAACAGCTGAGCCGCTCAAATCAGCTTTAAACAGAGAATTGGGCAAGCGTATCGAGCTGCTTACCGGGAAACAGGCAGAATTCAGCAGGCCAGATATCCTGCTCATAGTCGATTTGGCCCGAGACAAGGTTGAGATTCACGCGAACCCGCTTTTTTTGTCAGGCCGATACCTAAAGTTCGTCAGGGGGTTGCCGCAGACGAAATGGCCGTGTCGCGAGTGCGGCGGAAAAGGCTGCGCAAGGTGCAACTTAACTGGAAAAATGTATCCTGAATCCGTTCAGGAACTGATAGGAGCTCACGTGCTTAGCGCAAGCTGTGGTCAAGACGCGATATTTCACGGCGCAGGCAGAGAGGATATCGACGCCCGCATGCTTGGAAACGGCAGACCTTTTGTTCTGGAGATAAAATCTCCTCATAAAAGAAAAGTCGACCTCCAGCAACTAGAACAGGACATAAACTCTTCGCAAAAGAAAATCGCGGTAAGTCATTTGGCGTTCGCTGACCACGAAGCGGTCGTAAACGTGAAAAACACCCCGTTGGATAAAGTTTATAGGCTTAAAGTAATATACGAACATCCGATTCGTAAGGAAAAGGTAAAACAAGCGCTGAAGCGACTTGAAGGCGATATAGAGCAAACAACCCCTCAACGAGTAGCGCATCGCCGTGCAGACTTGAAGCGACGCAAGAAAGTATATTCGGCCGAGCAGAAGGGTGATGAGATAATAATTCGGTGTGAGGGTGGACTCTACGTAAAGGAGTTAATATCTGGAGACAGTGACAGAACCACCCCGAGCCTTTCAGGTCTTCTGGGCGTAAATGCAAAAGTTGAAGAGCTTGATGTAATACAAGTTGGCGGAGGTCTCTAATGCCAAGATCACACGGTGAGCGGAGGAAGACGCGGTACAAGCTGAAAAAAACTATCACTGAACGAGGCATTGCTCCGGTAAGTCATGCAATCAGGAGTTTTGAAGCGGGCCAGAAAGTCCATATCGATCTAGACGCAAGCGTCCACAAGGGCATGCCGAATCCAAAGTTCCAAGGCAGGACCGGAACGGTGCTCGGGCAACGCGGCCACGCATACGTGGTGCAAGTAACGGACGGCAACGCTGTAAAGATGGTAATCGCACGCCCGCAGCATCTGAAAGCACAGAAGCAGGGGCAATGATAGTAAAGACCGTATTGGCAGAGGAGAAGCTCACGCTTTCTGAGGTGAAAGAGATCTTCGTTGAGCTGACAACGCCTCGTTCCGAGGAAGAGTTCACCTACGAGTTCAGACGGGCCCTCGATCACGTCAATACTTTTTCAAAACTCACTGGATCGCAAGCCAGGCAGCTCGTCAACGAGCTAAAGAACCTCGAAAAGATGAAAGATGAGATCGCAATCAGGATCGCTGACATACTACCGTTGTCCAAGGATGAGGTGCGATCCATCTACGCTAAAGAACGGTTTTCGCTGACAGAAGGGGAACTCGACGAAATACTTGACATAGTAACACGCTACTATTGAGGCCCGGGGCGATCCAAATGAGAGGCGAGAAAGAACAATATGTCCGCGTATTAGATTATCTGCCACACGGCCACCCTGACGATCCTCACCCCGTTTACAAGAAGAGACCCATCATCCACGTCGTGGGCGAGGACAATTTTACCCTGCTCGAACTCATACCGCGCGAGAACTATGTTCCGCAGGCTTATGACCGCCTCTATATTGGGGAGGAGGAACGGAGCGAAATCGATCACGTCAAAAGGCGTGTGAGTTATAAGGAACTCACGCACGGTGCAAAGGTTGAATTGCCTTACGCTCTTGAAATAATAGTCAAGGAGCAAGAGCCAAGGTTCGTGAGCTTCTTCAATGAAGCACAGCCGATTACGACCCGCCTCCATACCCTAGCGCTGCTTCCCGGTGTGGGCAAAAAGCTCATGTGGGAGCTTCTTGCGGAGCGCAAGAAACGGCCTTTCGATAATTTCGCCGATATTTCAAACAGAGTGAGGGGCTTGTACCACCCGGAAAAAGTAATCGCGAAAAGAATCGAAGAAGAGCTCAAAGATGAGCACGCTAAGTACAAGTTTTTTGCGAAATAGCGACTGACGCGACACCCAAAGCGTTCAATGCCCCGTGGAATCGACCGCAGCCACCATAAAGCGAAGTGGGGTCAGCACTTCTTAATAGATGATGACATTATCGAGAGGATCGTCAGCTATGCGGATATAACGCCAAACGAAACGATTTTAGAGATTGGCGGAGGCACCGGGAACCTCACAAGAAAACTCGCGCAGTTATGTTATAGACTGGTTGTAGTTGAGGCAGATCGGCAGCTGGCGCTGAAGCTCAGTTCGATACCAGGTATCGACGTGCTGCACGGAGACGCCCTAAGGGTTGAGTTTCCCCCGTTTGACAAGACTGTTTCTAACCTGCCGTATCAGATATCGTCAGAAGTCACGTTTAAGTTGCTAAAGCATCCTTTCACGTGCGGCGTCCTGATGTATCAAAAAGAGTTCGCTGAGCGGATGGTCGCAGCGCCAGGCACGAAGGACTATAGCCGTCTGACGGTCTGCCTCAGCTACAAATCAAAAGTCAAAGTGTTAGCGCGTGTCCCGAACACTGCATTCAATCCGCGCCCTGCAGTTGATTCTGTGATTGTTAGACTGGTCCCGACTAAACCGCGCTTTAACGTACTCAACGATGTGTTCTTTCATCGCTTCGTTCGCGCGCTCTTCACCCAAAGACGAAAAACGCTTAAAGCTGCACTTATTGTGACCGCACAGCTGCTTAACGTACAAGCGATGGACCAATTAATCGCCAAAATACCTCAGCATTGCTTAGCCCGCCGGCCCTATGAACTCTCCCCAGAAGAGATTGCAAATCTGTCGAACGATTCGTTTGAGCTGAACGAAGTACAAAAGAGGAGGGTGCAGTCGTGCTAGTCGAAGAAACCAGACGAGAGCAATTATGACGCCAGAAATCGCCAAGGGAGCCAAAAAAGTGCATTACCTCAGCGAGCAAGTGCTCGTGCTGCCGGACGTTTATGAGCCGTGTGACGACACGTATCTACTCGTGGACGCCGCGTTAAACGAGGTGCGTCCTAGTGACTCGGTCTTGGAGGTTGGCACAGGATGCGGCATCATTGCTAAAATGGTCGCAGAACGCGCCCGCTGCGTGATCGCGACTGACAAAAACCCTCGCGCCGTCGCAAATGCGAAGTTGAATGGTGTAGAGGCGATCCGGGGGGATCTTTTTGCCGATCTAGACAGCCGGTTTGACCTCATCATCTTTAATCCGCCGTACCTCCCTGGCCGAAGTGACACATCAAGTGACTGGCAGACTAAGGCTTGGGACGGAGGCCCCTCAGGTAGGGAAGTGACAGCGCAGTTCCTCTCACAGGTTGGTAAGTACCTGACCCAAAAGGGCAGGGTGCTTTTGGTGATCTCTTCGATCACCGGCTACAAGGAAGTGACCGAGCTAATGCACGCACAATTTGGGATCGTCAGAGCCATTGCTGAGCGCAAGTTCTTTTTTGAGACGCTTTATGTGGTACTGGGCGCGTAGAAGCTACGCAATCAGCGGTGCAATAAGCGTTGCAGTAGAGTTCAAAAAGGACCTATAAACTTGTAAAATAGTAGTTCATCGACGTAGGCCCCGTTGTCGAGCCGCCCTTTCCTTAGTCTTCTTCCCTCGCTAGCGTAGTTTAAGGAGCGGTACAATGCTGCTGCCGCATTTCCGTCGTAGCAGTTCACTTCTATCTTTTTAATGCCGCGATCCAGAGCGATCTGCTCAAGCGCGACAATCAGCAATTTTCCTAGGCCCTTTCGTTGAAAAGCGGGATGGATTGCGACGCCGAACGAAGCGACGTGGGCGGCTCTCGACTGCGGGTCATTCATTATCAGCGTCGCAGAACCGATGATCTTATCTTGGTGCAGACCAAGCACAGTGATCTCGTTCATGTTGAGTCGGCTTAACCACTGTTCTTTGTTCTTTACGAGATCAGCAACACGGTATCGCTTTGCCAGAAACTGATCAACTTTACTCAGCCACGAATAAAGGTACTCATAGCCGCCATTTTGGTAATCGTCAATGTGGGCGACTTTCAGCTCAATGATCGTCCCATCATCGAGAGTGACGTGGTTCACGCGTCTGATGATAGTCCCTCACGAGATTCCATCAGCTTTTAACCTAATGAGTCCTAAAAGTGCTTCAAACTCGTCTTTTAGCCTCAGTGAAGCATCCTGCAGCGCTTTTAACGGATCCTTGGATTTCGTTTTGATATAGAATATTGGATTGCTTATCATCGGATGCTTTACGTCGTACGTAGCGCTTTCGACCTGCGAATCTTGAAGGAGCGAATATTTCAAGACGTTCAAGAACGTGTGGCCCTCATCGAGAAATTCTATCTCAGCTTCGTCCTTTGTTACGCGAATGATCTTGATGTTCATTGTCTAGAAATCTTTTAAAACAGTCAGATAAGTTATGCCTTAGATTACACCCTTTCCGTAGTCCTCCGAGATCTTTCGCGTTTCGATACGCTCGCAGCTTGGACATTCGAGCTTGTTCTGCTTCCGCACGAGCGGCGTGCGGTCTCTCGAGCAGAAGGCTTTTATCACGCCTAAATCCTTTTCAACCGTGCTCAATCTTAAGCTCTTTTCGTCTATTACCTTCGCCTTGATGATATCTTGCTGGGCAAACTCAGTTTCCAGCTTCGCGACGTACGAGTCCTTAACGTTTGAAATATGAATAGCTCCTTGATCTGCATTTGCGATTTCGCGGTTTTCGTGGCCTTTTATTCGGGCAATCTCAACGAGGACGACTGCATTCTTCAGATCGACCACCCGGCCGACCACGATGTCGCCCGTCTTAAGCATTGGCGGGGTTTCCATCACGGGTAGGACACGTACCGTTCGGTCTTTCCTGTCAGTTTCGACTTTTCCCGTTATGGTGGCGAATATCTTACCCCTCTCCTCATATGTCCCGTCGCCTGGTAAGTATTCTTCAGAAGCGCCTATAACGTCCCCTGGTACAACCAAATCAGTCATTTCTTATCCTTTCCTTCTTTGTTAGATTCAAAAACAATAATTCAATGAACGACTTCGATTCGATAAATTATCGCGTCTACGTATCGTACTTCATCTTTATGAAACTTAAAGGTATGTGCAATGGGCAGTTTGACCTTCATTGCGTCAGTAACGCGGTTCGGCTCGAGAAAGCGCCTTACAAAGCCGTCCACGACGGAATTGTGAAGTAAGTAGATGACTTTGCCCACACCTACTGACTTGCTTAAGAAGGGCCTATCGCTGCTCCGCTTCTGGGCTCCGAACGGAGGATTCATCACGACTGTGTCGAACGAACCTTCAAATTTTTCTATGGGGCTATTTAGCCAAGAAACATGCACACCGAGCAGCTTCGCATTCGCTCGAGCGAGGTCAAGTGCTCGCTCGTCCGAATCGACACCCGTCGCAACGCCCCCCAGCAGCCCCGCGCCCAGGGCGAGGACACCGGTCCCACAGCCCAGATCCACCACTGTCAGACCGGCAATGTCACCTCGCAAGTAGGCAAAATAAAGAAGCTGAGCAGCAATAGGTGCTGAAGTGGTGTATTGTTCGCGTATCGCGGAAGGGGATTCAAACGCTTGCACCCGTTCGAGGATGATTTCAAGCTGACGCTGTTTCATCTTGGTAGACGATGCAGGAAATGTGGAACGCACCGTGCGACGACAAAATTGCGGCGATTGTGAGGCGCTATTCCTTGGCGCGAGGCTTATCGCTTTCTCCCTAAGAGGTATGCTACAAAAATCAATCCGGCTAAGGCAATGGGTATTTCGAATCCAGGGAGGGGATTGCCGCTCGAACCGCTTGGTTGGGCCGTGGGGCTACTCTGCGCAGCCTGGTTGTTTGTTGATGTAGGCGCAATATTAACCGCCTTGCCGACTCCAGCGTAAGCTGTAGCCTGTGTCGTCAAGTTGCCGGCCGGATTGGTGCCTGTTACGGTGACGCTAAGCGTTTGGTTCATCGCAAGCGTCTTGCTGGCGATTCCAGTCCAAGCCACATACGCTTCAGTTCCAGTCATGTGACCCACTAAGTTGGGCTGAACAGAGGTATCACTAGGATTGATTTGGCTCAAATTAGCTGAAAAAAGACTTTCTACACTTGCAATGTTGACGCCGGGGTTTTGGGCCGTGGGATTATCTGTCTGATGACAAAGGCGACAATTACCCGTTACCATGGCAACGACAGAGAAAGCGTCTCCTGGATTGATTAGCCCTTGGTTAGACGTTCCTTTTGGTCCGTAAACTGCTGGAACTATGTTCAGCGGAGCGTTGGTAACAGTCAACTCAGTTGTCCTCGTGGGTCCATTGGGATCCACGACCTTAATGATGTACTGCCCAGGGGAGAGCTGTGGAGTCATCCACGAGAAATCTATGTAACCATTGGAAACGTTTTTAGAGTCATTTGGCCCGCCGTCGGTGACGTTTGCTATTTTGATCCACGAAGCCCCCGGCGGAGCCACGCCGGTTCCGCTTTGGTCGTAGTAGTAATACAGCGTGACCGTGCTGCCGTTTCGCGCCACGTTCGCCTGCACGAGAACCCTGTCGCCTGAACTAACAGTTGTGGGTTGCAGTTGTATGATCGTCGATGCGGATGTAGGGGTTATGACAGCGTTGAGTACCAACAAGATCGCGATCGAAGCTAATATTAACAGCGTCACTTTGTGCGCCGAGCGTGGCATCCTGATTACCTCCAATAGTTTCTCAACCATTATCGGCAAGTTCATATATAAAACATTCGAGTGTCCTAATGCGGCACAATCGTTATAATCAAGAACCCGAGCCGTACAATTGCTGAATCGACGAGATACGTTTATTACTTTCGAGAACGCTAAAAAGAATAAGATGAACGAGTTCTTTTATCCGAGATCGATAGCCATCATTGGCGCCGCACGAGAAGAGGACAAAGTGGGACATTCAGTGTTGAAGAACCTCCTCGATGCCAACTTCCAAGGAGAACTTGTTCCCGTCAACCCGAGCGCGGATGAGATCTTAGGGTTAAAAACTTTTCACACGGCAAAGAAGGTCGATCTCGCAGTCATCGTCGTTCCAGCAAAAATCGTCCCTGCTGTTTTAGAAGAATCAGCGCGCGTCGGCGTAAAGGCATCAGTAATCATATCAGCAGGATTTCGAGAATCTGGCGCAAAGGGCGCAAAGCTCGAGGCTCAAATTCGGGAGATATCCAAAAAATATGGGATTCGAATCGTCGGGCCCAACTGTTTGGGCATCATGAGCACTGGTGCCCACTTGAACGCTTCCTTCGCAAGCGAGTATCCGATCAAAGGCGGCATTTCGTTGATATCGCAAAGTGGAGCAATCTGCACATCTTTTCTCGACTGGGCGGCTAATGAAAGCCTTGGCTTTGACAAATTCGTGAGCGTCGGAAACAAGGTCGATGTAGCTGAGGCTGAGCTTTTGGACTACATCGCACGCGATCCTTCGACGCGCGTTATTGCGCTCTACGTCGAGGGTATTGATAATGGGCGCGAGTTTA
>Ga0326727_10022107_pt1 | contig 12345 bp, 12 predicted proteins | sample MB2enrmetagenome_FD_207643 | JGI IMG/M metagenome (GOLD analysis project Ga0326727, IMG submission 207643) | Lab enriched peat soil microbial communities from McLean, Ithaca, NY, United States - MB29MY | ecosystem: Environmental > Terrestrial > Soil > Wetlands > Peat | place: USA: New York...
GTTTATGTAGCCGACCCCAGGCTCAATTACGCCCAAGTGGATGTGGGCTTCATCGGCCAGAATGTCTACCTCTTTGCCGCCTCCGAGGGACTGAACGCGTGGTTCTATGCGCTCCACGGTCAACAGGACGCAACGGCCGTGGCCGCTGCCCTGAAACTACCTGCCGGGAAAACTCCCCTCTACGCGCAGTCTGCCGGTTACCCGCCGAAGTAGCGCGGCAATCCAATGGGTTACCCCGGCCGCAGCCATGGCCGGGATAATCTCGGGGCCATGCCGCTGGCACAGCCGCCGCAACCTGTGTTTGAATCGAGAGAGTGAGCGGCCAGGCCGGGCGGTCATCAAAATAGCTCGGCTCGCCAAATCAAACAAAACAGGAGCTACACGCATGGAAAATCCCCTGCTACCCCCCGAAGAGCGCCACTTGACCCCCGACCAGGTGGAGGCGCTCGACAAACGGCGCGACCTGGGCCACACCTTGCTGGTCATCGCCGGCCAGTTTGCGGCCATCGCCGCCATTCTGTTGTTGTGGGTGGGTCAGGACCTGAGCTATTCGCCGGGCTGGGCTCATCCCATGGCCTACTACTTTGCCATAGTGCTGGCCATCATCGCGGTCTGCGGCATCGCCGGTTTTTTGCTCCGCCGGGGCACACCGCGGATTGACTGAGTCCGCGCCTGAACTGCTGCCGAGGCTTGAAGCCCTCGCACTGGCCGCGCTGGGGCCGGAGAGACGGAACTGGCCGCCTATATTATCCGTACAGTACAGAGCAAGGAACCGCGCCACCGCGTGCGCATGGCAAGCCGGGGATTCCTCTAGCCCCCTCCATGGTGCACATCGCTGGCTGAGGTGTTCTTATCGAGACTGAGATTGGTGCCTCTCCCCCGAGAAGATGTGACCGGCGTAATGCGCACGCGGCGGGCGCGGCGGCATTTTTCCGCCTCCGGTAAACCGCAGCATGTAAGAATTGTGAAAAATACTATTCACACTGGGTTCCAGAATGACCAAAAAGACGGACAGCCGCATCCCGCTCGACGACCTTCTTGTCTTTCATCAGGTCGCGCGCTCGCTTACTTCGAGCTTCGACCTGGATACGATTCTGCGCACCATCATCGAGCACATGGAGCGGTTCGTCGAGGCGGAGCTGTGGACGCTGTTGATGCTGGACGAGGCGCGCCAGGAGCTCTACTATGCGATTGCCGCCGGCCGGGAAGAGGCTTCTTTGCGCGGCCTGCGCGTGAAGGTTGGCGAAGGAGTGGCCGGCTGGGTGGTCCAGCACGGCGAGACACTGCTGGTTCCCGAGGCCGAGAATGACCCGCGGGTCAAGGGGGCCGTCGGGGCCAAGCCGAAAACAGTCCGCTCGGTCATCGCTCTTCCCTTGCGCGGGCGCAAGGGAACGCACGGCGTCATCGAGATCTTCAACCCGCGCGCCGATCAGCTCACCGACTATACCATCGCCTTCCTGCACATTTTGGCCGACCACGCGGCCATCGCCATCGAGAATGCGCACGACGTTGCCCGCATCCAGCAGTTGACTATCACTGACGATTGCACCAAACTCTACAACGTCCGCCACCTTTACGAGGTTCTGGGCCGCGAGATGGAGCGATGCGGCCGGCTGGCACTGCCGGTGAGCCTGGCCTTCCTTGACCTGGACCATTTCAAGCTGGTGAACGACGAGCGCGGCCACCTGGTGGGCAGCGAGCTGCTGGCCAAGGTCGGCGAGCGGCTTCAGGAGTTGAGCCGCAAGCAGGATTGGTGTTTCCGCTACGGCGGCGACGAGTTCGTGATCCTGATGCCGGAGATTGGAGCCGCGGCCGCGCTGGCGCAATCCAACGCGCTGCTCAGCGCGCTGGCGGAGACCGAATTCCAGATGAAGAACGGCATGAAGTTGCGCGTCAACGCCAGTGTGGGCGTGGCCACCGCGCCCAACGACGGCTCAACCGTTCACACCGTCATCGGCGCCGCTGACATCCGCATGTATTGGGTAAAAGCCAATGGGCGCGGGGCGGTAAAGGGAGCGTAAAAGCAAAATCATGGTTCATATGCCCTCGCGAACATTATGAAAGGCAGCTTTTTCCTGAAGAAAAAACCACTTAAGTTCATTAGCCTCGCGAGCAGCAACCCTGATTTTGCTTTAGCGTTCTTCCGTCGGCGTTTTGGCATTATCCAGAACATTGCTCTCCAGATGAATCGTTTTCAGCTCTCCCGGCCCCGTGGAAAGGAAAACATCCGTTCCCGGAAATGCGCGGCTGTTGCGCAGCACCGCGCCAGCGCTATGCGTCAAGCGGAGCACGGGCGATCCGGCAATCGGCGTTCTGGTGGCAATGCCGTCCATCTCCAGGTTTGCGGAAGCGTCGATGTCGAAGACTGGGCCACGCGCCGCATTCAGTTGCACATTGTGCAACTCCAGACCGTCGGTCTTGCGCGCGGTGAGGCCCCTTGTGCTGGAAGCTAAGATATCCATCAGGCGGAGTGAAGTAACTGGCATCTCCGGCAGGCCTTCGATTTCAATCGCGGTTTTTGCGCCGTTGATGGTGATGTGACTGATGGCGATGTTGCGAAAGACGGGTGTGCGCTCGGAGAAAGGTTCGTCCCTGGGAGCGGCTTCGCCCTCCATCCTGTAATAACTGGTGACAACGATGCCTTCGCCGACATTTTTCATGGTCCAGTTATCGAAGCGCAGGTCTTCGATCACGCCGCCACGGCCTCGCCGGCTCTTGATGCGAATCCCGTTTTCAGTGTCGATGGCAGTTATGTTGCTGGCCGCGATATTGCGCACGCCTCCCGCCGTCTCGCTGCCAATTGTGACGGCTCCATGCGCGTGATGCACGATGCAGTTCGTGATGGTTACGTCTTCGGTGGGGCGATTGACACGCCGTCCGTCAGCGTCTTTGCCGGACTTGATCACAATACCATCGTCGCCGGCGTCGATATAGTCGTCTGAAATGTGAACGAACCGGCTTGAATCCACCACAATGCCATCGGTGTGTACACCCGGATGCGTCTCGATGATCACGTTGCGGACGGTCGCGTTTTCCGAGTAGAGCAGGTGGATGGTCCACATCGGCGAGCCGATGAAACGCACGCCTTCCACTAATACGTTCTTCGCGTTCATGAAGCGCACAAAGGAAGGGCGCATCTCCGCCGCGGCTGCGCGGTACTCTTCATCGGAGATGGGCTTGCCGGTTTCAAGCGCCTGCAAGAGATGTTCCCAATGCGGCCCGTTGGCGCTGCCCAGCTCTTCCGCAGCCGAAGGAAGCGGCTTGCCTTGCGCCTTGAGCAGATCGGCATAGTTGCTGCTTAGTTCAACCTGTCCGGAATGTAATGGAACCATGCGCCCGTGCAGCTTCATCCAATCGGCGTTGTTGCTGGTGAGAATGCCGCGGCCGGTGATGGTGACATTCTCGATATCGTGGCCTCCGATGAGCGGGACCGGAGTCAGCGTTTCAATCCCTTGCTGGCGGCCTTTGGTAAATGGCAATAGAGTGGCCGGAAATGCCACTGTTGCCCCGGCATCGATCTCCAGAGTCATGTTGCTGAATAACTCGATGGGGCCGGATGTGTAGTTACCGGGAGGCACATAGATCGTGCCGCCTCCCGCCGCTTTCACTGCCTGAATAGCCCTCTGGAAAGCCTCCGTCGCGGGCGAGGACGCATCTTTCTTTGCGCCGTAGTCGAGGATATTGAATACGGTTCGACCGGCACTCGCGGCCTGCACGCTCTGCGGGATGAACAAAGTCAAAGTAAGCAGAGATAGAACAAGCAACGTAACTTTTCCACTGTCGAAGCTAAACAAAGATGAATTCGTCTTATGAATCATAGACTCTCCAGAATCTACGCTCGGAAGGGACTGACGACCTTCCGGCTTATTCGTCTTCACTCAGGTGCTTTTCGGAGATGCCGGCCTCGGCTAGCCGCTCTAACTGATTCCGCCAGTCCAGCGACTCGACGAAGGATTTCGACTCGCGCCAGTTAGGCTCGACGATGACGTGCAGCTCCAGATAAACGCGTGTGCCGATGAGCGATTCAATCTGGCGGCGGGCGCGGGTGCCGATCTCCTTGAGCTTGGAGCCGCCCTTGCCGATCAAAATCGCTTTTTGCCCGTCACGCTCGCAATAAATCGCCGCGGCGATGCGGGTGAGCGGCAACCGCGCCGGAGCCTGGCCCTTCTTGCGCGGCGGAGCCGGAGGCTCGGCTTCTTCGTAGCGCTCGATGACCACAGCCGAGGCGTAGGGAACCTCTTCGCCCGTCTCTACCAGAATGCTCTCACGAATCAGCTCGGCAACCATGAAGCGCTGCGGCTGGTCGGTGTACTGGTCCTTGGGGTAGAAGCGCTCGCCCACTGGCAGCGCCTCGACGATCTTGCGGATCAGCAGCTCCAAGCCGTCCCGCTTGCGGGCGCTGACCGGAATCACCTGCGCGAAACCGAATTGCCGGGTGAGCGTGTCGATCAGCGGAAGCAGTTGGTCCTTGGCAACGAGGTCGATCTTGGTGAGCAGCAGAAAGACCGGGCAGTCGAGCTTGCGAATCAGGCCGAAGAGAAACTCGTCTTCGCTGGCCCAGTTGGTGCGCTCGTGCTTGGGAGCTGCAGGAGTTAAAGACTCTTGGGCTGCCGAAAGACTGGGTGCCCCAGGTCCCGATTCTGGAACCTGGGATTCCACATCAGAAACAGGCTCCGCCGCCACTTCCAGTTGCACACGCCGCGTGGCGTCCATCAGCACAAGAACCAGGTCGCGGGTCTCCAGAGCTTCGTAGACCTCCTGCAACATCCGCCGGTCGAGATGCGATCCAGGCTTGTGGACGCCAGGCGTATCGACAAAGACGATCTGCGCAGCCGGATGCACGCCCTTGCGCGCCGGAACCTCGACCACCCCGGCGATGCGGTTGCGGGTGGTCTGCGGCTTGGCGGAGACAATGGCCACCTTTTCGCCGGTGAGGGCGTTGAGCAGCGTGCTTTTGCCGGAGTTTGGCCGGCCGAGGATAGCAACAAATCCGGATTTCAAAGGGGAGTGCTCCTGATTGAGTTTACGGCAATCCCCGCTGGCCGGATGGCTCAGGCGGGCAGTGTTGGAGTTGCTGCTCCCACCGGCGGAAAGACGCGCAGGCGCTCTACGCGGCGATCGGTGGAGGCGACGACCTCCATGCGCAGGCCGGCGGATTCGATCAGCACGACCTCGCCGGGGAGCGGAATGCGGCCCACGATCTCGCTGACCAGGCCGCCCAGCGTGGTGGCTTCGTAGGCCTCGCCGAGATCGCTCAGACCAGCCTGCTCGCCAAAGAGTTCGGGCAACCGGTCGACGGGAAAGTTGCCGGGGACCAGCCAGACGCCGTGTGGCTCGCGCTGCGGCTCGGCATCTTCTTCGTGCTCGTCGCGGATTTCGCCGACAATCTCTTCCAGCAAGTCCTCAATGGTGACCAGGCCGGAGACGCCGCCATGTTCATCGATGACGATGCACATGTGCTGCTTTTCGCGCTGCATCTCGCGCAACAGCTCGTAGCCGCGCTTGGTCTCGGGAACGAAGACCGCCGGACGCTGGATACTGGCCACGGTGCGGGTGTGGGCTTCCTCGTCGGTGATTTGCAGCAGATCGTGGGCGAAGGCGATGCCGGTAATGTTGTCGATGGAGCCGTCAAAGACCGGTACGCGAGAGAAGTTGTGCTCCCGCAACTGTTCGAGAAAGGCTTTGAGGGTGAGGCTCGTTGGCACGGCAAAGACTTCAGGCCGCGGGGTCATCACCTCGCGCACCAGCTTGTCGCCGAACTCAACGGCGGAGCGAACCAGCTCGCGGTCGCTCTCTTCCAGGATGCCCTCCTCTTCGCCGGCTTCGAGCAGCGCCTCGACATCGTCGGCGGTCTCCTCGGCGGGAGTGGCCTGCTCCTCGGCCAATGAGGCCACGGAGAAGAAGAATCGGACGAAGACGGTGATGGGCGTCATCAGCCATAAAAGAAAACGAATGGGCCAGACCATCCGCGCCACCCAGCGGCCACGAGTGCGGTTGAAGAGCATGGCAGGCAGAAGCTGGTTGCAGAAGACCACGACCAGCACCACGGCGAGAACGGCTTGAGCGATCTCGGCCGGCGTAGGCCGGGCCAGATGCGGCGCGCGATCAAAGAGCACCGCGCCGAAGCCCAACGCGATCAGGCCCAGGGCGAGCTGTTGCAGGACCGCCGCGCAGAGGCCGGCGTGCTGGCGGGTGAGGCCCAGTTGCGGCTCAACCAGCTCCTCCCAGGCGTCCAGGTTCTCCTCGATCTCGCGGGTCAGGATCTTGCCGAACTCGGAGTAGACGCGGCTGATGTAAGAGGCCAGCGTCTCAACCAGGAGCAGCAAGACGAGGAGGAGGATGAAGAGCGGGGTCATAGCTTCTTCACCTTTGCGGCGCGCGCGATGAGGCCTTGCGGCAGGCCCAGCTTGGCGCGGAGTTGGCGTTCGCGGCGGGCCATCTTGCCCTCGTCGGCTTCGTGGTCGTGACCAGCCAGATGCAAGAGACCGTGGAGGATGAGAACCTTGATCTCGGTCGAGAGCGAGTGGCCCTGCTCGATGGCCTGTTTTCGCGCCGTGGGAACAGAGATGGCCAGGTCGCCGGCGAGCTTTTCCGCGCCGATGCCTGCGGCGGGAAAAGAGCCATCAGCAGGAAATGAGAGCACGTCGGTGGGCTTGTCCTTGTGGCGGAATTGGCGGTTGAGCTTGCGAATCGCCGCGTCGGTGGTGAGCAGGACGGTGACTTGGCCGCGCAGCCGGATGGCGGTCTGCGCCTCGGCGAGAAAGCGAGCCAATGTACGGGCGGCGGGCAGACGGAGATAATTTTCTGCGGCCGGAGTGCCTGACGCAGCCATCTGCTTCGCCGAAGTTGTGCTCGGCGCGGGGTGGGCTTCCAGGTCTGGATCGAGGAGGATCATCGTACTCGGGGCTGCTGTGCACGGCTCCGGTTCATTCTCATTCTACGCGGGTTCGTCGTATCCCTCCCTAGTTCACCCCAACGACGAAGACCTATCCCTTCACCCCAGCGAGCAAAAATCGCTCGCCGGGGACCTCGACTCGCTGGGGACCCCGATATTGCAAAGTACGCAAAGGATGGGGCACTGGACGGGTGATGGATAGCGAGACAGGCAAAATTGTTCCACGTGGAACATATTCATTCTGTTGAGTTTAGTCGCGAGTTTACTACTTAATTAACTGCAAAATATTTGGACATTTTTATAAGAGATTTTGGGCGGCAAAAACGGGTTTGAAAAGCAAAAAAAGTGGTTTCGAAAAGGAAATAAGTGGTTTGAAAAACTGATTTTTTCAGGGAGGGAGTCTCCGTCGGCTTGGCGGGTTGGGGTTCGTGGTATCCCACATCTGTCGCCATGAGACTGCGCCAGATATGGGGCATCCGCTTATCCATGGGGACGCCGGACCTCCACCCACGGACGAAGACCTGTTCGCGGGGACCCCGGACCTTGGCACACGGCGTAACCTAGCAAACGATATACATCAGCATCATATTATGATATACTTTTTATATATCACCGGAGGCATCATGCGCACGCTCATTGATATTCCGGAAGAAGATCTCAAGCTGCTGACTCAAGTGGCCAAAAAGCTCTCCGTGTCGCGTGCCGAGTTTGTGCGGCAGGTTGTCGCAACCTCTCTTGCGCCTCACCGCCAGAAGATGAACCATGCGGCCTTTGGAGCATGGTCTGACTTTCCCGAGGACGGAGTTGCGTATCAGGAGAGGATGCGCGCGGAATGGTAACGACGCCAGTTCTCTTCGACACCAACATTCTCATCGATTACCTGCGCGGCATTCCGCAGGCCCGCGCCGAGTGCGGCGGACATGCGGACCGCGCGGTCAGCATCATCAGCTGGATGGAAGTGATGGCAGGCTCAACCGCCGCCAATGAGGCGGATGCGCGCAGCTTCCTGCTGAACTTCTATACTTTGACTTTGGGAGCCGATGTGGCTGAACGGGCATTCCTGCTGCGCAGGAGCAATAGGATCAAACTGCCCGACGCCATCATACAGGCGACCGCAGAAAACGCCGGCCGGGTTCTCATCACCCGCAACACGCGAGATTTCCACGCAGGCACTCCAGGGGTGCGGATTCCATACACTGTCTAAGTAAGTCAGCGGGGGCGGGTTCGTGGTCTCACACATCTGGCGCGATGAGACTGCACCAGATCTGGGCCACCCAACTTTAGTACTCTGAGAACATGGGACTTAATCAAGACGCTGAGAATCTAATCCGTTCTAATCTTGAGCTTGCCGCCAAATGGTTTGCTCATGAGCGGACAGCGAGGCCAAGACAGCCCATCGTTCGCATTGGCGAACTTAGCGAAGCACAGCTAACGACGATCAATCAGCAGCGACAGGAAGAAGAATTGCCGCCAGTCGTGGCCTCAGTTCTTTTCGATGGCCGTCATCTGTATAAAAGCCGATGCATTGAGGATGGGTATACCATCGACGAAGTAATAGAGATGATTTCCGTTGCCTTCAATGATGAGGCTCGCGTTAAGCCTGGATGGAATACTGTTTTGATCAGCCCGTCTACCAGAGTGAACAAGGCCGGGAAGAACATTCGTGATGAAGCTGTTTTTGAATGTCACGGAAAGTTGCCGCACCCTGAACTTCGTACAGTCATCCCAAAGGGCGACGGCAAGGATCACAGCAAAAAGAAAAATGCCACCCGTTAGGGTGGCATTCTTCCAATAAAATCGAGCAGAATTGCCCGGGTAGCGTGGTAATCCGGCGCCTCAACTGCTCATTCTTTACTTTGCGCTTCTCTCAATCGCTTGTCAAGAGGAAAAATTGGGTGGTGGGTTAGTTTGGATCCGTGGTCAGACCCAGCTCATGGCCACCCACCGATAGACCATGCCCTGCCGGAGAGATTCCACGCGTCGTGCGTTGACGGGCGAATATACGAATCATCGTGAGTGCCATCTGAAGCCCGACCTGCTTCTTATCTACAAAAAGCCGGACGATTCTACATTGCGGCTGGTGCGCATCGGTTCTCACAGCGAAGTTTTCTAGCGGAAGACGGACGGTCGAGGTTCGTGGTCTCCCCGGTCTCCAAAAGCGAAGGACTTGGGGCTCCCTCAGCGTGGTTTGTAAAAGTTACTGGGACCGGGGCCGCCCGCCACGGGGGCCAATCGTCCGTTTAGATTTGTACAATGGTTCTATGATGACCACCGCCGTGAGCATTCTTGCTTTTGTTGTTGCTTTCTTTGCCTTGTGGGTCAGCGCCGACAAATTGCGGCTCGACCTCTACAATAAGCGATTCGACATATACCTGCGAACCTTGAAATTCCAACAAGCCCTGTTCCGGACGGGCAAGGAAGATGGAACTTTCGCCGCTTTACAAACGGATTTCATGATTGCATGCAGAGAGTCCACATTCCTATTTAGCCCGAAGTCGGGCGTCAACGACCAGCTTAGAAAACTCTATGAGGCATCCGCAGCGATCATACAAGACATATCAAAGGAGCTTCCGCCAGAAAAGAAATCGGAGCTTCAAGAGAAACGCTCCGATGCCATTGTTTTGTGGTCCGGTCCCGGCCTTGAGAAATTGGAGAACTTAATGGCACCGTACCTGAATTTTCACAAGGTTGGGTACCTCCGGCTCTGGCCGGTGGGCATGATGCGCGGCCAGCGCTAACGTCCGCGCCGCCTCGATGCACGGATTGCCTAGCCTGGTCCCTCGGCGCTTGGCCTCGGCCAGCGCCGCTTTCGATGTGGCCTATTCTTCCTCCGGCGCGTACAGCTTCGGCGGATGACCTTCAACCCACTTCCGCGTCCGCTCCTGTGCGCGGGATAGATCGGCGGGCGATAGGTGCGAGGCCACCTCTTCCCGAGCTTCTACAGCGAGCTTTGTGAGGTCGGCTTGCGGTTTGCCAGCCGCAGCCAGATCGAACCAGAAATAGGCTTGCACGTAATCCTGCGGCACACCCCGGCCAGTGACGGAATCCAAGCCAAGGTTGTACTGCGCTATGGCATCGCCCTGCTCGGCGCACTTGCGGTACCAGAGGGCCATAGCGGCGCTTGGCTTGGCGTCGGCGGGCGTAGTCCATGGTAAGACTGCTCTCGACACACATTTGCACCCTTCCTCCACTCCGGGCCGGGTCCATTTGCCATCCACAAGCAAACCTTTACTGAGATCGTATCTCTTCCCGTCGGCTGCGCGATGAGCAGAATCCTGCCGAATATTTGCGGCCACAGGGTGTCTTGGGTCTTTCATACAGGGGGCGTTCGCATACATCCATATCGCGTGAGCGATTCCAAGGGAAGATTGGCGCTCTCGGTTGATTTGCTCCGTGGCTTTGTTGTGTAAGGAACGCGCGATGTCGGCTGCTCGGTCGCGAGACATTCCTGCTATTTCGATCAATGCAGTAGACAACATGCGCAAATCCCTGCCTGCCAAAACGGAGCGTAATGCCACTTTATAAATCTGTAGAACGTGTTTCTTTCCCAGATCGTCAAGCAACTCGATATTATTTCGCAGGCTCTCCTTGACACTCTCGCTCACTGTTGAAGGATCAAATTCAACGGCGAGCGGCGAATGGAATCGCTTAACATCTGTCGGCGGATTTGGAATTGCCACGACAGACACTTGTGTCCCGCAATTCCCGCAAAATCGCGCGCCTTCTACGTTGCGAAAGCCACATCTAGTACAGATCGGCATCTCAATGCTCCAAGAGTTTGCAAAGATCAGTCTATAGCCGGGTGCCCCAGGTCCCAATTCTGGGACCTGGGATTCCAATAACTGCTGCACCTTATTCTTGCTTGGCAGTTACTGCGGCTTGGCCGGATGCGACGGCTGCGGATGATTTTCGCGGCTCTCAACGCCGACTTCGATAGCTTCGCCGAGGGCCAGGGGCAGCTCCTGCTGTTGCGGCTTGGCGGACTCGTAGGCTCTCACGATGCGCTGGACGAGGGCGTGGCGGACTACGTCGCACTCCTCGAAGTGGCAGAAGTGGATGCCCTCGACGCCGTCGAGAATGTTGATGGCGTCGAGCAGGCCGGATTTGCGCGGGTTGGGCAGGTCGATCTGGGTGATGTCGCCGGTGATGACGGCCTTGGAGTTCGCGCCCATGCGGGTGAGGAACATCTTCATCTGCTCGATGGTGGTGTTCTGCGCCTCGTCCATGATGATGAAGGCGTCGTTGAGGGTGCGGCCGCGCATGAAGGCCAGGGGGGCGACCTCGATGACGTTGCGCTCGAAGAGCTTGTCGACCTTTTCGAGATCGAGGAGGTCGTAGAGGGCGTCGTAGAGCGGGCGCAGGTAGGGGTCCACCTTTTCCTGGAGGGTGCCGGGGAGGAAGCCGAGGCGCTCGCCGGCCTCGACCGCGGGACGGACGAGGACGATGCGGCTGACTTTTTTGGCGTTGAGGGCGGAGACGGCCATGGCTACGGCGAGGTAGGTTTTGCCGGTGCCGGCGGGGCCGACGCCGAAGACCATATCGTACTGCTCGATGGCCTCCACATATTTTCTCTGATTGATGGAGCGCGGCTGGACCTGGCGCTTGACGCCCACGGAGCGCTGCTTGCCCGAGTCGGAGAGCGAGCGCAGTGTGATGGAGGGGTCGGCGACGACCAGGCGCAGCAGGGCGTTCAGCTCGCCGTTGTGGGGATTGATGCCCTGGCGACGCAGGGTCTCGAAGTCGACGAAGATCTGGCGGACGCGCTCGACGGCGGCTTCGGGGCCCTCGACATGCACGGCATCGGAGCGAAGATCGATGCGCACTCCGAGCGAGTCTTCGATGAGGTGAAGGTTTTCATCGCGAGTCCCGAAGAGGGGCTCCAGGTTGGGCGTGATCTCCAAAGCGATCTTCAATGGGTTCGATGGCCTCCAAATGGGCTAGACAAGGCTCGGGGCAGGCCGGCCGCGCGATGAAATGGCTGCGGGCAGGCGGCTGAATGTGAGGGAAACGGCGGAACGCGGCGCGCGACCGAGCCGAAGCTCTGAGCTGTCTGGCTGGACCGCGGGTTGGAGAAGGCGACCAAATCCTGTATCTGGGCTTGAGAGTAGCGCCGCTGAGGCCAGGAGTCAATGCATAGCGCAAGGATTTTTCATTAAAAGTGTGCCTTGGCGGTTACCTGGGGGCATAGGCCGTTGTGGGAGCACTGCGAGCCGGCGGCTGACCGGCTTTCTGGTTGCCAGTAACCCCGCGGCAGCCGGAGCATCCCGCAATGCGGAGCCCAATTGGCTAAACCACTATCGCGTTCAAAGAAATGCTTTAATCCATGGCGCCAGATTTGGCAGGAGATCACCGGCTGCGTGCACGATCACCAGCACAGCAAAATTCTTTGTGCGCATCCACAAAATACCGAGGAAAAGCCCGGCAAGCGATGTCATGACGATGGAGTATCC
>Ga0326727_10022108_pt1 | contig 12345 bp, 13 predicted proteins | sample MB2enrmetagenome_FD_207643 | JGI IMG/M metagenome (GOLD analysis project Ga0326727, IMG submission 207643) | Lab enriched peat soil microbial communities from McLean, Ithaca, NY, United States - MB29MY | ecosystem: Environmental > Terrestrial > Soil > Wetlands > Peat | place: USA: New York...
GCGGCGACTTGTTCCCAGCACGTCTGCCGCCCGATCCGCATCAAAGCCATATTCGGCAACCAGAATCACTGATAGAGCCTTGCGATAGTCAGTTACCGTGGTTGCTTGATCGCGTAACTGCTTGGCCTGCTGCACTTCTTCAGGACTGATGCAAGCTTTTCTCGCCATGGCATACCTCCATGGCGAAAGTATATCATAGTGCCATCTTGAATGCAATATGAAATAAGTAATCTGTATTTGTAATCCTGGAGGGGAAAATTGGAAGAGGCAATAATCGGGCTGGGCGACCAGGCCTTGGACAAGATTAGTACTGCAGTTACAAAAAGGAAACCTGCGTATCTGGCCATCCTCCTCGTGGATATTCTGAAGTGTAATGGTTGGAGTTCAGAGGACGTTCATTTTCTGGGAAGCGAAATAATCAATGAATCTGGTGTGCTATAGATTTGCAGCAAGACTTAATGAAGGGAGCTCAAATGCCTATTCTCAGACAGATCGCCCAACTGGGTCAACCAGTTCTGCGCAATACAGCCAAGACGGTTGCAGACCCCGCCAATCCGGTCATCCAGGCCCTCATCGAGGATATGCTCGCGACGGTCGCCGATGTAAACGGCGTCGGCATCGCCGCACCACAGGTGTTTGAATCACTCCAGCTTTTCATCGTCACTTCACACCCCTCTCCCCGTTACCCTCATGCCCCGACCTTGGAGCCGACGGTAGTGATCAACCCCGAGATAACCTGGATGTCAAACGATCTCGAAAAGGGGTGGGAGGGCTGCCTGAGTATTCCTGGCATACGCAGCCTGGTTCCACGCCACACCCGGATCGCAGTACGCTATCTCAATCGGAAGGGAGAGCGCCGAGAAGAGGAACTGACCGGCTTCGTTGCACGGATCTTTCAGCATGAATTCGATCATCTGAACGGTGTCGTCTTCATAGACCGAGTGGATAACACCATCGAGATCGTTACCGAAAGGGAATACCTGCGGATCATTTCATAGCTGCCGGTGGTCAGGGCAAGGAGACAGTCAATGGAGATCCAAGATCATTTCTGTTTTTCGAAAAAATATTGCCCGCTTTACTCAACTTCTTGACAGTGTTTTTTGAAACCAGCATGATCAGTGATATCTAAAGCGAGGTTACAAGAAAGAGGGTTCACTTTCCAAAAAGCTGATAGCACTTGCACCTTCGAGATAACAAGGCACTCTGGGGCTTTTAAGAATGGTTATGTATTGGAAACTTATAGCACAGAAAAGCGATAACCTTAAAAGTTTGGATGTAGATTTGGGGATATTTGTAAAATTACACTTTTAAATTATGCTTTAAAAATTATATGTTACTGAATCAGTTGTATGGACGCCACCCCATTCATGTAACTATTATTACCCCAAAATGATAATAATATCCATCCGTTACAAGCCCAAAAAAATTGGGCACTTACGTAAAGCTATTCACTCACCAGATAACCTCTGATATAGGAAAACAACATCTGGTGAGTGAATAGTATCATTATCAAACCCACCCAAATATATTATTTGCGCGGGGAGAAATCAAAGTGAGAGGAACACTCAGCCAGGCTTTCCCTCCCCTTTTTCCCAGGGGTTAGTAACCCTTGTCCATGTTGGCATTGTTCAACTCTTCATAAGCAGCGTTCAGTTTTTCATTAAGCACATTCAATTCTGCGGGTGTGTAAACGTCTGTCCCTTTTGCAATTTCCGCATTCAGCCTGTTGATCCGATGCTGAACGGATGCCATCTCCGGCGGGCAGTTCTTGGCGACTAACAGGCATTCATCCTTATTTGCAAACTGGGACGACTCCGCCCCTTGATGCATGCTGTAACTGCCGTAAACGCCATACGGGCCGGTACCGCCGGCGACTACAGTCCGCGGCGTCTCAACCCCTTTAAAGGTAGGGCCGTAAGCACCGTAAGGGCCGTAACCATCGGAAAATGCCGGTAAAGCGCTCAACAACAGAAACGCCGACAGCATTGAAAATAACATCGCTATCTTCTTCATGGCCAACCTCCTCTAAAATCTACTTTAACCTGCTGACAATTTCATTATATCAACCAGGACAATAATTGCAAATGACATTTAATTTCAAATTTACTGACAGTGGGAGGCAACAGATGATAAGCTTTTGGCATTAAGAAAATGAGGCTAGGCCTGCTTTAAGTCAAGTCAGTTGATAATTTAAGGTTGATTTCGAGAAACAAACTAGAAATTGGGGACAATTTATTTTCGGTACCTTTCAATCAGTGGTGGACGGGAAATTCGGAAAAAATTGAAACGGTAAGGATGCCTCTCGTTTCTGACGTTGTCCCAAGTGACGCTAAATTTTATAGTTGCCCGGATATCGAAAAGATTCACGTTAATCTCCACTGAGATAAGAGCAGAGAAAAATGCCTGAGGATTAAACCGCACGGCATTGTTGGAAGGTCAAGAAAGTATAGTTTCAGACACTACGCATCATCGTAAAGCATTAACATTTTTCGGTCCATTGGACTTCAAACGGTTCTGTAGCAAAAATCAATTTTAACCTAAAATTCAAAAGTCAGCACTCATAATATCTAAATAGTTACGGCCCGCAAAAATCATGTTTATCAATTTTTGCAATAGAAACATATTATACACTGTACAAGCAACCCATCTCTGTTTATATTCCTGATCGATTCCTATATTCGGAATTAAATTAGATGGACAGAGTGCCTAGCACCATGCAAGAGAACCTCGAGGAGAATCTCCGGAGTTTGCTGGACAGAGCCAAAAGTGGACAATATAGAAACCCTGCAGTAAAACGGTATCAATACCAGCGTATCCTTCGTCAAAGCACTCATCAAGGGTACCCTTTATGCCGAGGCGAGGGAGCAAGCACGAAACCCCAAGCTGGCGTCTTAGTCGGTTATAATTACCGATGATAATCATGTCGTGGCCATTTTCCAAGGGATGGTGTATAGGAAAAACGACTCCATTATTCCGGCGAACTATAAGGAGGAGGTTAAGGCAAAATGACCTAAGCTGAGTTCTTAGAGAGAGTACATCAGAAAATGGCTACAGCCAAAAAGACTCAAACGATCTGGTGGAAACGTTCATGAGTTAATGCCGGATATCTTTACAGGTGGAGAGAACCAGAAGCTATCAGGTTTTAGAAACTTTATTGTGAGACAGAATCCGACCGGCGTGGTAGGAATCCGCATACAGGTGAAAGTATCACTATTGAAGTTAGGAAAATACTGGCTTTTAAGCCAAGTGCGAAATTGAAGACAGCGATTAACTAGGTAATTAATATTGTTACTCATCCTGAATATTAAAAAGGGAGAAAGAAAATGAAAAGCGTAAAGACCTTAGCGGTTGTTGTCGCTGTTATTATGGCGGCTTTTGCTTCGTGGGCTGCCAGTCCTGTTCTCTCGGACGTTTCTCTCCCCGCCCCGCGCACTGAAGGTGGGAAACCCCTCATGCAGGCCCTCAAGGATCGGCAGACTTCACGTGATTTTAGTAATAAGAAGCTCCCCGCTCAGGTTTTGTCCGATCTCCTCTGGGCGGCATTCGGTATCAACCGGCCTGACTCCGGTAAACGCACCGCCCCCTCCGCCAGGAACTGGCAGGAGATTGAGATTTACGTGATCATGGTGGAGGGTGCATACCTCTACGATCCATATGCCAACAGGCTGAGGGTCGTCGTGAGGGGGGACCTACGCAAATTGGCTGGAACCCAGGATTACGTAGCAACGGCCCCGATCAATCTGGTGTATGTTGCAGACATGGCAAGGATGAAGGATGTTTCACCAGAAGATCAGGCACTGTATTCTGGCGCTGATACAGGTTTTATCGGCCAGAACGTTTATCTCTTCTGCGCATCGGAAGGACTGGCAACGGTTGTACGGGGCTCGGTGGACCGGAAAGCATTGGCTGTTGCACTGAAGTTGCCCGATCATAAAAGGATCACACTTGCCCAGACAGTGGGATATCCTCCAGCCATGGTCCGATAGGGCTTCTGAACCCCAGGTTTTTATCGTGTCTTTCAACTTAAATACGAATGACCTAAAATTTTTATTAGTTAGGATGGACAGAAGATGAGATCCTCCCCCCCGATTGTACCCGGTCGGTGTGTTTTTTCATAATCCTTACCACCATCCAAGACTGGGTTTAAATGAAGGCGGAAAACGAGGAGCAAGGCAACGGACTCGGAGATCATCTATCGGGTTTCGGGTCATCAGGTGTTACAGCTTTACCTGCGCTGCAAAGCGTATACGGAAAGGATGAGCAATGCAAGACCGATCAACAGCATGCCCGCCGCTTCGAACAGTCCCGGCCTTTCCCCGAGTTGCAGCCAGGCGGACATGACTCCCACCAGCGGAATTGCCAACGAACCCATGCCAGCAGCCCCCGCCGGCAGCTTTTCCAGAATATAAAGCCAGAGAAACCATGCAATGGCGTTAGCCGGAATCACGTTGTACAGGAGAGCTGAGACAAATGAGGATGACCAATTTACCGGTCCCTCGTGGACAATTAAGGCGACAATCGCCAAAGGAAGTGCGCCGAACAGCATCTGCCATGCGGTCAGCCGCAGGAGGGGAATTTTCTCCTTTTTTAACAGCCGGTTTGCTATGATTACAGAAATGGCCCAGGATACCCCCGCCATTACCGCCAGTACCTCAGAGAAAAGACCGCCCCGCGCATGCCAGGGGTCGAAAATCATAAATAGACCGGCAAACGACAGGAGGACCGCGGGCCATTGCACTCCCCGGATCCGCTCTCCGAGAAACAGCCGGGCCAGGATCAGCACCCAGAACGGCATGGTATAGACAAGCACCGCGGTTTTTCCCACCCCCCCTTCAACCAGCGCCCAGAAAGAAAAGCCAAGAAAGCCAGCGGTCTGGAACAGTCCAAGGAGGATAACCCCAGGTACCGCTTTCGGGGGCGCCGCCCTACCGCCTTCAAGGGGAAGCAGGGGCAACAGTACAAATGCCCCCAGCATGCTCCGCAGCGCGGCGAAGGTAATGGGACCGCAATCCCTAAGGGCGATCTTCATGACCACCCAGTTGTATCCCCAGATCAGCGCAAGGAGGATGAACGCAGCCACTGCACCATGAACCGGATTAAGGGTAAGGGGCCGTTTCATCGGGCCTTCCTATTCACCTTCAAGTTAGAGCAGAACCATCCCTGAATTCGTTCTTCACCTGGGTTACGCATTTACACCATTTTCTGAGACAACCCTGCATTGGCGATTGCTGAAATATGCCGATTTGCATCATTGGCATACACCCCTCCGTGATAGCAAATTACAGTTTGGATGTCGTATTGAGAGAGCTTTTTAAGTGACTCCGTCGCCCTGATCAAGTCATGGGTGTACAGCGGGTTCGGGCCTGTCAGCCGGCCTCCCTCCACATTAAGTGCATCCCCCGTTATCAGTGTCTTGCTCCGCTTGTGATACAGACAAATATGCCCCAGGGTGTGCCCTGGTGTGTAGATCACCGTGATTCCGCCGCTGAAGGGGAGTTCCTCCCCATCGGACACTAGCCTGGTCACCTTCGTTCTGGCAAAAGGCGGGAAGGCCAGTTTTGGCTGGGTTCCACTCTGAACGGCGCATTTTTGGGGATTCTTGACAAACACATCATCGCCCTCAATATAGGGTTTTTCCAGTTCGTGGGCCAGCACATCGACGTTTTGTCCGACAGCATAAATGATCTCGGCCAGCCCGCCGATGTGGTCTATGTCCTGATGGGTAACAATGATCTTGTTAAGACTCTGGAAAGATAGGCCAAGTTTTTCAATTGCCTCGCGAAACAAAGGCAGTTGACCGGGAAAACCGGCATCAACTAGAATCACATTATCCTCGTCCCAGATCAGGGTCGGATAAATCACCCGTGGATTACCGTTAAAGTTAAAAGGGATATCCAGTTGCTTTAACCCGTTGGCAGCTGCCATCTTATTTCTCCCTGCTATTTAGTTTGGGTAGGTTTCGCCCAGCTCTTAAATGCGGAAAACAGCGGCCGGGATCTTTCCGGGCCGAAAATGGCGTGGTGGGCCTCTTCGACGGTCGTATTGACCTCGCGTTTAGAGGCCCGCAATCGATGAGACGCCGGGGGATCATGGCTTGGGCATCAACCTGCAATTCGTTTCATCAGCCATGCCATGTTCTCACCAAGGGACTTCATGGTCTGCACCCCTTCTTCGTCATTTTCCACCTCGCCGATTTGGCGACCTATTCCGATGTTCCAGTAACTGGAAGCGGGAATAATCATCTGGCTGATGAGGAAGAAGTGGTTCAGGGAGTCAAAGGCATGAATCGCCCCAGCGCGTCGGACGGCTATAACCGCAGCGCCCGCCTTACGCCGGAACATGTCCCCGTTGGCCCGCGCCACCATGCCGGACCGGTCGATCAGGGCCTTGATTTCACTGGTAATGTCAGCAAAATAGGTGGGAGAGGCAAGGATGATTCCATTGGCTAGCTTCATCTTCTCGATGCAGTCGTTTATGCAATCGTCATTCACAACACAGGCGCCGTCTTTACGCTGCCAGCACTGAAAGCAGGCGGCGCAGCCCCTGACGCGTTCGCCGGCAAGTTGCACCAGTTCGGTCTTTATCCCTTCCTTTTCCAGCTCCGCGAAAACATGGCGCACCAATATGGCGGTATTGCCGTCCTTGCGCGCGCTTCCGCTGAATGCGATGACTTTCATGACACAACCCTCCTGTTTACAAGTATCTGCGCTGTTTGCTAGGATTATTTCGTGAGGTACGAACGAGGTTAATCTACCAAGCATCCCCATGTGCAACGTCCCCAAAAAAAGAGGTAGCAAAAAACAAACAAAGGCCCAAAATCTGCTTGATCTTATGGAGAATTACGTAGACTTGGTGATTTCATCGGGAATATAGCTTCTCATATCTGCGTTTGTTTAGGAACAAACTGGATTACTTCTCTTTCCGTTCCATTCGGTCAATCAAGTTTTCAGTAGTCACTTCTAAAAACAGTAACGGAACTGATCAAGGATATTTACCAGAGTTTGTTCTTACAAAGCACCTATCATCTTAATTTATCAGTACAATCCTTTTCTGTAATACAATATCTCAACCCACCTGTCAATCTTATTTAGAAGATAAAACAAGCGTACGCGATCACCTAGGTTAAGCTATTTATACCTGAGCTATACAGGTGAGGTTGTGCTTCGTCCCTTTGAAATAGCAGCCGAGTGTCTCGACCAGCACGGGGAAGGTCTCTTGGTCTGGAGCCGGCAGTTCCTCACTCAGAGAAAGGATTTACTGTGACACAGAGCATACGGATAATCCAATGCAGGGTATCCTCATAAACACTGCTTCTGATGACTCAGATTAACCAGATTCCTTAAAATCGTTTCCAATTTCTCAGCGCATCTCGTCAATGCTCTCTGTTTCAGCTTGTTGTATTTAGTGCTGGTCATAGACTGCCTGTATTTTCTCTTTTTTGTGGTTAAGGACCCCTTCGACCCAATTGCCGTTTATTTCGTAACAGAACATTCCTTGCCCTTCCTCTGACCAGAATTAAAAAGCGTCAGCAAAAACTCCTCTCAAGCTATCAGCTCTGCTTTTTCTTTTTATTGTATCGGTAGTTATTATAGACCCCGATAAGGTACGTTACTACAAGGTTGCAACCTGATGCCACAGTGTGGTATTCTCACTCCCATTGCCCTTCGGAGAAAACTCGACAACAATGGGAGCGGTGGTCACAATCGTGAAAGGAGGAATGGTCAATGGCAGAATGGAAATGTAAGACGTGTGGTTACAGCAAGGAAGGACGTTGCAAACCACAAAAATGCCCACAGTGTCAAGAAAAAGGTACATTTGAAAAGAAAGAGTAAAATGAAATAACCCTCTGAGCGGAGGTTTCACTATGCCACAATGGCTTATGTTCGTGAGCATCGGAATGTGCGGGGGCGTGGCATCGGGCCTATTCGGCGTCGGTGGCGGTATCGTCATTGTCCCGGCACTTGTCTACTGGTCCGGTTTCTCTCAACACAAGGCAACGGGAACCAGCCTTGCCGTACTGCTACCGCCGGTCGGTCTTGCCGCAACACTTGAATACTACCGGAACGGGTATGTGGACCTCAAAGCTGCCATGATTATAGCGGTTACCATGTTCATTGGCGCATGGGGCGGGGCGTTCCTAGCGAACCAGATGAGGGGACCCCATCTACGTCTCATTTTCGGGGTATTCCTCTCAGGCGTCGGAGCATACCTTGTCTACGGTGCGTGCAAACGCCTCGGCTGGTTGTGAGCATTTCCGCATGGCAACAGATACCCAACCATAAGGGATTGATATGAGCATGAAAAGTTGCTCCAGCCCGTTCTTCAAGAGCCTGGCCTCTGACGATCTATAGACGTAAAGCTTTTATGGTGTGGGAGATGGAGTGATTCCAAGGACAATTCCATAAAGAGCCTCGGGCTGCATGTCATTATAACCTCCGGGTAATAAATAATGACCATTATCCAGTGTAAAAGGCATGTAAAGTCAAGGGAATATGCCTAAGAAATAACACAATGTGAAACAACACGGGAAGCGCTAAAATATGAGAGTGTAGTTTCACAAGCTGAAGGTCGTGTGTCCGAATTGCAGAACGGATTTTGCCTGGGGAATATAAATAGGTAAAACGTTTGCTTAATAAACAGCTAATCGGCATGCAATAATGGCCCTGCACCCAACAAGAGATGCTATAATTGCCAAACAATCAACACAACCTCATAACAAAGGAGAATACGTCTATGGACCCCAAGCAGACTGCATTGGTACTCATTGAGTACCAGAACGATTTTACATCCGATGGAGGGACATTACATCAGGCTGTGAAACCGGTGATGGAGAGTACGAATATGCTCGCTAATACCATAGAGACGGTTCAAAAAGCCCGTGAACTTGGGGTCACCATCATCTACGTTCCAATCACCTTCACGGACGACTATCACGAGCTGACCTCACAACCTTACGGCATCCTGAAGGGCGTCGTAGACAGCAAATCTTTCCGCAAAGGCACCTGGGGCGCTGAAATCATCGATGTTCTCAAGCCTGAACCCCAGGATATAGTTATCGAAGGTAAGCGCGGGCTATGCGGCTTTGCCAGCACCAATCTCGACTTTATCCTGCGCAGCCGCGGAATTACCAACATCGCCTTGGGCGGCTTCTTGACGAATTGCTGCGTTGAATCAACTATGCGATCCGGCTACGAAAAGGGATACGACGTGGTAACCCTCGAGGACTGCACCGCCGCACTTAGCGAGGAAGAGCAGCGGCTCGCGGTCGAAAAGAACTACCCGATGTTCTCACGACCTATGGATCACAATGGATTTCTTGCCGAATTGAGCGGCGAGAAAAAGGTTGAGACTGAGAGCTGAGGATACAGCGCCTGAAATGCTCCCAAAGAGGCTGACTGAGGAGAGCAACCAAGGTACTGAATGCCAAGCTGTTGTGAAGACAACAGGCGCTTGGTAATTTACAGTACTTATGCACCCAACAAGTGCTTACCCTCAGCTGAGTTTGAAGAGAGCCGCCAGATCGCGCCCTGTTTTTAAATCATTGTTGTGCAGAAGGATGACAAATTTCCACCGTTGACTATTCTTACCCAACCCCTCGGATATGCTGTGTTCTGCATATTCGAGGGATTGGGTAAAAAAGCCTAAATATAAACAGTTACCCATGGGGAACAATGCCCCCTACGAGATACTGAATACAATTTTTGAGGCTTATCTGACTTTTCTGTTCTTATGGAAAGAATATTAATGACGCCGTTGGAGTTTATGCTGCTTGAAAATGCAGCGATGTTTTCATTGGCCTCTACCGCAAATAAGGCAGGACATAGGTCATTTCGGGTGAGCTGAAAAGTTTCTACGAGGCTTGGTGGTGATATAACCTAAGAATTTAATTTAGTTACCAACTTACCTAGTTTGGTATACTAAATGCGATTTTAATAAAAGCTGAAGACGATATTTTTCCGATGCCCTAAACAGCAGTGGCCATCTCATCGTGAACATCTGGAAAGCTCAATGGGTTGACTATTCATTTACCGTCATCTTCTGTTCCATCCGCAGTACGCTGCGACTTCTCGGAAACGGTTACCGACAGAGGGGAAAGCTGCCATTCTCTTGCATGCGTATATGAATACGCACTGCATTCGCGAAGTAATGCGCACATGTGTGTGCTCAACAATCCCTGCTGCCCATGGCAAAGAAAAGCAATGGCAATTACGGGGACCCCGGGTGAATGGAAGAAGCTTCTGGCTTCCAGAATACCCGCTCGGTAAAGGGTAAGTACAGGGATTGAACTACGTATTTGATGAGCCTATTGTAAACTTCACGAGGATCCTCGACTGCTTTGGGGGGTAACAAGCCATGTTAACACTTGAAGTTTACGTCCAATTTTTTACATGGCCTGAAGATTTTACCCTTTTGATGATGAGGTATTACCGAAAACATGGGGTGACTTTCATTCTCCATCGCAATTGTGTCCACACCGGCTGGGACACCACGGCGAAGAATAATCGTACCGCAGAAAGATTGGAACCTTTCGGGGCTTTTAAATAATCCTGCTGTTATCGGTGAGCGGATGAAAAATCAAAGTATGTTGGGCCAGCATCTCTTTACGGGAGTGTTGGAATGGGAGAATCTGCCAGATTTATGACCGGTTGCGCCAGTTATGATCTCCATTTAAATTACCACTTAACTTCAACTGCATAATTCTGAAAGTTTTGGATAAAGTTAAGTGAGTTAGAAAGAAATACCTTTTAATTTCTTCTAGTTAGCTGGAGCAGATCGGGTTTCAGGGCCAGGAGGAGGTCGTTGTCAATGGCAAAGCGGCTAATGAAGTTTTGCCCTCGCCCTGGAAGGGACACATTTACGTATCCTACTCAACAATTCTGATGCAATTCATGCTTCCGAATTCATTCGGTACGCATTTAGTACAGGAAGGGTCGTTCTCCCATTTATCATCAACAAAAAAACGGTATTCGTATTTCCCTGGTCTCAAATCTACCGCAACTTTCCAGATTCCCTTTTTATCCTTTTCCATCGGGTTTGCACAGGCATCCCAATTATTGAAGTCCCCTCTAAGAAAAACTTTCTGCGCCTCGGGTGCGGGAAATACGAATTGAATTTTTGCGGAAGAAATGCCCTTACTCTTTGTCTCATTTTTTACTGTTGCTTTCTTTGTGGCCATAGCAGTCACCTCTATTATGTAGTGTGAGAGGGGAGTCCGATTCCTCTCTAATCCCATTTCAACTTCTAATGCAGTAAACTATAGCAAACATTTTTAAAATTGCTTTCGCAAATTTCAGTTTGTTGATAGTAAGGTGATAATGTCAGGGTACCAGTCTGTTTGGCTCGAAATGAGACAATTCGCGACATCAGAGTGGACGAATGGATCAATGTTCACGTGGTGACCCCATATAGTCGGATGACCGGCAGGCGCTGGAGGAGAACGCATCGCACCAGTGGAAGGCTTTTCTCTCGGGCGCGGAAGCGGGTTTGCTCCTCCGCTGGGATGTTACTCGCGCTTGTGAGAAGCTTGCTGCCATCAAACGGGTAAAAAAGGTCACGATCCGCGCTGAGGAATTTCCCGAGACCACTACGCGACGATCAATATGTTCGAGGTTGAAGCATTCCTTACGGTCTGTCAGAAGGAAACATGAAAAAGGCCAATTCTATCCCCCTGTGCCTGGTTAAAGACAGCAATGGCTCTCAGAGTGGGTTGTAGTGGGCCGCGCAACCTATGTCGGCAAAGAATTCCGTGGCTTACCGCGAAAGTCGCAGGTTACCGTTCTGGCCTGTCCACACGAAGCAGACGGAAATCTTTCTCTTAGACAAACTAGTTATCCTCCAGGAACATGATGTGTAAGGGTCGATAAATTCTTTTCGACAGCTTTATCCTGCGGTTTCTGATTTCGCCGGCTAACTGGATAAGGACATCGTGCGGGTAGGTTTCGCTGTCGATGATGCTGCCGAATTCGGTGCCGTCGATTACCATGACCTGGCCAGTTGCCGCTACAAACCACACTGAAACTCTAAAGTCCAGTTATGTATTCTTACCAATAGTAATGAGAAACTGCATTACCCCAGCGAGGTTAATAAGCCTTTTAAATAATTCATTCTTTTCCCGGATATCATGGGTTGCCCTGAGCTTTTCCTTGAGATGCTGGTACTGTTCCTGGACAACTTCCAGAGGATTGATTTTCTTCATAACGGACTCCATAATGCATAATGATGAACTCTCCCACCACTAAACTGCCATTGCAGTTCTAGTGGGGGTTTCCTGCTTCAATCGAGAACTGCGGACCGGCTTTGTGGCCGGTACGGCTGACACTCTCTCCACAGGCGTTGGCGCCGAAG
>Ga0326727_10022109_pt1 | contig 12345 bp, 11 predicted proteins | sample MB2enrmetagenome_FD_207643 | JGI IMG/M metagenome (GOLD analysis project Ga0326727, IMG submission 207643) | Lab enriched peat soil microbial communities from McLean, Ithaca, NY, United States - MB29MY | ecosystem: Environmental > Terrestrial > Soil > Wetlands > Peat | place: USA: New York...
CACGACGTAGCTGTATCCTATCCATCAGGATGCGAGTGCTCAATAATACTAAGGTAAGATATCGACAGTGCCATTAACTGGTGCCTTAATAGCTGCGCGCTGGCCCAGCACAGCTTCGCCACGAAGCACACAATCACAGCCTTGCCCGCCGCAACGGCGATGCGTCCCTTCCCAAGCCAGGCGTCAAAGGTGTGTGAACTTGACTACCGATTTCCTCCTCAACCTATCATGAGGTGTGAAAGGCTTGGAGACGCACCTTGGTCAGATAGTTCGATAGCGCGTGCCGAAGGAAGTTGCTAATTGCAAGGGACCTGGCGGAGAGGCAGGGATTTGAACCCTGGGTACAGCTTTTGACCGTACAACGGTTTAGCAAACCGCCGCCTTAAGCCACTCGGCCACCTCTCCGTCGTTTTGCCTTCAACAATTTACCACAGATTACACCGCTTGACCACCGTTTACGCCAACAGTTACGCCAACAATTCCAGGTGAAACGGCTGGGAGGTTGTCCCAGCCGTCCAACAGCTTCGAAGCCACCTGTGCAGCCTCTTTTCCCGCTTTCCGGCTGAAGTGAACATACCAGTTGGCGGTGGTGCGCGCATCGGCATGGCCGAGTCTAGACTAGAGGGTTTTAAGATCCACGCCTTCGTAATGCAGCATGGTTCCCGCCCAGTGCCGAAGTTCGTGCCACGTCAGATGCAGCCCCAGCTTCTTGGCTGCTTTCTTGAGCCCACGACGAAGTGCGTTCTGCTCCGTCATAGGCCGGCCAGGATGCTTGGGGTCCGGAAAGACCCAATCATTCTCTGTCGCATTCGGAACCCTTGCCTTAAACTTTCGCAGGCGTTCGATTTCCTTCTCGGTCAGGTCAACCGGTCTGTCGCTCCGGTGACCTTTGGTCTTGTGCACTTCGCCCATATAAACCGCGGAAAGAAACCAAACGTACCGATTGTCAAAGCTGATCGCACCCCATTTCAAGCCCAGTGCCTCCCCGATCCGGCAACCTGTTACACAAACGAACCAGGCCAGCGTCCGGTAAGGTTCTTCGAGAGCATTCAGCACGCTGCAAATGCTCTCTTTCGTCGGCACTTCCTTGGGCGGCTTGGAAACGTACAACGGAAGGTTAATCTCCGCTGCAGGATTGTTGTCCAAGTATTCGTACTTCCTCGCTTCCCTGAAGATCGAACGGAGACAATTCCTGATGTTGTTCAGTGTCCGTCGCCCGAGTCCTCTCGCCACAAGGCGATTCATGCAAGCTTGAACGTCCCGTCTTCGGATCCGGTCAATCTCCATCTTTCCGAAGAATGGGAGCAGGTGGCATTTAATAATCTGTTCGTAGCACCTGCGCGTGCTGGGTTTTCGGTAAGGGAGGAACTCCTTGAGGAAAGAGCCCTCCACGTATTCATTGAGGGTCAGGGCCGTGCGCGGAGCGTGCACTTCCTCCACCTGCGCTCCTGCCAATAGCTTCTGCAGGCGGCGGTCGGCTTCGCGCTTGCTAATTTCATCTTTGTAGCCCAGGTTCCGTGACTGCCAGCGCCCATGCGGGTGCCGGTCGTCATAGACACTCCACAAACCCTCGTAGTAGTGTCGCGCCACATTCGTCCGCAGACGAACGTGACCATGCTGGCAGTGACTCCGAGACATTCTGCGTATCCTCCTGTCTCGGGCACTGGTACTTCCGCTCATTCCTAGGTTATCACAAGACAGAGACGAGCCATTAGTCTTGAGCCATTCTTCTACCTCCTCCCAGCGAAATCTCAGTGCCTTTCCTACGTGTACGTGGGGGAGCGGGTTAATCGCTCCCTGCTGCGTTCTCCTATACGGATGGCGTTCGCGACAAACCATTCCAGACACTGGGCGGTGTCAGCGAAGTAGTGGTCTTCATCGAGGTGGAAATCACCGGCGTGAGCGAATCGTAAGGGCATGCGCGGCCTCCCTTCATGTCAAAACATCAATGCATCCTTCTCTGTTAATGGAGAACGGTGAGGCGAAAGAGGGTCGTGAACTTAAAGGGTAGCCTTCCGGTCTGACCGTACAGCGGGAAATTGTCCCGTCGCGAAGCCCCTCTCGTCATATAATGCATTGAATTCTACACGCAGGATGAGCTGATCAGCCCGGGTTAGCGTGAGGAGGACCATCTCATGCAGGAAAAACAGAATCGGCGGATCGTTCTGGCTGCACGCCCCAATGGCGAACCCCGAGACGAGAACTTCCGGCTGGAGGTCGTGGATCTCCCCTCGCCCCGTGAAGACCAGCTGTTGTTGCGCACGATCTACTTGTCGCTTGACCCCTACATGCGCGGCCGCATGACTGCCGGGCCCTCATACGCGCCGCCGGTGGAGGTCGGGCAGGTCATGGAGGGCGGCACCGTCAGTGAGGTTCTAGAGTCGAAGGCTGCTGAGCTGCGGCCCGGCGACCTGGTGGTCGGCTACACTGGCTGGCAGGAATACGCAGTCGCGGACGGGAAGATCTTGCAGAGAATCGACCCGACCCTGGCTCCGATCTCGACCGCCTTGGGCGTACTGGGGATGCCGGGCATGACGGCGTATACCGGTCTGCTGAATATCGGGCAGCCCAAGGCGGGAGAGACCGTGGTGGTCTCATCAGCGGCGGGGGCGGTCGGTTCCGCTGCGGGTCAAATTGCGAAGATCGTGGGCTGCCGTGCGGTGGGGATCGCGGGCGGAAAAGCGAAGTGCAATTTCGTGGTGAACGACCTGGGTTTCGACGCCTGCGTGGATTATCACAGCGGGCAATTCGCAGCGGAATTGAAGGCAGAATGTCCGGAGGGTATTGATGTCTATTTTGAAAACGTCGGCGGCCATGTATTCAAATCGGTGTTGCCGCTTATGAACCTATTTGGGCGCGTGCCGGTGTGCGGGCTGATCGCGCACTACAACGCCACGGGCTTACCGCCTGGGCCGGACGGCGTGCCGCTGCTGATGGTGGCGATTCTCGTCAAGCGCCTGACCTTTCGCGGATTCATCGTGTTCGATTTTTCGCAACAGCGGCCTGAGTTCGAGAGGGACATGGCTCAATGGCTGCGGGAGGGCAGGGTTAAGTACCGGGAGGATGTGGTAGAGGGGCTTGAAAATGCGGTGGCCGCCTTCCAGGGGCTGTTCAGGGGGCAGAACCTCGGAAAGCTGCTCGTTCGGGTAGGGCCGGAACCGGGGAAACAGTAGCGCCTGAAAGCGGGCCAGCCTCCTATCGGCCTGGCGTCGGTAACGAATAGTCGCCTCGACTTTGTCGGCGATTCCACGGGGGCAATCCGCGGTTCTGGCTGAGTAACGGCGCACTTTAGCTAGTGTGTGATTGCTGCCGGCCAAGGCTCGCCACTCCCTTACATCTGGAACAATCCGAGCTGATCTGTCGTCGTAGCGGAACTCGATGACCTGCGCGAGGCTTTACGCCTGGGTACGCTTTCAAGTGACATACCGAACATGAGGAGTTGTGTCACCACTGCCGGAATCGGTGCTGGCGGCGGAATGATGACTTCTGGTACGTCCTTCTCCGGAGGTTCTGCCTCCCTTTCCGATGGTGATGTCTCCACGGCCCGAACTCCGAACACTTCCGCCTGCTGCCTTTGCAGCTGTTTCCAGACCGCGGCTGCATTCTCCCCAATGCCCTTCTCCGTCACCAGTTCCCGCGCCATCGCCATCAGGATGTCGTCACCATCGTCAATCGCTTGCAGCCCGTCGCTGGCGAACTTCCCTTCCATGGCCGGTGAAACCAACAGCTTCTTCCCCATCAGCCTCAAGCACGCTTCCTGCATGGTGCCGGCGTAGTAGAAGAACTTGACGTTCACGTTCGACCACTGTCCAATCCTCCACGATCGCCGGCCGGCCTGACGCAGGGTGTAAATGGAATAGCCGGTCTCTGCGAAGAAGATGTCGGGGAAAGCCCATAAATCAAGCCCGGTTTGAACCAGGCGGGGGTGGTTGATCACCACCTGAACGCCGGCATGGAGTTGCCGCTCGTAGCACGCCCCCCGCGGTTCCGGAGCGACTTCCGTGGTAAGGACGGCAACATGGATACCTTCCTTAGCCAGGATTCGCTCCAGCCGTCGCGTCACGTCGCGCTTCTGTGTATGGACCGCATACACCTGTACCTTCCTCCCGCGGTCAAGTGACGCTTTCACTTCTTCCACCAGCCGCCGTTCCTTGGCGTAAACGAGGTTCTGATCCAGCTCGCGAGTCGCCGCAATCAGGAACGGTTCGCGACGTTGGGTTTCGGGATTGAACTCACGGCCGATTAGGTCCCCGAAGCCGAAGGGCCGATCAGGGTAAGCGAGGAGAGCATTCAAGGCCACGCTGATCACCGACTGGTTGCCTCGATGCTCGCGCAGTGCCCTCTTGATGTCCTCTTCCAGGTCCTCGTACGCCTTCTTCAGCGGCTCATCCATCTCGATGCTGACAACTTCCTCCCGGTAGGGAGGGAGAGCGTCAGAGATGTCTTCGAGCGACACGAAGGCGCCAAGACTCATCAGGAACCGTCCGAACAGCAGCGGTGATGCTCCCGGTCGATGGCGGAATCGAGTTGTGACGCGAGCCTCAGAGTAGGCGTTGTCTGCCGGCTCGATTACGGTGATCTTCTCCAGCAGCCCATAGGTTTCGGTAAAGGCCCGTACACCGGCTTCCCGATATTCAAAGCCCTCTTCCAACATCTTCGCAGGCTCAAGGCGAAACAGGATATTGAAAAGTTCATCTGCGTAACCGCCGAGCAGTGTCCCGGTAAGCACGGCAATGTGGCGGGCGGACGCTGCCAGTGTACCCAGGGCGTTCCCCTGGGCAGTATCTCCTCCCTTCAGCTCGTGAACCTCGTCAGCTATGGCGTAATCGAAGAAGCCATCGCTCATATAACGGCCGATGAAGTCGACTGGGGCAAACCGTCGGGTCTTCTTCCCATCTGCCTGCCAAAGCGCGCTGTAGAGCGATCGGCGGGCATGATTGGTTCCATCACCTTGGCCCAGCATTTCGCTGAGCTTCACCTTTTTGAAGTCCATCGCAAGCAATCGCTCTCACTCCGTGCCCAGGTAGACCGGAGCCCCACTGTCAGGGTTGACGACGCTGCCCTGATAACGCCCGCACCGGGCGACGTGGTAGGCATGTCGCCAGAAGTAGCCGAGCTTGGCACGGTCCCGGCCGACAACGAACAATGCCGGAGAAGAGCAAATAGAATCCCAACGCTTCCGGGCCGAAGGTGAAGTCCTGCGCAGGCGCAACTCGCTCAAGCTGGTCCGCAATCCCTCACGCACAATGCGTTTGTTGCGCAGCTTGACTTCGTTCACCCCGTGGTGACTGTTAGAGTTGGTGGGCGTCCGCAGCCCGTCGATGATGAACACGCGAACACGTGGGAGGGTGAGGATTGCTTCTCGACACCACTTCTCAACTAATTGAGGCGGGACCATTGCGAGCGCCGTAAAGGGCCGACCCTCGGCGTGAGTGTGAACGGCACCCAGCGAGATCAGCGTCTTGCCCGTACCGCACTCTGCAATCACCGCTCCTGCGCGGGCCTGTTGCCAGCGTCGGACCAACCCCATGATGGCGAGAGTCTGGGCCGGGTAGGGTTTCCGCAGGAGCTTGCTGATAAGGGATGACGGTGGGTCATCGATGGAATGCAAGGGTGGGTAAGATTGAAGGATTCGGTCCCCTAACTCTTGGGCGTCAGCACGCAAATATGTGGCGATGTCAGTTATGGGCTCCATGGCTCTGAAGGTGCCTCCTGTGATGTTGGGGTGCGATACGAGATGTGATGATTATGGGTAAATCAGACCTACGTGGTCGAAACGGTGGTCGTCGCTGCTGCTTGGGAGCGGGAAGCATATCAATTAGGTCCATGGATTGGCCAAAATAAGTCACGATGCCGATCAAGGAAGACCGTGGCGACCTTCATTTGATGGGGAGCGGGTTGTATGGTCCTCGCCGGTGAGGAGTGTCCAATCGGAAACTCCGCTGGTACGTTCGTACTCTAGGAACTTCCTTCCAAACATGTTATTCGAGTGACTACCGGCGCACGGAATAGAATGAAGCATTCTTGGTCGTGCGATTCCTGGCAAAGGCAATATGGAAGATACGTCTGGTACCGAGGCGGCACGATGTCTTGCACGCAGCCTCAACACCTTGCTCAAAGCGGTACGTTTTGATAGGGCAGAGCACGAGCAGCCCACGATGCTGCTGGGCAAGCCTGGGAGGACCTCGTGTGAGTCTCGGAGCCGTGGGAAAAAGCGATGAGAGGTCAGGACCTATTTGCTCCACTGCAACTTCGGGATCGGGGTAGAGGTTTCCAGTGCTTTGATCGGGTAGAAAAGGACTGGGGAATTCGCGTGCAGTCCCTCAGGGCGGTGGCTTAGCGTGGCTCGTCCTTTTCCTTGGAGGCAGGTGGTCCTCTCGCTGGGGGTGGTCGGCGTCACCCTCTGGCGTGTTTCCTTCGCGGAATTGCGGGCGGCATTTCGCAATCTTGACCTGAAAAACCTGCTCCTGGCGGTCTTCTGTATTCTCGCACTGAATGCGCTCCGTGCTTATAAATGGCACCGCTTGCTGGCTGCCGTAGGCAACTTCCGCCTGCAACAGTCGCTGCGCACTTTGCTGGGAGGCTGTGTGCTGGGCCTGATCACCCCTGGGCGGGTCGGGGAGTTAGGACGATGTATCTTCGTCCGGCAACACGAGCGCCCACAAGTCGCGTTCCTGACGCTGCTCGACCGAGCTTTGGATCTCTGGGCGCTGCTCACGCTGGTTGGGGCCAGTCTCTTCCTTGTCGCCTCCTCTCCCGCCGCCGTCTTTGGGGTGGCTGTGTGGCTCGCACTGCTTCCGGTTGTGCTCGGGTTCCCCGGCCTCTTGGTTCATCTCTCCACGGTGGTGCAGAGGTTGCGCCAGTTTCATGGACACTTGGCCAAAGTTGCCTGTTGCTTGCCGCCCGCCCGAATGCCGAGATATGCCATCATGAGCTTGGGGGCCATGTGGCTGGAACTTTCAACTTTCTTCTTCCTCCTGCGTGCTTTCTCCCCCACAGGATTCGCAACCGCCCTTGCCACATACCCTTACATCGCTCTGGCCGGCGACTTGCCGGTCTCCTTTGGGGGCGTGGGCGTCCGCGAAGGTGCAGCAGCCCTTCTCCTCTCCCCCTATGCCGTGCCCCCGGGCGCTGCCGTGGGTGCGGCGTTGCTGTGGTTTGTCTTCGGCATTCTCTTCCCGGCAGTACTAGGCGTCGCTTGGTTGCTCGCCGAAAGGCTAAAACCCTTGATCCAGTGCTCCAACATCCAAGCGCACAATCCGGACAGCAGTTGCCCGCCAGTAGACTCCGCCCACCCTCATAGCCCGGTCCCATCCGATAGCGTGGCCCCACCCTGCGAGGCGGGGTAGCCCTGCAAGTTCCGCCCTCAAATCCATGAGGGCGAATTCACAACCCCTATTGTAATCCTCGGCGTTGCTTGAAACCTTCAAGATCATTCGCATGCTTCTGTATCCTCCTGCGCCAGGGTGGCAGGACTATCTTCGCCTGGCTCCTGATAGGAGCTTGCCTATGAGGGGTGACGGTGGGTCGTCGATAAAATGCAATGGTGGGCATGACTGAAGGATTCTGTTCGCTAACACAGGGGCGTGGGCACGCAAATATGTGGCGATATTCTCCAGCAGAGGCAAAGTCTCGTCCTTTCGGTTCGCGCTTGGTCGGGGAAGAAGTCCTTATCTTCAGGACTTCTGGGAGTTGGGTTTGCCATCGAAGTGAATTAGATGTAATGTGGCGTCTGGTTGATTGCCAAACCCTGGGTTATACTCGACGACGTTCTGAAGGCAACCGATGGAGGAAAAAGTATGTTTCACTTAATCTGGTATCTTCTCATTGGGCTAATCTCGGGGGTTATCGCAAAATCGGTGATGCACACGCACATGACGATCTTCTGGACGATCGTGCTTGGCATAATCGGATCGATCATCGGCGGTGCCGTTACCCACATGCTATGGCGCCCGACAAACAGCCGATATCATCCCGCCGGCCTGATTTTCTCCACGCTGGGCGCGATCCTGGTTCTCTTCATTTGCTATAAGCTGAACATTCATTTTCCCCACGTCCTCGGATTCCGATAGGACGGTCATATCTCGGGCGGCTTGAAACCTTCAGGATGATTCGCATGCCTGCGTCACCTCCTCCGCCAGGGTGGCAGGACTATCTTCGCCTGGCTCCTGACGGCTCCCCTCCCCCAGGTCATCCTTGCCAACTTGGAAGAAATTGTTGGCCAAGTTCCAGCGGACCGGCCCATTGCGGTCAGGAACCTCGATCCGCTTCTGGCGCAGAGCACGTCGAATCCATTTCAGGAACAACTTCTTCGTGCCGCTGACCAGCACCGGAGAGCATCCCAGACCGATAATCGGTTTGATTGCTCCACGGTGGTTGAGTTCCTCCGTGAACCAGCCGGCCCATTCCGGCACGACCGGTAATCCGAACCGCTGCGAGATGCGGTACAGCACAAACGTGCGGTCGTTGTCACACTGGAGACATCTCCTACACTTGATGTTTGCGGGATAATGAAAATGCCAAACGACGCGTGGATTAGAAAGCTCGCAGACGGCAGAAAGGTGAAATTCAGTCAGGACGAACTGATGGACGCCACGTTTATCACCGCTCAGATCGAAGGCAACGAAGTCGTTTATTCGATCCTACTGAACAAAGCCCAAACTAAGCTGAGTCGTGAAGGGGTTGAGGGGTGGTTCGAGCGAGAGCTTTCGAGGAATTAGCTGCGGCGACTAACGGTTATGACGCGGCCACTGCGAGCCTTATCGGGTCGATGCCCCCTTTCTCGCAGACTTGGCGATGCGGGGCTGTGCCATTTCTTTCTCGATGCGAGCGAGTGTTGCTTTGTTAGATTCATTCCTAGGTTCCCTTTTGGTTCCCATGTCCGCCCCAATTGTAAGACGAAGCGCTTCTCACTTTTCCCCTGAACATCATTTTCAACCCAAGCGCCGGCTGATGTCTGGATGGCTTCAGTTGGGGATTCTCGATTCGACGGGCGGAAGCATAATGTCTTTCCAGCCCTCACCGTTGAACGCCCTTGCCATGACTCCTCGCTTGTGGTAACTATCTCCAATCGATGACGCCACTCGAGACTTACCTCCGGGAACTGCACGAAATTCGCTCCACGGGCGCGGGAGTTGAAGAGGAGTCCTACTATCACCCTCTCGCTACCCTGCTGAACGAGGTCGGCAAGAGACTCAAGCCGAAGGTCAAATGTGTCCTGCAACTGGCAAACCGGGGCGCCGGCAAGCCGGAAGGCGGCCTTTTCACGGCTGACCAGTTCGAGCACCTTTCCGACGCCGAGCCCCTGCCGGGCCAGCTTCCGGCGCGGGGCGCGATCGAGGTGAAGCCCACCAAAGACGATGCCTGGGTCATCGCCGAGGCCAAACAGGTCACCAAGTACTGGAACCGATACAGACAAGTCCTCGTCACCAACTATCGCGATTTCGTCCTGGTGGGCCAAGATGCCGAGAGCAACCCGGCGATACTTGAAACTTACCGGTTGGCGGGAAGCGAGAAAGCCTTTTGGCAGGCAGCCAGCTCGCCCCGCTCGACGGCGGAGAAACAGAATGACCGCTTCGTCGAGTACCTCCAGCGCGTCATGCGCCATGGCGCGCCCATCGCCGCGCCTGAGGATGTTGCTTGGTTCCTCGCCTCCTACGCCCGCGATGCCCTGGCCGGCATCGCTGACGTGGAGCTTTCGGCCCTGGCGGCGGTCCGCGCCGCGCTCGAAGAAGCCCTGGGCCTCAAGTTCGAGGGCGACAAGGGCGAGCACTTCTTCCGCTCCAGCCTCGTCCAGACCCTTTTCTATGGGATTTTCTCAGCTTGGGTACTCTGGTCCCGCCACAATCCGCCCAGGAGTGGCGCTGGCGTCCCGCCGGCAAAGGAACCGGGCCAGCAAGATGCTGGCGCTACGGACGGCGCCACAAAGCGGTTCGACTGGCGGCTCACGGCCTGGTCGCTCCGCGTTCCCATGATCTCGCGCCTGTTCTCGCTGGTTGCCGATCCTCACCAGCTTGACGCCCTCAAACTTTCCCAGGTGCTCGATTGGACAGGGGCCGTCCTCAACCGCGTGGACCGCGCCTCCTTCTTCAGCAACTTCGAGGAAAGCCACGCCGTGCAGTACTTTTATGAGCCCTTTCTGGAAGCCTTTGACCCCGAATTGCGCAAGCAGCTTGGCGTCTGGTACACGCCGCCCGAGATCGTGAAGTACATGGTGTAGCGCGTCGATACTGTACTGCGCCAGGAACTGGGCTTACCGCTCGGCCTCGCCGATAAGAACGTCTACGTGCTCGACCCCTGTTGCGGCACGGGCTCTTATCTCGTCGAGGTGCTCGACCGCATTCACCGAACCCTCAAAGAGGGCGGAGAAAACGGGCTCACAGCCAGCGACCTGAAAGAAGCGGCGCAGAAACGCGTTTTCGGCTTTGAGATTCTCCCTGCCCCTTTCGTTGTTTCGCACCTTCAACTGGGCCTGCTTTTGCAGAAACTCGGCGTGCCACTTTCTGATGTAGCGCCGGCTTCCAGCCGGCAGAGCCACCAAGAGGGCGGCGCTACGCATGGCCTCGAACGGGTTGGGGTTTATCTCACCAACGCTCTCACCGGCTGGGAGCCGCCCAAAGAACCCAAGGCTAGGCTGCTGTTCCCTGAATTGGAGGACGAACGCGACGCCGCCGAGCACGTCAAGCTTGATGCACCCATCCTGGTAATCCTGGGAAACCCGCCCTACAACAGCTTCGCGGGAATTGCCAAGATGGAGGAAGAGCGCGACCTTTCCGAAGCCTACCGGACCACCCGGCAAGCGCCCGCCCCGCAGGGCCAAGGCTTGAATGATCTTTATGTGCGCTTCTTCCGCATGGCCGAAAGGCGCATTGTGGAGAAGACAGGCAGGGGCGTGGTTTGTCTGATTTCCAATTACTCGTGGCTCGACGGTCTTTCCTTTACGGGCATGCGGGAGCGGTATCTGGAAGCGTTTGACCGCATCTGGATTGACTGCCTGAATGGAGACAAGTACAAGACCGGCAAGCTGACTCCCGAAGGTGAACCTGACCCTAGTATTTTTTCGACAGAACTCAATCGCGAAGGAATTCAGGTGGGCACTGCCATAACGCTGCTGGTCCGTAGCGCCGTTCGTACCGCCGTCCGTACCGCCATCCGTAGCGCCGGCTTCCAGCCGGCCCCTGAGCAAATCCAGCAACCTGCCGGAGTTACGATCCCGAATTTCCACTATGAGTCAGTCGCGACTCGCGGGCGAGGTTACCTTCCGCACTGGGAAATGGAAGGCGCGGTCTACTTCGTCACCTTTCGCCTGGTCGATTCGCTTCCGCAGGCCGTGATTGAATCTTACAGACTCGAGGCGAAGGACTTGGTCAGAACGGCTGAGCATCTGGGACGCGAGTTAACCAAAGCTGAACGGAAGCGCCTCCATGAACTGTTCACCGAGAAGATCGAAGGCGCCCTTGATGCCGGTGCCGGCGCCTGCCACCTTGCGAAGCCTGAAATTGCGGATATGGTGGCCGGAGCCTTGCGGCACTTTGACGGCCAGCGTTACGACCTCGTGGCTTGGTCCGTAATGCCCAATCACGTCCACGTCGTCTTTCAGCCCCGCCATGACCATCCTCTGGCCGAGATAATGCACTCCTGGAAGTCCTTCACGTCCAACCACGCCAACAAGATTCTCGGGGGCACCGGGCACTTCTGGGAACGGGAGTATTATGATCACCTGGTCCGGGATGCACAGGAGCTCGAGCGGATAATTCGTTACGTGGTCGAAAACCCCCGACAGGCGAAGCTGCAAAACTGGCCGTGGGTTTGGGCTCGTAGCGCCGCCGCCTCGACGGCAGTTAGGGAGCGCCAGGGCAACTCCTCCGCCTGGGTGGCAAAAGGCCGGCAAGATGCCAGCGCTACGAACGCTACGGCCGTCCGCTTTCGCCACCTTTGGGGCAAAACCAAGCGGCAGCAATTGCTGGAGAGCGCGGAGCAGGATGGGATGGCGTTCTACCAGGAGCTAACCCCTCCACTGGAGCTTGGTTTGCCCTTCGCGCCCGCACAGGTGGACACCGGCTATCTGGCGTGGCCGTTGCTGCCGGATCTCTTCCTGTACTCGTCCCCTGGCGTAAATACCAGTCGCGACCAAGACCTGATACAAATCGACCGCAACAAGCTGGAAGAAAGAATGGCAGCGTATTTCGACAAAACCAAGACGGACGCCGACGTTGCCCACGTGGTGCCGACACTATTGATCTCTGCATAAATAATGCAACGATTTAGGACAAAAAATGAGGCAGATCGGATTCCAGGATGCAGCCGCGCAGTTTTTGGGGAGAGTTTCGAATGGCGTCGATCGAA
>Ga0326727_10022110_pt1 | contig 12345 bp, 8 predicted proteins | sample MB2enrmetagenome_FD_207643 | JGI IMG/M metagenome (GOLD analysis project Ga0326727, IMG submission 207643) | Lab enriched peat soil microbial communities from McLean, Ithaca, NY, United States - MB29MY | ecosystem: Environmental > Terrestrial > Soil > Wetlands > Peat | place: USA: New York...
CTGGATTACTCGTCAAGCCTTCACATGTCTGGTCCCGCTCCCTGGCTCGTGCTTGGGGAGCTAGACATAGCCCAGAACAACCAGGATCTGAGCACTGAACACGGACGCTCGCTCTTCGATTCGCGTCACCGTTTCGCCGGAAGCGTAACCTTCGCGATTCCCTTTGCGCGTAGTTTCACAGGTCTGTCGCGTACGCTCCTGGATGGCTGGCAATTCAATGCCCTGTTAGCCGTCAATTCCAGCACTCCGTTCACCGTCTATGACTCGGCGAACGTCTCGTTGCAGGCGCCGCACCCCGGAGTTTCCGGCATGTTCGGAGACCGGCCCAACGTCGTCGGGAACCCGAATCGTGGGGCGCCTCACAAGGTGTCGCAATGGGTCTCTCCTTCGGCATTTCAGCGGCTCGATCCGGTTGCGAACGCCGGGCAGTTCGGCAACGAGGGGCGAAACAGCGTCGATGGCCCGGCCTATGGGAGTCTCGACGCTTCACTCGACAAGAGCTTCGCGCTAGGTGACAAGTCAAGAGTGCAGTTCCGGGCAGAAGCCTTCAACGTGACAAACCATGCCAACCTGATCCCACCCGTTTTCGACATCAACTCGCCTGCCTTCGGGCAAATCACCGAGGCGCAGGCCCCGCGTGTCCTTCAGTTCGCTTTAAAGCTTGTTCGGTGAACCTGCCTCCAATGAAATACTAGTGCATGCAACAAAGAGTGGGGTCCAGTACATCGGACCCCACATCAGTTTAACGATCCTCATTTCTGCGCAGAATCCACTTCAGAGAACACTCTCCAATGACCAAACTCTCCCGCCTTAACAACGCGGTTCTCGGTCTCTTTGTCCATCCCTTTTCAGGTTCTTTGACCTACGGTGGCGCCACCACGGCGGCCAGCAAGCAGGCAGCCGAATCCGAGGTGCGGTAGGCATGTTGATTCATGATTTACAGACATCGCCACCAATAACTCAGGGAAGAATGGTCCAATCCGGACAGATTGGCGAATTGCCACCCTCATTGCTTCTGCCATCATCCTTTCGATGGACTTATGCCGTCCACCTATTTGGGGAAGCATGATGTAGAATCTTGCACTACTGTGAGTGATAGCCCGCAAGGAACTTACCGCGCGAGGACTCTCCCTTTCATGGTGGTCAATGCTGCATCTTCGGCAGAACGAACATTTGAGTTACACCCAGTGCATTGCCGTGTTATCAGCGTTGTTGTTGATCGCCATAAGCGCCTTGCCAGCTGCGGCGCAGGCAGGCGGAGTGCCACTCCAGTTGGATCTTGGCATTATCGTCATGCCAACCCAGGCCGGCGCTGAGGCTGCGTTGAGGCAACTGAATGCGGGCGCCGACTTCTCGGTTTTGGCAAAGGAGAAATCCACTGACGCAACATCGGTGGATGGCGGCTATCTGGGCAAGATGGATCCGAAGGGCCTGCGCCTGGAGTTGCGAGAGGCTTTGAATGGCCGCACTGTCGGCCAACTTACCGATGTGGTGCATCTCCCCACTGGCTTCGCGATTCTCAAGGTGCTGGCACACGCGCCTGCACTGGAGGATCTGAACAGGAACCGGATCGCGTCGCTGATCTCGACGGGCGTGATCCAGCCAGGCGCGGTCGTCGGCGGCTATCCCGAAGCCCTTGAGGCGCTGCGGGACTTCCCCAAGCCGGAAGGGTGGCCCAAGGACATGCGCCAGGTTTGCGAGGTCCGCACCGAAACGGCCGAGAACGCGAAACTTGCGTTGCGGGATGCGATTAAATCGACGCTTGGCTGGCAGACGACCTCGGAGCAACAGGTGCTGCTGATCCAGGGTGAATCCGCGCTTGCGCAGCTCTATGCATTCAGCGGTGAAATGCCTGAGTCCATCGGCGCCTGGAAGGCAGCGATCAAGTTAGCCGAGACGGCAGATCCCAAGTATATGCCAAACCTGCTTGAAAGCATTGGCGCCACTTATCTGCATTGGTCGGAGATGGAGAACGAAATTTATAGCGGCTCGCGCGATCTGGATATCTTTCCGCCTCTGGATCCCCATGCGAGCTATGAAAAGAAAAACGAATCGCAGCAGGCTATTGAGTATTTTCTGAAGTTTCTCGCCCTGAAACCCGACAACCTGGAGGTGAGATGGCTGCTCAACCTTGCGTATGCGACGCTGGGCGAATACCCCTCCGGCGTACCCGCAGCGTATTTGATTCCGGAGAGCAATTTCAAGTCGAAGGAGAACATCGGCCGCTTTGTGGATCGCGCGCCCGCGGCTGGTTTGAATGTTTTCGGAGCAGCTGGGGGCATCATTGTGGATGACTTCGACAACGACGGCCTGCTGGATGTGGTGATCACCAGCATGAATGTTTGCGAGCCGATGCATTTCTTTCACAACAACGGCGACGGCACCTTCACTGACCGAACCAAAGAAGCCGGCCTTCAGGATCAGTTGGGCGCCCTGAGCCTGATGCAGGTGGACTACAACAACGACGGCTGCATGGATATTTTTATCCCGCGCGGCGGTTGGGAGTATCCGCAGCGCAAGTCGCTGTTGCGCAACAACTGCGATGGAACCTTTACCGACGTGACCGATGCCAGTGGGCTGGGAGCGACGGTGACCGCGACCCAGGAGGCGGTGTGGGCGGACTTTGACAACGACGGCTATATAGATCTGTTCCTCGCCAATGAGAACGCACCCGCGCAACTGTTTCACAACAAGGGAGACGGTACGTTTGAGGAGATTGGTCATGCGGCAGGGATCGACCAGACTGCCTTTTCAAAGGGCGTTACCGCGGCAGACTACGACCACGATGGCTTTATGGACGTATATGTCTCCAACCTCCAGGGGAAGAATTATCTCTATCACAACAACGGCGACCTTACCTTCACCGAGATAGGAAGGCAGGCTGGCGTACAGGCTCCTTTGTTCAGCTTTGCCACATGGTTCTTCGACTACGACAACGACGGCTGGCCCGACTTGTTTGTTGACAGCTATCTAATGGTTATGGACGAGACGGTGAGGACCTATGTTGGCATGCCGCACAATGGCGAGACACTGAAGCTCTATCGCAACAAGCACGACGGCACATTCGAGGATGTGTCGGAGCAGGTGGGACTGGACAAGGTGTACATGCCCATGGGCGCTAACTTCGGCGACGTGGACAACGACGGGTTTTTAGATGTCTATCTCGGCTCGGGGAACCCAAATTTCACAGCTTTGGTTCCATATGTGTTGCTGAGAAACAAGGAAGGCAAATCGTTTGTGGATATTACCCAGTCCTCAGGTACTGGAGAACTGCACAAAGGACATGCGGTTGTGTTTGCCGACCTGACCCGGCAGGGCAGCGAAGACATTCTGACCAGAGTCGGCGGAGCGATCCCCTCGGACGAGCACAACGTGCGGGTGTTCGAGAATCCAGGCAACACGAACGACTGGCTCAATGTGCGGCTGGTGGGCGTCAAGACCAATCGCTCCGGCGTGGGGGCAGAGATTCATGTCACTGTGCAGGACGGCAACGCAGCGCCACGGTCCATCTACCGGACGGTTGGGCAGACCAGTTCCTTCGGAGGCAATCCAATGGAGCAGCACATCGGGTTGGGGGCCAACGCCCACGAAATATCGCTGGACATCTGGTGGCCGACCACGCGCACGCGGCAACATTTTAGCGGATTAGCGAAGGATCAATATATCGAGATCAAGGAATTTGCCACCAGCTACACCAAGCTCGAGCGGCACCCCTTCAAGTTAGGCAACAACAAGGCGGTCATGGCAACCGCTGCAAAGAAGGCCAACTGAAAGCTTCAAACCAGATTGCCCTCAAGGAGAGAGAAATGAAGATGGGACGAGTGTTTCTGGCTTTGGCTCTACTGGTTCCTGCGGCGATGGCTACCGCAGCCGGAGAGCCGCACACAGTTCAGGGAGTCCTTTTGAAGGCGGACCCGGCCAGCCGAACCATCGAGGTTTCCTGCGATGCCATCCCAGGCTACATGGATGCGATGGTGATGACCTTTGCGGTGCGCGACGCCGAGGTGCTCAAGAACCTCCAGACCGGCGGCACGGTGCGCTTCACAATGGTGGAAGAAGGCAACGAGGAGTTCGCAGAGCACCTGCAGGCCATCAGCGTGCAGAACCACGAGTCCGAGCCCACGGAGGCGAGCCGGCTGACGTACCTGCATCGCGCTCTGGATCACACGGCAGCACAAAAGTTGATCCCCATCGGCGGGCTGGTTCCGAATTTCACATTGACCGACCAGTCAAACCGGCAGACGCAGTTGGACGACTTCAAAGGGATGATTGTGGTGCTTTCCTTTGCCTACTCCCGCTGCCCGAATCCGAATTACTGCTTTCGACTATCGAACAACCTGGCACAAGTGGGCCGGCGTTTTCACTCTCTCACAGGGCGCAGCCTGATTCTGCTGACCATTGTGATTGAGCCCGACCAGGACCAGGGAGAGGCGCTGGCGCACTACGCGAACACATGGAAGGCCGATTGGTCGGCCTGGCGGTTTCTGACTGGCTCTCTGGCCGATATTCACGCCATCGCCGGGATGTTTGGCATGGACTTTTGGAACAATGAAGGATTTCTGACACACTCGTTCCACACCGTGGTGATCGATCGCGATGGGCGTCTTGCAGCGAACCTGGAAGGCAACCAATTCACGGCCGATCAATTGGGCGACCTGGTGGGAACAGTGCTTGACCGGTCAGCGAGCATAGGGGGCGGTTCTTAAAAGCTGAGCAATTTTGATTGAAGCAGAAGCGGAACTAGCAATTCGAGCCTGCCGACTGAAAAGTTGATGCGGCAATGGTGGCGTGATCGCATCTCTATTGATCGTTCTATCGGCAATTGCGCTTGGTCGAAATTTCGAGCGGGACAAGGCCGCGCTGAATTGCCGACGTGACCGCCTGAGTGCGGTCCGTCACGCCCAGTTTGGCCAGCAGCCTGCTGATGTGCGTTTTGACCGTAGGCTCTGAGATATTAAGCTCGGTCGCAATGTCTTTGTTGTTCCTGCCATGCACAATCTGCTCCAGTACGTCGAACTCCCGCGGCGTCAGTTCCTCGGTGCCCAAGCGCTCGGCAAGCTTCACGGCAATCGCCGGCGGAATGTACGATTTTCCCAAATGGACGGAACGGATCGTCGCGATCAACTCTTCGGAGGTCATACCCTTGAGCAAATAAGCGCGCGCACCGGCCTGCAGGGCGCGATAGATGTCCTCATCACCGTCGTAGGTGGTCAGCACGATGAAACGCGCGCTTGGTGTCTCCATACGAATGCGCTCGATAACCTCGACGCCGCTCAGGCGCGGCAGTCGGAGATCGATCAGCGTGATGGCCGGCTGGTGTTTGCGAAATTGGCTGATGGCCTCCACGCCATCCGCGGCTTCGCCGACAACCTCAAGACCATCGACTACATTGAGCAGGGCCACCAGCCCCTGTCGCACCACGTGGTGGTCTTCCACAACTAGCACGCGAATCGATAGGTTGTTCGGCGATACTGCGGAGAAATCGCTCACGGCTGCCCGCCTACATTCGAATGAGAATGAGTTGCAAAACATTATCTTGTAAATTGAGATATTTTGCGCCAGTCGAATGGTTTAGATGGGACTACATCTAAAGTAGGCATTGACATTCAATACAAGAGATGAGCCACGCCGTACATCCACAGTTGTAGCTGCACTTCCGTCTACGGGTGGTTGCACTCATGGTCTGCAAGCCTGATGCTTGTTCGCAGTCCGATGAACATAAGAGCAATAAGTATTATTGCACTCCTTGTCGCGCACGCGGCGACCTACGCGCATAGCGCTTTTCTCAACCAGTGGCAGGCACGTGTCGCGCAAATTCGTTCCAAACATCCCGGATGGAACGTCCGTCATATCGCGCAATATCCATCTTTGATTCAGGTAGTGCAGACCGACTTTGTGATGCAGGTCACCGGAGCACACACAGCTACTTGCCAACCCACTGAGTCTGTTGCATGAGGGTCATGGCAAGAGTTATGGCGATTGCCGCTCCGTGTGCGCTGCTGCTGGTATGCGGTTTTACGACCGAACAGGCACAAAGCCCCGCAGCAGATATCATCGTCACTGCCACGCCGGTCTATGAGCCATTGGCGGCCTTACGCGGAGAAGAACGCTTCCCCAAGGGCGCGCAATTGCTCGTTATTCATGAGGGCAAGCCGGAGTCCAAACCAGAGCAACTTGTGACGGGCTTTGCGGCTACAGCGGACCCCAACGTCTCCTTCGACGCCAAGACCATGCTATTCGCTGGTAAAAAAGCTGCAGAGGACCCATGGCAGATATGGGAACTGACGTTTGCAGACCATTCGCTGCATAAGATTGTCGCGGATTCCAACGACGCCATTCGTCCGCTTTATCTGCCCAGCAACCGCCTAGTCTATGCGCACCGCACCGACAAGGGCTATCGACTTGAAGCAGCGCAATTGGACGGCTCCGCAGTTCAGGTGCTCAGCTACCTGCCCGTCAGCATAATACCTGCTTTTGTGCTAATGGATGGGCGCATTCTCTTTGAATCTGGTTTTCCCTTGGGATCCGGTGCGACGCCGGAACTGTTTCTGGCTTACTCGGACGGAAGTGGAGTCGAATCCTACCGCTGCGACCACGGTGCAGCCCGCTGGGGCGGAACACAGTTGGACTCTGGCGATGTAGTGTTCACGCACGGTGCAACAGTGGCGAGGTTCACGTCGCCTCTGGCAGAGGAAGAGAGCATCGTTGCGCCACGCGCCGAGTATGTGGGTGCGATTGCCGAGACGGCCTCTGGTGCATGGCTGATGAGTGCGCGACCCGGTGCAGGAATGCACTACGCATTGAAGCTATGGAAGCCCAATACTTCGCTATCAGGTGCAGGGGCGCTCAAAACATTGCTGGCCCAGAGCGGCGAGGATATCGTCCAGCCGGTTCTTGTTGCAACGCGTACAACGCCCAAGCGTCACCCCTCCGGGCTGCATGATTGGAGCTACGGTAATCTGCTTGTCCTCGATTCGCGCCTCTCGCGCGAAGGCGACCTTCGCATTGCGCCCGTATCGGTGCGTTTGGAGACGCTGGACGCTGATGGCCACGTTGTCGTCACAGGCACAGCACCGGTGGAAGGGGATGGTTCCTTCTTTGTCCAAACTCCGGCCGACAAGCCAATTCGTTTTGCATTGCTTGATGCAAAGGGTGCAGTGCTGCGGCAGGAACACGGATGGTTCTGGATTCGTCGCGGAGAACAGCGCTACTGCACGGGCTGCCACACAGGGCCGGAACGTACATCTGAGAATCGCTTGCCGACCGCACTGCTGCACACCACAACGCCTGCCGATCTTACAGGCGTGAAGGAGCCACGCGAAGCGCAACACGGAACACCAGGAGCCAACTGAGATGAATTATCGCTTTCTTCCGTTACTCTCCGCCATCGCCCTATCTGTTGCGCATCTCACTCTTGCCGCACAGCCACCTCCGGTGGGTCAGACGCCGCCTGCGCGCCAGAAAGATGTCGCAACTCAGACTTCGATTGCCCCAAAAGTGCCGCTAATTCGATTTGAAGACGCAAGCGAGAAGGCTGGAATCGACTTTACGCATAGCTTCGGATCGCGTCAGATGGGTTCTCTGCTTGAGGATACCGGCGCAGGATGCGTGTGGTTCGACTACAACGGCAGCGGCCTGGAGTCGCTCTACGTGGTGAACGGACGTCCTTTGGACGACTCGATGCATCCGTTTCCGCTGAAGGTGAAGCCGGCACCGCCACCTCAGAATCATCTGTATCGCAACAACGGCGATGGAACCTTTACCGACGTAACGGAGAGTTCCGGGCTCGATCCCGATATGTATGGAATGGCCGTGACTGCTGCCGACTATGACAACGACGGCTTTGTCGATCTGTTGGTCACTGGATACGGCAAGACCATCCTTTATCACAACGACGGCAATGGGCACTTTACCGACGTGACTAAGAAGGCTGGCATCAATGTGGATGGATGGGCCATCAGTTCGACATGGCTGGATTACGACAAGGACGGTTGCGCCGATCTGTTCGTGGGTCGTTACGTCAAGTTCGATCCAACCTATCGCGCCTTTTATGCGCCGACCAATTATCCGGGACCGCTGGATTACGAGGGCGAGACCAACAGGCTATACCACAACAATTGCAACGGAACATTCACCGATGTTACGGACAAGTCGGGAATCGGCGCCTATGTGGGCCGGACCATGGGAGTCACGGCCGCTGACTTTGATAACGATGGGTGGGACGACATCTATGTCTCCAACGACCGCACGGAGAACTTCCTTTTCCATAACAAGCATGATGGAACCTTTGAAGAAATTGCCAGCGATACGAACACGGCCTATGGACAGAATGGCGAATCGACTTCGTCAATGGGGCCTGTATTTGCCGATCTCGAAGGCAGGGGGTGGCTGGATCTGTGGGTGACCGACGGGCGCTACAACCGGCTGTTGCACAACACAGGAAAGATGAGTTTTGAAGATCTCGGCGCAGAGAATGGTGTTTCCCAGGCAAACGCGCAATACGCAAGCTGGGGCACGGGCATATACGACTTCGACAACGACGGCCAGCTCGACATTCTTATTCTTCACGGCGGGCTGGTTCACCTGATCCCGCAAGAGCACACGTTGTTTCGTGGGCTTGGGAACGGGAAATTCGCGGACGTTTCGCGCGAGGCCGGCCCGGTGCTGAGTGTACGCACTACCGCGCGCGGTGCATGTTTCGCAGACTACGAAAACAACGGGAAAGTGGATGCCTTCGTGGTGAATCTGGGATCGAAGGGAGCACTACTCCACAACGTGTCGACGAATACGGGCCATTGGATCGCGATCAAGCTCAAGGGAACGATGAGCAATCGCGACGGTATTGGAGCAAAGGTCGAAGTGTATGCGGCGGGCAAGCGACAAACGGCGGAGCGAGTGGCTGAATCGGGCTATTTGTCACAGAACGACGAGCGCCTGCACTTCGGTTTGGGTGCAGCAACGGTGGTGGAGAAACTCATTGTTCACTGGCCAAGCAGGCGCGAACAGACTCTCGAACACCTGGCAGTGGACCGCGTACTTACTGTGGAGGAGCCTAAATGAGCCCCCAAACACAAAACCAATTTCGGCTTGGAATATGCGCTGGATTTACCGCCGTGGGCGTGGCCTTGCTTTCGGCGGCACTGTGGACCGGCAGGCCTGTACGCGCAGCGGCGCAGCCTGAGACGAGCGCGTCTGAACCCTATGCTTCGCCACTTGAGGTGTTGCTTTCGCCCGACGGCGCGCGGCTCTTCGTCCTTTGCCAGCAAAGCAATGAGGTGCGCGTTTTAAATGCGGCCAGCTTTGCGGTGATCAAGAGCATTGCAGTGGGCCGCGTACCGCGTGGATTCTCGCTTTCGCCCAAGGGCGACAAGTTGTTCGTGACGAACGCCTGGGACGATACGATCTCGGTGATCGATACAAAGGAGCTGGAAGTCATCCATACATGGCCAGTTGGAGCAGAGCCGTCTAGCGTGGTTGAGGACCGCGCAGGCAAGCGGCTTTTTGTGGCCAATCGGATCAGCAACGATATAGCCGTGCTCGATGCCCAAACCGGAGTGGAAGAAAAGCGACTGATGGGTGGGCGAGGCACCAGCTATCTTGCACTTTCTTCCGACGGTAGCCGCATTTATGTGACGCATGTTTACCCGAAGATCATCCCACGTCTTACGGGGTTGGAGAATAGGCTCCCGCCTGAGTCGGAGATTACGGAGATCGATGCGGTACGCGCGGTGGTTCTGGATCGCGTTCAACTGCACGGGATTGCCGGAGTCTTTCATTTGGCGCTCTCTGCCGACGGCCGGCTGGGCGTTGCGGCCGAGTATCACCCCAAGAACCTTTTGCCGCTGGCGCACGTGGAACACGGAGGAGCTTTCACCTATTCGCTCGAATTGTTTGGCGCGGATGTGGGCAAAATGCCCGTCGAAGTGCCGCTCGATGAGTTGGATCGTTATGCTTCGCAGCCTTTCGGCGTGCTTATAACGCCGGACAAGTCGCGTATCTACGTTTCCTGCGGAGGTTCGGAGATTGTGACCGTGATCGATGTGCCGCGCCTGCTCCGCTTCATTCACACGCACAACGGGCCCTTCGCACAGGATCTCTCTGCCAGCGCCAATTATATTGTGACACGCATTCCCGTGGGGCTGAATCCGCGAGGCCTTGCACTCTCTCGCGACGGGCGCAGGCTATTTGTTGCCAACCGTCTCGATGACACCGTAAGCGTGATCGATACGCAAACCAAGCGGACGGTCTCTACGATCACGCTGGCCGGTCCTAATACGCCCCCATCGCGTCCTTTCAACGAGGGCGCCGTCAATATCTCCAGTAGCGCCGTAGAGGGACATATCACCTGCTCAAAATGCCACATCGATGGCCGCACACAGAGTCAAATTGCGCCTACATCGAAAGATCTGGAGAACCTGATTGACAAGCACAAGAAACTGATGGTTCCCAGTCTTGCGTCAAGTGGATCGAAAACAGTCTCGCCACTGCGCCGCGGCGAACAGATATTTTATACCTCGCGCTTCTCATTTCGGGGCCAGATCGGTTGTGCCAACTGCCACATCGATTCCACATTCGATGGCGTCCAATGGAATCTGGAACCAGACGGATTTGGCCGCAACACCGTGGACAACAAGATACTTGAGGGCATCAAGGATACGGAACCATATAAATGGACGGGGACCAATCCTAACATTCCCACCGAGTGTGGACCGCGGACCGAGAAATACTTCTGGCGCTCTGAGAACTACGACAATTCAGCGCTCGCTGATTTGGCCGTCTACGTTCGCAGCTTGGCTCCGCGCCCAAATCGGTGGCAACAGCCAAACGGCGAGTCGACTGCGGCGCAGGAGCGTGGGAAGGCGATCTTCGATCGCACGACAGACAAATTCAAGAAGTCGATTCCTGAAAGCAACCGCTGCTCCAACTGCCACAGTGGCCCCAAGGGAACGAACCAGAAGATCTTCGATGTGGGCACGCGCAAACCGAACGACAATACAGGAAATCTCAAAACACCTCCGTTGACCAACATTGCGCTCACAGCGCCATATCTGCACGATGGGTCGGCGCGTTCGCTCGAAGAGATATGGACGATCTACAACTCGGACGACAAGCACGGGCGGACCAATGATCTGACCAAGGATGAACTTAACGATCTGATCGAGTACCTCAAGTCTCGATAAGGGGGATGTGATGAAAAAGCTCTGTATGATCGCAATGCTTATGGCAGCCAGCGCAATTGCATTTGTCCCGCGGGCGCTTGCCGCGCCGCCGCATATGCCGCGCTTCCGCTTTGAAAACTTCACCACCGCCAATGGCCTGCCCAACAATCACGTCTTCGCGGTGCTGGTCGATGGAGACCGCATCTGGGCAGGCACTGATAATGGATTGGCTGTTTACCAGAACCATGCCTGGAAGGTATACACGACCGCGGATGGACTAGTGCAACGCGCCGTCATTTCTCTTGCTCTAGACAAGCGCACCGGCGATGTTTGGGCCGGAACAATGGGCGGGCTAAGCCGGATTTCAGGCGGACACATCGATAGCTTTACACAGATGAACTCGGGGCTGAGCAACAACGTGGTCTACAGCATTTCAATCGAAGGCGAGAACGTGTGGATCGCGACAGCCGCTGGCGGCTGCCGGCTGAACCTGCATACCAATCAGTGGTCGCTCTACAACGAGCGCAACACGCCCATGGCCGAGATTTGGTCGTATGCGGTCTCTGCCACGCCCACCAAGGTCTACTACGGAATATGGGGCAGCGGCGTTCTCGAACTTGATCAGAAAACCGGGAAGTGGGATAAGTACGACGATCCTGACGGGGAGACAGAGATGGTTCTCTACAAGGATCAGGGCCTGATCCACGAGATCGTCACCTCTGTCAGCTATATCGAGAAGGATGACGTTCTCTGGGCGGCAACATACTTTGGCGATAGTCGTTACGACGGGCGTTACTGGCACAATTTTCTCGTCAAGGACAGCGGGCTTCCCTCTAATTTTACCAACCAGGTGAAAGGCGTAGACGGCAAGCGCGCCTGGTTCTGCACCGACAAGGGACTGGCCTACTACGACGGTTTGAACTGGGCCGTTTACCGGCCATCGCTTCAAGATGGCAAGCCCGAGATGACGGTGCGCGACGTGAACGGAGTAGTAACGCCCGTTCCCGTGAAAACAGCGCCGGCTCACAACTATATACTCGGCATCGACTTTCAAGGGGGTGATATTTGGGTGGCAACCGCAGAAGGGTTGAGCCACGGCATTCGTCAACTATAAGAAATCACGATTGCCATAAAGGCATGGGTATAGTCGCGAAATGCCACTGCGATGTTCTCAACGGAAAGAAGC
>Ga0326727_10022111_pt1 | contig 12344 bp, 8 predicted proteins | sample MB2enrmetagenome_FD_207643 | JGI IMG/M metagenome (GOLD analysis project Ga0326727, IMG submission 207643) | Lab enriched peat soil microbial communities from McLean, Ithaca, NY, United States - MB29MY | ecosystem: Environmental > Terrestrial > Soil > Wetlands > Peat | place: USA: New York...
GAATAGTGCCAGACGCAATCTTTATGTCAGGTTTTGGCGCTTCATGCGGGAATAGAAATAGTATGGAACGTGGCACTCGACAGCTCGCCTGCGCAACATCATCAACCGCTATGAACCTCACGACCCGCATCGGCACCTCCCTCCTGATTGCTTTCGGCACCCTCCGTTCGCCCGTGCAGATCGGAGCAACGGGATCGGCCTTTGGCGCTTCTGCTTCGGAAATCCCTCACTTGCAGAGGCATGGCACCGCTACGCAACTGATCGTGGATGGCAAGCCGTTCCTGATGCTCGCGGGAGAACTATTCAACAACACAGCTACCAGCCCCGAGTACATAAAGCCGATATGGCCCAAGCTCGTTCGGGCCAACTTCAACACCGCCCTGGTGGGCGTTTCCTGGAACCAGATCGAACCGCAGGAAGGCAAGTTCGACTTCAAGGTGCTGGACGGCGTGATCCAGGGAGCACGGAGTCACAAGCTGCATCTGGTGCTACTCTGGTTCGGAAGCTGGAAGAACAGTCTGTCCAGCTACGCACCCGACTGGGTCAAGCGGGACTTCGAGCGGTTCCCGCGCGCCCAGTTCGAAGGGGGCGTTAGCATCGAAGAACTCAGCACCCTGAGCGAGGCAAACCGGGACGCCGATGCTCGCGCCTTTGCGGCCCTGATGCGGCATGTCAAAAAAGTGGATGGCCGGCACCACACGGTCATCATGATCCAGGTCGAGAACGAAGTGGGAATGCATACGATCTCCCGCGACCACTCGCCCGCGGCCGATCAGGCTCTTGGCGGGCCGGTGCCCAAGGAACTGATCGACTACCTTCAGCAGCACAAAGACACCCTGATCCCCGAGTTTCGCCAGGTGTGGGCTACCAACGACTTCAGGACCTCGGGGACCTGGGAAGAGGTGTTCGGCACGGGAGCCGGGACGGAGGGAATCTTCATGGCCTGGAACTATGCGCGCTACATCGGCCGGGTGGTGGAGGCGGGCAAGGCCGAATACGCGCTGCCGATGTTCGTGAACGCGGCGATGTATGCAGTTGTGAAGGATCAGTTTACCCCCAGCCGCGGCCGCCCTTGGGACCTGGTGATGGACATCTGGAGAGCCGGCGGGCCGCAAATTGATATTCTCTCGCCCGACGTTTACAACGCGGGCGACTTCGAGGCGTTTTGCGCGAAGTACACCCAATCGGGCAACCCGCTGCTCATCCCCGAGACGAGCAGCGGGCCGGGATGCGCCGCCAGGGCGATCTATGCTTTTGGACGCTACGACGCCATCGGCTTTTCGCCGTTTGGCGTTGACAGGCTGGGTAAGGAATCCGAGCTCGCCGGCGTCTATGGTCTCCTCTCGAAACTGGCGCCCCTGATTCTGGAACACCAAGGCAACGGCACTATGTCCGCCGTCCTGCTGCGCACGAACGACCCGCCTCAGAAGGTCAAGGTGGGTAATTACACGCTCGAAGTGACGCCCGCGAGACCCCGGGGCGCGTCTGGCACAACGCCGCCGAAGCAAACCGCGCCCTCAGTGGCATTGTTCATTCCGACTGGGCCTGACGAGTTTTATGCGGCGGGGATCGGCGTGCGGGCTACCTTTTCTTCCAACACACCCGGCACTCCGCTCGCGGGGCTGGGCACTGTGGAAGAAGGCGCGTTTGTTGACGGCTGCTGGGTTCCCGGCCGCTGGCTCGCGGGGGACGACACCGAGCAGGGGGATTATCTGTTCTTGCGGAATATGGGCATCCTGCGCGTGACGGTGTACCGCTACCGCTGAGCGCGGGCTTCGGTGTCGGAGCGCAGGGCTCCAGTTCTGCGCTCCGCCTGACCCCGCGGTTGGGCCAATAGAAAACTTTGTCACTAAATCAACTTGAACCCAGGAACCTCCATTCCTTATGCGCAACCCGTCAGCATTCACATCAGTCTTGCACGCTCTCGATCTCAGCGCCGCGCTCTGCTTCGCTTCCGCCGCCTTGGCTGGGACCGAGCCTGCCCCCAGCCCCCGAGAACTGATCCCTTTTGATAGCGGTTGGCGCTTCCACCTTGGGGATGACCCGGCAGCCCGGCAGCCCGGGTTCGACGACACAAGCTGGCGCACCCTCGACGTGCCGCACGACTGGAGCATCGAAGGTCCCTTGAACCCGCCCCCGGGATGGCGAGGGTAATGGCGGCCATTTCTCCCACGGCATCGGCTGGTATAGGAAGAGCTTCACGCTTCCGCCCACTGCCGGCAAGAAGGTCGTCATCGAGTTTGACGGGGTCTATATGAACAGCGAAGTCTGGATCAACGGCCAGTTCCTCGGACGCCGGCCCTACGGCTTCATAGGGTTCCGCTACGATCTCACCCAGTTTCTCAAAACCAACGCTTCCCCGAACGTCCTGGCCGTTCGCGTGGATGATTCGGCCGAACCATCCTTGCGCTGGTACGCCGGCTCGGGAATCTACCGGCACGTGCGTCTGGTCACCTCGAGCTACACGCATTTCCGGCTTGATGGCGGCGTCACCATCACCACACCTGAGGTCTCCTCGGAGCAGGCCACGGTCCAGGCGAGTTATACTATTGACGCGCATTTCTTCACGGACGAGGAACGCCTGGCCTGGGCCAAGGATGTCTGGAAGGCGCGCCCGACGAACTGCGAAGTCCTTCTGCGCAGCAGCGTGCTGGCTCCTGATGACGCAGTGGTTGGCAGCATCGAATCGAAACTGACGCTTGAGAGCATGCGCCCCGGCCAGCGCGCCACGCAGCGACTTGCGGTGCCCAAGCCCCGCCTCTGGTCCGACCGAACACCTGAGCTCTACCAACTGCGCAGCACCCTGACACTGGATGGTCAGGCGCTTGACGAAACCACTACCACTTTTGGCATCCGCAAACTCGAGTTCGATCCCGACCGCGGGCTGTTCGTTAACGGCCAGCCCACGAAGCTGAAGGGCGTCTGCGTGCATCAGGACGCGGGCTCTTTCGGCAACGCGGTGCCCGCAGCCGTCTGGGCCATGCGCCTGGCCGGCCTCAAGGAGATGGGCTGCAACGCTGTTCGCACCAGCCATCATCCCTTCGCCCCGGAGTTTTACGACCTGTGCGATCAGCTTGGATTTTACGTCTTCGATGAGGCCTTCGATGAATGGACCCGCGACTGGCCTTACAATTTCACCGAGAACCCCCGCGGCAAGTCGAAGTACGGCTACCATCTTTATTTCGATCAATGGCACGAGAGTGATCTCCGGGCGATGTTGCGCCGCGACCGCAACCACCCCAGCGTTATCCTCTACAGCATCGGCAACGAGATTCCCAACCAGCTTGAACCTGACGGGGCGAAACTGGCGCGCGAGTTGATCACCATCTGCCACGAGGAAGACCCCACACGGCCGGCAACCTCCGCCTGCGACCAGTCCCATGTGTCCTCGCGAAACGGCTTCATGGATACCCTGGACATCGCCGGTTATAACTACATTGACCGCCTCTACGGCACCAACACCTACGTGCCCGAGCGAGCGCGGTTCCCGCACCGCCTCTGCCTGGGCACCGAGACTGGGTCGGCCCTCCACTACTGGCTCGGGGTGCGCGAGCATGACTATGTCATTGGCGAGTTCATTTGGACCGGCATCGACTACCTTGGAGAGGCCGGCAGATTTCCCAGCCGAGGCAATGGTTCCGGCTTCATTGACATCGCCGGAGGAAGAAAGCCGGGGTTCTATCAACGCGCCGCCTACTGGCGCGACGATCCCGTGTTGCAGATCCTCGTTTTCAATGCCCAGAATCCCGATAACTCCAGGCGTGGGCGGCCATCACTCAGCAAATGGAACTGGCCGGCAGACTCCCAGCTCACCGTCCGCGCCGCCGCCAATTGCGACCAAGTCGAAGTGTTCCTCAATGATCGCTCCTTGGGGCGCCACGCGATCTCGCGCGATATCTATGGCAGCGACTGGAGCGTGGCCTACGCTCCGGGGGTGCTCTCGGCCGTTGGTTACCACGTAGGCCGGCAGGTCGCGGCTCAGAAATTGGTCACGACGGGCACACCCGCGCGGCTCCAGGTCACGCAGGTCCTTTCGCCTATCTCCAGCGATATTGCGTTTTACGAAATCACTGTCGTGGACGAGGCCGGCTTGACCGTCCAGGACGCGACGCCTGCGGTCAGCGTACGCGTGGAAGGCGCCGGTCGCCTGGTCGGCCTCGACACCGGCGACCTCGGCTACGACGGTCTCTTCAAGACCGACACGCGCAAGGCTTACCAGGGCCGCCTCCTGGCCACGGTGCAGCGGACCACCCCGACGGGGCAGGTCCGCCTTACCGCCGCCGCACCGGAATGCCAACCGCCGAAAAAGCAGGCAATGAATGAACGAGCAACGCGTCAAAGCGATCGTGGTGGTTAACCAATTGACAGGAGGAAAGTCATGAATACGTCATGCAATTACTGGGCCGCTGGTGTTCTCACCGCGGTTTTATTGTTCTCATCCTCACCCGCCGTGGCCGTGGAGGTCGGAGTGGCACGCGGGGTTCGTTCGCCCGACGGGAAGATCGTCATCACAACTCACACCGACGCCCCCCTGGGCTACAGCATCACGGTGGATGGCAAGCCGGTATTGGCGCGGTCCCTGCTGGGGCTGGAACTGGCTGACAAAGCAAGCTTGGGCGAGCACCCTATCCTGCGGGGCGAGGAGCGGAAATCGTCCGATACACATTGGGAAAACCCGTTCGGCAAGAACCGCGACGTGCGGGATCATTATAACGAATTAGATTTGACCCTGAAGGAGGGAGATCGGGCCTTTGGGGTGGTCGCCCGGGCGTACGACGATGGCGTTGCCTTCCGTCTGGTCCTTCCCAGGCAACCCTCGACGGATTCCTTCGTCGTCACACGCGACGCAACTGAGTTCACGTTCGCCGAAGACCATCAAGTTTGGGCAGGATGGAACAACGCAGAGGGCCCCAGCCGTCCAGAAGGTGGATTCATAGGCTCGCAGGAATGGCAATACCGGCCCAACAAGCTTTCCGCATTGAACCCCAATTTCAAATACGGGCTGCCGTTTCTGGTCCAAACACCCGCGGCGTATGTCGCCATCACCGAATCCGATCTGCTCGACTGGTCCGCCATGTGGCTCGTGCCCAAGACCGGCGCCAGGTTCACGCTAGAGACGCAGTTGGCTCCGCCAATACCGGCGCGCCCTTGGCCGTCGCGCAGGCTCTCGGCAACCAATGCGGCAACGTTAAGCACGGCGCCGGCGCCGGTCGGGGAGGTTCAGAAAGGCCTAGTGGAGGCCAGGATTCCCCACCATTCTCCCTGGCGAACGTTCATCATCGGCCGTCAGCCTTGCGATCTCATCCAAAGCGACTTGGTGTTGAATCTCGCCACCCCGAGCAAACTCGCCGACGTTTCCTGGGTAACGCCGGGCATGTCGTCCTGGGGAACCTGGTGGCCCAACATGGGAAAAAGTGACCTCCCCACGCTCAAGCAGTTCATTCAGCTTGCCGCCGACATGGGATGGCCGTATCAACTGTCGGAGATCGGCGACAAATCGATTGTCCCGGAGTTGGTGGCGTTCGGCAAGGAGCGTGCGGTGCGCATCTGGCTGTGGTTCCATTTCAATGACTTTATCGAGAGCGCCGTTTATAAAAGAGACTTTCCGATGTATGCGAAATGGGGCATCGCGGGACTGAAGATCGACTTTATCGATCGTGACGACCAGTGGGTGGTCAACTGGTACGAAGATATCGCCAGGACGGCGGCCGAGAACCACTTGCTGATCGACTTCCACGGCGCCTACAAGCCGACCGGCCTGGAGCGCACGTGGCCCAACCAGATCACCCGCGAGGGCATTCAGGGCAATGAATACGACAAGTGGAGCGCCCGAGAAACACCCGAACACAGGGCCACGCTACCCTTCACGCGCGTCCTCGCCGGCCCGGCCGACTACACACCAGGGGGATTCGCCAACCGGCAGCCATCGCAGTTCCGCACCGGTGCGCGGCCCACCCAAACGCAAGGCACTCGTGCCAGCGAGTTGGCAATGTTCATCCTCATCCAAAGTCCGTTCACCGTCGCCTGCGATTCGCCCTCCGACTACAAGGATCAGGATGGCAACTACTTGTGCGGGATGGACTTCCTCAAGGGTTTGCCGACGGTGTGGGACGAAACCCGCGGCCTGGCCGGGGAGGTGGGGAAATACGTGGTCGAGGTACGGCGCAAGGGCAAGAACTGGTACCTGGCCGCGATCTCGGACCGCAATGCCCGCGAATTGCCGGTGCCGCTGAAGTTCCTGGGCGCGGGCGATTGGAAGGCCACTTTGTGGGAAGACGCACTTGACAGCGACCAGAATGCCGAGCACCTGGTCAAAACCCAAAGAACTGTGCATCCTTCCGACACGCTACAACTGAAGTTGGCACCCTCGGGTGGGGCCGTCGCGATTTTCTGTTCGCAACAAAAGCAATAGTACCCCATGAAATCCCCACACATGAACGCAACTTCGCACCGATGGATCTACTCCCTTAGCCTGTTGCTGGCGCTGGCCGCTGCCGCTGTCGCAGGATCAAAAGACCAAACGCTGGACATCTACTGGGTGGACGTGGAGGGCGGCGGCGGCACGCTCATCGTCACCCCAGCCGGCGAGGCCATTGAAGTGGATAGCGGCGTGCCGGGTGATCGTGACGCCGGTCGCATCCATCGCGTGGTGACCCAGGCGGCGGGTTTGGACCACCTCGACCATCTCGTCACGACCCACTTCGATATGGACCATTACGGCGGCGCGCCCAACCTCGCCCGGCTGCTGCCCATCCGCGAACTCTGGGACAACGGCATTCCGACCAAAGACCCCGGTGGCCGCGATGAGGCGCGGTTTCTGGAACGTATGAAGCCTTACCGCGAAATGAACGTCGGCAAACGCCATATTATTGGCCCGGGCGATGTCCTTCCGCTTAAACAATCCGATAACCCCGGCACCGCCCGCGTCACCATCCGGTGTCTGGCCGCCAGGCAGCAATTTATCAAAGAGGCCGTGGACGGCAACACCCGGCCGAATCCCGTTTGCGGCGAGGCGCCCGAAAAGTCGCGAACGGGCGACGACAACCCCAACAGCGTCGTGTTGCTCCTCAGCTTCGGTCCGTTCCGTTTCTTCGACGCCGCGGATCTGCTGTGGCCCTTCGAGAAAGAACTGGTATGTCCCTTCAACCTGGTCGGGCAGGTGGACGTCTTTCAGGTAACCCACCACGGTCTCGACCGCAGTAACCACCCGTTCCTCGTGAGCAGTCTCGCCCCCACCGTGAGCGTCATGGTCAACGGCCCGACCAAGGGCTGCGAACCCGAAACGTTCGCCACGCTCAAGGCCACGCCCTCCATCCAGGCCATGTACCAACTCCACAAGAACCTGCGCAGCGACAGCCAGAACAACACCACCGAAGATTGCATCGCGAACCTCGAAAGAAACTGCGGCGCCAACTACATCAAACTCTCCGTGGCGCCTGACGGCCAGAGCTACGTCGTGAGCATCCCGGCAACCGGTTACCAGAAGACCTTCCAGACGCGGAGCCCGCAGAAGTAAATCGCCCGCCAAACGCCGGTTAACAAACAGACATCCGATCCTCCCGATGCCAAGAAAGGAACCGATCCACTATGAATCACTATCCTCATCACCATAATCCTCTCGACCGCCGGAGCTTCTTCAAGACCTCGTTGCTGGGCGGAGTCGCGCTGGCTTTGCCCTGGAGCGCCCGCCGTGTCTTGGCCGCTGCCACTCAACCGGCCACAGAACCTGCCGCTGGCCCCGTCTCTACCCTTGGACCGACCAGTCGTGTGGCCCTGACGGCTGGCGAGGATCGCGCTGAACTGGCTTTCCAGGCTCTCAAACCCTTCTCGCAACAAATCGCCGCGGCGATCGGCGACAAGCGGGTCATCCTCAAGCCCAACAATGTCGTCATAGATCGTCCGCTGGCCGCCAGCGACGCCAAGAACCTGGAGGGCATCCTTGAATTCCTCAAGTCCATTGGCAAGGCTGGCAATGTGGTGATCGCTGAGTCACCCGCCGGGGGCTCCGTTTTCGAGGGGTTTGCCAATTACGGCTACGACAAGGTGGGTGCAAAATACGGCGCGAAATTGATGGACCTGGACAAGGACGACTTCGAAGCGCTCTACTGCTTTGACGAAAAGGACTTCCGTCCGCACGCCTGCCGCATGGCCAAGACCCTGCTGGACCCGAACAGTTTTGTTATTTCGGCGGCCAAGTTCAAAACCCACGACCGTGTCGCGGCCACGCTGTCGCTGAAGAACATCGTGGTCGGCGCGGCGATCAAGCGAGGCGGGGGCGAGCGGCGGGAGGGCGGGCGCTGGGGCAACAGCGACAAGCCGGTCACCCATGGCAGCGGTTACCGCGGCATCAACTACAACCTGTTCACCCTCGCCTCGCGGCTACACCCGCACCTGGCAGTGATCGACGGTTACGAGGGGATGGAAGGCGACGGCCCGGCCGGTGGCACGCCGGTCAATTCACGCGTCTGCGTGGCCAGCCCGGACTGGCTCGCCGCCGACCGTGTCGCTCTGGAACTGATGGGGATCGATTTCGCGAAAGTCGGTTACCTGAATTATTGCGCCCAGGCGGGGCTGGGGCAGAGCGACCTAAGCAAAATCGAGATCGTCGGCCCTGCTCTCAGGGAGCACATCAAGCCCTACAAGATGGCACGGAGCTTCGACCAACAAATGATCTGGATGAAGCCGGTCACTAATGCATGAGGCAGCGGTATCGTCAGTCAAAGAGTCGAAGTCAACAGCCGAATTGGCGGCGCCAGGGAACTGCTCGGGCGGAAAGTCCTTTTCTAACGCCGGATTTGGTGGACAGCTGTTTTAAATTAGTGAATGCGACCGGGAAAAGGCGAGTTGGCGACCCTCTCCGTTTATGGCGAAGGACAAGCTCAGCGGGTGTTCCACCGGCGGGCAGGCGAGGAGGCGAAACCCGGCGCGGAGCTCGGTTTAGGGCTGCGGCGCTCGGGCTGATGCTCCTCGGGCTGTGGACACAAGGGTCCGCGGCTGGCGCAGCCGGCGATGCGAGCGAATTCATCAACGTAGAGCGACTGTCGGCCCGGGTGATGGTGGCCCATTGGGTGGGGATGGATCGGTGGTGCAACCTGACCGCGATCTGGACCACCAGAGGGCTGGTCGTCATCGACACGGAGATGTCGCCCCGCACCATGGCCCCCATCAAAGAGCTGTTCGAGCACGCGTTCGGGCGCAGCAATTGGGTCTATGTCATCAACACGCATGGGCACGACACCCATGCCGGCGGCAACAGCTTGTTCAAAGGAGCTACAATCGTCGGGCACGACAATTTGGCGGAGGACATGCAGTGGATCGTCCGGCGGCAGACCGAGCCCGGCTGGCGGAACCGAGGCCTCGGTCGGGCTGACCAGTACATGCAGACCCTGCAGGCTGGATTGCCGCAAGTGGCCGCCCGCAGCGCCGCCGAAGCCAGATTGGTTCGCGCGGAACACAAGTTTTGAGAACTCCACTGCCAGGACTTGCGGGAGGGTTATCCGGTGGTCAAGCCGTCGTTGACCTTCAGTGATCGCTGCACTCTGGACCTGGGTGACGTGCAGGTGCACTTGGTGTTCTTCGGCCAGGGCCACAGCTCATCAGATACACTCATCTACGTGCCGCAGGAACGGCTGCTGGTCACCGGCGGGGCTGTGCCGCGGGCTCATTTTCCCGAGATCAGCGAGCGCTCCACTCTGGACGACGTGCGCCGGTCCCTGGCGGTGCTGAACCGGTTTCTGGCGCCTGGGATGCAACTCGATCACGTCGTCCCCGGGCATGGCCCGCCCTTTGTAAAGCAGGACCTGGCGTCGTTGCGGGATTACTATCAAAAAATGCTCGCGGGTGTCGGCGCCGCCCAGCGCGAGCATCTCACCTTGGACCAAGTCCAGGCGCGGGTCGCCGCCGACCGTTTTCCCGCCTTGCAGGAGACTCCGCCGGGCGGCACGCACGAGGGTAATGTCCGCAATCTGTGGCGGCTCTTGCAAGACAAGCAATAAGCGCCTATGAGTGCGAGCGAAAACCAACTCCCCCTCACCCGTGCAGCGTTAATAAAAGAGCGGCGCGAAAGGAGGACATTTTTATGAATCATGTGCGTCCGATGAGACTGGCAGCGTTTCTGTGCACTCTGGCTTTGGCCGCATTCGGGCAGTACTCGGCTCGTCAGGAGGGGGACGTTGTTCGCCTCAAGGACGCCCAGAGCCAAACGGTGGTTTCCGTGATGCCCTCACGTGGCAACAACGCCTTTGAGATGCAGGTGAAGGAGAAGCATGTGCTGCACTCGCCCTTCGCCTCGGCCGCTGAATTCAAGGCCCGGGGGAGCTTTAGCGGCATTCCCTTCCTGGCCCCGTGGGCCAACCGGCTCGACGAAATGGGCGTTCTATGCGAATGGGAAGAGGTATGTCCTCAACGCGGGGTTGGGCAATGTGCGGGGTTCGATCCCCATGCATGGGTTCCTCGCGACGGCCCCGTGGGAGGTGGTGGAGGTCAAAGCCGACCAGGAGGCGGCATGGGTGACCAGCCGTCTCGAGGTTTACCGGCAGCCCGATTGGATGGCGCAGTTTCCCTTCGCTCACACGATCGAAATGACCTACCGATTGAAAGACGGCACCCTCGAAGTGGCCGTAAAGCTCAACAACCTGAGCGCCGCGCCCATGCCGGTGGCCATCGGGTTCCATCCCTACTTTCAGGTCAACGACGCTCCGCGCGACGATTGGACGTTCTCGGTCGGCGCGAAAACGCATTGGATCGCGAGGCAAAACATCCCGACGGGAGAGACGGAACCGATCGAGAAGATGATTCCCAGCCCCATGGGCGCCTCGCTAAGGGGCATGAAGCTCGACGACGTGTTCGGCGACTTGATCCGGGACACGTCCGGCAAGGCGACCATGTGGGTCCAAGGCAAATCCGAGAAGGTGGAAGTGGTGTTCGGCCCGAAATACCACGCGGCGGTGGTGTGGTTTCCGGCGGGACCCAGGCAGGACTTCATCTGCTTTGAGCCGATGGCCGGAATCACCGACTCGATGAACCTGGCGCAGAAGGGCCTCTATAAGGACCTCCAATACATCACGCCGGGCCAGAGCTGGCAGGAGAGCTTCTGGATCAAGCCCAGCGGTTTCTGAGGCGCGCGACTCTGTCATCGGATACCCCAACTGCAATTGGCCAAGAAACACGAAGAGGAGAAAGAAAGGGAAGAAAGCGATTACGAATCGCCGCCATCGAGATGCAGCACGCCTCCGGGCGAACTGGTTCAGCGGCTCATGTCGTAAAGCCGAAAGGAATCATACCAGGAAGCCCACAAACCACAGCCTGGACCTTTGACCAGAAGGCGCAGGTCTCTCTTTGACACCCCCACAGCGCCCGATATACTCGTCTTCACGCGATATGGACGGCATCCGCTCTTCGTTCTCGACCACGGTTTCCAAGAATACACTCGATAGGTTTGCCGCCCGCAAAGAGACGTTTGGGTTCCTGGTCGTCCTTGGCGTCGCCGCCGCGCTTTACCTGTACAATCTGGGGTTCAGCGATATTTGGGCGGACGAAGCCTTCACAAAAGCGATAATCAGGCATCCGCTGCGGGACCTGCTGCGGCTCGTTGCCGACGATCTTCATCCGCCGCTCTACTTTCTCGCGCTCAAGTTCTTCACCGGCGTCCTCGGGAATACCGACCGGACGATTCGTCTGTTCTCCGTTCTCGGCGCACTCAGCACACTGGTGCTCGGCTACACCGCCGGCCGGCGCGTGTTTGGCAAGTCGGGCGCGCTGTGCTTTTGCCTCCTCCTGGTGGCCCTGCCCATGCCGGGCCTGTATTCTCACATCGCGCGAATGTACACCTGGACGGTCTTTGTCACCACCGGCGTTTTCCTTTATGCCGTCTTATATGCAAGGGACGCCCGCAAAGCCGATTTAGCGCTGCTGGGCCTCTTTTCGTTGATGGCCGCTTACCTCCACTACTACTGCCTGATCGCCGCCTTCTGGAGTGGCTTGGCCTTGCTCCTAATCTGCTTTGCCAAGAGGCTTCCGGCCTGGCACGCGGTAGCGGTGATGGGCGGCGTGGTGTTTCTGCTGTTTTTGCCGTGGCTTCTCGTGCTGCTTTCGCAGGTGCGGGCAGTTCACAAGGATTACTGGATTCCGGCCGTCTCGTGGTCGACGCTGCTGACCTGCTATACGCAGCCGTTCGGAGGCCTTTTTCGATTGTATCCCCACTCATACGTGCTGCTGGCCATCATTGGTGTATTGACGATAGCCTCCGTATGCCGGTGGGCGGTTTCCCCCAATAGCGAGCATCAAGTGCCGCTGGGCCTTTCGCTGCTGGTATTCAACGCCACGATCCTGACGGCCGTGACGCT
>Ga0326727_10022113_pt1 | contig 12343 bp, 10 predicted proteins | sample MB2enrmetagenome_FD_207643 | JGI IMG/M metagenome (GOLD analysis project Ga0326727, IMG submission 207643) | Lab enriched peat soil microbial communities from McLean, Ithaca, NY, United States - MB29MY | ecosystem: Environmental > Terrestrial > Soil > Wetlands > Peat | place: USA: New York...
AGTCTTGCCGGTCCCGACGGCACACCGGCACCGGCTGGAAGCTACCGGGCGCCGCGTCGGAGGGCCTCTTTTGCGCGGTGAGCGAGAGGTGGTGGTGGCGAGTCGGCCTATAGGCGGGGTTCTGTCCAGGCCAGTCTCGCGACCTGCCCGTTTGCGGAGAAATGGCTCCTGACCTCGCACTTCACCTCTCGTCAGTTTGCGACGTTTCGCACGGCCTTGCGGTGTCCCGCGGACATTTCGCGGACATCGCCTGGTCGGCCACGCGCCCTAGTCGCAACCGGTTGGGTCGAGGGAGCGCTCAGCACGCCCGATCCTCGCAGGATCCCAGGCCTGCCAAGGTGAGCGCCTGCATCATCGTCCGCTACCGCCGCTACGGAGCCCGTAGCACCTCGGAAGCCGAGGATCGGTCCTTCCGCACCCTCGCTCCAGCGTGCAGCCGGTGCGGGCTCTCCCCGGTCGATCATCTGGTGGTGGTCACCACCGGCGAGTACGGCTCCACGTTCTACGGAGGGCCTTGACAGGTCGTTCGATACGTCTGACCTGCGCAAAAGCCCCTGACTGAACTGCCAGTGTCGTACCATACGTGAATGGCCCGTTGTTCAGGCTCTGCGATGACATCTGCGCGGCGTTCAGGAAGCACTCCCTCTCAGCTCACCGAGACTGCGGATGAGCTGGCAGTTCGCGCTTACCTTCGTGCACTCGTCGGTGCCCCCGTCCGGGCTGCGGACCGGGTGGAAACCACAGAGGCGTCATTTGTGGACGCCGTTGGTCGGTGGACTGAGCGCACGGGTGCCGATCGGAAGACCCTGTCGAGGATCGGTGTCGATCGACGGACGCTTGATGCTGCGGGGCTGAAGGCAACGCCGGTGGCTGAGCTGGTCCGGAGGCAGTACGGAGCCGATCCCCTCAGCGTTGCAGACCTTGCTCAACGGTCGGGGGTCTCTCCCTCCAGTGTTCGCCAGACGGTCTACGACGACGAGAGTGACGGGTTGATCGAGGTAGTTGAGACAGACGGCCCGACGGTCCTCTACAGGCTGGTGCGCTGAATGGCAGTGTCCCGGAGCTACGGCGTGGCGGCCCGCCGTTCGGAGGCACTTCGGCTGCCGATGCACCCAGCGGCTCCGAGCCATGGGAGCTTCCGGGCATGGATGCAGGCATCGGAGAGGCCGATTGCGATTGACCTCTTCTCTGGAGCGGGTGGCCTGAGTTACGGCCTTGAGTCTGCCGGGTATCGAGTCGCTCTCGCAGCCGACATCGATGAGTGGGCATTGGAGACCCACGCTCACAACTTCGAGGGAATCGCTCTGCAGCTCGACCTTGGTGACAAGGACGAGCGGGACAACATCGTGAAGCTCTTTGACGGAATCGATGTGGCGCTCGTTGCTGGTGGACCCCCGTGCCAGCCGTACAGCCGGGCTGGAAGATCGAAGATTCGCAGTCTCGTGCAGCTCGGCTCTCGTGACGCAAAGGATGATCGACGGGAGCTGTGGCGCTCCTTCCTCGACATCGCCGAAAGGGTGCAACCCCGAGCAGTCCTGATGGAGAACGTGCCTGACATGGCGCTCGCAGACGACATGGCCGTAGTGCGGCACATGCTCGCCCGCTTGGAGGAGGCGGGGTATGAGGCAGACGCCCGAATCGTTGATACCTGGCTCTACGGAGTGCCCCAGCACCGACAGCGGCTCGCCATCGTCGGGGTGCGGGACTGGAAAGCGTTCTCGTGGCCGGACCATCTCGAAAAGGTGACGCTTCGGGACGCGATCAGTGACCTGCCTGTCCTTGATCCTACCAAGGAAGAGGTGGGCTCAGTCATCATGGAGTATCAAGGCCCCGAGTCCGACTTCCAGCGGTGGGCACGGAAGCTCTGTGACGGCGATGAAGCTGACGTCGTCTTCGACCACGTCACGCGAACGGTGCGAGCGGACGATCTTGAGGCGTTCCAGCTGATGAAGCCAGGGTCGCTGTACAGCGACCTCCCGGAGGAGCTGCGTCGGTACCGGGCAGACATTTTCGACGACAAGTACAACCGGCTCGAGTGGCAGGACCTGTCCCGCTCGATCACTGCACACATTGCCAAGGACGGCTACTGGTACATCCATCCCGACCAGCATCGGACGCTCACGGTCCGAGAGGCGGCACGGGTCCAGACGTTCCCGGATCACTTCCGATTCGCCGGTCCGCGTTCCCATCAGTTCGCACAGATTGGAAACGCTGTCCCTCCCGCCGTCGGTGAGGCGATTGGCAGCGCAATCCTGGCTGCAGTCAAGGGACCGAAAACAAATCCAGCCGCCCGAACATCCTTTTGGCGCAACACGGTCCGGGACCGGATCGAGGAGTGGGCTGAGTCCGATCGAAAGGACGCTCCCTGGGCATACCCCGGCGATCCCTGGCAGACCATCGTCGGCGTGATCCTCGGCGGAAAGGGAGACGTTGGCTGGCCCAATCCTGACGACGCTCTCGATCTCATACCAACCTGGGAGGAAGCAACCCCGCCCATGATGACCGTGCTGGAGACGATGGCGGACTCGGGCCGCCGTCGTACAGCCGTCCAACAGCTCCGGCGAATCGTCGATGCTCTGCGAAGCGATGCGTCGGGATGGGAGGGGACGGACTGGCTCCGTGCAGCAGCTTTGGGGCCTGCAGCACGAGAATGGGTGGAACTCCTAGCGTTCGAGAGTGGCGGTCTCGCTCCCTCCTCATGTGCGCTTCGAGTCACTGCACGAGTCACCGACACCAACGTTGACGAACGGAACCGGATGTCAACGGGTCGGATGGAGCTAGCGAAAATTGTCGGAGACGGACCACGAGCAGCAACGATCAATGCGGCGATGCATCGGCTGGGCAACCGAGTGTGCCTGTCCGAGGAGCCTTGCTGCAGGCTGTGCCCACTCCGGAGAGTGTGCCGGAGTGCCAGATGCTAGGGGCCACTCAGCTCAGCGATCCGCTCACGCCACAGCCGCTCGATTGCATCGGCAACGATGGCTGGGTCCTCATGCTCCCACGCTCGCACAACGAACCAGCCGGATTCCCGGAGTACTGCTTCGTCCCGTCGGTCACGGGCAAGGTTCGCATCGAGCTTGGAGCGCCACCATGCGGCGTTCGCCTTCGGAGCAACTGCATGCACGGGACAGCCATGCCAGAAACAACCGTCCACGAAGACAGCGACCCTGGCCCGAGTCAGAGCGATGTCCGGTCGTCCAGGGAGGTTCCGCATGTTGACTCGGTACCTGAGCCCTCGACAGTGCAGCTCGCGTCGGAGTGCCAACTCCGGTCCGGTCCCTTCAGTGCGGAGGCCCGACATGAAGCGACGCACCGCAGGGCTCGATGCCTGGGGCCGCTCGGAGCCCGTGGACTTGGATCGCATAGGTAGATGATGGCTGACCGAGCGAGGAAGCGGCGCAAAGTTGAGGAGATCGTGCCGTCCGCGGCGCGGACAGTCCATTCCCTCCGGGACATCGGGTACGACGCTCCCCGAGCCATCGCTGACCTTGTGGACAACAGTCTGGCGGCGGGCGCGACCCAGATCGACGTCAGGATCGAGTTCGATGGTGCGGAGTCGTGGATTCGCGTCGCCGACAACGGCTCCGGCATGGATGCCACGACCCTCCAGGAGGCAATGCGCTACGGGTCGGAACGTGAGTACGAGTCCGACGACCTTGGGAAGTTCGGCTTCGGTCTGAAAACGGCCTCAACCTCGCAGTGCCGACGGGTGACTGTTGCATCGAGGAAGGCGCAGCAGTATGCCCGCTTTGAGGTCCGGTGCCTTGACCTCGAACACATCGAGGATACGAACCAGTGGGAGATTCTGGTGCTGGAGGGCTCGGAGAGGCCGGAGCAGGCGACCGAGCTGCTGCAGGACCACGCTGGGACGGTCGTCTTCTGGGAGAACCTCGACCGCATCCTTGAGTACAAGGATCCCTGGGGAGAGTGGGCACGGAAGAAGCTCCTCGGTCTAGCCGAGGAGGTGGACCTGCACTTGGGCATGGTCTTCCATCGCTTCATCGCAGGAGAGGTACCAGATCACGGGCTGTCAATCAAGGTTAACGGTTCCGACGTCCTTCCCTGGGACCCGTACTGCAGAAGCGAGCCGAAGACCGAGGAATTTCCGGCAAAGGACCTCAAGGTCGCCGGAGACGAGGGGATCGGGTTTGTCCGTGTGCGCTCATACGTGCTGCCATCGCAGAAGGATTTCTCCACCGATGCAGCGTGGAGACGCGCCTCTGGTCCCCTGCAGTGGAATCGCCAACAGGGCCTGTACGTGTACCGGGCGAACCGGATGATCCAGTCAGGTGGATGGAATCGCATCCGTGCTCAGGACGAGCACACCAAGCTGGCCCGGATGTCCCTTGATTTCTTCCCCAACCTCGATGCTGCCTTTGGCATCAACATCGCAAAGGCATACGTGAATCTCCCTCAGGACCTGAGAGAGCAGCTTCAGCCGCTCGTCGGTCAGTGCACGCAGTCTGCTAATCAGAAGTACCGGAACGAGCGCCCGCAAGGGACAGGTGGACGCTCCTCCATTCCCTCACGAGCGGGGCGTCAGGTGCGATCGCAAGGCGACCCAGGTATGGGAACAGGTCCGTTCGATCCGTACGGCAATCGTGGTGGCGTAAGTGCGGGGCCACGGCTTGCTCCCAGGGCAGCCATCGAGGAGGTCGCCGAAACCGTCGGTGAGACGGCTGCGCTGAAGAAGATCGTCGGTGGGCTTCGCGCGAAACACCCGGAGGTAGCCCGTGACCTCGGTTGGTAACGGTCACCGAATTGAGAGCAACCTCGCTCTGGTCAGGGAACTCATGGCCAGGGACAGCATCGGTGTCGAGGAGGCCATCGAGCGCCTGGGCGCGCTGATCCCTCCCGAGGATCGCCAACCGACGATGGAGCTGTGGCGTTCGCAGTCGTCTACCACAATCACGATCCTTGAGCCCGCCGAGCTGAGCGAGGGTGGTCCGCGACCGTGGTTCCGGGATTGGGACACATCCGGCGGTTACTACTGGAAGCGCCAACAGGCCTTTCTCCGCAATCAACTGCATCGTGCCGACTACGAGCTTGACAGCCTCGATCTGTCCAGTGATCGCGTGCTGGCTCATCTGGAGGACCCACACAGCCCGAACCGCTTCAACGTGCGTGGGCTTGTGGCTGGAAACATTCAGAGCGGTAAGACAGCCAATTTCTCAGCGCTCATCGCCAAGGCCGTTGACGCTGGCTACAAGATCGTCATCGTCCTGTCAGGGCTTCACAACTCCCTGAGGCGGCAGACGCAGATACGTCTTCAGCGGGACCTTGGTCACGAGGACGCGCCCGGCGTTGGGCCTCCGGAACCATCGAAGGTCTGGGTCTGGATGACGGGAGACAAGCTCAACGAGGATTTCAACCCTGGCGGACGGAACGCTGTTGCCGGAGTGCTGCAAGGGAACAACCAGGTGATCCTGGTGGTGAAGAAGAACAAGAGCAGACTCGACCGACTCATCAACTGGATGGAGGGCAAGGTCCCTGCAAACGTCCCGGTGCTCGTCATCGACGACGAGGGAGACCAAGCGTCCATCAACACTGGAGGGAATCGCTCAGGATACGATTCGGGCGAGGATTCGGGAGACGTCACGGACAAGACGGACCTCACTGCTGAGGACGTGGACGGCGAGTTCAGTGAAGACGAACTTGACCCGAGTGCCATCAACGTTCGAATTCGGAAGCTTCTGCGTACCTTCGCTCGCTGTTCGTTCGTGGCCTACACGGCCACCCCCTTCGCAAACGTCCTCATCGATCCGGATGCGATTGACCGTGAGGGTGGTGACGATCTCTTCCCACGAGACTTTATGGTCTCGCTCCCGAAACCACCCGGCTCGAAGTACGTGGGTACGGAACGCCTGTTTGGACGTGACCAGCTTGCAGGCGACGCCGACGATGTTGAGGGCCTCGATGTCATCGAGATCGTTCCTGACTGGGAAGTTCCCATGCTCATCCCTCCCCGGAGAAGCGGCGAGGAGCCAACGATCCCTCCATCGCTCATCCAGGCACTGAGGGACTATCTCTTATCCTCCGCAGCGTGGCTGCAACGATCGGGGAAGGATGAGCCATGCACGATGCTGGTCCACACCGACATGCGCAAGGCCCTTCAGGACGCAGTATCCGACCAGGTTGAGGAGGAGCTTGCATCGCTCCGGCAGGAGTGGAAGTACGACACGAGCGGCGCGTTGCGGAAAGACCTCGCACATCGGTGGGAGACAGAATTTCGGCCCAAAAGTGCTGCCGTCGATCTCTCCTGGGATACTCCATTCTCAGCGATCGAACCGTATCTGTCGCAGCTCATCGGCGACGGAGTTGCAGTCCGTCGGCTGAACTCAAACCACCTCGACACTGCAGACTTCGAGGAGGAGCCAACACTGAAGGCTGTCCTCGTTGGCGGAAATAAGCTGTCACGTGGAGTCACGATCGAGGGCCTCCTGGTCTCTTACTACGTTCGCCTCGCCCCCTATTACGACACGCTCCTCCAGATGGGCCGGTGGTTCGGGTACCGAGGGGACTACGTCGATCTCACGAGGCTCTACAGCACCGAACTCCTCATCTCCTGGTTCCACGATCTAGCCACGGCGGAGGAGGATCTCCGGCGTCAGATCGAGCTGTACGACAAGAAGAAGGCCACTCCGCTTCAGTTCGCACCGAAGATCAGAAGCCACCCGGCCATGCTTGTGACTGCAGAAAACAAGATGCAGGCAGCACAGGAGATCACGCAGTCCTACGACGGAGAGCTGCTCCAGACTCTTCGATACCCGTTCGGCGATTCGTCCGCCCTGCTGAGTCGGCTGCATGAGAATCTCGACTTCACCCGAGGTGTGGTCAGGGCACTCGGGACTTCTGTCACGAACGACCAGGGTCTGATCGGTTGGACGGACCTCGGGGTGGACGTGGTCCTGAATTTCCTCGATGGATTCTGGGTCCTGAACCAAACATCGATCCACCCGCCGACGGTGCGTGAATATGTCCATGCCCAGTCCCGCTCCGGCGAACTCACGCAATGGAGCATCGTTGTCCGAGGTGCAGCCAACCCCACAGAAGCGTTGGGGAGGGAGAATCTCGGCATTGAGGGTGTCGAACTTGTTGGCCTGATCAACCGCAGTCGCCTGAAGTCGGACCCGACCTCTCTCGGCGTCATCACCGATCCGGACGACGAGCTGTACGGACTGACCCCCGAGGACGTTGACGATGCGAGGGAGCGATACGCAAACCGGGAGTTCCCGACACTGGGCAAGGCATTCCGATCCAAGAGGAGCCCGAAGGAGGGCCTCCTGCTGATCTACCCGATCAGTGCGAACTCGATTCCCGGAAGGAACGCCAAGAACCGTATCCGGCTGTTTGAGGAGGATGCCGACTGCTGCACCGTCCTTGGCTACGCGCTTTCCTTCCCGTTCTCAACCTCCCCTGCGACGGTGACCTATATCCAGGGACCAGAGAGCCGTCGTCTATGAACCCAGAGGAACTCGACAGAGCCTGGCAATCACTAGCAACGCCGGATGACGCGCATCATCTGGAGGCTGCTCCAATCTCTGCCGACGATGCCTGGGTAGCGATCGACCACGAGGGTCAACGCCATCTCCTGCTGCGGGTTCCTGACGGAACCGAGGCTCCTCCAACGGTCACTCGTGGTCTGCGGGTCACAGTGGCACGCCACCAGGTCAAGGGTGGTGAACCTGCGGATTATCTCGATCTCGTCTGTCTGTCGGACGAGCTGGCTGTGACATTCACTGCAGTTGCAGCAGACATCGGTGCAGAGGCAGGGACCGCCCGACCCGAGCTGAGAGTGGGTGCTGTGGTCTCCGCTCTTGCACGATGGCAGTGGTTCTGGGGAGTCGAGTCCGACCGCCTCTCGGAACAGGACGCGCTCGGCCTGTTCGCCGAACTGTGGTTCCTGCACCGATGGGAAGGAGGAGGCGGTGCAGCTGTGGACGCCTGGACGGCCTCCACCGGATCACGCCATGACTTCCAGTGGCCTGAACGATCGGTCGAGGTCAAGGCAATCGGACGTCGTGCGGATGGTGCCGTTGTTCACCGGATTCAACACCTCGACCAGCTGGCCGATCCTGAGCAGGGTGATCTCTATCTGTTCAGCCTGCGAGTTGTCCGCGACGAGTTGGCACACAACACGCTTCCCGGCATCGTGGACCGAGTTATCGAGAGCCTCCAAGACGACGCTCCGGCGAAGGAGGATTTTGCCCGCAAGCTTGGTCAGCGTGGCTACAGCCCCGCATTTCGTCGGCACCACGAGACGCCCTATCGAATTCTTGGCGAACACATGTACAGCGTGGGTCCTGGCTTTCCCCGACTGACGCTCGGCTCTTTCCCCTCGGGCCTCCCTGCAGGTATCGGCAACGTGTCGTACGTGCTCGACATGGCAGCCTGCGACAACTGGCTCGTCGCCACCCTCCCAGAGGAGTGGGCGAAACGATGACCGAACGAACTGGAACATCGAAGCTGCGGCCACGGGCACGACTCATCGGCCTGATCGGCGAGGACCTGATCAGCGATGAACCTGTCGCAATTGTCGAACTCGTCAAGAACGCCTACGACGCTGACGCCACCCGTGTCACGGTGAACTTCAGTCCCGAAGGTGATGAGCTGATCGTCGAGGACGACGGCCATGGGATGGACCTCGACACAGTGCTTGGGACATGGTTCGAGCCAGGGACGCTTTCCAAGAAACGAGAGGAGAGGTCCCCGAATGGCAGGATCTATCAGGGAGCAAAGGGGATTGGCCGCTTTGCGAGTGCACGACTGGCGCGGTCTCTGTACCTCGAAAGCCGCCCTGATCCGGATGATGCTGCTGTCACGGTTCTCTTTGAGTGGGGGGCCTTCAACGATGAGTCGTACCTCGATGAGATTGAGGTCGCCTGGGAGCTGAGCGATTCTCCTGACATCAGGAGAGGGACCCGGCTGACCCTGAGTGGGTTGCGCAAGGTCTGGACCGACAGTGACTACCAGGAGCTACATTCGCGACTGTCTCGGTTGATCTCTCCCTTCAAAGAAGTGACCGACTTCCGAATCGAACTCCATATCCCAGGACACGTGGAGCTATCTGGAGATGTTCAGCCGCCCGTGCTCCTCGCTCATCCCAGATACCAGCTCAACGGAACCATCGATGACGAAGGATTCTTCGATGGCGTGTTGCGGTACGACAATGTCACCAAGAAGAGGTTCAAGCGACAGAAGCTCGGAGGTGCTTGGGAGTCGCCCGTCTGTGGACCATTCAGTACCGAAATACGGGTCTGGGACCGGGACCGTGAGGGGCTCGACCCGCTGGCAACCCAACTCAATCAGAGCGTGACGGAGGTTCGGCGAACTCTCAACGACTACTGCGGAGTCAGCATTTACCGCGATGGCTTTCGTGTGCACCCATACGGCCAACGTGGCAATGACTGGCTGAATCTGGACAACCGGAGCAGACAAAACCCTGTTCTACGGCTTGCAAACAACCAAATCGTCGCCGCAATTAAGATTTCCAGGGACACGAATCGAGAGCTGCGGGACCGAAGTAACCGCGAGGGACTCGTTATGAACGAGTCCTACAACGCCTTGGTGAGCTGGTTCATCGAGGTCTTGGAGGAAGTCGAGTCGTATCGGTACGGAGTCCGGCCTCGGAGACAGACGGACACGACGACGGACCCACTGTTCGAGGCATTCGACATCCGTGACACGGTGAGTCAGGCACGGACAGCCCTCGGTCCGCATCATCAGGTTGCTGCCCTGATCACTCAGATGGAACGCCAAGTGAACGAGGGAGTGGAGCGAGTCCAGGAGGTGTTCTCCAGGCTCCTGATGTCGGCTGGACTCGGTCAGATGGTTGACATCGTGATCCACGAGATCGGTGCACCAATCGGGAAGATCAACCGCCAGATCGATGTCCTCGAACGAAAAGTGGTTGCCTCCAGCGACCACAAATTCGTTGAGACTGTGGTCCCGATGATCACGTCGATCAAGGGCTGGCTCGAACAGGTTCACAACCTTCGCCAACGTCTCGACCCTCAAACAGCTGGGCGGCGGGGTCGGGCCACCAGCTTCAATGTTCAGGATGAAGTGGAGGACACGTTTCGGCTCTACGGTGCTCTACTGGAAGGCCAGGGCATCACGTGGACGATCGAACATCCATCCGACTCGATACAGGTGTTCATGGCACGTGCGGCACTGGGCCAGGTGCTCGCAAACCTGGTGGACAACGCCATCTTCTGGCTCATCAGAGGCAAGGGGTCAGGGAAGGGTGGCATGATCGAAGCCAAGATCGAACATCTCGATCACGGCTTTTCGGTGGTTATCTCGGACGATGGTCCCGGAGTGACCGAAGAGGATCGGAGCAAAATCTTCGAGCCCTACTTCAGCCGGAAGCCAAACGGCATCGGGCTCGGGCTGTACATTGCACGCCTCGTCATCGAGCCCTACGGACGACTCGTGTACAACGAAGTCGGGATTCTTGGCGGAGCCACCTTCGAGGCTGACTTTGACCACGGAGTTGGGCTATGACGGTCCTGAACGTGCTGATCATCGATGACGACCCAGAAAGTCTTAGGCTGCTGGGGGAATCGCTCCCTGACGAGATCGAAGGCTCCACCGTTCGATGGGAGCAGTGCGGCATATTCGACGAGGCACTACAGCGAATTGTGGAGCGCCGATTCGATGTGGTTGCCACGGATATCTACCTGGATCGAGCAGCTAAGGAGCCAGTGAGAGGAGACACTCAAGGTGTGCGTGTTCTGAACGAGATTCGGGACCGTCGCTTTTGCCCCGTCCTTTTGTTTACCGACGGGACGTTCCCAACCGAGCCTCCAGAGGGTCCCTTCCTCAAGTACGCAGACAAGAGTCCGGGCAATTCGCAGATAGTGGAGAAGCTCGGTGCATTGATCCGAACAGGCATACCGGGGTTGGCGCATCGCCTCCACGATGAGCTGGACAGCACGAGCGGGTCCTATCTCTGGCAGTTCTTGGACAGCAACTGGTCTGCACTGGAAGCCGGAGGTCTCACCCAGCCGGACGTCCTGGATCGACTCGTACACCGCCGAGCATCAGTGCAACTCGGGCGCTTGGAGAACTCGGAAGATGGCCTAACCGAGCACCCCCACGTCGAGGGAGCCGAGTTCTACCTTCAGCCTCGCATCGCTGCAGAACTTCGACTCGGGCAGATTCTCCTACGGGATGGCGAGTATCGGGTCGTGCTGACCCCCCACTGCCATCTGGTGGCGCAACCAGGGCAGACAGACCCGCGAGCCGAGTACGTGCTCACTGCGAGAACCGAGACAGCGGCAGCTTTGTTTGAGCGGATTCCACTGCAGGGAAGTAGCGCCGAGAGGAGACTTGACGAACTGCGACGTCGAATCCAGTCTCCAGCTGGGTTCGGGCAGCCTGCAGGTCGTTATTGGTTTCTTCCTGGATTCCTGGCGATGCCAAATCTGTACGTCGATCTCCTTCAGCTGGAGAGTCTGCCAATACAGGCAGCCTTGGAGGACTGGCAATCCTTTGCTGTATTGGATGTTCCGTTCGCAGAGGCCTTCCAGTCGTGCTTCGTTCGGCTCTACTCGGCAGTCGGTTTGCCGACGCTCAATCCAGAGCGCCTCCCGGACTTGGGGCAGTCACCTGGCACGCCATGATCCCGCCTTACACCCCTGAGCTGAGCCCAAACTTGCCACCCGAGCACACCGGATGTGACCACGACCAGCTGGTCCAATGTGCTCGATAGAGGATCACTTCCCAGCAACCCTCTTCCCGACCTCCGCGACTGACAGGCCCTCCGCCCTCAGTCGAAGAACCTCATCGAAAGTCCCTCCAGCCGTGAGAATCCGTCGGGCAGCATAGGCATTGAACCCGAGATCGTGCCACCGCTTGGCGACCGGGATCGAGGGCCGTCCCTTGGAGGAGGGGAACAGGTCCTGAAAGTCCTCGTCTTTGAACAGCTCGTGGCGGCAATCGGCGAGGAAGGCGTAGATGGTGCCCTCTTCGACAAGGCCCCGGCAGAACGCCGCCGCGTCGAGCATCTGCCGATCTGGGTTCGATTTTCCCTGCACAAGCCCAATTCTTGTGCCTGGGGAAGCAAATCGCGAGCACCCTCGGAAGAGCGATTAAATCAACAGTGTCCTAGTCTCCTGATTCTGAGATTCGCTCACAATATGCTGCGAGACTGTCGAAGATCTCGTCGGCCGTCTTGTGCCACACATATGGTCAGTGGCGCCTCGTGGCGCACGGGCGGGTTGAGATACAACCCGACGATGTCTCGGACCTTGTCGATGAACAACGGGTCGCTCGACAACTTGAAGGTGTCCTCCAGCCACGGCTTGAGGCCGAACGCCTTCCAGATGCGGCTGATCGT
>Ga0326727_10022114_pt1 | contig 12343 bp, 9 predicted proteins | sample MB2enrmetagenome_FD_207643 | JGI IMG/M metagenome (GOLD analysis project Ga0326727, IMG submission 207643) | Lab enriched peat soil microbial communities from McLean, Ithaca, NY, United States - MB29MY | ecosystem: Environmental > Terrestrial > Soil > Wetlands > Peat | place: USA: New York...
GGATGCGGGTGCGGTCGCCGCGGAAGGTGCGCTCGACGGACTCCGTCTTCTGGGCGTCGGAGACGGCGATGTGGACCCGGCCCACGGGCTTGGATTCGGTGCCGCCGGTGGGGCCGGCGATGCCGGTTACGCCTACTCCCAACGTGGCGCCGGCGCGCAGGCGGATGCCGGTGGCGAGGGCTTTGGCCACTTCATTGGAGACAGCGCCGTGCTGGGCAATGAGTTCCGGCGGAACGTCGGCGAAGGCGGTCTTCAGCTCGTCGGAGTAGACGACCACCCCGCCGAGGAAGGAGCGCGAGCTGCCCGGCACGCTGGTGATGCGTTCGGCGAGCATGCCGCCGGTGCAGCTTTCAGCCACGGCGATGGTTGCCTGGCGAAGGCCGAGGTAGTAGAGCACGATCTGCTCCAGGGACTCGCCCTCGGAGGAGTAGAGCCAGTCCTCGAGCGCCTCTTCCAGGCGTCCGGCCAGCTCGTCGACGCGCTGCTGGGCGGCGGCGGCGTTGGAATTGGAGCAGAGCAGGATGAGCTGAATGTCGCCGCAGTGAGCCAGGATGGTGGTCTCCACATCAGCGTAGGTGGAGTAGATGGGGGCCAGCAGCTTGTCGGCCTGGGACTCGGGAATCATGGCGGCGCGCAGCGTGCGCTTGGCGATGGAACGCGCGGGCACGACGGCGCGCAGGCGGTACAGGCATTCCACGTCAAAGAGCGGGCGGCATTCGCCGGGCGGGCCGGGGAGGAGCAGGATGAGTTTGCGGTAGCCGCCGAAGGTGGTGTCGAGCCACTGGCCGGGGGCGCTGCCGTTGGGGTTGGCCAGAAGAACGGCGCCCTCAAGAACGTCGGCCTGCTTCAGGTTGTTCGCGGGCATGGGGATGCGCCAGGTAGCGGCGCGGGCATGCAGCGCGGCCACCTGGGTCGAGTCGCGGCGCAGCGTGAGCGAGAGCGCCTCGGCGACCGCCTCGCGCGTGAGGTCGTCCTCGGTGGGGCCCAGGCCGCCGATGAGAACGACAATGTCCGTGCGGCCAAGCGCGGTGCGGATGGCGCCGATCAGATCCCTGCGGCGGTCGCCGACGATGGTCTTGAAGGCCACGGTGACGCCGATCTGGTTGAGCTTCTCGGTGACGTAGAGAGAGTTGGTGTCCTGACGCCAGGGGGTGAGCATCTCGGAGCCGACGGCGATGATTTCGGATTTCATAAGAGTAGTTGCCAGCTAAAAAAGCGCCAGCCCTTCGACGCCCAAATCCACATCATAAACGGCCTCTCCCGTGGTCAGGACGGTGGCGCCAAGGGGCGAAAACGCGACGCCGACCAGGTTGACTCCGGCGACCACCAGCGTTGCTTCGCCCTCCGGTGTGACGCGCACCAGGCCGCGCCGGCCGCGAAGGCAGGCGGCAAGGTAAACGTCGCCCTCCCTGGAGAGCGCGAGGCCCTGCGGGCGGCCCAGGCCACGATACCAGGCGCGCGTGTCGCCGTTGGGCTCGACGGCCCAGATGGCGTCGTTCGAGGAGAGCGAGGGAGCGGTGACGAACAGTGTGCCGGCGGCGTTGACTGCCAAGTGATAGGCCGCTGCGCTGGGCTCCAGAGTGGCGTGGACGAAGATCTGGCGCTGGGGATCGATCTTGAAGATGGTGCCGCTGCGGTCGCCGACGAAGAGGTTGCCCTGGGCGTCGAAGGCCGCGCCGGTGGCCACGCCCATACCCTCGACATAGACGGTGGACTCGCCCGCCGCGTCGATGCGGTAGACGTTGCCCTCGGCGCGGGAGGTAACAAAGAGATCGCCCTCGGGGCTGAAGGCCAGGCCGGTGGCGTTCAGGATTCCGGTCACAAAGGGCGTGCCGCGGCCGTCCGGGCTCACCCGAACAACAGAGACCGGAGTCATCTTGCCCCTGGGCCCGGAGATGGTGGCATAAATCATGCCCGAGCGGCTGACGGCGGGGCTGGTGACGGGGTGCAATCCATCGGAGAGCTGGCGCGCCACGCGCAGAGGCGCGATGTTGCTGGCGCCAAAGGGGTTGCGAACCTCAATGAGACCGGCGGAGGCCTGCTCGGGGACGCGCAGAACCAGCCGCGTTGACCGGCTCATCACCAGCTGGGCCGGATGGCCGTCCACCAGGACGGTGGGCAAGATGGCGGGCTGCCCGTTATTGATGGGGCCGAGATGCGCGCCCGTCAGCTCGACTTCTCCGTAGGGCAGAGCGGCGGCGGGAAGAACGTCGTCGATGCGCGGCTCGGGGAGGATCTCCGGAACGGATTGGGCGTGCGTGTGAGCCATGTCAGATCCAGATGCGCAACAAGGATGCCACACCCAAAGCATACAGCCCCGCGGCCACATCGTCGAAGACGATGCCCCAGCCGCCGGGGAGGCTCTCAAGCTGGCGGGCGGGAAACGGCTTGGTGATGTCGAAAAGCCGGAAGAGGACCAGGGCGATCAGGGCGTGACGCCAGTCCACCGGGCTGAAGAGCAGGGCGATCCACTGCCCGGCCACCTCGTCGATGACCACGAAGCCAGGGTCGTGGCGGCCGGATTCACGCGCGGCAATGGTGGCGGCCGGCTCGCCGAGGATGAGGGTCAAGGCGATGCCGATGAGGAGTGCGGCGAGCAGTGCGCGCGGCGCAGGATGGAAGGCCCAGGCGTAGCCGGCCCAGAGCAGCACCGCTGCGACGGAGCCCCAGGTGCCGGGGCCGGGCCTGCCGAAGCCCGCGCCGAAGAAAGTCGCCACCGTCCAGGCCCAGAGGGTCCGCTGGCGCGCGGGCGGAGGCTGGCAGATATAGGCCTGGCGGTTACTCGCCATGGGAGTCTCCGCCGCGGCTGCCGCCCAGGCCGCCAAGGTCTTCCAGCACCTCGGGATCGAGGATGGGAGAGCTGATCTTGTAGACGCCCATGGCCCACTTGCCCAGGTCGATCTTGCGGCAGCGGTCGCTGCAAAAGGGAAAGTCCTCGTCGTTGAAGCGGACCAGCATGCCGCAGGTGGGGCAGCGGAGAACCTTGGCGGATTTCTTCTTGGCGGGCATAACTTTATTCCACTTTACAGCGGGCCGGAGACCACGCGTGCCACAACGTCGTACTCATGCGCTTCGGTGATCTGCGCTTTATAGAATCGGCCGGGTTCGAGAGCGGGTAACTCGCCGAAGTCGTTGATGTAGACCTTGCCGTCGATCTCGGGGGCGTGGAACTGGGTCCGCCCCTCCCACAGGAGCGGAGTCTCTTCGCTTTCGCCTTCGGCCAGCAGCACCAACTCGCGGCCCACCCACTCCTGCTTGGCACGCTTCGAAATTGCCTGCTGAAGCTTCATCAGGCGGCGCTTGCGGGCTTCAGTGGTGCGCATGGGAACCTTGCAGTCCAGCGAGAAAGCGCCGGAGCCCTCCTCGTCGGAGTAGCCGAAGACGCCCAGCCAGTCGAATCTCGCCTCGCCGACAAACTCTTCCAATAGTTCAAAGTCCGAGGAAGACTCGCCGGGGAAGCCGGCGATGAAAGTGGTGCGCAAGGCGATACCCGGAACAGCGGCGCGGACCTTTTCGAGCGTCCTGAGGAAGATCTCCGCGCCGCCGCCGCGCTTCATGCGTTTGAGGACGGCGGGCGAGGCGTGCTGGAGCGGCACGTCGAGGTACTTGCAGATGTTGTCGTGGCGGGCGACGGTGTCGAGCAGGCGACCGGTGATGCGGTTGGGATAGGCGTAGAGGAAACGCAGCCAGCGCAGGCCTTCGATGCGTGCGAGCGCATCGAGCAGCGCCGCCAGGCCGTCCTTGAGGCCCAGGTCTTCGCCGTAGCAAGTCGTGTCCTGGCCGATGAGGGTGATCTCCTGCACGCCGCGGGCGACCAATTGCCGGGCCTCGGCGACCACCGACTCGAAGCGCCGCGAGCGGAACTTGCCGCGCAGGTTGGGGATGATGCAGAAGCTGCACGGGTGGTCGCAGCCCTCGGCGATCTTGATGTAGGCCGACGAACTCGGTGTGGTGAGAAACCGGGGCGTGGATTCGTCGTAGAGATAGGTGGGCAGGAGATGAGCCGCGCCCCCCCATACGTCGCGGCGGTAGCGGCCCTGCCGCTCGCGGAGATTGCCTTCGGGGCGGGAAGCGCCCGTTTCAGACTTATGGGTTCCGGCGCGGAATTCCCGGCCGGGGCGGCTTTCGGCGCGGCCGCTGCCGCCGAGAATGTTGAACGGAGACGGAACCGCAGCGGCTTGCGGGCGGGCCAGGCCCGCGGCTTCGAGGATGGATTCCAGCTCGCCGGTTCCGACCACGGCGTCCACCTCCGGGATGCTCTTCCGGATTTCGCCGCCGTAGCGCTCTACCAGGCAGCCGGCGACGATCAGCCTCCTGGCCGAGCCGGTTGCCTTGTAGCGGGCCATTTCGAGTATGGTATCCACCGACTCCTGCTTGGCGGTGTCGATGAAGCTGCACGTATTGACGATGAGGATTTCGGCTTCTTCAGGACGGGCGGTCAGGCGCGCGCCGGCGCGGTCGAGCAGGCCCATCATGACCTCGGAGTCGACGAGGTTCTTGGGGCAGCCCAGGGAAACAAAGCCCACGGACGGGGCCGTGGGTGGGGATGATCCGCTCACATTCCTATTGTAGCCGGGGAACGGATTCCGCCGGCGCACTCGGGCTGCGGGCCGCTAGTGTATATTCTCCCTGACGGAAGACGGAACAGTTTCAGGGAGACGATCAGGATGGCAGGTCGCGAAAGCGAAGCGGCAAAACCGGCAGCGGATGAAGTACTCCTCGTCACCAGCGGCGATCTGCGGCTGGCGGCCAACCAGGCGTGCTGGCCCGCGCAGAGGGAGATGGAAGAGAAGCTGACGGCGGCCTTCGCCGCGCAGGGCATCAAGCTGGTCCGCGCCCACGCGTACGACGAGGCCGCAAAGCACGGCTTCATCTCGTCGCAGCGGATGGGGATGGATGTCTTCATGAAGATCCATCCGGAGGCTAGGCTGGTCTTCGCTACAGCGGCCTGGCAGTACAGCCACTATGTGCTGCCCGGTCTGCGCAGTCATAGGGGGCCGATCCTGACGGTCGCCAACTGGTCCGGACAATGGCCTGGATTGGTTGGCCTTCTCAACCTGAATGGATCGCTTGTCAAGGCGGGCAGGCAGTTTTCTTCCCTATGGAGCAAGGAGTTTACGGACGATTTCTTTCTCGCCGGGCTTCGGCAATGGCTGAGCGAGGGCAAGATCCTCCACGATAACTCGCATGTGCATGATCTCGAACTGATCAAGCTTCCCGGCGAGAGCGCACGGATGGGCGCCGGGCTTGCCTATGAACTGAAGCATCGCAAGGCCATCCTGGGTATCTTCGACGAAGGCTGCATGGGCATGTACAACGCCATCGTCGACGACGAGTTGTTGAACCCGGCGGGTATCTACAAGGAGCGCCTGAGCCAGTCCGCGCTCTTTGCCAGGATGCGCACCGTGCCCCAGGCGGAAGCGGAGGCCGTTTATAAGTGGCTGGCTGCCAAGGGAGTTAAGTTCGAGTTAGGCAAGGACGCAGCGACCGAGCTGACTCTCGAGCAGGTCGTCGAACAGTGCAGGATGTATATCGCGGCGGTGCGCATCGCCAAGGAGTTCGGCTGCGACGCCATCGGCATTCAGTATCAGCAGGGATTGAAAGACCTGACGGCGGCCTCCGACCTGGCCGAGGGAATGCTGAACAATGCCGATCGTCCTCCGGTATTTGCGGAGGGCACGAATGAGGAGCTTTACCCCGGCGGTCCGCTGGTGCACTTCAACGAGGTGGACGAATGTGCCGGCGTGGACGCGCTGATTACGAATCGCTGCTGGAGCGCGCTGGGGCTCGATCCATCGACAACGCTGCACGACGTCCGCTGGGGCGAACGCTACCGGGGCCAGGATTTCGACGCGTTTGTGTGGCTGCTGCAGATCTCCGGCGCCGCGCCGGCGAATCATTACGTGGGCGGCTACGCCGGGGCCAGCAGCGAGCGCCAGCCGGCCATGTATTTCCCGCTTGGCGGCGGATCGCTGAAGGGCATCGGCAGGCCGGGAGAGATCGTCTGGAGCCGCGTCTTCGTCGAGGGCGGCGCGCTCCATGCCGACCTGGGACGGGGCACAGTGGTCAGCCTGGCCGCGGGCGAAACCGAGCGCCGCTGGCGCGAGACGACGCCTCAGTGGCCCATCGTCCACGCCGTCTTCCATGGCGTCAGCCAGAACCAGTTCATGGCTCGCCATCGCGCCAACCACGTGAACGTCGCCTATGCGCCTTCAGCGGAGATGGCGGACAAAGCGCTTGCCACCAAGGCCGCCATGCTTGCGGAGCTGGGCATCAACGTCCATCTGTGCGGCGTCCCGCAGGCATAGACTGTCGCACAATTCCACAACAATTTGGGTGCCCCATCCTTCGAGCGTCCCCGGCTCGAAGGGTGGGAATGGAATCATCAAGCCCCCAGCGCAGCCAAAATCTCATCCGTCGAGCGCACGCGCCCCATGCGCGGAAAGATGCGCTCGATAGCGTTGGCATGGCTCTCGGCGCTCATCCCGGTCATGGCGTCGGAGGCGAAGATCAGCTCGTAGCCGTGCTCATAGGCGTCGCGCGCCGTGCTTTCCACGCCGAACTCGGTGGCGATGCCACAAAGGATGATGGTGGTCAGGCCGCGGCGGCGCAGTTGCAGATCGAGATCGGTGCCGTAGAAAGCGCCCCACTGCCGTTTGAGAATCACAATGTCGCCCGGCTGGCGGTCGAGCTCGGGAATCAATTCGCTCCAGTCCGGCGGCGGAGTTCCTGTAAATCGCATCTGCTGGTCGGCGGCTGGATGCAGCCGGTCCGCTCCATCCGCCGAGCCGCCTACATGCACCAGGACGGGCCGCGCCCCGGCCTGGCGGGCCGCGGCCAGCAGGCGCGCGGCGTTGGCAATCACGGCGGGCTTCGAATGAGGCGCGCCGCCGGGCATTCCCGCGATGCCCTTCTGGAGGTCGATGACCACGACAGCGGTATGCCGCGCTTCGATTTTGAGATCGCTCATTGCTGTATTTCCTCCTCCGCGGGCAGAATGCCCATCTCGCGATAGATCGGACGGATCTCGCGGCGCAGGGCCGGCAGCCGCGTCGCGAACCATGCCGCGCCCAGCAGGACGACGGATCCATTCGCGATCACCGTCCATGGAGCGCCCTCTTGATGCGCCATGGTCCTGGCCAGCCAGGCGCCAAACGGCGCCAGGCCTATGTTCGCGAAGTGCGCGGCCAAACGATTGCCCAGCGCCCCCAGGCGGAGATTCGCCATGGTCCCGGCCAGCAGGCTGCCGAAGGGCGCCATGCCCACAAAAGCCATCGTATAGTAACTCATCACGCGCCCGCGCTTGTCTTCGCTGACGATGGTCTGAATGACGGTGTTGCTGGCCGCCATGCCCTGCATCATGCCCATGCCCGCAATGAAGACCATCGCCATCGAGAGCCAGAAATGGCGCGAGAGGCCAAGGCCGATCAGCCCCAAACCGAAGACCGCCGCGGCGATGGGGATGATGCGCACCAGCCCGCGCACGTTCTTGCGCGCCGCCAGCGAGAGCGCCGAGAGCAGCGCGCCCAGGCCCATCGAGCCCATCAGAAACCCCAAGGTGTGCGGCCCGCCGTGCAGCACCGACTTGGCGAAGACCGGCATCAGCACCACAAACGGCATACCCATGAGGCTCACCAAGGCAAACAGGAGCAGGATGGTGCGGACAGGCACGAAATGGGACACATAGGTCCAGCCGGCTTTCAACTCGGTCAGCGTTGACGCGGCCTTGCGCTTCACCACGGGCGCGTGAAGCCGCATCATCAGCAGCGACGCGATAACTGCCAGATAACTGATGCCGTCGATGAGAAAGCACCAGCCCTCGCTGGAGACCGCGATCAACATGCCGGCCAGCGACGGGCCCACGAGGCGCGCCATGTTCACCATCGACGAGTTGATGGCGATGGCGTTGGATAGATCGTTCCGGTCCTCGACCATCTTCACCATGAACGCCTGGCGGCCGGGCATGTCGAAGGCGTTGATAATGCCCTGCATCACGCTGAGCGCAAGGATCCAGTGAATCGCGATGTGGTGCGAAAGGGTGAGGGCCGCCAGCGCCAGCGACTGCACCATGGAGAGCGCCTGCGTCCACACCAGCACCTGCCGGCGGTCCAGGCGGTCCACCCATACGCCGGCAAAGGGCGCGAAGAGGAACGTGGGAATCTGCCCGGCAAAGCTGACCGTGCCCAGCAGCAGCGCCGACCCGGTCAGCCGGTAGACCAGCCAGCTGGTGGCCACGCGCGTCATCCACGTGCCGATCAGCGAGATAGTTTGCCCGCCGAAAAACAGCCTGAAGTTGCGATGCCGCAGCGCCCGCCAGGCATGAGAATAGCCGCTGAAGACGCGCGGCTCCTCCGCGCCGGGTAGCTCGGCTGCTTGCGCGCGGGTTGTTTCCTCTTCGCTGCTCAAGCGTGCTTCCCCATCCCGAAGAAATCTGTCAACGTTCCAAACAAATCTGTCATCCTGAGCGAAGCAGGTTGCGCATTTGCAATCTGCGCAGTCGAAGGACCTGCGGTTGCTGTTGTTGCCTGTACATCAGGCCATGAAAGCTAGGGGACCACCGCAACGGGAGGCCATAACTATCAGCGCTTCTCGTTCACCCATCCCAGCACCGCCGGTCCATTTCTGCATTTCGTGGTCACTTTGCCGCTTGCTAGATCAAGCATGGTCACGTCTATGCCGCCGGAATCGCCTTTCTGTTCGTTGAGAAGCAGTTTCTGTCCGTCCGGCGACCAAACTGCGCCTTGGAGAAACGTCCGATACCCATGGAATCTTTTTCCCAGATCAAGAACCACTTTGGCTCCAGTTCCGTCCGGATGAATGAGCATGCATTTAAACCCCTCATAATCCTCAAAAGCAATCCAATCATCCTTCGGCGACCAGGAAGGATTTAGGCCTTCGCCAATAATTCTCGCGCTCCCTGACCCGACATCAATTACAATAATCTGCTTCAAGGCGCCGATTTGCACTGCCAGATACTTTCCGTCTGGCGACCAACTGAGCCGCGCAAATTCAGATACTTCGCCGTTATAGGGGACCGGCGTTAACTTACCGGTCGCAATATCGAGAATCTGCAACAACTCCGGATTGTTGTCGCACGGAGAATGAACTGACGCGAACCTTGGCCGGGCTGCGAATGCAATCTTTGATCCATCCGATGAGAAGACCTGCGAACCAATGTCGCCCGCACAGAAGTCGCCGTACGTCGTCCATGTCTTGTCGAGCAGAGAATACACACCAAGAACGGATCTTAACCTCGTTGGTTCAGAGGCATCGTGTAATCCAAGGCTCCAGGTGACTCGATCGGCGCCGGGGGCGAGGCCGGTGACTCTGCCACCTTGGCCCCAAAGGCCGGGGGGACTATGCACCACGACAGTGCCCGTCGTTGAGACAACGAGAAGCACTTCGTCTGACGAGTTTGGCGGCGTTGTCTCAGATGTCTCAAACAGAAGTGCCGAGTCTGGCATCGTGAATGTACCCTTGACCCGCTCCTGGGACGCGCAAGGGAGCATAAGCAATGCAGCCAGCGGCAACGCGAACGGTAGCCGATTTCGCATGGCAATACCTTCCTATCAATCGATCCGTGCATTGCGGTTACATTATCAAACCAGCCCCAGCTCCCGCAGCAGGAAGGCATAGTCGAAGGCGATCTCCTTCAGATAGTCGTAGCGGCCGCTTGAGCCGCCGTGGCCGGCCTGCATGTTAGTCACCAGCAGCAGCGGGTTGTTATCCGTCTTGAGGGTGCGCAGCTTGGCCACATACTTGGCCGGCTCCCAGTACATCACCTGGCTGTCGTGGAGCGAGGTCTTGACCAGCATGGCCGGATAGCTCCCCGCCTTCAGGTTGTCGTAGGGCGAGTAGCTCAGCATGTAGCGGAAGTAAGTCTCTTCGTTCGGATTGCCCCACTCCTCGTACTCGGGAACGGTAAGCGGGAGCGTGGCGTCGAGCATGGTGTTCATCACGTCCACAAAAGGAACGTGCGAGAGGACGGCGCGGAAGAGCTCGGGGCGCAGGTTGGCGACCGCGGCCACGAGCAGCCCGCCGGCCGACCCGCCCTCGATGGCCACGCGCGCCGGATCGCCGTAGCCCGCGGCGGTCAGGTGCTCCACTGCGGCGATGAAGTCGGTAAAGGTGTTGCGCTTGGCCAGCATCTTGCCGGCGTCGTGCCAGGGCTTGCCCAGGTCGCCTCCGCCGCGGACGTGGGCATAGGCCATGACCACGCCGCGATCGAGCAGGCTGAGGCGGTTCCCGCTGAATCCGATGGGCAGCGCGTAGCCATAGGCGCCATAGCCGTAAACGTACAGGGGGTTTTGTGGTGGCCTGGAGGCCCCCGCTGCAGCCGGTCCGGAGACCGGCGCTACACGCTTGTCCTTGCGATAGACCAGAGAGACGGGAACCTGCGCGCCGTCAGGAGCGGTGGCATGGACGCGCTCGCTGGCATAGAGCGCGCGATCGAAGCCGCCGGGAATCTCAAGCTGCTTGAGCAAAGTGGAAGCGCCGGTGGCCAGGTCGTACTCGTAGACCGAGGCGGGCGTAACCAGCGACTGGTAGGCGTAGCGGAAGGCAGCCGTCTCAAAGACGCGGTTGATGTGCGGGTGGGCGTCGTAGGCAGGCTCGGGAAAGGCTATTTCGCCGCCGGGAGCGGCTTCGGCCCCATCGCCGCTAAAGCGCCAGATGCGCAGCCTAGGCAGGCCGTCCTCGCGCTCGCAGGCCACAAAGAAGCCGGCGAACAGGTCCACGTCCTCCAGCATCACGCTGTCGCGGTGAGGGATGCGCTCCGTCCAGTGCTCGCGGCCCGGCGTGGCCACCGGAGCCGTCACCAGGCGGAAGTTGCGCCCCCCATCATTGGTGCGGATGAACCACAGGCCGTTGCGGTGGTCGATGGAGTACTCGTGCTCGTCCTCGCGCGGGCTGACGAGGGTGAATGCGCCCAGGGGATCGTCCGCCGCCAGCACGCGGGATTCGGTGGTGGTGTGGCTGGCCGATTCGACCACCAGGAACTTGCCGTCGCGGGTCCGGCCCGCGCCTATGTTGAAGCGCTCGTCTACCTCCTGATACACCAATACAGCTTCAGATAGCTGCCCGGCTCCGTCTTTATCCTGCCGAAGGCAGTTCCGCCAGAGCTGGAACTGGCGCTTCTGCTCCTCGTCCTCGACGGTGTAGAAGAGGGTCCGATTGTCCGCGGCCCAGACCGCCGACCCGGCGCGCTCCACTTCATAGGGAAGCGTCTCGCCGGTCGCGAGATCCTTGATGCGCAGCGTGTACTGGCGAAAGCCCTTCGTGTCGGTGGAGTAGGCCAGCCAGCGGCCGTCGTCGGTGATGTCGGTGGCGCCGATCGCGAAGAAAGCGTGGCCCTCGGCCAGTTGGTTGCCGTCGAGAAGCACCTGCTCCGGCGCGGCGGCGGCCAGTTGAGAATCGTCGCTTCCCACCCTTGCGCTAAAAACAGATGACGCAGGTCCTTCGACTCGCTGCGCTCGCTCAGGATGACAGTAGGATGGTGTACAGCCGGCTTGCGCGATATCCGGCCCGCCGGGCGTGTCCCGCTTGCGGCAGTGGATGGCGTATTGGCGGCCCTCTTCGGTGCGCGAGTAATACCACCAGCCGCGGTCCAGGAAGGGAACTGAAACGTCGGTCTGCTTGACGTGCGAGAGCATCTCCCGGTAAAGGTCTTCGCGCAGGCCGGCGAGCGGGGCCATGAAGGCCTCGGCGTAGGCGTTTTCGGCTTCGAGATACGCGGCGACCTCGGGATTCTCTTTGTCGCGCAGCCAAGCGTAGTCGTCGCTGAGGACCACCCCATGCAGCCGGGTCTCAGTGTGTTGCCTGCGGGCGACGGGGGCGGGCGGAAGCTGGCTCGGAGTCATTTCCTTCCCAGTGTAGTGCAAGGGCAGCCTCCAGCTTTTAGCTTCTAGCTGCTAGTGCCCAGGCCATGTGGATTCGTGCTTTCCCAGGTCCCCAAATGCGAGGGACCTGGGGCACCCAGCCCTAGAGGCGAAAGGCTCACAGCTGGGGGCTCGGAATCGGGCTGCGGGAACCTTGCTCTTGCCATCCGCGTAGAATAGAGAGCGATGAAGGGCTTTCGCCGCGCATCTTTGCTCGTTCTGCGACTGCTGCTGGCCGCTGCCGCCGGTTCTTCCGCCACGGCTGCCCTGGCCGAGCGCGTGGAGGATCTGCCCCAGCCCACCGATTACGTCAGCGATTTTGCTCATGTGCTGTCGCCCGAAGCCATTGCGCGAATCGATCACATCTGCGGGCAACTGGACCACTCCCAGGCCAATGCGCAAATAGCCGTGGTGACCGTCCGCACCCTGGATGGCAGGGACCCGGCGGAGTTTGCCAACGCGCTCGA
>Ga0326727_10022115_pt1 | contig 12343 bp, 11 predicted proteins | sample MB2enrmetagenome_FD_207643 | JGI IMG/M metagenome (GOLD analysis project Ga0326727, IMG submission 207643) | Lab enriched peat soil microbial communities from McLean, Ithaca, NY, United States - MB29MY | ecosystem: Environmental > Terrestrial > Soil > Wetlands > Peat | place: USA: New York...
CCGCCGTGCCCGCCGCGGGCGAGATCGTCGCCACGGATGGTCGCCGCCTGGGCGAGCACCAGGGGGTCCATCATTTTACCGTTGGCCAACGTCGCGGCCTGGGCATTGCCGCTGGCGAGCCGCTCTACGTAATCTCGACCGACGCGCGTTCGCAGCGCGTCCTGGTGGGCGGAAACGACGAGCTGCTGCGCGAGCGGCTGTGCGTACGCGAGGTGAACTGGATCGCAATAGAGAATCTCACCGCGCCCCTGCGCGCTGAAGTGAAGATCCGGAATAAGCACGCGGCCGCGCCCGCCACGCTGCACCCGGCCGGCGAGGGCGTCGAGGTGGTGTTCGATAATCCGCAGCGTGCCGTCACGCCCGGCCAAGCCGCGGTGTTCTATCAAGGTGATTTAGTGCTGGGTGGCGGCTGGATCGAGTAGATGGGGCGGGTCACTCGCATGATGCTCCCCTCGCACCATCGGGCCGCGGACTGCTCCGGACGGATGCTGACCGGATTCTCGGCGAAGGCGCCACGGCGGACAGCGACGGTCAGTGGAGTAGAATATGGGTGCTTTCCATGCCAAAGGTCGACAAGCTGCGCGACCTGCTTGCCCGAGGCGACTGGGGCCGGGTTGCTTCTCTGCTCGGAAGTCTGGACGCCGCCGTCGCCGGCGACACGCTGCTGAGCGTTCCTCTGGATAAGCAGCAGGGCCTGTTTCGGAGTTTGCCTGCGGACGCGGCCGCCAGAGTCGCGGGTGCTCTCCCCTACTACGATGCCTATGTGTTGCTGCATTCGCGGCCGCCGGAGGAGATGCGGGCAATTGTTGACCTTATGGACATCGGGCAGCGCCTGCGATTCTTCGACGAGTTGCCTGAGGCGCTCTGGGAGCGGTTGATGGATGAGCTGGGGGAGCCGCAACCTGGCGGAGCCCGGACGGCTGAGATTCTCTTAGCACCGGGCGGCATCCCAGCAGTTCCGGCGGTTATTGAGGCCCGGGAGATCGAAAAGAGCTATGGCCGGCCCGGCGGCGAGCAGGTGCAAGTCATCGCCCCGACGAATCTTTCGATCGATCCTGGACTGATCATCGCGATGCTAGGGCCTTCGGGCTCCGGCAAGTCCACGCTGCTGCGCATGTTATCCGGTCTGGCCCCGCCGACGAAGGGAGAGGTCCTGTGGCACGGGGAGCCGTTGAGCGCCTCCCGTCCAAACGTGGCGATCGTGTTCCAGAGCTTTGCCCTGTTTCCTTGGCTGACCGTGGTGGAGAATGTCGAGGTCCCGCTGCTGGCGCGGGGGATGGCCCGCCGCGAACGGCGCCGCCGGGCGGGCCGGGTCTTAAATTCTGTCGGCCTGAAAGGGTTCGCCAGCGCCTACCCAAAGGAACTCTCGGGCGGCATGAAACAGCGTGTAGGACTGGCCCGCGCCCTGGCGGTGGAACCCGAGGTCCTGTTCATGGACGAACCGTTCTCGGCGCTCGATGTTCTGACGGCCGAGAACCTGCGTGGTGAGCTGATGGAGTTGTGGCTCAGCAGGAAAATGCCGACCAGGAGCATCTTCCTGGTTACTCACAATATCGAGGAAGCCGTGATGCTGGCCGACCAGGTTCTCGTTTTGGGCGGCAATCCGGCGAGGATCCGCGCCGATTTTCGAATCCGCGCGAAGCACCCGAGGGACCGCAACTCCGCCGAGTTCCTTCTCTACGTTGACTACATTTACAGGCTGCTCACCCAGCCGAGCCTGGAGGCGCGGCCGCCTTCAATCCCTCCCGGCGCCAAGCAGCCTTACCAGACGATTCCGCACGCCCGCAGAGGAGCCATCGCCGGGCTACTCGAATTGCTCAACGACCGCGGCGGCAAGGACGACCTGTACCGCGTAGCCGAGGACCTCCGCATGGAGCTGGACGATCTACTGCCGATCGTCGAGGCCGCCACGCTGCTGTCATTCGCCAAATCGGCCCGGGGCGGGGTCGAGATCACCCCGGCCGGCAGGGCGTTTGCCGTAGCCGACATCCAAGACCGGAAGCGCTTGTTCCGCGAAGCCGCGCTCGCCGACGTGACGCTTTTGCAGCAGATGAAGAGCGCCTTGGTGAGTAAGTCCGACCACACCATGTCGATCGAGTTCTTCCGCGACCTGCTCCGCAAGCATTTTTCCGAGGCCGAGACCGAGCGGCAGGTCGAGACTGCCTTGAACTGGGGGAGGTACGGCGACATCCTGACCTATAACCCCAAGGATGGCCGGCTGTCGCTGTACGATGCCTCGGTTCCCGCGGAGTCCGAAGAGGAGGAGTCCTGAAGCGGCAGTACGCGACGGAAGTTTCCGGAGGCCCACCCTGGGCCGCGTTCGCCACCGTTCCATCGCTATGGAAGGATCTGCCGATCCTCTGCGCCGGTCTGGCATTGTTCTGGGCGCTTCTCTCCCTGACGCGGTACTGGGCCGGGCCGGCGATAACGCAACCGGAAATCGATCTCAGCCCCGCCGCACTGCCGAAATACGCCCTTTTCTCTCTGGCGCGCATCATCATCGCCTACTCGATCAGCCTGATCGTAACCGTGGTCTACGCGTATACCGCCGCCCACAATGCCAAGGCGGAGAGGGTGATGATCCCGCTGCTGGACACGCTGCAATCCATCCCGGTGCTGAGCTTCCTGCCTCCGGTGATGATGGCGATGGTGGGATTGTTCCCAGACCGGCAGTTGGGGGTGGAACTCGGGTCGATCCTGTTGATCTTCACGGGGCAGGTCTGGAACATGACGTTCAGCGTCTATTCCTCCATCAAGGGCATTCCCCGCGAACTGCAGGAGGCGGCAGACGTGTATTGCCTGAGTTGGTGGCAGAAGCTCATCCAGTTGGAGCTGCCCTATTCGGCCATCGGACTCGTCTGGAACTCGATGATGTCGGTAGCCGGTGGGTGGTTCTTCCTGATGGCCTGTGAGATGTTCGTGCTAGGCAACCGCGATCTTCGGCTGCCCGGCCTTGGTTCGTACCTGCAGACTGCCGCTAACGCGGGCAATACGAGCGCGATCGTCTGGGGACTGGCCACCATGATTGCCGTGATCGTCCTGATGGACCAACTGATCTGGCGCCCGGTCATCGCCTGGAGCGAGAAGTTCAAGTTCGAGCAAGTCGAGGCCTTTCAGACGCCCCGGTCGCCAGTGCTGGATCTGGTGCGTCGTTCGAGACTGGTCTCTCTCGCGGGCCGCGTTTTCGTGGCGCCGTTGCGCGAAGCCCTGACGCTGCATTTCGCGAAGTCACGGGCTTCGGGCCAGGCCCGCGTCCGGCGCGAAATGGCTAAGTGGGGCTTGCGCGCGCTTGGCGTTGCAGGAGGAGTGGCGACGGTCTACGCCGCCGTGCGGATGGTCGCGGATCTCACCGCGATTTCGCGCCCGGGCTGGCGGGAAATCCTAGTGGGGGCCGGGGCCACCTTCCTTCGCGTTGAGCTGGTTCTCCTGCTCGCCGGGCTCTGGACCGTCCCGGCTGGAGTATTCATCGGACTACGTCCAAGGCTGGCCGCTATTGCCCAACCGATTGCCCAGATCGCAGCTTCGGTGCCCGCCACAGCTCTATTCCCGATTGTCATGCTCGGTCTGATCCGCCTGGGCGGGGGGCTGGGGATCGGCTCTATCGTGCTGCTGTTGCTCGGCACGCAATGGTACCTTCTGTTCAACGTCATTGCGGGTGCGACGGCGATCCCCACGGACCTCAAAGAAGTCTGCGACGTTTGCTATATCAGCAGCACAGACCGATGGCGCAAACTGCTCCTGCCGGGGATCTTCCCTTTTCTGATCACCGGCTTCGTAACCGCGTCCGGCGGGGCGTGGAATGCAAGCATCGTAGCGGAATACTTCCGTTTCCACGGCCGGACGTTCTCCGCGGCGGGCTTGGGAGCGGTGATCAGCGTCGCCGCCGACCGCGGCGACTTCGCGGTCCTGCTGGGGGCCACCGTCACCATGGCGGCAATGGTTCTGATCGTGAACCGTCTGCTATGGCGGCGGCTTTACGCTTTGGCGTCTACGCGGTTCAAGCTGGAAGCCTGAGCCACCATGATCGATTCTATGGAGCCACCCGCCGGGATCGAACCGGCGACCTGCTGATTACGAATTGACAGTTGGGGTGCCTACCTTTTCCGCTGATGTCTATTATCGATTACCTAGCACTGGGCCTGGACGCCAAAACAAGCCATAGAAGCCGCTAGACGAACGGCGTTGCTACCACGGTTGCTACCAGAATCGGAAGGAATACCCAGTGCGAAGGCCCAAAAAAGCCATCGGGAGGGGCTCTTCACACGGAGATCGGGCGTAGCTCTATTTGCCATGCGTGCGGAGTAGCCGGCGCGCGGCGCCTACCGCCAGGGCCGCGCAGCTGAGCAACCACACATCCAGCAGAAGATTGAATAAGTAGAGGTGCCTGACGTTGTCCCAGGCGTCGCCGAACAACGCGGTCAGCAACGCCAGCAGGCAGGACAGCGCCAGCAGGCCGGCGAACTCGACCGGCAGCTCGCTTCGCCTGGTTCGCAGCCGCCGCACCAGCGCATATAGAGGGGCAATGGGGAGCAGGAAGAGAATGTACTTGATCGCGTGCACCAGCACGCGGGCGTGGAAGCCGCTCCATATCGCGAACGCTCCGCTTCTGGCGCCGGGATAATATCCCGCCGACGGCTCGAAATTGCCGCACCATTCCGGACGCAGCGAGGTCGCCAGCGGCAGCTTGGATTGAACGTGGCGCCACATCCGCGTGGGCCGCAGCGCGTAGAACTGGACAACGGTTGCCAGGGTCACGACGCGCCCGATCGCGCCGCTGGCGTGCAGGCGGAAGAAGGCCGTGTTCGGACTCCACGCCCCGGTGGTCGAGTAATCCCGGAGGCGCGGGTCGAGGCCAAGCGATTCCAGGTCCGCGGCGGCGTGGCGCGATTCCGGCACGATCGCCATAAAAACCATGTTGTAGGTATTCTGATCTTCCATCGATGCGGGCGCAGTGGCGAGAGCCGTGACGGACGCCGTGGCGATGGCCGCACCGCCGATCCAGGCGGCGTACCGGGCGGCTTGAGAAGCCGCGCGCCCGCTCAAAACCAGCGCGCAAAAAAGCGCTAGCAGCAGCCCCGGCGGCGCATTCTGCGGCTTGGCGAGCACCAGCAGAACCGCCCACAGCGACCAGCGAAAAAGACCGGCCCCGGAGACGCTGCCGCGCAGGCAGATCTCGGTGCTCTCGGTCACCAGCAGCAAGGCGAAGAGGCCGGAAGCAGGTTCGGCGTAGAACGAATTCCAATAGGCCACGTAGCCGACATCGGTGAAGATGACCAGCGCAGCGATCCACAGCCACGCGCGGGCCCGGCAATTGCGGGTGACGAAAAGAAATCTCGCGAAGACGGCGAGAAACGCCAAAGCGTGCACCAGTCCCATGACGGTGATGTCCAGCGAGCCATCCTTCGACACGACCTTGTTCACGAGCAGGGCGGCTTCAGTGAAGAGCAGCTCCGAGGTGAGCTGATCCCAGTCCCGTTCGCGAAAGTCCGGATTGGGAACATACTTCGGCTCGACGAAGGCGATATTCAAGCTGCCATCCGAGTGAACCGCGCCGTAACCGAGTCTCCCGATGGTCCGTTTGAAGTCGTTCTGATCGGCCAGTCCGATCACGGGCGGGATAAAGAGCTGATAGGCAAGGATCGCGGCCACCGCGGCTATCACGGCCCAGAACAGCCGCCGACGACGCATGTCGAGTTTAGCCAGAACTTCCATGTAGCCAGAAAGAGAGAGCATTGTACCAGACGGGGCGGAATCGCACCGCGCCTGCCGCTAAGCTCCCTAAAATGGCGGCCGCGTTTCCGCCATTCACGGCAGAGCAGGCCAGGGCCTCTTGCTCATGCCTCCGAAGTCCGAAAAGTCCCGCCGCACCATTGAGCTTCCGGCATCCTGTACCGCGGCACTGAAGGCCCACGGGGAACACGGTTGCTACCAAACCGGGCAGCCTGACTCTGAATTAGCCTGTAAATTATTTATTTTATGGAGCCACCCGCCGGGATCGAACCGGCGACCTGCTGATTACGAATCAGCCGCTCTACCAGCTGAGCTAGGGTGGCGTCCCTTTGCCTATAGCAGCTTGCGGACAATGGAAAGAGCCGGTGCCCCTTCATCTTAGCATCGGGGCCGCGTGTTGCGCACGAGCCGTGAAGGGACCTCGGCGCGCTCTCGGACTTCCGGACCCCCACGTCCGCGAAATGTTTCCGGCCGTGGTACGCTGGCACTTTATGCAGATTTCGGATGTCTACCTGGCCCTCGGTGAAGATGCGTTCGGCCAACTCATCCGCGGCATCTCCATCGGCAAGTTGAAGACCTATCAGATGTATGAGGGCTTCAAAGTGCGGGCCCGTCTCCCCAAGGTCAATACCGAGTTGCTGCGCAAAGCAGTTCCTCGTTTCTGGGCGCGTGTTGCTGTACACGAGGAGGATTTCTCGAAAGACCTCGCCCAGGCCGTCCTGGTATCGCACCTCGATCTGATCTCCGCCGTCCTGGATTTCCAGGGTGTGCCTCACGAAAACGGCTTTTTCGCCAAGGATGTGGATCCCAAGCCCTTCTTCACGGAGGGGTGGGAGGACCGCGTTCGCGAAAAGTTCGAGAAAAGCTATCCGGGGCCGGTACTCCTTTTTTATGTGAATCACTTGAGATGGGAGTTGCTGGGCGCCACCGAACCATATTGCCCGGCCTCCCCCAGCGCGGCTTGAGTTCGGCGCGCCAAGTGCTTAAACTATTGTGAGAACCATGACAATTCCCGCAGGGGATTCCCAAGCGGAGCTTCGTCGGAGACTGTGCAGCCCGTGGAAGCCGATGCTTCTTAACCAGATCCGGGGTGCAGCCCCGAACCGCCAAGGGGCCGCCGCTTGATCCGGCGTTGTCGCGTTCTTGAGCAAGGGGGAACACTCCTGCGCGATATCACCCAAATGGGGTTTTCTGCTCCTGGAATCAAGTGGTCACCCACAGATACGAGGTGCCGGACATGAATCATTGCGATTTCCATTATTCCCATTTACTGCCCAAGAAACCAGGCATTCTCCCGCTGGAGGAGACGATGACGAAGCAGTGCCGCCGCTGCGGCGCTGAATTCGTCACGCGATCCAGGATTCGGAAGCGCTGCGACGCATGCCAGACGGTCGTATCCGCGGAAAAACAGAAAAAGGCCAACGAGCGCCTGAAGGCCCGCCGGGCAGCCCGGCGCCTGTGCCTGTTAAAGGCGAGTTGAGGGCGGACCCGGCCCGGCCTTAGCTCGCCAGAGTCACAATAGCCTGAGCCTCGGCGGAGCGTCCTTCTCCCACGGGACCCACCTTCTCGGCGGTTTTGAACTTCACTGAAACTCTGTCCGCCGCCAGGCCCAGCGTCTCCGCCAGCCGCCCCCGAATGGCCTCCCGGTAATCCTTCAACTTGGGCCTCTCCAGCACCACCGTGGTGTCTACATTCACGATGCGGAATCCCCGCGCCTCCGCCAGTTCGCGAGCATGGCGCAGAAACACCAGGCTGTCACAGTCTTTCCACCGCGGGTCGGAATCCGGAAAGTGCATCCCAATATCGCCCAGGGCGGCGGCCCCCAGGATGGCGTCCGTGAGCGCGTGCGCCAGCACGTCGGCATCCGAGTGGCCTTCGAGCCCCAGTTCGCAGGGTACCGTCACGCCACCTAGAAGCAGGCGGCGGCCGGGAGCCAGGCGGTGGACGTCCCAACCAATCCCGGTCCGGTACTCGCTCAAAGCTGCGAGCCTCGGGCGAGTTCCTCGCGGTAGAACAGGTGCGCCAAATCCATGTCGCCGGGCTTGGTGATCTTGATATTGCGGTCGCTGCCCAGCACCACACTGACCTCGACGTCGAGGCGCTCCACCAGGCTGGACTCGTCGGTCCCCGCGAATCCATCCGCGCGGGCCTCCTCGAAAGCCCGCTTGAGAAGATCGTAGCGGAACACCTGCGGAGTTTGGGCCATTACCAGTTTTTCACGAGGCAAAGTCGCGCGGATGCGCGCGCGGCCGCTTGAGCGGCTGACTTGCTTGACCGTATCCACCGCCGGCACACCCACGATGGTGGCGCCCGTCTCGGCGGCCTCGTCGAACGCCTGGTGAATGGTCTCCAGGTCGATAAACGGCCGCACCGCGTCGTGCACCGCCACCAGGTCGATCTCTTCTCCCAGCGCGGCCAGCGCGTTGGCGACGGATTGCTGGCGGCTGTTGCCGCCTTCCACCACGCGCGCCCGTCCGTCCGGGAAATCGCGCGCCAGCATGCTCGCCACCCATTCCAGATCCTCGGCCCGCACCGCCACCACAATGTCCGTCACGCGCGTGGAGGCGGCGAACTTACGAACCGTGTGGATCAGAATGGGCGACCCTTCGAGCAGCATGAACTGCTTCCGGCTGGTGCCCGTCTTCTCGGCCGGCACCTTTCCCATGCGCGTGCCCATCCCGGCGGCGGGCAATATTACGGCAACTCTCATTGAACCTACGATTCTACCGTGCTTTTCTCCGGAGCTACGTTCGTGACCGCTTGCGGTTCGTTCTTGCGCGGCGGCCGTTCATGCTTGTCGCCCACCGCCGCGGCGTGCACGCGCTCGTCGTACTTGCCGAAAATCATCTTCCCCGCGGTGGTCTGCAGGACGCTAGTCACCGAGATGTCGATGGTTTTCGAAATCAGACGCTTGGCGTTATCCACCACCACCATGGTGCCGTCGTCCAGGTAAGCCACGCCTTGGTTATATTCCTTGCCCTCCTTCAGGATAAAGACTCGCATCGTTTCGCCCGGCAGCACAATCGGTTTCAGCGAATTGGCCAGCTCATTGATGTTGAGGACCTCGACCCCGTGCAACTGGGCCACCTTGTTCAGGTTGAAATCGTTGGTGATGATCTTGCAATCGTAGACCTTCCCCAGTTCGATCAGCTTCATGTCCACGTCCCGCACCTGCGGGAAATCCTCTTCAACGATTTGCACCGTCAAGTGGGCCATTTTCTGGATGCGCTGCAGGATGTCCAGCCCGCGCCGTCCCCGGTTCCGTTTCATAGAATCGGCGGAATCCGCCACCAACTGTAGTTCGCGCAGCACGAATTGCGGGATTACCAGCACCCCATCCAGAAAACCCGTCTCCGCAATGTCGGCAATGCGACCATCGATGATGACGCTGGTGTCGAGGATTTTGAACGACTTCTTGGAGCTGGTCTTCTCGCCCCCAAAAATGCCGCCCAATGCCGAGAGATTGAGCATGTCCCCCTTCTTAGCCCCTACGATCAGCCCCACGTAGGTCATCCACAACAGCAGAGAGACGTGCAGAAAAGCATCCTTGGTAGCGATGCTGAGCACCAGCGACATAACATAGGCGCCGATGATTCCGAGAACCGACCCTACCGCGGCTCCGATCAGCCGTTTCAGGCTGACCTGTTCCAACCGCACTTCAAAGAAGATAATGCCCGCACCCAATACCAGCCCCACCGCCCCGGAAAGCCATTGGAGCGCCGGAGTGCTGCCCAGCGGATGCAGTGCGTAGGCCGTAACCGATAGAACCAGAACGAATATAGCACGAAGGATGACTAAGTCGAACAAGAGTACACCACCTCAGGGTGAGAACCTTTACTCCGCGCAATTTTCGAAAAATCCGATACATAACTCTTAATCTGCGAGCGACGTCGCGCCAAGAGTATAGCATCTCCGAATTCCGATAAATCAGGGAGGAACCCAACATCCATGGTACGAACGTAGCCGGAAATACATTCCACCGGTTTAGTACTTTAGCCTTAAGGCCGCCTGGGAATATTCCTCGAATGCCGGTCGTACCTTGCACTGCGCCAGCGGCGTGCGAAACTTTTGTCAGTGCCTGTTTCGCCCCAAGATTGGACGTTTGCCTTGCGGGCCCTGCGTGCGCGCAATTATCGCCTCTTCTTCAGCGGCCAGAGCATCTCCCTGATCGGCACGTGGATGACGCGGCTGGCCACCAGTTGGCTGGTCTACCGTCTTACCGGGTCCGCTCTGCTTCTGGGCGTGGTCGCCTTTGCCGGCCAAATCCCCGTATTCTTCCTGTCTCCCCTGGCGGGAGTCTGGGTGGACCGTTGGAACCGCCACCGCACCCTGGTAGTCACCCAGGTGCTTTCGATGCTGCAATCGTTTGCCTTGGCGGCGCTTTCGCTGACCGGCCTTATCACGGTGCCGGAACTCGTCGGCCTGGCGCTCCTGCAGGGTCTGGTGAATTCCTTCGATATGCCCGCACGCCAGACTTTCGTCGTCCAGATGGTGGATGACCGCAGCGACCTGGGTAACGCGATTGCCTTGAACTCCTCCATGGTCAACGCCGCGCGATTGGTGGGGCCGGCGCTGGCCGGCGTGGTGATTGCGGCGGTGGGCGAAGGCTGGTGCTTTTTCATAGATGGCGTCAGCTATATGGCCGTGATCGTCTCGCTCTTACTGATGCGGGTCGTTCGAACACCCAGGCGGGCGGTGCGCAAGCATGTGCTCGGAGAACTGGTGGAAGGCTGGAATTACGCTACCCAGTCTTTGCCTATCCGCTCGATTCTCCTGTTGCTGTCGCTTGTCAGCCTGGTGGGGATGCCCTATACCGTGCTGATGCCCATCTTCGCCGCCAAGATCCTGCGCGGCGGCCCGCACACGCTGGGGTTTCTGATGGCCGCGACGGGCGTGGGCGCGCTCACCAGCGCGATCCTGCTGGCAGCCCGTAAATCGGTGCTCGGCCTGGGGAAAATGATCCCGATCTCGGCGGCTCTCTTCGGCGCTACATTAATTGCCTTTGCCTCTTCGCGCTCTTTTTGGCTTTCCATGGTGCTGCTGCTGGGCACCGGCTTCGGGTTCATTCAGCAACTGGCGGCCAGCAACACGATCCTGCAGACCATCGTGGAAGAGACCAAGCGTGGCCGCGTGATGGCCTTCTACGCCATGGCTTTTCAGGGAGTGGCGCCTTTTGGCAGCCTGCTGGCCGGCGCTCTGGCCGCGCGTATCGGCGCACCCGCCACACTGATGCTCGGGGGCGGCCTGTGCATCGCCGGAGCGATCCAGTTCGCGCGCCGGCTCCCCGCCATGCGCCAAGCTGCGCGGCCCATTTATGTCCGGTTGGGTATTCTCCCCCAGATTCCCGAGGTCCCAGAGGCCCTTTCAGCCATTTCACCGGAGATTCCCGAGGCGTAGCGCCTCGAATTGGACTTTCGACGCGTAACTGGGAATGCTACTCTACGGATGTTTGAGTTGCAGCTCAAACGGGAGGCAACTAACCTTGATACGCTCACTCGCGATTGTTACTGCCCTTCTGCTGGCCGCGCTTCCACTGGCCGCCCAGCAGACCGGCACCCTCAAAGTCAATGCCAATCCCGGTAAGGCCGGGGTTTTCGTGGACGGCAAGTACCTGGGACCGGCGGCGAATTTCGGAATGTCCCGCACTTACACCGTGGCCGCCGGGGAACATGAGATCAAGCTCGTTGATCCGCGCTATGAAGAGGTGGTTACTAAAGTTACGGTCACTCCCGGGAAAAAGACCGTCGTTGCCGAGACCCTAAAGCCCCTGCCGCTCGCCAAACCGCCTTTTGGCGTCCTGCGCACCGAGGCTGCCGACAAGTTTGCCGCGGTCTATATCAATGGCAAGTTCTACGGCCACGCCGGCGAATTCAACAACGTCGTGCAGGGCCTGCTCCTGCCGCCGGGCCAATATGAAGTCCGCATCGAACCCGCCAGCGGAGCGCCGGTCGTCCAAAAGGTGACGATCGAAGCCAACAAGACGGTCATCGTGAAATAGCCAAGCCGGGAGGCTCGCCCACGCGGGCCTACCTCCGGACTTTACGCCGCCGCTATATTTCTTCGCAGCGCGCTCTCATAGCCGCGCACCAGGTGAACGAGCAGCAAGTCGAAGAAATAGCTCAATCGCCGTTCCAACTCCTCTTCTGCGAAGAGTTCGACGCTGCTGTTGGACGCGATGTGTTCCTCCACGTATTCCATGGTCTTTTGCCGGAGCAGGCATAAACCCCGCACGGATTCGTGGAGCGGAATCTCCTGTTCGAAACGCATTCTGCCGAGCCGCTCGTAGCGGCGAGCCAGATCGTCCGGACTGCCAACCGTGAGCCAGTGCCCCAGGTTGCGCAGCAAATCGTCTCCCCATTCCCGCAATTCGCTATCCAGCAGAGTCCGCAAGTGCGGCAGCTCGGGCTCCCGCCGGATCGCTTCCACAACGCGGGCGATGATCCGGTCCCAATGCGTTTCGACCAAGTGAACAAGTTTGCCGGAAAGCATGGTTCACCCCCGCTGGTAGTATCTTAGTCCCAAAAACCGCCGCGGGAAATGGGTGCAAAGATCAAACGAGCGCGTAATTGGCAGCGATTCGTCCGAACTCTTCCACTTGGCTGGTCTGCCAGGC
>Ga0326727_10022116_pt1 | contig 12342 bp, 13 predicted proteins | sample MB2enrmetagenome_FD_207643 | JGI IMG/M metagenome (GOLD analysis project Ga0326727, IMG submission 207643) | Lab enriched peat soil microbial communities from McLean, Ithaca, NY, United States - MB29MY | ecosystem: Environmental > Terrestrial > Soil > Wetlands > Peat | place: USA: New York...
CGGGTGGCACGGTCGGCATCCTGATGGACACGAACATGACGCCGCCGCAAGGCGAGTTCGTAAAGTTCTTCGGCATCGACGCCTGCACGGGAACGGGCCTGGCGCACATTGCGCGGCAAACCGGCGCTGCGGTCCTGCCGGGTTTCATGTTTTGGGAGCCCGGTGAGCGGCGATACGTGCTGCGCTTCGGGCCGGAGGTCGAGATGCCACGCACCGCAGACCGTGCCGCGGATATTCTGGAAGGCACACGGCGCGCGACGGCTGCGATCGAGTCCTGGATTCGGCGCTATCCTGACCAGTGGCTCTGGATTCACCGCCGCTGGAAGACGCGGCCTCCGGGTGAGCCGGGCCTCTATGGGAAGTGATGAGAGAACAGTGGTTAGAGCGTGTTTCAAAAACCGGCTTTGTAACAAGGGCACGGCTTTACAGGCCGCTGAAAAACTCAAATGGCGGGAGGTCTTGTATCAGGCAACGGCTTTACAGGCTGCTGAAAAACTCAGATGGCGGGTTGTTTTGTATCAGGGCACGAGTTTACTCGTGCCGTAAGTCGCGCAAAATGAGTGCTGGGCTTTAGCCCCTGAGGGAAGTTTTTCTGGAAATTCGCTCCCTGATCTCCATTTTTCCGCAGCCTCTTTAGTCGTTCCGCAAAGGCCAGGAAAACTCAGGGGTTTTAACCCCTGAGGGATTCGCGCTGGCCAACCGTACCATTGATGAAACACGCTCTAGAGAACAGTGGTTAGTGATCGGCAGGTGAGCGAGTGGCAATGAAGATTGGCGAACTGATCGAACAGCTTAGCGGCCGGCTCGCAAAGGGTGCGCCGGAGACGCCGATTACTGGTGTGAATGACCGCCAGCGAGCGACCGCGACCGAGCTGCTCTTTGCTGAAGACGCCCGAGCCGCAGTGGAAGCGCTGGCGGGCCCAGCCGGTGCAATTGTGCTCAAGCCCGGACTGGTTGAGAGCTACGCAACGATCTCCGGCATCGCCGTCGTCGAATGCGATCTGCCGCGGCTCTGGTTTGCGCGCGCCGCCAAACTGCTCGCTGCGCCGCCTCCGGTCACGGGCGTTCATGCTTCGGCGGTCATGGGGGCAAACGTGAAGCTGGGCGCTGACGTGACGGTTGCTGCCACTGCCGTGATCGGCGACGGCGCGGAGATTGGCGCGGGCACGCACATCGAGGCCGGCGCGGTGATTGGCGAGGGCGTGCGCATCGGCGAGCGGTGCCGCATCTATCCGCGCGCGGTGATTTATCCGGGCACGACGATTGGCAACCGCGTCATGGTTCACGCCGGCGTGGTGCTCGGCGCAGACGGTTTTGGCTACGTGCGCGATCCCGCCACGGGCGCGTACACACAGTTTCCGCAGCAGGGCACGCTTGTAATCGAAGACGACGTCGAGATCGGCGCAAACTCGACCATCGACCGCGGCGCATTGGCCGAGACGCGCGTGCGCCGCGGGGCCAAGTTCGACAACCTCGTCCACGTCGGCCACAACTGTGACATCGGCGAAGATGCGATTCTCGTCGCACTCACCGGCGTCTCGGGCTCGAGCACGATTGGCAAGGGCGCTGTGCTCGCAGGCCAAGTGGGCATCGGCGACCACGTGCACGTGGGTCCCGGCGTGATTCTGGGCGGGCAGGCCGGCGTCTTCAGCGGCAAGACGATTTCGAACGAAGGCCTGAGGCCGGGGACGGTGCATTGGGGCACACCGGCGCGCCCGCTGCAGCAGGTGCTGCGCGAGCAGGCAACGCTGGCGCGGCTGGCGAAGAGGCAATCAAAAAGCCGCTAGAGTCTGGCCTCCGGTCCGGCGTTCAACTCATTCCTCGAACGCTGGACCGTACGGAGCGGCAAACCTTTGCCCCCGTGCGCCGTTTTTCTTCAACATGCCGTCCCAGTAAAACTGAATAGCTGGAACTTTGCAGGCCAATGACGCCAGCAAGACGCCAAAGCGCGAAAAACGCTCAATGCCGGCAACGGCTTTGAGTTCCGCCGGGCCGAAGCGGCCATCGCGCGCCAGTTGTTCGCCCAGGATCGTGAGGCGCATCCACAGTTTTTTGTTGGCCTGTTCGGGCATGGCCTGCAGGGCCTCGCCGCCGCCGCGGACAATCGTGCCTGCGTAGGGCGCGCCCAGTCGAACAGCGAGCTTTGCCAGATAGCGCTCAAGCGGTCGCGAGTGCGCGGCCTCGGGGAATCCGCCCTGCACAAGAAATGCGAGCGTGGGATTGCATTCGCCGGCTCGCGCAGCCGCGACGCGCGGCGCTAACGCCTCAATATAAGCCATGACAATGGCCGGCATGGCGTCGGTGTAGAGCGGCATGCCGAGCAGGACGACATCGGCTGCGGCGAACGCCTCAACAGCGCGCTGGAATTGCCCGCGGCGCACGATGTGCAGCAGCTCTGGCTGTGCGCCTCCGCCACGCACCCAGCCCTCAGCTACGCGCGAAAGCATCTTCATCGAGTTCGAACGCTCGCCGCGCGGCGAGCCATTAAGCAGCAAGAGCGATTTCATTGGCCATCTCCTCGGCAGCGCGGTCGGCAACCGCGGTGAACGCCAGCGTCGACTTCATGTCGCGCGCCATCCGCCGCCACATCGCCGTCGCGATTTCAATGTCTTCGGCGTCCGTGTCCAGACCGGCGCCAACCAGAAGCCCGAGCTTGGGATAGTGGGCGTAGCGGGCGCGATGATGGATCTCGCCGCCCTCCACAACAAAATAGGGATGAAGGATCGGAATCATCTGGTCGGCCGCGCGCTTGAGCAGGGCAGTGGTGAAGCCCATGGTCATGGGCGAGGCCAGCAGCAGCAGATCGGAGCTAATGGCAGCGCGGCAGATCGTGGCTGATTCGTCGCGCTTTATGCACTCGCCGGGCGTTTTCACCCAGCAGCCAAAGCAGCCGCTACAGCCTTTGATCTCGAGGGCGCGCAGGTCGAGCTTCTCGACGGTATGACCCAGAGCCTGGAGCCGATCGGCAAGCAGGGCCTGATAGGCGTCGAAGGCGGAAGTTGGATCGGGCTCTCCGTTGAGGATGGTAATGCGCATGGCGGAAACTCCTTTCGTCTGGCGCTGGTTCTACAACGTAGAAATAATCGCCTGGAAGCAATTCTACGGTGTAGAATCAATTTGTCAAGGCCCGCCACGATGAATTTTTCCAGAACTTCCGGCTTGCCGGGTATCTTGTTTATCTCTGGTTGGTTATCCGCCGGTGCCCTACAATGGCGATGTTCGAAGGGGAGTGCATGAGCCGAGTGAAGGCGCGAAAGACGGTGCTGAAGGGGAAGAAAAAGCGCGCGGCCGCGCGGGGCGCGCTGGCAGGTAAAGCCGCTCCCAGGCTCGCCGGCAGGCCCGTGGCTCGCAAACGCCGGGACAGCGCGGCGGCTCCGCTCGAGCGCGGGCAAATCGTAGCCGCAGCGCTCAAGATTGTCGATCGGGAGGGCCTTAAAGCGCTCTCCATGCGCCGCCTGGGCGCGGAACTGGGCGTGGACCCGATGGCGGTTTACTATCACCTGCCCAACAAGCAGGCCCTCCTCGACGCCATCGTTGAGGCGGTGATGGGCTCGATCGATCTCACGGCCGACAATCCAGCCAGGCCGCCGCAAGAGCGCATTCTTACTGCGGCCCGCGCCTACCGCGATGTATTGCTGGCCCACGCCAACGCCTTGCCCATCCTGCTCGCGCACGGGCCAGTCACGCCGGTGGCCATGCGCCCGGTCGAATTGCTTACCGGCCTTTTGCGCCAAGCGGGTTTGCCGCCGGCGGAGGCGCTGATGGGCATGAACGTGATCGCGGCGGCGGTGCGCGGCGCAGTGGGCATGGGGCCGGCGCACAAGCTCAGCGAAAAAGAGTTTAAAGACCTGTGGCGGTCGTTTCCGGCTGCGGAGTTCCCCCATTTGGCCGAAGGGCTCGCCGCTTCCCGCGACTCCTTCGAGGCCATCTTCGACTTTGGCATTCGCGCGCTCGTTCGGGGGCTGCTGGGCGGGATCTCTTCGGCGGCTTCGTAAATCGCGCCCGTTCAACATCGATTTCGAGTTGAGATACGCCTCAAACTTGGGTATTGTCCTGATTTGGATTAGGCGCTTGCTTCAGTCTTCGCGTGACACGCGCAAACCAGCCATCTTCTGCCTCACCTGCCTTAGGGTTGTCCTTTTCATTTGTTCGTTCGGGAACAATGCCCAATGTCTCCAGAGAGCTGAAGAGTCCATCTTGTTTGGCGTCGATCTGGCCGCACCGATAAACACCGCCAAACCAGTCGGTTTGGATTTTCCCCAAGCAGTTCTTGAAAGTGATCTCGCCGTTGATTGTTACGGTGGTCCCTTGTCTGAACGATTCCTCTGTGATGGATTGAGTCGGAACGTAGAAGGCATACCGATTATTTCGGCTTTTCTCATGGGAAGCCAGAGTGACGTTAGTTTCGACTGTAAAGACTTCCCATTCATCCGCCCACATGCCAATTTTGGTGACGATTTTTCTAATGTCGAATGTATAGGCCGTGTTGTTCACAGCCTCAAATCGCAGATTGATCGTGAAAGGAAGATCGTCCTTTTTCCATGGAGGGGGTCTCTGGATGTAACAGCCCAATGGTTCAACATCCACCCATTGACCCATCCCGGCTTCTTGCACCCCTACAGACCTGAGAGCTGCACTCGCAGCCCTGCGTGTCTCGTTACTCTGCCACGCAATTACAAAACCCGTGCCGATAATTGCCCAGGTGGTAATCCCTTCCGGCCATGCCATGAGTACGTTCCACCATGGCGCATAATCCTTGCGGCTCTGAGCCTCTTTTTCGCAGGAGTGCTTCTCTTCGGGGGAGACGGCAAGAGCAATACAATCTTTCTCGCTCTGAGCCTGATATTTTTCGCGGGCGTGATGCTGCTCGTAGGCCATCGATACTATTACGCTGGCGATGAAAGCGAAAGAGCAGAGCCACTTCCACATAATCCTGCAATTGTACCCAAACCCGATCTGGCTTGACTTCCAGCGCGTGCGGCGGTAACTTGGGCCGACACCCCTTGATCTGCTTGGGCTTTCGTGTGTCGAAAGCCGGAGCGTGTAGATTTTGGATTCCCAACAGCTTTCTCCCGACGCTGCGACAGCGGTGGCGGAGACGGCGCAAGTGATCCAGGACGCTGCTCGATTGCAGCATGAAACCGCGCCTCTCGCGCCGCAGCGTGAGGCCAAGCCCGCGCCGCAACTCGACGAAGAGCGGCTGGCGTGGCTGGCCATGACGCTCGCGCCGGGGCTGGGCCCGAAGCGGATTCTCGATGCCGTCCAGCAGATCGGGCGGGCGAGCCAGATCTTCGCCATGCCGCTGACGGCGCTCGAAGGGTTGCGCTTCCCCGCCGGCGCGGCGCAATTTCTTTTTGACGGCAAGGGACGGCGCGCGGCCGAAGAAGAGTGGGCGCGCGTGGTGGCGCAGGGCGCGACGCTGGTGAGCTACGCGTGCCGCGAGTATCCGGAGCGTTTGCGCGAGATCTACGATCCGCCACCGGTGCTCTGGGTGCGCGGCGACGTGAAGTTGTTGAGCCGGCCGTCGATTGCCGTGGTGGGCACGCGGCATCCCACGCCTTACGGCTCCGGCGTGGCGGAGATGCTCTCGCGCGATCTGGCGGCGCGGCGGCTGCTGATCGTCAGCGGCATGGCGCGCGGCATCGACTCCTGCGCGCACAAGGGGGCGCTCTCGGCGCGCATGCCCACGCTGGCCGTGTGGGGCACGGGGATCGACGTGGTTTATCCCAAAGAAAACCGCAGGCTGGCCGAGGAGATTCTCGCCGGTGGCGGCGCGATCGTGAGCGAGGTGCCGATGGGCACCTTTCCCGCGCCGCAGAATTTCCCCCGGCGCAATCGCATTCTGAGCGGATTGAGCGTGGCCGTTCTGGTGGTGGAGGCGAGCGAAAACTCCGGCACACGCGTGACCGCGCGCTGCGCCGCCGAACAGAACCGCGATCTTTTCGCCGTGCCCGGCAACGTAACCAACAAAGGCTCCTGGACGCCGAACACGCTGATTAAACAGGGCGCAAAGCTGGTGGCCACCTGGGAGGATGTGTGGGAAGATCTGCCTTCGCAAGTGAGGATCGAGCTTGAGGCCGAGGCCCCGGCTGCATCCAAAGCCGAGGCCGGCGCATCTCTATTGCCTGAACCGGTGTTGCGGCCCGAGGAGGCCATGGTGCTGGAAGTGCTGAAGAGGGACGAGAGCCTGCAGATTGACGAAATTCTCGATCTTCTCGAAACGCAGCTTACCTCGTCGGAGGTTTTTACCGCGCTTTTTGAATTGGAGATGGCAGGGCGAGTGCGGTGTTTACCGGGGAAAAACTACGTCAGAACGATGTGACCTGGAGCGGGGCGGAAGTTTCTCATGGTCACGCCGCAAATGCGCAGAAAGCAAAACGCCCGGCGCCTGTTCAAGACGCCGGACGTGTTTTACCCCCAGAAATGAATTACTCGGAACCGGTCTAGAGCGAGATCGCAGCCGACCGCTGCAACACCTGCTGCCGTCGTTTCACGAAAACCAGGCCCAGCAAGCCGAGGCCCGAAAGCAGGAGGAGCCACGTGGAAGGCTCTGGCGTGTTAATCAACGTGACGTTGTCAAGCTCATTGCCATACGAGGCGCCGCCGTTATTGGTGTAACCGGGGTAGTCAATGCCGTTGAAGCTGAGCAACTCCGAGGTACTGGTCGCGGTGACGATGGCATAATTCTGGAACCAGAGCGTGGTCGGGTTGGCGCCGTTCAGGTGGTCGTAGTCGGTACCGACGAGATTACCGCCGAAGTAGACCTGCATCTCCTCGTCGCCGGAGTTGGGGCGGTCACCATAGGCCCAGCCAAGGATGTAGGTCTGCCCAACGGTCAGGCCGGTAACGGTCTGATACACGTCTTCCGGGGTGGTGTAGTTGATCTCCAGGCTCTGATTGCTGCCGTTGCCGGGGGAAGCTGTCGAACCGCCGCCGAAGACCGCGGGGTCGTCGATCTCGATGCCATTGCCGTCTGTTGACCAGCCTGGCACACCGCCGACGGGGGCGAAGTTACCCCAGTTGCCTCCCACGTTTGGCAATCCAAAATCGCCGTTGACGATCAGGCTGGTGGCGTTTGACCGGGTCGATCCTGCCAGGAGCAACGCAAGGACAACACAGGGGAAGATGCTGAATCGCTTCATTTTGTTCGTTCCTTTTGTGATTTCAAGTCTGTGCACAACAGCAAACCTGTGTCAGGGGAGGACATAGGCCGGGGATTCCGCTTTTGAGTATGCAATTCTGACGCCAAACTGCAGCCCCGGCAAGATTTTGCGTTGATTCGCGTGTATGTTGTTGAATTTAATTGTTTTGCATAGTCATGCCTGGCCCCGCGACTGCTCCCGAGGTCCCGTCGCCAATGACGGTGATGCGGCCAGTAGGTGTTCCTTTTGCATGGCGAAAGTGGAAAGACTTTACCCATCAGTTTTCCGCGCACCCGTCGACATGGATCGCGTGAAACGAATCGGTTGCAGATACTTTCAAGTGCCCGAACTGGGTGCGGGAGCAAAAGAAAAACACGGGCGAGGTGGAAACTGAGTGGTGTTCCGTGGTAGGGTGCAACATTTGCGGGTGGTTTTTCCCTGAGAGGGGAACCGGCCGCGAGGCGTATGGATTCTGGAGTGGGCTACTATCAGACGGAATGGTCCGTGGATGAGTCCAACCGGGCATAAAGCGTAAGTGGGACCGATATTAAGGATGGCAATGACTAAAGCATTGGTGATCGTCGAGTCGCCGGCCAAGGCCAAGACGATCGAAAAGTATCTCGGCAAGGGCTTCGATGTGCGCGCATCGGTGGGGCACATTATGGACCTGCCTAAGAACGACCTTGGTGTAGAGCTGAAAAAACGCACGTTTGAGCCGGAGCTCGTGGTGTCTCCGGGCAAGGAGAAGGTGGTCGAGCAGTTGAAGAAGGCCGCGGCGAAGGCAGACGAGGTCTATCTCGCGCCTGACCCTGACCGCGAGGGCGAGGCCATTGCCTACCACCTTGCGTTGCAGCTCGGAACCAACGCCAAGGAGAGAAAGAAGATTCGCCGCGTCACATTCAACGAAATCACGAAGAAAGCCGTCAACGAGGCCTTTCAGCACGCGCGCGACATCGACCAGCATCTCGTGGACGCGCAACAGACGCGTCGTGTGCTGGATCGTTTGGTGGGTTACCAGATTTCGCCGCTGCTGTGGGACAAGGTGCGCCGCGGGCTATCGGCGGGTCGCGTGCAAACCGTGGCGCTGCGGCTGATCGTGGAGCGTGAGCGCGAGATTCGCGGCTTTGAGCCGGTGGAGTATTGGACGCTCGAAGCCCTGCTTCATCCGGAAAAGCAAGCCGACCAGAAGTTCAAGGCCAAGTTCATCGGGATCGAAGGCAATCCGGCCCGCGTCGCCAACGGCAAAGACAAGGACGGCAAAGAGCAGTTCATTTCGAACGCGCTGCCGGACAAGAAGTCGACGGACGCGGTGCTGGCGGCGCTCGCCAAGGCCAACTGGACTGTCACCAGCGTGCAGGCGCGCGAGCAACAGCGGCGGCCGCTGGCGCCGTTCATCACCAGCCAGTTGCAGCGCGATGCAGCCAACAAGCTGGGCTTCAACGTGCGCCGCACCATGGGCGTGGCGCAGAGGCTTTACGAGGGTGTGGACCTGGGCGCGGAGGGCACAACCGGTCTGATCACTTACATGCGTACCGATTCTCCGCGCGTGGCGCCGGAAGCCATTGTCTCGGCCCGAGAGTGGATCGCGAAGAATCTTGGCCAAAACTACCTGCCGCCGGCGGCCAATGTTTACAAGGGCAAGAAGGACGCGCAGGACGCGCACGAGGCCATCCGGCCTACCGACGCCGCACGCACGCCGGAGTCGCTGGCGCGATTCCTGAGCGACGAGCAGCTCAAGCTCTACACGCTCATCTGGCGGCGCTTTGTGGCCTCGCAGATGGTTCCTGCGGTCTATGACATCACGACGGCCAACATTGCCGCCGTCTCGGCAAAAGACGGCAAGACCTACGATTTCCGGGTGAGCGGCTCGGTGATGCGATTCGATGGATTCCTCAAGCTCTATGAGTCGTCGGAGGAAAATAAGGATGACGATGAATCGGCCAGCCGGCTGCCCAGCCTGGATGGCGTGAAGAAGCTGGGTTTGGACGAGCTGCTCCCCGAGGAGCACGCCACGCAGCCCCCGCCGCGCTACAACGAAGCCTCGCTAGTCAAGGAACTCGAGGAGCGCGGCATCGGCCGGCCATCGACGTATGCATCGATCATCTCGACCATTCAGGATCGCGAGTATGTGGTCAAGCATGGCGGCTCGCGCGGGCGCTTTTATCCCACCGAGATTGGCGTGGTGGTGTGCGATTTGCTGGTCAAGAATTTCCCCTACATCTTCGACACCGCGTATACGGCCAAGCTCGAAACCGAGCTCGACGACATCGAAGAAGGCACGGAGAAGTGGACCGATCTTCTGAACGGCTTTTACGACTATTTTGAGCAGGAACTGAAGGACGCCGGCAAGAAGATGGAAAACATCAAGCGGATGGAGATCAAGACCGGCGAAAAATGCGATCTCTGCGGCTCTCCGCTGGTTTTGAAATGGGGCAAATTCGGCACCTTCTACGCGTGCTCGGCATACAACAAGAAAGACCCTGCGAGCTGCACCTTTACCAAGGAGAACATCGCGGCCAAGCCGGACCTGAACACGCCGGAGGCCCAGGAGGCGGGCGACACCGAGGAGTATTGCGAGAACTGCGGCAAGGTGATGGTGATGCGCCGCGGGCTCTTTGGGCCTTTCATGGCCTGTCCGGATTACAACGCCGATCCGCCCTGCAAGACCTTCCGCAAGCTGAGTTCGAAGCAGCAGCAGAAGCCGCCCGAACCCACCGGCGAGGCTTGCCCGGCGTGCGGCAAGCCGCTGGTGCTGCGCCAGGGCGCGTATGGCGAGTTTGTTTCCTGCTCAGGCTACCCAAAATGCAAGTACGTGAAGCAGAACCTGATCGAGGGGATGAAATGCCCCAAGTGCGGCGAGGGCGATATTGCCGAGCGCCGCGCGCGCCGGGGCAACGTCTTCTGGGGCTGTACAAACTATCCCAAGTGCGATTTCACGTCGAACCTGAAGCCGGTGGCCAAGAAGTGCCCCGAGTGCGGCAGCCCCTACCTTGTTGAAAAAACCCTGCGCTCGGGCGTCTATCTCGAATGCCCGAATAAAAAGAAGTCCGCCGAAGAAGAGACCGCAGCGTCAAAGAAGCGCGGCAAGAAGGCCGCCGCCTCCGCCGAAGAAAAATCCGTCGCCTGCACGTACTCCAAGCGCATCGGGGACGCGCCGCCTCCGCCGACGGCCGAGACCCACGGGCCGGTAGTCGATACGAAGGACGAGAAGCACGAACTGCAGCCGGCGTGAGCGGAAAGATCAAAGTTCGTGAAAGAGATCGTTCTGATTGGCGGGCCGAACGGGGCAGGGAAGACAACTGCCGCGAGAGTGCTGCTCGCTGACTTCTTCAAGCTGCATGAATTTCTGAATGCCGATGAGATTGCACGAGAGATCGCGCCGCAGGATCCGGAAGCAGCTGCTTTTGCAGCAGGCCGCGAGTTGATTGAGCGCATGCGCGGACTGGTTCGGCAAGGCCATAGTTTCGCCTTGGAGACAACCTGCTCAGGGAAGACCTATCTGCACCCTCTTGAGCAATGCAAGAACGATGGATGGCGCATCGCGCTCTTCTACTTCTGGCTGTCCTCACCGGAGGTTTCAATGGCGCGCGTAGCCAAACGCGTGCAAGAGGGCGGGCACGGCATCCCGCAAGAAGCGATCTTCCGCAGGTATCGCTTAAGTGTCTGGAATATGCTTCACCTCTATCTGCCACTGGCGGATACAGCGGCAATTTACGATAATGGTGAGAGACGCCGGACTCTGATTGCCGAGAAGGAATCAGGTTTTCCGATGAGAATCCTCGATCAGAACCTCTGGTCAGAAGTCGAGAAATCGTCGATATGAAGGAAATGACGTCCAGGGAAATGCTGGATACCGTCGCCAAGGCGCTATCCGAAGTCGACCGCCGTCTCGCTTCGGGCGAGCTCGATGGCTCCGGCCGCTTCTACACCGACGAGGAACTGGCCGCCGGCGCGGCTACGGGAAAGACCATGAAGCCGGAAAAGAAAAAGGAAGCTCCCGCGGCATAAGCACCCCTCACCCGTCTCGCCATTGATGCAAGATGCAGCGACACATCTCTGCCGGCTCTTGTAGTATGGGCAGCAGAGAGGCCCCAATGGAACGCATGCTGGCCACACCGGCCGACGCTGAAATCATTCTGAAGCTTTATCAATTGCGCACTGAAGCCGTGATGCGCCAGGCGCGCGCCTGGATCACGGGCGAGTTCTGGCCCACCACTGCCGAGGAGTTTTTTGCGGTTGCGGAGAATCCTGCCGTCCCGCATAACGCCTGGTTCCGGCAGGTGATCACCTATTGGGAGATGGCGGCGGCCATGGTTTTGCACGGAGCCGTCTCGGCAGAGCTGTTCGTCGATTGCAATGGCGAGGGGTTCTTTCTGCTGGCCAAGTTCGCGCCCATTCTCGAAGCCATCCGCGAGAAGAATCCCACGTTTCTCAGCAAAACCTCGGACGTGATCAGCCGGTTTACCATGGCGGCGCAGCGTTACGAGGCGATCCTGAAACGCGTCGATGCCACGCGGAGTTCTCGCGCGTCTAAATAGAATCTGCGCGGCCGCGGCGCACGGGGTACTAAATCGCCCTTGTCGAATTCCGGCGAGGGGAGCATCATAAAGACGGGTCAGAATTCCAACTTCCCTGGAGGATTCGATGAAGCGAAACATTTTTCTATTGGCGGCACTGTGTGCGATCGCCGTGGCCGCGGCGCAAGCCGCAGGTTCAATCACGAGCACGGGATGGATCTCCGACTCGATGTGCGGCGCAAAACACGCCGGCAGCGGTGCGGCCTGCGTCAAGAAGTGCATTGAGGGTGGATTGAAGCCCGTGTTTGTCGATGCCGACAAGCAGGTCTGGGCCATCGACAATCCCGATGCGGTCAAGGACTTCTACGGCGAGCATGTGACCGTGACGGCGACCGAGGATGCGTCCAATAAGAGCGTGCATATTGACTCGATTGCCGCGGCAAAGTAGGGCCATTTTTGGTGCCGGAACCCGATTAGGACTCGCCACGCCGCCCAAAGTCTGCTAGTGTCGTATCGGTTCCCCTTGTCCGGCCAGTTCATGATCTGGCCGGGGCATGGGTCGAACGATTGAAAACGACCGGAAAATCCATGGCGCGAGCAATTTGGAACGGGCGAGTCATTGCTGAAAGCGATCAGATTATGGAAGTGGAGGGGACGGCTTATTTCCCCGAGTCCAGCCTGAA
>Ga0326727_10022119_pt1 | contig 12339 bp, 12 predicted proteins | sample MB2enrmetagenome_FD_207643 | JGI IMG/M metagenome (GOLD analysis project Ga0326727, IMG submission 207643) | Lab enriched peat soil microbial communities from McLean, Ithaca, NY, United States - MB29MY | ecosystem: Environmental > Terrestrial > Soil > Wetlands > Peat | place: USA: New York...
AACCTCCGCGTCCCCGGGGCCGGCAACTACTCCGGAGGGATCATCGAAACGACCCACGGTTCGGTCGACCTCACCAACGTGGTGTTCTCCACTTATACGATCCCCACCACGATCCCCGGCTACAACAACATGGACGGCTACGGCCAGGGTTCCGACCTCCTGGTCTCCGTCCTCCCCGCGTTCACGACCTTGAGCGCGCAGATGACCCTCACGAGCTGGAACACCCCGCAGAGGGGCATCCTCAGCTTCCAGATCAACGCGATGAACTGGACGGGGACGGTCCGGCCGACCTGCCACGGTTTCTTCCAGCTCGGCGTCGACCTCGACCCCCACGGTCGCATCGCGCCTTGGTACGTCCCGGGCAAGAACTGCGTCGCGTACTACTTCGCCACGAACAGCTCGCGCGTCGCGCCCGGGTTCCCCACCCCGTTGGGGAGCCGCCTCGACCTGAAGATCACCGACGATGTCGCGACCCGAACGATCGACTTCAGCATCGTGGACCTTTCGGTCCTCGGAGCGAACCGGACCTCGAGCACCTCGATCCCCTACTCCGGGAGCGAGTTCTTCGGCACCTACACCCAGGTCGAATGGCAACCGTGCTGCTCGCTCTATCCGATCTCGAGCTACTTCCTCAACGGAAGCCTTGCCCACCTCCACGTATCCGGCGGGAACTTCACGGGCCCGACGCCGCTCCCGGCGAGCTACATGCTGCCCTACGCGCTCGACCTGCCCCCGTCCTGGAACCTCGGCTACTACGCCGTGAGCTATTCGGGGTACTCTCAGGTCGGCTGAGCCGAGCCGGCAGGGTACCCCCGAGCTCCCCCTCCCCGCGGTCGGAGCTCGCCGCCTCGGGAGGCCTCGCGGGAACGCCGGAGGAGGACGAGCGCCGAGCCCTCCCGAGCGGTCGACGGGGCAGCGCTTAAATAGCGCGTTTCCCCGCCGGGGCGGCGCGCGCATGGAACCCAGTTCGGGAGAGGCCGGCCGCACGGTGGTCCTCGGCGAGCGGGAGCTCGCCATCGGCTTTCGGCTCATCGGTCTCAGCGACGTGACCGAGGTCACCCCGGAGAGCGCCCAGCCGGAGTTCCAGCGCGCGATGGCGGACCCGACGATCTCCCTCGTCATCGCGAGCCAATCCGTCCGACAGTCGCTCAGCGAGAACCAGCGAGGGGTCGCGGACAACTCGCTCAAGCCGCTCGTGGTGTTCGTCCCGGCCCCGACGGGAGAGTACGAGGTGGAGAGCATCTCCACGCTCGCGAAGCGGGTGCTCGGCGTTTCGCTTGCCGTTCCGCGCTGAAAAGAGGTTTTCCGATGGGAGTGGTCGCACGCGTATCCGGTCCGGTCGTCTCGGCCGAAGGCCTTCCAGGCGCCAAGATGTACGATGTCGTCCGGGTGGGCGACCTCGGCCTCGTGGGGGAGGTCATCCGCCTGGAGGGGGCCGTCGCGACGGTGCAGGTGTACGAGGACACGACCGGGCTCCGGCCCGGTGACAAGGTGGAGAACACCGGCCAGGCGCTCTCGGTCGAGCTCGGCCCGGGGTTGCTCACGAGCATCTACGACGGGGTCCAGCGGCCGCTCGACGTGTTGAAGAAGAACCTCGGGGACTTCATCACCCGAGGGTTCGTCGCGCCGGCGCTCGATGAGAAGAAGGAGTGGGAGTTCACGGCCACGGCGAGCGTCGGGAGCGAGGTGGGCCCCGGCGCGATCCTCGGGACGGTCCAGGAGACCGCTCTCATCCTGCACAAGATCATGGTCCCGCCCGACGTGAAGGGAACGCTCACGGCGCTGTCGAGCGGCACCTACACCATCCGGGACACCATCGGCACGGTCGAGACCGCCAAGGGGCCCCGACCGATCGCCCTGAGCCAGAAGTGGGTGGTGCGGGTCCCGCGACCGGTCCGCCAGAAGCTCCCCCCGACGATCCCCCTCCTCACCGGCCAGCGGGTCATCGACACCTTCTTCCCCATCGCCAAAGGCGGCACCGCCGCCATCCCCGGCCCGTTCGGCAGCGGCAAGACCGTCACGCAGCAGCAGCTCGCCAAATGGGCGGACTCCGACGTCGTCGTCTACGTCGGGTGCGGCGAGCGGGGCAACGAGATGACCGAGGTCCTCTCGACCTTCCCGAACCTGGTGGACCCGAAGTCGAAGCGCCCGCTCATGGAGCGGACGGTCCTCATCGCGAACACCTCCAACATGCCCGTCGCCGCGCGCGAGGCGAGCGTCTACACCGGCATCACCATCGCCGAGTACTACCGGGACATGGGGTACGACGTCGCCCTCATGGCGGACTCCACGAGCCGCTGGGCCGAGGCGATGCGGGAGATCTCCGGCCGGCTCGAGGAGATGCCGGGCGAGGAAGGTTACCCCGCCTACCTCGGTCGCCGGGTCGCGGAGTTCTACGAGCGTTCCGGTCGGGTCGTCACCCTCTCGCCCGAGGGACGGACCGGTTCCGTCACCGTCGTCGGCGCGGTCTCGCCCCCGGGCGGGGATTTCTCCGAGCCCGTGAGCCAGAACACCCTGAGGGTCACCCGCGTCTTCTGGGCGCTCGATGCGGCCCTCGCCTCCCGCCGGCACTTCCCCTCGATCAACTGGCTTCAGAGCTACTCGCTGTACGCCGGGGACCTCGAGCCGTGGTACCGGACCGAGATCGCCCCCGACTGGATGACGCTCCGCCAGAAGGCGGTGGAGACGCTCCAGCAGGAGGCGGAACTGCAGGACATCGTCCAGCTCGTCGGCGTCGACGCGCTCCCCGAGCGCGAGAAGGGGGTGCTCGACGTCTCGCGCATGCTCCGGGAGGACTACCTCCAGCAGAGCGCCTACGATGAGGTGGACACCTACACCTCGATCAAGAAGCAGTACCGGATGCTGCGGGCCATCCTCTCTTTCGGCGAGCGCGAGCAGGAGGCGATCGCCAAGGGCAGCACCGTCGCCCAGCTGCAGAAGATGCCGTTCCGCCAGAAGCTCTCGCGCATGAAATGGATCGCCGAGGCGGAGCTCGGCTCGGCGTTCGACGCCCTGGAGATGGAGATGGCGCAGTCCATCACCGCGCTCGGAGGTGCCTGATGGCGAGCGCGAAGCGGGGCGCCAAGGAGGTGCCCGACGTGGAGGTACCGGTGGACTACCGGACCATCGACCGGGTCACCGGCTCGCTCCTGTTCGTCCGCGACGTCGACCGCGCCGCCTACGGCGAGGTCGTCGAGGTCGCTCTCCCGAACGGCGAGCGCCTGAAAGGCCAGGTCCTGGACTCCCGCAAGGGGCTCGCCATCGTCCAGGTGTTCGGCCCGACCATGGGCATCAACGTCGATGCGACGAGCGTGAAGTTCCTGGGCGAGGTCGCGACCCTCCCCGTCTCGGACGAGATGCTCGGCCGGGTCTTCAACGGCCTCGGGGAGCCGCGCGACGGCGGGCCTCGCATCGTCTCCGAGCACCGCCTGGAGATCGTCGGGAACGCGATGAACCCGTACTCGCGCGAAGAGCCGAGCGAGTTCATCCAGACGGGGCTCTCCAACATCGACGTGATGAACACGCTGGTGCGCGGGCAGAAGCTGCCCATCTTCTCGGGCGCGGGACTGCCCCACAACCAGATCGCGGCGCAGATCGTCCGCCAGGCGAAGCTGAGGAACTCCACCGAGAACTTCGCCGTCATCTTCGCCGCCATGGGGATCACGAGCGAGGAGGCGAACTTCTTCCTGCGGGAGTTCGAATCCACCGGCGCGCTCGAGCGCACCGTCGTGTTCCTGAACCTCTCCTCGGACCCCTCGGCCGAACGGCTCATCACGCCCCGGATGGCGCTCACCACCGCCGAGTTCCTCGCCTACGAGCGGGACATGCACATCCTCGTGGTCCTGACCGACATGACGAACTACTGCGAGGCGCTCCGAGAGGTCGCCGCCGCCCGGGAAGAGGTCCCCGGCCGCCGGGGCTACCCCGGGTACATGTACACGGACCTGGCGACGCTCTACGAACGCGCGGGGAAGATCCACGGCCGGAAGGGGTCGATCACCCAGCTGCCCATCCTCACGATGCCGGCCGACGACATCACCCACCCGATCGCCGACCTGACCGGCTACATCACCGAGGGCCAGATCGTGGCGAGCCGCGACCTGCAACGCCGGGGCGTCTACCCGCCGATCGACGTGCTCGTCTCCCTCTCGCGGCTGATGAACCAGGGGATCGGCAAGAACCGTACCCGGGAGGACCACCGCGGCGTCGCCGACCAGCTGTACGCCTCCTACGCGACGGGCAAGGACCAGCGCGCGCTCTCGGCGATCGTCGGGGAGGAATCGCTCACCGCGACCGACCGGATCTACCTCAAGGTCGCCGAGCGGTTCGAGAACGAGTTCGTGAACCAGCGGCCCGACGAGGACCGGTCGATCGACGAGAGCCTGGAGATCGCCTGGGACATCCTCTCCGAGCTGCCCGAGAGCGAGCTCAAGCGGATCAAGCCCGAGTTCGTCCGACAGTACTACCGGCCCCGGCCGAAGGGTGCCTGAAGGACGGGAGGAGCGCGTCATGCCGGGCGAGGAGATCCGTCCCACGCGGCTCGAGCTCCTGCGGACGCGCCGCCGGATCGTCCTCGCGAAGAAGGGGCTCAACCTCCTGAAGCTCAAGCGCTCGGCGTTGATCAACGAGTTCTTCCAGATGTCCCGTCAGGCGCTCGAGCTGAGGGGGGACCTTCAGACGAAGATCGCCCGGGGCTACGACTCCATCCGCCAGGCCGAGATGCTCGAGGGCCCCACCCGCCTGGAGAACGTCTCGATGCTCCTCCCGGAGCTCGCCAAGGTGCGCGTGGACACCAAGAACGTCATGGGCGTCAAGACCCCCCGGGTCAACGCCGGCAGCTACGAGCCCGTGCCGACGACCGCGCTCCTCGACCTGCCCACGAGCATCGCCGAATCGCTCCGCCACTTCCAGGGGATCTACCGGGTCATCCTCGACATCGCCGAGAAGGAGAACGCGCTGCGGCGCCTTCTGAAGGAGATCGAGAAGACCAAGCGCCGCGCGAGCGCCATCGAGAACGTCCTCATCCCCCGACTCGAGGGGACGGTGCGGTACATCAAGTTCCGATTCGACGAGATGGAGCGCGACTCCTTCAGCATGCTGAAGACGGTCAAGCGCAAGATGGGGGAGGTGGCGGTTGCCGCTGCGTAAGGGCCTCCTCCTCGGCGCGGTGGGCGTCCCTCCGGCCCCGCCCACCGCGGCGATGCTCGCCCACCCGGACCGCGTCCTGCGGTTCGCGAACTTCCAGCGCGTGCTCTGGGCGCTTCGGCTCGGCGTGATCGCCGGGCTCCTTCTCCTCCTCTACGCCACCCACATCCTGGTGCTCTGATGACGAGCGAACTGCGGCCCCCCGGGAGCGACCCCCTCGAAGTGATCAAGCGCGTCAAGGCCGTGGAGGGGGAAGCGGAGGCCCGTCGCCGGGCGCTCGCCGAGCGCTCGAAGGCGGAGCTCGAGCGGCTCCGCCAGGAGGCGGAATCGCTGGTGGGCCAGGTCCGGGCCGAGGCCGAGCGGTCCCGCGAGCAGATCCTCCAGAAGGCGCGCTCCGACTCCGAGGGAACCGCCGCCCAGCTCCTCGCCGAAGGGCGGGAGCGGGCCGCTCGGATCACGGCGAAGAGCTCGAAAGAGCTCGCAAAAGCCCGGGAGTTGACCCTCTCGACGATCCTCGGCGACTTCCGTCCGGCGGGGAAGAAGCCGGAGGCGTGAACGTGGGTTTCCTGCGCCCGGTCGCCATGGCCAAGGTCGGCATCGTCGGGCTCAAGGACGACCGGGAGATGGTCCTCGACCAGCTCCACGACCTCGGAGTGATCCAGGTCGAACCGCTCGCGAAGGAGGCCGCCGCCCTCCTCCTCCCCGAGACCGCGGGGGAGCAGCAGCGCCGCGTCTCCGAGGAGCTCCTGAGGTTCCGTACGCTTCGGAGCGCGCTGCCCGCCGGGCCGACCGGTGACCCCCGCCCTTTCGCGAAGCTTGAGGAGGTCCTCACCGCCGCGCGGGGGGTGTCGATCGACGCCGAGATCTCCGGGTTGAAGCGCGAGGAGGACCGGCTCATCACCGAGCGCCGCCAGCTCAGCGACACCTTCGAGCTCCTGCAGCAGCACGCCCATTTCACCGAACGACTCGACGTGCTCCAATCCCAACGACTCCTCGCCTTCTTCGGCGACTCCTCCCCCGAGGCGTTCGGCCGGTTGCGGAGCGAGGTGGCCCGGATCGGCGAGGCGGCGTTCGTGACGACCGACGGCGAGCGCGGCGTCCACTTCTTGGTCGCCCTCCCCCGGGAACATGCCGACGCGATGGGCCGGATCGCCCAGGAGGCGGGGATCCATCTCGCCGCCGTCCCCGCGCTCTCCGGCACGATCGCCGAGGAGCTCCCGAGGCTCGAGCACCGGCGCGCGGAGGTGGACCGGCGATTGGGAGAGATCCGGGCCCGGCTCGGCGAGCTCGGGAGGACGTGGTACCCGACGGTGGTCGCCATCGAGGAGGCGCTCGCCATCGAGAACCGGAAGTTCGAGGTCTGGAGCCGCATGGGCGCCGGGCACGCGTCCTTCGCCGTGGAGGGCTGGGTCCCCGAGCGCCAGCTCCCCCTCCTCGAGCAGGCCCTCAAGCGCCGCACCGACGACCGGGTCCACCTCTATCGGATCTCGACGACCGAGGAGCCTCCGACGCTCATGGACAACCCTCCCGGCGTCCGTTGGTTCGAGTTCTTCATCCGGTTCTACGCGATCCCCAAATCCACCGAGTTCGACCCGACCTGGATCTTCGCCCTCGCCTTCCCGATCTTCTTCGGCTTCATGCTCGGCGACGTCGGCTACGGCGCCATCATCCTGGGGATCTCGATCTGGATGATCGCCGGCTTCCCCGGCGGACAGCACCTGCCGAAGTCCCTGCGCGGCTTCCTCACGATGATCATGGGCCCGAAGGGGATGCAGCTCCTCGCCCGGACGCTGATCCCGTGCTGCGTCATCGCCATCGGGCTCGGGGTCGTGTACAACGAGTACCTCGGATTCCACCTGCCGTTCTACACGGGGCTCTTCGACCCCGTGAACGACGTCGGCAAGCTGCTCGTCGTCGCCGGGGCCATCGGGCTCATCATGGTCACCGTCGGCTTCCTCCTCGGGGCGTTGAAGGCGTACTACCACCACCACCGTCGCGAGGTGTTCGCGCGGTCCGGCGGCATCCTGTTCACCTGGGCGATCGCGACGATCGGGCTCTTGGTGCTGTACAACGCCTTCAGCTGGGCCTCCCCGCTCCCGTACGTCGGCTTCGCCCTCCTCGCGGGGGGCCTCGGGCTCATCCTGGCGGGCGAGGGGGCGCGCGGGCTCATGTCGCTCACGGAGATCGTGAGCCACGTCCTCTCCTACACCCGGCTCGTCGGCATCCTCTTGTCCGCCGTGATCCTGGCCGCCGTGATCAACGGCGTGTACTGGTCGGATTTGACGAACACGAGCTCCTCCATCGCGCTCCGGCTCCTCTTCGCGGGCATGGGGGTGGTCATCCTCGTCGTGGGCCAGGTCTTCGTCCTCGTGCTCGCCGTCTTCGAGCCCGGCATCCAAGGCGCTCGGTTGATCTTCGTCGAGCACTTCTCGAAGTTCTACGAGGGGAACGGCCGTCCGTTCCACCCGTTCGGCTCGGAGCGCCGGCACACCCTCGCCGTGCACGGCGAGCTCGCCGCCTCGGCCGTCCCGCCCCCGAAGGGAGCCGACGCTACAGTCGGGGCAGGATGAGGCTGCGGCCCAGCTCCTCGCTCGAGACGCCGTAGAGCTTGCCGTAGACGACCTTCCTCAGGTCGGCGCGCTCGAGCTCGGAGAGGAGCAGGAAGGTGAACAGGATGCAAATGGAGAGCGGGAAGCTCTTGAGGCGCCGCAGCTCCGTCACGGCCCTCTCCCGGGTGAGCGCCGTCTCGAACGCGACGAGGCTTCGCTGGGCGGCGTACGGGGCGAGCCCTTCCGTGAGGGCCGGATAGCGAGGCTCGAGCTGGCCCACGAGCTCGGCGACCCCGCGGACATTGTAGAGGTCGCTGACCCGGTCGCGGGTGAGCGTCCCCCCGTCCAGGAACCGGGCGAGGACCTCATCGACGGGGAGCTCGGCGTCCTTCCCCTTCAACAGGAGGAGCACGTTGCGCACATCGATCTCGCTGCGGAGGAACTCCCGGATGACCCATTCGTCCCCCTGGAAGAACTTCGCCTGCTCGAGGAGACGGGCGTAGTACTCCTTGTCGAGCGCCTGGATGAGCGGGAAGATGTCGTGGCTCGCCCGGTACCCCTCGAGGAGCGGCAACAGCACGCCGCCGAAGCCGAACTTCACGAGACCGCTCGTGACCGCCTCCAGGCTCGGCAGCGCGAGGAGCGCTCGGTACTCATCGAGGGAGATCCCGCCCGACAGGAGCCCCGCGGGGATCTCCCGGCTCGAGACGAGGAACACCTCGGCCTCGGCGAGCGGTCGGGCCTCGGCCTTCGCCGAGAGGATGAGCCCGATGTTCTGGACGTCCCACCGGCGGAGATACGCCTGGAGGAGCGGCTTGCCCGCGAAGGAGGCGGATTGCAGGAGCAGGTGGTTGCGGTGGACGAACAGCCGGTTGATGGCGACCTCGAGCCGCGCCGGACCCTCGTAGGTGGCCCCGGCCGCGGCGAGCTCCGGGCCGTAGGTGGTCCGCTCCAGGAGCCCCGCGACCTCCACGAGGTCGCGCGCCTGCCCGAGCGGGCCGAACGCGTCCCGGGGAAGCAGGGTCGGGGTGAGCGCCTTGAACCGACCGAGCGCGCTCGCGTACGGAGAGCCGCCCACCGCCTACGCTCCTTCTTCAGGCGAGGAGCGCGCGGACCCGGTCCTCTCGGAGCCGCAACAGCTCGTCGAACGTCAGGGTCAGGCGGCGCTCCCCGTCGACGGTCTCGGCGATGAGCCCGCCGAGGATCGCCCGGGGCGTGGGGTCGAACGACTTCCCGGCGATCGACTTCAAGGTCGAGGCATCCTCCGGCCGGCCCGAGATCCGGAGCTCCTTGCCGAGCTCCTCCTGGGCGAAGGTGCACATGCGCTCGAGCACGGATTCGTACTCGTCGGAGGCGGTGAACTCGCTCAAGAGGCCCCGCACCCCTTGGAGGGAGGACTCCATCGCGCGCTCCCGCGCCTCGTACTCCACCTTGCGCGCCTGCATGCGGGCGCCGGCGATGCGCTGGGTGCTCTCCCGACGCGCCTCCCCCTCGGCCTGATGGGTGATCGACTCCCGGAGCGTTTGCGCCCGACGGTCCCGGTCGGCGACGACCTGCGCCTTCTCCGCCTCCGTGCGGGTTTGGAGCTCGGCGAGGTCGCGCTCGGCGCGCGACTGGATCTCGGCGATCAGCCGCTCCAGGGTCATGGGCGACGGGCCTAGAGGATGCCGCGGAGCAGGATGATCCCGAGCACGAAACCGATGATCCAGAGCGTCTCGGGGATCACGAAGAAGAACAGGACCCGGCCGAACAGCTCCGGCTTCTCGGCGTAAATGCCCATGCCGGCGGCCCCGATACCGGATTGGGCCATTCCCGTCCCGATGAGTCCGCCGGCGATGGCGATCCCCGCGGCGATCGCGAGCAAAGAGGTGGGCACGTCAGCCATGAGTCTGCCTCGGGCCCGCCGAAAAAGGTGGGGTATATAACTCCCAAGACCCCGCCGAGCGAAACGCGCGCCCCTCCCGGCCCGACGAAGGAGCCCGCTCGGTGGGCCCCGGGCCGGCTTTCGGCCCCGCGGTCAATGGATCTGGTCGAGGATGCTCGCGACCCCGGGGTCGGTCGCCACGCTCGCGGGCTCCTGGTTGTTGAGCCACACGAGGTAGGCGAGCAGGTAATCCTCCGAGCTACTGATCGCCGTGTAGGCGCTGCCCTCATGGCCGGAGAGCTGGCCGGCCACTTGCGTCGCGTTGAGCCCCGTGAGCGCTCCCGGGTCGACGAGACCTCCGGAATGCACGAAGGTCCCGCCGAGCACGATGAAGGGGACGGAGCCGAACGGGTCGTAGGCGTTCACGTAGGCCTCTTCGGGACAACCGGCAAGGCTCGGGCTCTCCACCTGCTGGTCGTTCCGCGCCTCTTTCGCATCGAGCGTGACGAACCGGCTCGCGAGCGCGAGCTCCGGGAGGACCACCGACGGGGTGTTCGGGTAGACGTCGCTGGAGGAAGAATGGTCGTACGTCACGCCGGAGACGTTGCCGAGCCTCTGAAGCGCGGCGAGGACCGCCCAGCTCGACGCCGAGCAGTACGGGCAGGCCACGGAGCCGTAGAAGAACAGGACGGGCGCGCCCTGGGAGCTCCAGCTCGCCTGGGGGACCCGCTGCCAGCCTCCCGGCTCGCTCGTCAGGAACGGGGAGAGCACCGGGCAATGGTTCAGGATGGCCGTGGTCCCGAGGGCGCCCGCGAGAACGAGGCCCGCGACCGAGGCGAAGGTGGCGGTCTGCTTGAACACCGGGGTCCAGCGCTTCGCCTGGCGGAGGGTGCCCCAGGCCAGGATCACTCCGGAGGCAGCGGCCAGGAACCCGAGCACGGGGATGGCCCCGACGTACACCCCGACGGGAGAGGGGAGCAGGTAGGCGAGGAGCGCCCAGGGGGCGAACAGCGGAAAGAGCACCCATCCGACCCGGGCCAGCGACCAGTGGGGGAACCTTCCGGTGGGGGCGGGAGCGGTCGGTAGACTCCCCCCATCCCGGAACCGCTCACGGGAGAGATTCCTCAACTGCCGGCCGGGGGCCACGCCGGAGCCGTCCGGGACGAAACTGGCGCGGCCGTCGGCCGCAATCTCCTCCCAGCTCCAGCCGTCGTGCCGCTTCCGGTCGACCCACTCCCAGTCAACCATCCTCCCCGGCAGGACCGGACACTTAAAGGGAGTCCGCCCGAAAAGGCGCCGGGCTCCCGGGACCCTTCGGGAACCCGTCCACCGTCCTCCGGGCCCGAAGGCCGTGCCGGTCGAGGGGAAGGCCCACCGCGATCTCTCCCGCCGGCAGGGTGGCTTCCTAATACTCGCTGCCGCTTCCACCCTCCTCGATGCAAATCACCTTCCTCGGCACGGCCGGCTCCTGGCCCACGAAGGAGCGGAACGCGAGCGCCATCGCCCTCGATACGGAGCGGGAGCTCCTCCTGCTCGACTGCGGCGAAGGCACCCAGCGCCAGATGTTCAGCTCCAGCCGATCCTTCATGCGCGTGCGTCGGATCTTCATCACGCACTACCACGGGGACCATTTCCTCGGCCTCCCGGGCCTCATTCAGTCGATGTGCCTCAACAACCGGACCGAGCCGCTCGACATCTACGGCCCCCCGGATACCCGGGAGGTCGTGGAACGGGTCCTCGCCCTGGGGTACTTCACGCTCCGCTTCCCGGTCGAGCTGCATCCGATCCACCCCGGCCATTCGGTGGAGCTCGAGGGATATACCGTTCGGACGGCGGAGGCGTTCCACCCCGTCCCCGCGCTCGCCTACCGGGTGGAGGAGGCCGCCAAGCGCGGTCGGTTCGACGGGGCCAAGGCCCGCTCGCTCGGGATCCGAGGCCCCGACTTCGCCCGCCTGGAATCCGGTGAGAGCGTGACCGTGAACGGCCAGACCATCGCCCCGGGCATGGTGATGGGCCCACCCCGGGACGGACGCAGCGTCGTCTACTCCGGCGACAGCGCCCCCTCGGAGAAGGTGGCCGAGCTCGCCCGCGGCGCCACCCTCCTCATCCACGAGGCCACCACCGGGGCGGACCTGGAGCGCGACGCGAACCAGTGGGGCCACTCCTCGGCCCGTCAGGCGGCCGCCATCGCCCGGGATGCGGCGGTGGGCGAGCTGTTCTTGACGCATTTCTCCTCCCGGTACAAGGAGCTCGAGCCCCTGGAGACGGAGGCTCGGGCGTTGTTCCCGGGGAGCCATGTGGCCCGCGACCTCCTTGACCACCTCATCCGGCAGCCATGATCGTTGCCGACCGGGTCTACTCCGGCATCGGGGAGCTCGCGACCCTCGGCGTCGGCCCCGTGCCCCGCCGGGGGGCCGCGATGGGGGAGCTCGGGGTCATCCCCGAGGCGGCGTTCGCGGTCCGGGCCGGAAGGTTCGCCTGGGCCGGGCCGGAGCGGGCGCTCGCCCGTGCCGTGCGTCTGCCCCCCAAGCGCTGTCGCGTCGACCTCGGAGGAGCGACGGTGCTCCCCGGGTTCGTCGACGCGCACACCCACCTCCTCTTCGCGGGGAGCCGCCACGATGAGGTCGCCTGGAAGCTCTCGGGGGCGAGCTACGGGGAGATCGCCCGTCGGGGGGGCGGCCTCTACTCCACCGTGCGCTCGACCCGTCGGGCGAGCGCCTCCACGCTGCTCCACGATGCCACCGAACGGCTCCATCGCATGTTGAGCTGGGGCACCACCAC